>Ga0209006_10004540_pt1 | contig 12588 bp, 10 predicted proteins | sample JacPin_JW_Ref_O2_FD_188567 | JGI IMG/M metagenome (GOLD analysis project Ga0209006, IMG submission 188567) | Forest soil microbial communities from Algoma, Ontario, Canada - Jack Pine, Ontario site 1_JW_Ref_O2 (SPAdes) (version 2) | ecosystem: Environmental > Terrestrial > Soil > Boreal...
CGAGTCTCGTTTCGGCTTGAAAAAGGTCGCGCGCTGGCCCTTGTTGGCGAATCCGGTTCGGGCAAGACCGTCACCGCGCAGGCGGTCGTACGCCTCCTGCCGCAGCCCGCAGCCAGTTATCCGACCGGCGAGATCTTCTTTCGCGGGCGCGATGTGCTCAAGATGTCCGACGACGAATTGCGCGCCATGCGCGGCGCCGCCGTGACCATGGTGTTTCAAGAGCCGATGACTTCGCTCAATCCGCTGCATACGATCGAGCGGCAGGTTGGAGAGATCATCGCGCTCCACCACGGGCGTGGGGCCGCTACGCCAACCCGAATCGTCGAGCTTCTGACCGAGGTCGGCATCGTCGACCCCGCACAAAGGCTTGGCGCCTATCCGCACCAGCTATCCGGCGGGCAGCGCCAGCGGGTGATGATCGCCATGGCGCTGGCCAATCGTCCCGATCTCCTGATCGCAGATGAGCCGACCACGGCGCTCGATGTCACCGTGCAGGCGCAGATCCTTACGCTCCTGAAAGACCTGCAGGCCAGGCTCGGCATGGCGATGCTGTTCATCACCCACGACCTCAACATCGTCCGGCGCATTGCCGACGACGTGCTTGTCATGCGCCAGGGCCAGATTGTCGAAGCAGGCGAAACCGCGCGCGTGTTCGCCGATCCGCGTCACCCCTATACGCGGGCGCTTCTCGCCGCCGAGCCCAAGGGCGATCCGCCTCCCGCAGATCACGCGGCCCCGACCGTCGCAAGCACGGACAATTTGCGCGTCTGGTTTCCGATCCGGAAGGGATTTTTGCGCCGCACTGTCGCTTATGTGAAAGCGGTCGACGGAGTTTCGCTCACTATCCGTGAAGGGCAGACCGTCGGAGTCGTCGGCGAATCCGGTTCGGGCAAGACCACGCTTGGCCTGGCGATATTGAGGCTTATCCGCTCGCAAGGACCGATCGCCTATTGCGGGCGCGCGATCGAAGGGTTGAATTCAAAAGCCATGCGGCCGCTTCGGCGGGAGATGCAGGTCGTTTTCCAGGATCCATACGGTTCGCTGTCACCGCGCATGTCGGTGGCCGAGATCGTCGAGGAGGGGCTGGTCGCGCAAGGGACGAAGATGAACGCCGCCGAGCGGCGGCGCGTCGCCGAACGCGCGCTCGCCGATACTGGGCTCGATCCATCGACCCTTGACCGCTATCCGCACGAGTTCTCCGGCGGCCAACGTCAACGCATCGCCATTGCGCGGGCGATGGCGCTCGATCCGCGGTTCGTGGTGCTCGATGAGCCGACGTCGGCGTTGGACATGTCGATCCAAGCGCAGATCGTTGATCTGCTGCGCGAACTGCAGCGGCGCCGCAACCTCGCTTATCTCTTCATTTCCCATGATCTCAGGGTCGTGCGGGCGCTGGCGAGCGAGATCGTCGTGATGCGGCGGGGCAAAGTGGTTGAGAGCGGCGAAGCGCGGGTTTTGTTTCGCGCGCCGCAAGACGACTACACGCGCGCGCTCTTCGCCGCCGCCTTCGCCAATGAGGCGACGCTTTCTAGCGTTGTGAGTCAGTGAACGGTGGCGCCCTCCAACCCCTCGTCCTGAGGAGCGCCGAAGGCGCGTCTCGAAGGACGATCCAGCATGCACAATCGGCGTCGCCAATAGGAGCATCCTTCGAGACGCGATGCTTTGCATCGCTCCTCAGGATGAGGCGGTTTGCTGTAGCCGCCGTTTCAGAGGAAACATCTTGGCTGCCACAATGAGCGCTGAGCTTGGCCGCGCGATTCTGATCGTCCTCGATTCGGTCGGTTGCGGCGCCGCCGAGGACGCGAAGGCCTACGGCGACGAAGGCGCCGATACGCTGGGCCATATCGCCGACGCCTGCGCTGATGGGCGGGGCGATCGCGAGGGCGTGAGGCGTGGGCCCCTCAGGCTGCCGCGCCTCGACGCGCTCGGGCTCGGCCAAGCGATGCGGGATTCCACTGGCCGCAAGCCGCCGGGCCTTGCGTTTGCGGAGTCGCGCGGCCAATGGGGTTACGGAATCGAGACGTCGCGCGGCAAGGACACGCCGTCCGGCCATTGGGAGCTCGCCGGCACGCCGGTCGACTTCGACTGGGGCTATTTCCCGCAGACGATTCCTGCTTTTCCGGCGAAGTTAACCGAGGCGCTGATCGCCGAAGGCAAGCTTGCCGGGATTCTTGCCAACCGCCACGCTTCGGGCACCGCGGTGATCGAAGACTACGGCGAGGCGCACCTGCGAACCTTGAAACCCATCTGTTACACGTCCGCCGACTCGGTCCTCCAGATCGCGGCGCATGAGCAAGCTTTCGGACTTGAGCGCCTTTATGATCTTTGCCGCACCGCGCGCCGGTTGTGCGATCCCTTGAAGATCGGGCGCGTCATCGCGCGTCCTTTCCTCGGCGTGAGCGCCAAGGACTTTGCGCGCACCGGCAATCGCAAGGATTTCGCAATGCCTCCGCCGGACGGCAATATTTTGCAGCGGGCGGCCCGAGCGGACCGCGCTGTCGTCTCGATCGGCAAGATCGGAGACATCTTCGCCCATCGCGACACCGGCCTCGAACAGAAGGGCAAGAGCAACGACGGCAACGTCGATTTTCTGCTTGATGCGCTCGCTACGACCTCGGAAGGCGGTCTCATCTTCGTCAACCTGGTCGATTTCGACACCGAATGGGGCCATCGCCGCGATGTCCCTGGTTATGCGGCCTGTCTCGAAGCTTTCGATCGACGGCTCGGAGCCATCGAAACAGCGATGCGGCCCACCGACTACTGCGTCATCACCGCGGATCACGGCAACGATCCGACGTTCAGGGGCTTCGACCACACGCGCGAGCATGTTCCGATCCTTGCCTTCGGCGCTGGTGCGCCGGCAGGACCGATCGGAGCGCGGTCGAGCCTCGCCGACGTCGCGGAGACCATCGCGGCCAAGCTCGGTCTACCGCGCGGGACGCATGGCCGCGCCTGGGCCGCTTGACCTTTTTCTTCGACGCTTGGCGCGACTCCGTATGGAAGCCGGCCGGGCGGCTGTTTATCGTCGAGAAAACACATATTAAATATGTGTGTAATTCACAATTGGCCGACTGACCGACTCGGAAATGGCGCCGCAATCCATTGAAATCACTCAAAACGGACTCGGGAATGGCAGCCCCGCAAAGGGGACCGCTCGCATTGCGCCCGACAGCGGAAACCGTCATAACCCCTCCCATCATCGGGGTTAGAAAGTCCGAGATCACCGCGTCGCAAGCTTCGGCGGCTTACGGGTGGTCTCGCCAACTGACGGAGGGGTCATGTCCGACGGGTTCCAGGATCGCGAAAACGCGTTCGAAAAGCAATTCGCCCACGACGAGGACCTGCGCTTCAAGGCGGTCGCGCGCCGCAACAAGGTGGTGGCGCTCTGGGTCGCCGAGACGAAGGGGCTTTCTGCGACGGAAGCCGAAAAATACGCCAACGAGTTCGTCGGCGCGCAGGTCGGCAAAAGCGACAACGACGTCGCAGCCGCCCTGAAGGCGGACCTCGCGCGCAGCGATATCGACCTCTCGGATCACCGTCTGCGCAAAAAGATGGACGAGGAAATGATTGCGGCGATCGCGTCGGTCAAAGCCGGCAAGTAGGGGAGCCGGCTCACCCGCCTGCGGGACGGGCGAGCGGCGCGAACGCGGTGGCGACCGCTTCGTAGACTTCGCGCTTGAATGGCACCACCAGCTCTGGCAAGCGCTCGAGGCGCTCCCAGCGCCAATCATCGAATTCGGCATCGTGAGCGCCGCCAGCCGGATGACGAACGTCGATTTCCTTGTCAGAGCCGACAAAGCGGAACAGGAACCACTTCTGGGTCTGCCCGCGGTAGCGGCCGCTCCAGCGCCCGCGGGCCTCTTCGGGCAAATCGTACTTGAGCCAGCGAGGCAACTCCGCGATCAGCTCAATCGAGCGCACGTTGGTCTCCTCCCAGAGCTCGCGCCTCGCGGCCTCGAGCGGCTGTTCGCCGGAGTCGATTCCCCCCTGCGGCATCTGCCAGGAACGCGGGTCCAGGACTTCGCTGCTGCGCTTGCGCTTGCGATGGCCGATGAAGGCGTCGCCTTCGAGATTGACCAGTGCGACGCCGACGCAGGGCCGATACGGCAAATCGCGCATGAACCTAGCTTACGGGTTCGCTTGCGCGGGCGGGAGCCTGGCGCCGAGCGCCCTCGCCACATCGATGATAAGCGCCTTGGGCGGGCCGCCGCCGCTCGCGCGGGTAACCTTCACCCCGCTCGCTGCTTCGACTTGCTCGGCCGAGGCAATCGGCGGCGCGACGGCTTCATGCGCGCCTGCCGAGACGGTTGCCGCGGCGGGCTTCGGTGGCGCGGGCAAGACTTCAACTTTCGCCAGCGCAAACGGCTCGCCGTTGAGCGTCGCGTCGCGTCGCGGAACCGCGAAGAGACCAATCGCTATCGCAACAGCCGTGGCGCCTGTGAGCGCGGTCGCGCGCATTCGACTAGCCGTCGGTGCGGCCAAAGCGCCGGAAACGACGCCCAGCGGTTCGTCCAGTTCGTTCCACACTTGTACCGACATCCCTCGCTCTCCACGTCCCAGGATCGCGAATCAGCCTTGCGCCAGACTATACTCAATCGCCCCCGGGTGGCGATTCTCAGGGGCCGCATCGGAGCGAAACTCGGATCGTCTTCCAAGCTCGACTCACGCCCGACGTAGGCGGCCCCAGTTTTCCGTTCTATTTTGCGCTGTAGACACGTCGACGCCAAAATCTCGCGCTGCGGTCTACGACGCGATCCGGCTGATGAAGGACATTTGATGACCGCCAATCTGATCACGGACGTTGAAGGCGTACGAATCGGATCGGCCGACGACGAGCGGCTCGCCTCAGGCGTCACCGTGGTTTTGTTCGACCAACCGGCGATCGCGTCAATTGCCATGAACGGCGGCGCGCCCGCGCTCCGCGACACAGCCCTGCTCGAGCCGGAAATGACCATCGAGCGCGTCGACGGTTTCGTTCTGTCCGGCGGGTCGGCCTTCGGCCTCGACGCGGCTGGCGGCGCGATGGCCTATCTCGCCGAGATCGGACGGGGCTTCGAGCATCGCGGGGCGCGCGTTCCGATCGTACCTGGCGCGAGCCTGTTTGATCTCCTCAACGGCGGCGACAAGTCCTGGGGCCGCAAGCCGCCCTACTGGGATTTGGGCCTCAAGGCCGCGTCGACAGCCGCGGTCGGCTTCGCGCTCGGCACCGCCGGCGCTGGATTTGGCGCAACGACCTACAACCTCAAAGGCGGTCTAGGCTCCACGAGCGCCCTGACCTCGCGGGGCTTTCGCGTCGGTGCGCTCGTGGTCGTCAATTCGGTCGGTCGGGCGACGCGCGGCGAAAGCCTGCATTTCTGGGCCGCGCCCTATGAACGACAAGATGAGTTCGGCGGTCTCGGCTTCGGCCCGAAGGACATTGACGACCAGTTGACGCTCCGCCTCAAGTCCGACACGCCGTCCAGCACCGACCTTGCGGTTGTCGTCACCGACGCGGAGTTGACGACAACGCAGCTCAGGCGCGTCGCAATCATGGCGCAGGACGGCTGCGCGTTGGCGCTACGTCCTGCCCATGCGCCAATGGACAACGACGTCGTCTTCGCGGCAGCGACTGCGCGGGCAAGCGTCGCCCCAGACCTTCGCGACCTGACCGAGATCGGCATGTTGGCCGCCGAATGCGTCGCTCGAGCGATTGCTCGCGGTGTGTACGAGGCCTCGCCGCTGTCACTTCCGGGAGCACAACCGACGTGGCGGCAGCGGCGGGCTATGCAGGGAAGAACCCAGTGACCAAGCTTAGCTGTTGCCTGGCAACGCAGGATGCGAGGTCTCTCGAGCACGAGCGGTTTTCAGCGCCTCGGCTTGCGCACGCCATTTGTCGGCCTCGATGCGGTTCTGGCGCGCGGCCCGGCGGTGGTGCCTTTGCGACAGCCATGTCGCGAATGCGCCCGCAACGATGCCGAGCATGGCGGCGACAATCACCACCGCAAACAGCGGCGCCGCGATCGACAACGCGGCGTTGTCGATGGCAGCGAATGGGTCGAACGAAACGATCACATCATGACGATTGGCGAAGGCGAAACCCAGAAGGATGAGTGCGACGAGGGCGAAGAAGACGACTCTCAGGAAGCGAATCATGCAAGCCTCATCCGCTCGACCCGCCGAGAACGCGCCAGTTCAAGCCAAGCGGTTGTTTTAATGATCCTAGAGCGCCTCAGCTGAGCGGTTGAGGCGCTCGCGCATTTCTTTGCCGGTCTTGAAGAACGGCGCCAGCTTCTCGGTTACGGGAACCTTGTCGCCGGTGCGCGGATTGCGACCGGTGCGGGCCTGGCGTTGTTTGGTCGAGAACGCGCCGAAGCCGCGCAACTCGACGCGCTCGCCGCGTGCGAGGGCATTTGTGATCTCGCCGAGGATGGCGTCGATAATATTCTCGATGTCGCGCTGATAGAGATGCGGATTACGGGCGGCCATGCGCTGGACGAGCTCAGACTTGATCACCGAATGTCCCCGACTCGAAATGACCCCAGCGTTTCGCCTTGCCTTAATGCCCTGAAATAGCGGCCCGCATCAATAGCAAACCGTCAATGATTTCTGTCGAACGCGCTCGGCGTCACCCGGCACGGCCGAGATGAGGCCGAAGACGTTCAGTCCGAACGTTGAACCTCATATTGGCCAGTCCGGCGAAACCGCGCCAGATAGGATGGGACGATCGCCTCAGCGGCCTGCGGCACAACATTGAGGCCGCTTAATACGCGACCCTGCGCTTCCGCTTCCGCGGATACGACGTTGTCAGACGCCAGCAAATCGACTTGATCGCGGCTTGTTGTCAACAGATTGGGAAAAAGTCCGAATGTCGCCTTGGACGCGAACTGTGTCGAGGCTGCAATCCAGCGCGACGGACCGAGCGGCAGGCCTATGAGCAGACGGCGGCGATCAATGGCGCCGAGAGTTAGCTCCGCGGCCTCACGGAGGGTCATCGTCCTCGGACCGCCGAGCTCGTAGGACGTGCCGGGCTTCGCCAAACCGGAGAGCGCCGCGGCGACCGCCTGGCCGACGTCGCCGACGTAGACAGGTTGCAACCGAGTTTTGCCGCCGCCCAACAGGGGCAAAATCGGCAGATGGCAAGCGAGAGCGCCGAAGCGGTTGAAGAAATCATCCTCCGGGCCGAACACAACTGATGGACGCATGACCACCGCGTCGGGGAACGTGTCGCGCGTCGCTTTCTCGCCGAGCCCCTTGCTCGCGACATAGGGTGAGGCGGAGTTTGGATCCGCGCCGATTCCTGAAATATGCACATAGGATGACACGCGTGCGGCCATTGCGGTCCGCGCTAGCGCAAGGGCGCCCTCGACGTGCACGGCCGTATAGGTTTGCGCCCCGGTCTCCGCTGTCACGCCCGTGGCGTTGACGACTGCGCTTGCGCCCTCGAGCGCCGCGGCGATCGAATCCGGGAAGCGAAGATTGGCCTGCACCGGCTGGATTTGTCCCACTCCCCCGATCGGCTGCAGGAAAGCGGCTAGATCGGGCCGGCGCACGGCTACTCGAATCCGCCATCCTTGGTGGACCAGGGCTCTCACGATATGACGTCCGAGGAATCCGGACCCGCCGAATACCGTAGCCAAACGGTTGGCTTCCCTGGTGGCTTCGGTCATCGAGGTCCTTTTCCCAACGGGCGGGACCGCTCCTTTAGGCGAAGCCCCGGCGCTTGTATAGCCGGGAAACGCGTGCTCGATAAACCTCAAGCCTTCGGGTTTTTACGCGCGGCGACCACTAGATCGGCCGCACGCCCAGAAAGCTCGGCCAAATGATCGAACTTGGTCTCGAACGCGCCGACGCCCGAGGTCGCCGAGCGCAATTCGACAATGAGATCGCCGATCTCGGCTTCCGGGATCAGCGCCCGCAGCGCCTCCCAGCCCGCCCAGCCCTCCCGGGATTCGAAGCCAAGGATCTGACCACGCCTGGCGCTAACCAGCGCGCTCGCCCGCGCCAGCGCGTCGGTGGGCACATAGACGGTCACCGAGAGGATCGGCTCGAGCAGCATCGGGCGCGCCTTAACCAGGGCCTCATCTAGGGCCAACTTAGCCGCCGCACGGAAGGCCATGTCGGAGGAATCGACCGTGTGGTAGGAGCCGTCGGTTAGGGTCACCGAGACGTCGACCACCGGAAATCCGAGCGGGCCGCGCGTCATTGCGTCGCGCGCGCCGGCTTCCACCGAAGAAAAATACTGCCTCGGCACTGATCCGCCGTGCACGCGCTCGGCGAAGGCGAAACCCTCGCCGCGACCGCGCGGGCTGACCTCGACGACCACGTCGCCAAATTGGCCGTGCCCGCCCGACTGCTTTTTGTGCCGTCCACGCACCGTGACCGCGTCACGTATCGATTCCCGATACGCGACGGACGGTTTGTTCGCTTGGATGGTCACGCCGAAGCGGTCGGCGAGCCGCTCGGTGGTCACGCGCAAATGCATTTCGCCCTGCCCGAGCAGCTTCAATTCAGACATCTCAGCGTCTTGGACATAAGACAGCGCGCGGTCCTCTTCGCAAAGTTTCGTCAGAGCGCTGGCGAGCCTAACCTCGTCCTTTCGGTCCTTGACGCGAATAGCGATCCCCTGAGTTGCGGGCGGAGCGGCAGGCGTCACGCCGGACGGCGGTGCGGTTCGCCCGTCAGCAATGCGATCGCCGGTGGCGAGGTCTTCCAGCCGCGCGAAAGCGACGGTGTCGCCTTCCTCGGCGCGTGTCAGCTTCGACGATATGGCGCCCATAAGCCTGGCCAGTCCGCCGATCCGCTCCTCGACGCCGCGCGAGTTGATGACGGTGGCCCCATCGGCGAAGGCGCCCCGGAGCACCCGCGCTAGCGATAGCTTGCCCCCGTGCGCGGTGTGGATCGTGCGCACCACCTGCGCCAGAGCTGGACCTTTGTCGTCGATGCCGAGCCGCTTGCGCGTATGAGCGATGCCCGGCGACTCATGCCTGAGCGCCTTGAGGAGTCTGGTAACGCCATGGCCGCCGATCGCCGAACCCAGGAGCACCGGGACGACCCGCCCCTCGCGCAATTCATGCGCCAGATCGTCGAAGACAAGATCCTTCGGTGGGTCGATGTCGCTGATCAATTGTTCCATCAGTGCGTCATCATAATCGGCGAGCTTCTCGAGCATCAGATAGCGCGCATGTTTTTCCTCGGGGACCACGCCCGCCGGCATCTCGACGACACTGGACGGCGCGGCCTCGCGATAGACGAAGGCCCGCTCGAGGGCCAGATCGACAAATCCGGTGGCGAGGCCGTTCTCCCATACCGGAATCTGGCGCAGCAGCAGTGGGGTGCGCGAGGCCGGTTGAAGCATCTCGAGCGTTTCGCGCAAGCTGCCGTTCGCTTGATCGATTTTGTTGAGGAAGAGGATGCGTGGCAGCCCCAGGTCTTCCAGTTCGCGAAGAATAACCTGAAGCGCTGGGATCTTGCGCGGGTCGGCCTCGCATACGACGACGGCGGCGTCGCAAACGGGCAAGGCATAGCGCATGTCATGAATGAATTCGATCGAGCCCGCGGAATCGAAGAAGGTGAGCCGGTCCCCGAGATAGTCGATGCTAGCGACGTTGGGCTCGACGCTCATGGCGTGGCTGCGGGCCTCCGAGCTCGAATCGCCGACCGTGGTGCCTTCGCGCACAGCCCCTTGCCGCGCCACGGCGCCGCCGCGCGCCAAAATCCCTTCAAGAAGGCTGGTTTTTCCGCTCTGAAACGGCCCGACGATCGACACAAGACGGGGACCGGCGACGCGGTTTTCGTGATTGGCTGCGCTCAATATTGGCCTCCCTCTAGCGTTACGCCACGCACCGAGGCGCGGCGCGCGTTCCGTTCGTGAGGCGATCGACTCCCTAGACCCGAACGCGTCCCTCGGACGCGGTTTTCTCAGTTATTACCGCGCCTTGCATCTTGGCGTCGGTGTCGTCGACCGCTACAGACCTGCTGTCGTGCGGTTGACATGGTCGCAAGAACAGGCGCGGCGCGCAAGACGCTTGCGGATGACATCGCGAAGCGGGTGCGACGGCCTCGCGTTCGCCGCCGGCCTCTTGTATGGGACGCTCGAACACGGGTTGCGGGCGAGGTTGGAGGTTCATGGGCCAGGGCCAATCGATTGACGCCGGGCAGGTGGCGGCGGCGCTCAGCGGGCGCTCGGTGGTTCTCGTCGGCATGATGGGGGCCGGAAAAACCTCGGTTGGCAAACGGTTGGCGACAAAGCTTGGATTGCCGTTCGTGGACGCCGATGCGGAGATCGAAGCCGGTGCCCAACTGACCATTTCCGAGATCTTCGAGCGGTTCGGCGAGGCTTATTTCCGGGAGGGCGAGCGCAAGGTGATCGCCCGCTTGCTCAAAGGCGGACCGCTGGTGCTGGCGACTGGCGGCGGCGCGTTCATGAATGCGACCACCCGCGACAATATTGCCAGGCATGGTCTCTCGATTTGGTTGAAGCCGAGTTTTGACATTCTGCTTGCCCGGGTGCGCAAGAAGTCCAATCGGCCGCTGTTGAAGACCGCCGACCCAGAAGTGACGCTGCGTCGGTTGCTGGAAGAGCGCTCGCCGATCTACGCGCTCGCCGATTTTACTATCGAGTCGGTTGATGCCGCCCACGATTCGGTTGTCGACGCCATCCTCCGGCGCCTCGATGCGACGCTGGGCGATGGTGCTGGAGCGTTGCCAAGGGCGAGGCGCCGAGTGGAAGTTCCACTGGCCTCGCGCGCCTATTCGATTCTGATCGGCCCAGGCGTTCTCGACGAGGCGGGGGCAGAAATCAACAGGATTGCGCCGGGCGTTAATTGCGCCATCGTGACCGACGCCCGGGTCGCGCCGCTCTACCTTGATCGGGTCACCGCAAGCTTGGATCAAGCGGCCTTGCGCTCCACCTCGATCGTCTGCCAGCCCGGCGAGCGCGCCAAGTCCTATGTCGAGTTCGCCCGCGTCGCCGATGCGCTGATCGAGGCGCGCATCGAACGTAGAGATATTGTCATTGCGCTTGGCGGGGGAGTCATCGGCGATCTCGCGGGATTCTGCGCTGCGACAGTGCGTCGGGGCCTGCGCTTGGTGCAGATTCCGACGACGCTGCTCGCTCAGGTCGACTCCAGCGTGGGCGGCAAGACTGGAATCAATTCGCCGCACGGAAAGAACCTCGTCGGCGCTTTTCATCAGCCTTCGCTGGTGCTGGCAGACACCACGTGCCTCGATTCCCTCAGCGAGCGCGATTTTCGCGCCGGCTTCGCCGAGGTTGTCAAGTATGGGCTCATTGGCGACCGCGGCTTTTTCGAGTTTTTGGAATCGAACTGGCGCGACGTGTTCGCTGGCGGACCAGCCCGGACCGAAGCGATTACGATCAGCTGCGCGGCCAAGGCGCGCTTCGTCGCCGCCGATGAAACGGAACAAGGAGAGCGTGCGCTGCTCAACCTTGGGCATACCTTTGGCCATGCTTTGGAGAATCTGACCCACTATGATCCGGCGCGGCTCGTGCACGGCGAGGGCGTCGCCGTCGGCATGGCCTCGGCGTTCCGTTTCTCTCGTGAGCTGGGTTTGTGCTCCGGGCAGGACGCCGCGCGGGTCGAGGCGCAGTTGAAGGCGGTTGGCCTTCCGACCCGCATGCGTGAGATTCCCGGCTTTGACGCGGCCCCGGGAGATATCTTGGCTGCGATGCGCCAGGACAAGAAGGTCGAGCGTGGCCGGCTGACCTTCATTCTCGTCAGAGGTATCGGCGAGAGCTTCGTCGCCCGCAACGTCGACGAAGCAAGCGTCTCGGCCTTCCTAGCGGGCGAACTGGCTCTTTCGGCCTGAAAGCCAGCCCGGGCGCGTTACGCGCGCATGCGCCCGTGCTAAAATCCATCGATGTCGTACACCCTCGACATTGTCGTCATCGTCCTGAGCGTTGCCGCCGCGGCGTTCTTCGCCGGCGCCGAGACCGCCCTGACGGCAGCCTCTCGCGCCCGCATGCACGCGCTCGAAACGGCAGGCGACAAGCGGGCGAAGCTGGTCACGCGTCTCATCGGGGCGCGCGGGCGCCTCATCAGCGCGATGCTGCTCGGGGGACAATTCGTAACCATCGGCTCGTCGGCGATCGCCACCAGCGTCCTTCTCGGTCTCTTCGGCGATCATGGGGTGTGGGCCGCAACTATAATTATGACCGCGCTGATTGTTGTTTTCGGCGAGGTCATGCCCAAGACGATCGCCATCGCCTATCCCGATCGCGTGTCGCTGTTGATTGCGCCGCTGGTGTTGTTCTTCGTGCGGATCTTCGGTCCGATCGTGAGCGCCGTCGAAATATTGGTGCGCGGGATCCTACGACTGTGCGGCGTCTCGCTCGGCCACCATGACTTTGGCGTTTCTGGGCATGAGGAACTCATGGGCGCGGTCGACATCCTGCATCGCGAAGGCGAAGTTGAGCGTGACGAGCGCGACATGTTCGGCGGTCTCCTGGAACTGTCTGAGATTCCGGTCTCGGATGTCATGGTTCATCGCACCAAAATGCGGCTCATCGACGCCGACCTTCCGCCCGAGGAGTTGGTGCGCGAAGTGATCGCGTCTCCCTACACCCGCATGCCCCTTTGGCGTGGGGAGCCG
>Ga0209006_10004541_pt1 | contig 12584 bp, 9 predicted proteins | sample JacPin_JW_Ref_O2_FD_188567 | JGI IMG/M metagenome (GOLD analysis project Ga0209006, IMG submission 188567) | Forest soil microbial communities from Algoma, Ontario, Canada - Jack Pine, Ontario site 1_JW_Ref_O2 (SPAdes) (version 2) | ecosystem: Environmental > Terrestrial > Soil > Boreal...
ATGATCAGTAGCGGCGGCAACGCTCCCAACCAAAACGCCGCGCACAAGAGGTGCAGACACATGAGCAAACTGGGCGCCGTGTTCGACGCCATTCCATGAACGTGTCCCACCCATGCAAATGATGTCGGCGCGGCGATGGCGCCGGCAATCGCGGGTCCGCGAAACCCGGGGTTCTTCGACAATGCAAATAGGATGAGGCCCAGTCCGACAAGCCGCACGCCGCTCGCCCGGCCTTCACCCGCGCGCAGGATCATGCCTGCGAACGCACTGTCGAACATGCCGGACATTTCCCCGCTCATTGAACCGGCGAGCAGCAGAATTCGCAAAACGCTGGCGGCGACAGCGACGCCGACCAGGATGCCGATGAGCCGGCGGATCAGGCCGCGCTGCGGGTCGCGCAGCAGCGTGCCGCAATAGAGCGTAAAAAATACCGCGCCGGCCGCGCCTAGCGTCGCCGCGTACGTGACTGCCTTCGCGAGCACCGCCGCGACGTCCCAGCCACTGATCTCCATCTCAAACCCCAGTCGGCGCTACGGAGCGGCGATCGAGAATGCGAAGGTGCCCTTGGTGACGTGACCATCATCCGCCGCCACCGCTGACCATTGCACGGTGTAATTGCCAGGGGCAAGCGCCGGCAGCGTCAGGGTAAATGTTGGGCTTGCCTTCGCGCTTTTATCGAGGGGGACCGGAACTTCCTTGCCGTTTAGGACCAGTTTCAGCACCGCGAGCTGTGCGGCTTCGCTGAAATTGAGCGTCAGCGTTTTGGGCGCCTGGGTCAATTGAGCATGGTCCGCCGGCGAGGAGCTCTGCAGTTTCGCGTGCGCCATGCAGGGGCCGGCCGCGACGATGCCGCACAGAGCAAATGCCAAAAGGCTGTTTTTAAGCATAAATAAAAGTCCCATGGGTGTCGGAGTCGAACTTAGGCAATATACTACTCGAACAATATGATTCTCTACGACTATGGCTTCAGCTCGGCTTCGTACAGGGTGCGAATAGCCATGGCCCTGAAGAATCTGCAGTACACCTCGATCATCAAGAACTTGCGCTCCGGCGAGCACCGCCTGTCGGAATTTCTGCAGATCAATGTCCAAGGTTTCGTTCCCGCGCTTCAAATGGACGATGGCGTCGTGCTGACGCAATCGGTGGCCATCATCGAATATTTGGACGAGCAGTATCCGGATCCGCCGCTGCTGCCGGCGCAACCCCTGGCGCGGGCGAGAGTTCGCGCGCTCACGCAAGCGATCGCGAGCGATATTCACCCGCTCAACAATTTGCGCGTGCTGCGCTATTTGGAAGAGAAGCTTATTTTGGACAAACAGACCCGTGATGCGTGGTATCGGCACTGGATAAGCGTCGGATTCGACGCCTTGGAACGATGGTTGGCTCGAGACGCAGCCACCGGGCGGTTCTGCCATGGAAATTCCCCGACGATCGCGGATGTATGCCTGGTGCCGCAGGTGTTCAATGCGCGACGCTTCTCGGTCGATATGAATTCCTTTCCGCGGATTCTGGCCATCGATGCCGCGTGCAGAGAGCTGGCGGCCTTTCAATCGGCGGCGCCGCAAGCGCCTCCGGCGAACTAGGCATCTCGGCAATGTGACATTGAGCGGCTCGGGCAATCGTCCGGCCGCACGGGCTATTTTCCGAAAGAGTAGCGCAGAAACAGCAACCGGCTCCCCTGACGGACGTCGATCAATTGGCCCCATAAAGGATCGCGCGGCGCGAACGTTTTGCCCATGACCAAGCTCATGCGCGAATCGCCGCGCTCTCTGCCCGAGAGCTGCGGTGCAAGAGACAGAAATTGCTCATCGATGAGGCGCGCCTTGTAGAACGTGCCCAGCAGGCGCGGGCCACCTTCGACCAGGACGCGCTTACCGGCGATGGCGCGACCCACCGCCCGCAAAATGTCGGCGGCGGGAATTTCGCCCGAACGGCGCTGGATCGCCTGGATCTGCACCGCATCGGGCACCCGATGCCGCTGTAACTGCTTTGCGCCTCGCGCCGTCGTAATGATCATGGCGGGGACTTTTCCGGAGGCGAATACCGGCAGGCGCAGATTGACGCTGCCCTCGGCGCTTACGATCACATTCAAGGCTGCGCGCGGCTTGGCCATCGCGTCGGTAAGCCGACGGAAATCCTCTCCCAGTTCAGGACAGATTGCCTGCGGCGTCCAGAGGTGTTCCGGGTCGGCCGCCAGCGTTCCGGAACCGACGATGACCGCATCGGCCGCGGCACGCAGCAGGCCCATCACCATGCGATCCTGGCTGCTGAACCCGCTGATATCACCGCCGCCGCTATGTCCCTTCACTTGCAGCGAGACGACGCCGTCCAAGGTGCTGACGAAATTGCTGAACACATGCAGACCCAAGCGCGGCGTGGGCAATCGAAATGCGCCGTACAGGCGCGACAGATTCGGCGGCAGCGGTAAACCCCGGCCGCGTGTCGTTTCCATCAGCGTGCGCAGCGGGGTGATGGGTGAGGAGCGCCGCTTACGGCTGAGCATTCGGTGATTCCTCGTTATTTGCGCGCAATGGCCATATTGGGGTAGTCCCCGTCCTACGCGCAGCGGTCGTCGAAACCGCGCCGCGTTGCTGCTATGGTAGCAATAATGCGAATGATGAGCGCCGCCCTGAAACTGATTCCATTCGCGTTAGTGTTGAGTGCAGCAGTGGCCTCCGGCGCGCAGTCCGACGAGCCGCCGCAGTCTTCGCAATCTGCGCCGCAAGCTGCGCCGCCATCGCAAACCGCGCCCCAATCTCCGTCGTCTCCAGGCCCCGCGATTGGCCTTGCCGATTCCGCCGGACTTCGCGCTACGGTATTCGGTACCCCGCCGCAAGACATGGCATCTCTGCCGGCAAAGGTGCCGCTCTCCGAAATCCGCGCTGAGTTGCCGTGGCGCTTGCCTGTGCCGCAGGTTCTTTGGTTCGATGCCAAGCTGCGTGTATGGCTCTCTGCACAGGACAAGCCCGCGCCTCTGGCCATCGTCATTGCCGGCACGGGAAGCGATGGCAACACCAAGACAATCTCCATCCTGCGCGCAGCGCTCTATGGTGCGGGCTACCACGTGCTGACCATGCCGTCTCCCACCTCGCCGGAGTTTATCGTCTCGGCGTCGAGTACCGGCGTTCCAGGCGATCTGATGCGCGACGGCAAGGATTTGTACGCCGCCATGCAGGAAATCATTGCGCACTTGCCGCGCAAGGTTCGAATCACGGACATCGACGTCGTCGGCTACAGCTTGGGCGGCGCGAACGCGGCCATCGTCAAGTCGATCGATGCGACCGAGCAGAAGCTCAAGATTCACCGCGTCGTCATGATCAATCCGCCGGTGAGCCTGTTCTCCTCGGTCGGGCGTCTCGACCGGCTTTTCACAGCGACGATCGGCCCGGGCGACCAAGGGGTAGAGCTGCTCTATCGCCGGCTCTATGCGCAAATCGCGAATCTGTATCGAGCCTCAGACCGTCTCGAACTGGATGAGAATTTTCTGCTCAGCGCCGGCGCGGCGACGCTGAAGACGGACGCGGAATTTTCCCAAGCGATCGCACTGACTTTTCGCCTGCAGTTGGTCGATATGTTCTTTATCGGCGATTTGTACGCCAAGACCGGCGTGAGCACCGATCCTGCACATCCACCGAAGGTGGGCGACTCGCTCGAGGCCATCCAGCGCGAACTGCGGGCAAAACCCTTTGCCGAGTATTTTACGCGGGTGTTTGCTCCTTACTATCTCAAGCGCCGGCCGGATGCGACCAGCGCTTCCTTGATAGCGTCCAATCGCCTCGACATCATTAGCGATACTCTGCGCAGTGGCGGCGACTATTACGCGCAGACCACCAGCAACGACTTGATCCTCAACCGACGCGAGCTCGCCTGGCTGCAGGATACGCTCGGTTCCCGAATCGTCGTCTACGATCACGGCGGTCATCTGGGGGAAATCGGCGATCGTCAGCAGGTCGCCGACATGCTCGAGATGCTGTCGGGTGGCTGGCCACGGAGCACCCAGTGAAGGCGGCGCTTCTCGTGGTGCTGCTCGCGGCGATGCTTGACGGCTGCGCCTCGCAAGTACTTTCCATCCGCACGGTCCCGGACCAAACACCGGCGGCTGACAACGCCGCCGCCGCGGCAAACGCCGCCGCCTTTGCGGAAGCCGCCGCGGCCGAGTCCGCCAACGATTCCCCGCAGGCGGCGCAAGAAGCGCCGCCGTTATTGACGCCGGCCGATGCGCCGTCCATGTACACCTATGATCCTTGGGAGCGCCTCAACCGCTTTACGTACCGATTCAACGCACGTTTCGACGAGGCCATTTTTCTGCCGGTGGCGGACACTTATGGGCGTGCGCCGCGGCCCATCCGCGCGGGCATCCATAATTTTTTCGGCAATCTTGCCGAGATCGACAGCATCATCAATTACACGCTGCAGTGGCGGCTGAAGTACGGTTGGCGCAGTCTGACGCGCTTGGCCATCAACAGCACCCTCGGTATCGGCGGCTTATTCGACGTCGCCACCAAACTCAAATTGCCAGGCACGCCCACCGGGTTTGCGACAACGCTGGCGAAGTGGGGCATGCATCCGGGACCTTATCTCGTGATCCCGTTGTTGGGGCCCTCGACGCTGCGGGATGGCGTCGGCTTTCTGGGCGACTACGGTACGGAATACGGCATCAATGTCTTTAATTTGTATCGCGGCGACGTCTCGTGGGGCTTGGGCACAGTGAACGCGGTTGATCAACGCGCCAATGTCAGCTTTCGCTACTATTCGGGCGGCTCGCCTTTTGAATACGAAACGGTCCGCTTTCTGTACGTGCGCCGGCGCTTGATCGAGGATGAGGGATTGCGCGCCAAGGAAGCGGTCAAGAAGCCGGCGGTCGAAGCTCCCGCGGGCAAGTGACCGCTCGACCGGTATGACCGGCGAGGACTGTGGCAGACTACCAGAGTGTCGGAAATTCCGGTCCGAACAAGGGAGTGGTTTCTCGTGAAAAGTCCGTTACTGCTGGTCTGTTCAACAATCGTCGCTTTCGTCGGGCTCAGCGGCTGCCAGAAGAGCGACGTGACGGCCGCCGGACCGGCGCCCGTGACGGCGCCTGCGCCTGTGGCGGCGCCCGCCCAGCCGCCGCCTGCACCGCCACCCTTTCAAATCACCGCCAGTATCCAGGAACTGATGGATGCGGTCATTGATCCGTCGGCGGATGCGCTCTGGGATTCAGTCAGCATTACCACCTCGGCGAAGGGAACTGTCCTTCACCAGCCTAAATCCGATGAAGAATGGCAGCAGGCGAGGCGCTACGCGATCGCGCTGATCGAAGGCACGAATTTACTGGTCATGGATGGCCGCAAACTCGTGGCTCCCGGCAGTCCGGTGCTCGACCAAGGTACGTCGGGAGTGCTCAGCGCCGATGAGGGGCAAAAGCTCTTCGACACGAAGCACCCGACCTTCGTGCAATTTGCGCGGGCGCTGCGCGAGGCGGGCACCCAAATGCTCACGGCCATCGATAAAAAGGATCCAACCGGCATGATGAACGCGGGCGCGGCCATGGACGGCGTCTGTGAGAGCTGTCACTTGACGTTCTGGTACCCCAATCAGGTCATACCGCCCTTGCCGGCGGATTTTGGAGTGACCAAGGGGTTACCGCATCCGAAGCGAATTCCTTTAAGCCCCGGGTGATCCGAAAACCGTCAGCGGCCGCCGGCGACATCGAGAATTGCGCCGCTCGTATAAGAAGCGCCATCGTCTAGCAGCCAAACGACGGCTTCCGCGACTTCCTCGGGACGGCCGGCGCGGCCCATGGGCGTGGTTGCGCCAATGCGCCGTGCGCGGTCGGGTTGGCCGCCGCTGGCATGAATGTCGGTTTCGATCAGCCCGGGACGCACGGCGTTCACGCGCACTCCTTGTTGCGCCAGCTCCTTGGACAGGCCGATCGTCAAAGTATCGATTGCCGCTTTTGACCCCGCGTAGTCGACATATTCAAACGGTGAACCCAAGCGGCTCGCCGCCGATGAAATGAGGACGATCGCGCCGCCGGCGCCGCCTCGATCCTTCGACAAGCGGCGAGCGCTCTCGCGAGCGCAGAGATAGGCCCCGTAGACGTTGACTTCGAACATGCGTTTGAGCCGCGCGCTGTCCATGTCTGCCAGCGGCATGGATGGCGCGACAATGCCGGCGTTGATCACCACGCCATCGAGGCGACCGAGTTTCGATTCAGCTGCGCCGAACATCGACACGACGTCGGCCTCCACCGCGACATCGCCTTGCAGGGTGATTGCGCTGCCGCCGGCGGCGCGGACCTGGCGGGCGGCTTCCTCGGCAGCGGGCTGATCGACTCTGTAGTTGAGCGCGACGCTCCAACCCTTGCGCGCGCATTTGAGGGCTGTGGCGCGGCCGATGCCGCGCGTGCCGCCGGTGATCAGAATGGTTTTCATGGGTATCTCTGCGCCATTTGTTCGAGATAATATTACGCCGTGCGAGTAACGCGAATCGAGCACGTGCAATTGGCCATGCCCGCCGGCGGCGAGGATCTGGCCAGGAATTTCTACGCGGGGATCCTAGGGATCAGCGAGACGCCGAAGCCGGCCCATCTCGCCAAGCGCGGCGGATGCTGGTTCGAACGCGGCGATCTGAAGATTCATTTGGGCGTGGAGACAGACTTCAGGCCGGCGCGGAAGGCTCACGTGGCTTTGCTGGTTGTGGACCTTCTTGAGCTTCAGGAAAAGCTCAGGGCGTCAGGATATGGGTTCAAGGAAGATGAGCCTCTCGATGGCTACCATCGTGTCTACGTCGATGATCCATTTGGCAATCGCATCGAGTTGATGGAACCCAACTAGGGTCCCGCGCGGCGTCACATTTATGCTGCAGGTGCCGCACCGCAAAAACATGCGTGAACTGCGTCGGAGTCCTGGCATTCGCTTGTATCAACAGCGGTTTCAGTCGCATAGCATTTGCACCATTGGCGCCTAAACCTAACGCGTTGAGGTGAATCGGGTACCTTGGAGCAAAAGATGTCGCGCGGGCAAAACCCGTTGGTCTTGATGATGGCGCTTTCGCTGCCTGGCGCAGCTCACGCGCTGGGCTTGGGCGAGATCCATGTGAACTCTGCTCTCAACGAGCCGCTCGCGGCGGACATCGAGATCCTCGGCGCAACGGCGGAAGAACTTTCCAGCCTGACCGCGTCGGTTGCCAATCGGGATACATTTCTGCGATTCCGTGCCGAACGTCCAGCCTTCCTCGCTTCGGCCACCTTCAAGGTATCGCACGACGTGAAGGGAAAGCCCGTGCTGCTCATCCGCTCGACCGACTCATTCACCGAGCCGGTCGTCAATCTGTTGGTTGATCTTCGCTGGCACAATGGCGAAGTCATTCGCCAGTATTCTCTGCTGCTGGATCCGGCCGGTTTCTCAGCAGCGACTCAAGTGGCCGCGGCTTCGCCGGTGGATCCGCCCGCGTCGCTCGCTCTGCCGGCGCCGGCTGCTGCGGTGACCAGCACTTTGGCAGCGAACACGACGCGCACCACCACTCACGTAAAAATCGGCGCGAAAGCAACGCTCCGGGGTGTCGCTTGGCGCGTCGGCGCGCGCTCCGATTCCGATCTCAAGAAAACCATGTTGGCCATTTTCCGCGCCAATCCGAACGCATTCGAGGGCAACATAAATCGTCTGCGTCGGGGTGCCGTGCTGACGATTCCTTCGGCGGCGGACATCTCAACCATATCCAAGGAAGATGCCAGCCGCGAAATTCAAGCACAGATGACGGCCTGGCGCGTCTCACCGCAGAAAGTGCACACCGCAGCCGCCTCGGTGCAGGCAATGCCGGTGCCGGCAATACCGGTGCCGGTGCAAGCAATGCCGGCGTCGGCGCAAGGCATTACTCCGGCTATGCATGCCGCCGCGCCGATTGCCGCAACCGCTTCGACAGACGCCGCCGATGCGCCCCGCGCAGAAACCAAGCCCGGCGGTGATGCGGCGGAGGCAGCGGCGCTCAATCTGCGGGTCCAGTCCCTCGAACAGGGACTTCATGACATGCAAGCTCAGTTGAAACGCGAGCACGACAAATTGCTCAACGTGCAGGCCCAGGTCAGGTACGCAGAACAAGCGGTGAGCGATCCAGTCGCGGCGGCCCCCGCCTCGCGCTCGTGGTCGCTGACGTCCTTGATCGCAGGCTTAGCCTTGCTGGCGGGCGTTCTGGGCGCGACGTTCCTCAAGCTGCGTCGCCGCGCGCCGAAGATCAACGCCAACTCGATCTCGGCCGGCAGCGCACCCATGGTGGGCGAAACTTCGAATCCCGCTACGGCGCGCCGGGTTGCCGAGGAGCCGGCGCCGCGCGAAACACCGCGTATCGTGCCGCGGCCGACGCTTCAAGACTCGATTGAATTGAGCGCAGCGCGGAACCCCGTGCTTAGTGAGCCAAAGGCGAAGGCCAGCGAACCAATCTCCACGGCTCCGAACACTGAAGTCGCTGCTCCGGCCAAGCCTGTTTTCATTGTCGACGAGGATGAGCTGCGGGCAGCCTACGAAGACACCCTGGATCTTTCCGGCGAGACCGCGATTCTTCCGGAGAACCTGCCTGCCGCCACGGTCAATCTGGACGCGCATGCGCTACAGGCCGCAGCCGTCGCCACCGCCGATGAATCCGCCGCTGCTGACGAATCTGCAACGGTCATGGTCAGCGCCGAGGCGTTGCACGTCGACACCACCAGACTGGATTACAACCTGGTGGATCTCGATCTGACCGCTCAGCACGTGCAAATGCCGAGCGTCTTGCACGAGCGTGCGGTCGTCAAAGAGCGGCGCACCAATCTGGTCGATGTTCTGAAGAAGGCGGTTGAACGTGAACCCGACCGCCGCGATCTGCGCATGAAGCTGCTGGAGACCTACTACGCCGCTGCCGCCGCCAATCGCCAGGCATTTCTCGACGTGGTGCAAAAGCTCGCGCGGGACCGGGACCGCCTGGGCGAGGGCGAATGGGACAAGATCGCCTTCATGGGCAAGCAGATCGCTGCGGATACCGCTTTGTTTTCCGCAGACTCAGAGGCGGAAGCGGAGGACGACAACAAATTGGCCGATTGCGCCTGAAGTCTGCCAAGACTTCGTTTGCCGCGGCAGTCACCGACGTCGGAGTCGCCTCAGGCCACGCCGCGTTCTTGCAGGAACTCGCTTAAGATTCTCGTGGTGTGGCTCTTCCCGGGCTTGCGCGTGATGGCCTCAGGTGAGCCCTGCGCGACGACTTGTCCTCCGCCTGAGCCGCCCTCGGGCCCGAGGTCGATGATCCAGTCGGCTTCCGCCATGATGTCGAGATTGTGTTCGATCACGACCAGGGTATTGCCGGTGTCGACCAGTCGATGCAGCACGCGCAACAGCTTTTCCACATCCGCCATGTGCAGGCCCACCGTGGGCTCGTCGAGCACGTAAAGCGTGTGCTGCCCCTCGCGGCGCGCGATGTCTTGCCCGAGCGCGTCGGTGCGCACTTTCGCAAGTTCGGTGACCAACTTGATGCGCTGGCTTTCTCCGCCAGACAAGGTTGGGCTGGGCTGGCCCAGGCTGAGATAGCCTAATCCGACGTCGGCGAGCAGGCTCAACGGATGATGCACGCTGCGCTGCGCCTCGAAGAACGGCAGTGCGTCCTCGACACTCATCGCCAGTATTTCGCCGATATTCTTGCCTTTGAACAGAATGCTCAGGGTCTCCGGGTTGAAGCGTTTGCCGCCGCAGACATCGCAAAGCACTTGCACATCGGGCAAGAAACTCATTTCGATGCGCTGCATCCCCTGGCCTTCGCAAGCCTCGCAGCGGCCACCCGCGGTATTGAAGGAAAAGCGGCTGGCGGTGAATCCACGCATGCGCGCCTCGGTTGCATCGGCGTACAGGCGGCGAATCGAATCCCAGAAACCAATGTAGGTCGCGGGGCAGGAGCGAGGCGTTTTGCCAATGGGGGTTTGATCGACCTCAAGCACCCGGCTGATCGATTGCCATCCTGAAATGGCATCGCATCCCTGGAGCACCACGTCGGATTTGCGCGCGCGCGCCGCGCGGCTTGGGCGCGCCAACAGGCGCTTTAGATTGCCGAGCAGCACATCGCGCGCCAGAGAGGATTTGCCCGATCCCGAAACGCCCGTGATCACCGTCAGCCGGCCACGCGGAATTCGTGCCTCGACTTTGCGAAGATTGTGCAGATTCGCACCGAAAACTTCGATCATGGGCGTTTCGCGGTCTATCGGGCGCCGTCGCGATCGGGAATGCATCAGCGGCGCTGACAAACATCGGCCCGTTACGGAATTTGCGAGGTGCGCCAGCTGAGTTGCAGTGCCTTGTGCAACCAAACTCCCGCCGCGGGTTCCCGCGCCCGGGCCCAGATCGATCACGTGATCGGCGCGGCGGATCGTGTCCTCGTCGTGTTCCACGACAACCAGGGTGTTTCCCTTGGCGCGCAGCCGATCCAAGGTATCGAGCAGCGTGACATTGTCGCGCGGGTGCAAACCGATGGTCGGTTCGTCCAGAACGTAGCAAACGCCCTGCAGGTTCGATCCCAATTGCGCCGCCAGACGAATGCGCTGCGCCTCGCCGCCCGACAAAGTGGGCGCGGCGCGATTCAATTGCAAATACCCCAGGCCGACGTCGCACAGAAAGGTGGTGCGAGAGATGAGTTCCGCCAACAGATCGCGTGCGATGTCGCGTTCGCGGCCCGCCAATTTCAATTTGGCGAGCTGCGCGGAGAATTCCTGCACCGGCAAGTCCGTGAGCGCCGCGATGGACCGGCCGCGAAATAGCACGTGCAGCGCAATGGAGTTCAGGCGTTGCCCCGCGCATTGCAGGCAGGCCTCGAGCGGCGCGTCCGCATCTTCCCGCCACATGGATTCTTCGCCGCTTTGCTCGGCGTCGAACTGCGGCAATTGCAATCCGGTGCCGAAGCAACTCTTGCACCAGCCGTGCTTGGAATTGAACGAGAACAGGCGCGGGTCGAGCTCCGGGAAACCGGTACCGCAGTTCGGACAAGCGCGCTTGGTCGAGAAGACGGCGGCGTCGGATTCTGCATCGGACTCGGTGCGCACGTGAACCACGCCACGTCCGTGCTGCAAGCTTAAGTCCAATTGTTCGCGCAGCGCGGGTTCGCCTGCGGCGTTGACCGTCAGTGTCGCCACCGGCAATTCGATGTTGTGCTCGATGAAGCGGTCGAGACGCGGCCACTTCTTGGTCGGGATCAAACTGCCGTCCACGCGCAGGTGGGAGAAGCCCTTACCCCGCGCCCACTTGGCGAGCGCGGTATACAAGCCCTTGCGTGCGACGATCAGCGGCGCCAGCAAGGTAATACGCTTGCCGCGGTACTCCGAGAGCAGGCGCGCCGCGATGGCATCGACGGATTGAGGTTCGATCCGGGCGTTGCAAGCAGGGCAGTATTGCGTTCCCAGCTTGACGAACAGCAGGCGCAGAAAGTGATAGATCTCGGTGAGTGTCGCCACCGTGCTCTTGTGTCCGCCGCGGCTGGTGCGCTGCTCGATCGCCACCGTGGGTGGAATGCCGAAAATGGCATCTACATCGGGGCGCGAAGAGGGCTGCACAAATTGCCGCGCGTAGGCGTTCAAGGATTCGAGATAGCGGCGCTGGCCCTCGGCAAACAATATATCGAATGCCAGCGTACTCTTGCCGCTGCCCGAAACGCCGGTAACGACCGTGAATCGGTTTAACCCCAAGTTCACGTCGACATTCTTGAGATTGTGCTCCCGGGCCCCGCGAATCTCGATGGCCGTGGGTTTTGCCCGATGCGCCGCGGTGTTTGCATAGGTCAATGCGCCTGAGTCGCGCACCACCTGACTGGCTTGGTCCTCTTCGATGAGTGCGCGCCCGGTATGCGAGGCCGGGATACTCGAGATCTGCGCCGGCGTACCGACCCCGACGATGCGCCCGCCGGCTTCACCGCCCTCCGGGCCTAAGTCGATGACCCAGTCGGCGGCGCGGATCACATCCAGATTGTGCTCGATGACGAGGAGGGAATTGCCGGCGTCGATCAGCCGTCGAAAGGCACGCAACAGTTTGGCAACGTCGTCGAAATGCAGGCCCGTCGTCGGTTCGTCGAACAAGAACAAGGAACCGCGGCCCAGGCCGTCGTCCGCCGCGGCGTGCGCGGCTTTCTTGGACTCACCTTTCTTGGGCGGGCGTGAGCGGACGGCGCTGTCCGCCAGATGCCCAGCGAGCTTGAGGCGCTGCGCCTCGCCTCCGGACAGCGTGGGAACGGGTTGACCCAGGCGCAAATAGTCGAGTCCGACTTCGGCCAGCGGTGCCAGCCGCAGACACACTTCCTGGTCCGCGGAAAAAAACGCCAGCGCTTCGGAGACGGTGAGCTCCAGCACATCGGCGATGCTCTTGGAAGGGAAGTCGCCTCGAGACAACTTGACCTCCAGCACATCGGCGCGGTAGCGGCGCCCGTCGCAATCGGGACAACGCAAATACACGTCCGACAGGAATTGCATTTCGACGTGCTCGAAGCCGTTGCCGCCGCAGGCCGGGCAGCGGCCATTGCCGGCATTGAAACTGAAGGTGCCCGCGGTGTACTTGCGCTCGCGAGCCTCCGGCAGCTTAGCGAATAGCTCGCGAATGGCGTCGAAC
>Ga0209006_10004542_pt1 | contig 12584 bp, 13 predicted proteins | sample JacPin_JW_Ref_O2_FD_188567 | JGI IMG/M metagenome (GOLD analysis project Ga0209006, IMG submission 188567) | Forest soil microbial communities from Algoma, Ontario, Canada - Jack Pine, Ontario site 1_JW_Ref_O2 (SPAdes) (version 2) | ecosystem: Environmental > Terrestrial > Soil > Boreal...
TGATTCGCGGCGACATCGAAGGCGGAGAGGGAAAAAATGAGGAGCCGGTGCTGGTGCGGATGCACGCGCACTGCCTGATGGGAGATGTATTTGGCTCGACAGGCTGCGAGTGCCACGCCACGCTGGAAGGGGCGCTGCGGCGCATTGCGCAGGAAGGGCGAGGAGCGCTGATCTATCTGCATCAGACGTCGCAGGGATTTTCGAAAGAAAAGGTTGGGGAGCGGACGGCGCTTACGTTCCATCGCGGAAGAAAGTTGCCGGCGCTTCTGGATAATGAACGGCAGACGCAACGAGAGATTGGAATTGGCGCGCAGATTCTTTCGGATTTAAATTTGAAGCGGATTCGGCTGCTGACGAATCGTCCGAAGAGAGTGGCGGCGCTCGAGGGATTTGGGATCGAGATTGTGGATCAGGTTCCGGTGGAGCTGAGTGGGGTAAGAATCGAGTGATTCGGTGATCGCGTCATCGGGCGATTGAGAAGGCGAGCGGTTTTCAATCGCGTAATCGCCCGAGCCTCAATCGCTCAATCTCTAGAATGGTTTGCGGACGACGACTTCGCTGTCACGGATGAAGAACTGCGCAGAGCATCGTTCGGAGCCGCAGATGACGGGGACGAGGCCGTTGATCTGGCGGCGCGTGATCAGGCCGAGCATGCCGCACGAGGGGCAAGACAAGACGGCCCAGTAAGGATCTTCCTTCTCGCCGACTTCGCCGGCGTTTTCCAGCACAAAGACGGTTCCGGGCTGCATATGTTCCGGGATCCATTCATTGATCATGTCGAGTTCGCCGACCATGTTTCCCCCTTGTGAAGCAGACGTTGTGGAACAGACCCGTTGCCTAAGAAACCTTTCTAGCATGCCGACGAGTGCCGGGCGCTATTACGGAAGTACTCGATTTTCTGGCTACGACATCGGCGCGCACCTGTCGAACCGCGTCACTGAGACAAATACCGAGAATCGGCTGATTCGAATTCTTGAGGATATCGACGATTTGCCGCGCTGATGTTTCGAGATAGAGGTGCGTACCGTCGGTGAGGAGATGAACGTCGGAGGTGCGGCTGACGATCTCGGCAAGGCCCTTGCCGACCTCCCGGTCCAGGAAGCGCATGACCTTTCGTACCCCCTGGAGTGAGAAGCCCTTGCGCCGCAGCTCGCAGATGACGGCGACTTCGGTAAGCTTTTGCAGGGAATACAGGCGGCGATGGCCTTCCCTTTCAGGCTTGACGACGCCACGTTCGTCCCAATACTGAAGCTGGCGGGCAGTGATGCCGGTCAGGGCTGTGACTTCATGCGATGGAAAGCGATCCTGCATTCTGCTCCGGTTATGTTTAAAACAAGTTGTCAGGTAAATGTTTCAAACATTCTAGACAGGTGTGGGTAGGAGTCAACGAAGATTCGCAGGACGAGGGGTAACTAGAAGAGTGCGGGGGCGCGGGGAATTTGTGATCGGGTGATTTGCGATTTGGGTGATTTGGTGATTTGCGACTCCGCGGGCCGTCGGTGCTATCGTGGCGCTGAAAGCACTGTGCGACCCTTAAACCGCGGCGCGGCCGCCGCCGACGAAGTGGACGATTTCGAGTCGGTCGCCGTTTTTCAGGATGGTTTCGGACCAGAGGCTACGCGGGGCGATTTCGAGATTGAGCTCGATGGCGACGCGATCAGATTTCATTCCCATGATTTCCACAAGGGCCGCTAGCGTGAATGGAGTGGTGGAATCGGGAAAGGCGCGATCTTCTCCATTGATGGAAAGATTCATCTGGCAGTTATTGTCTCACGCCTATTTTCGGACTTTGTAATAGGTCTGAGACCAAAGTCTCTGTTGGTTCTTGTCCGAGCGGTAGTAATATCGATCGCCACAATTCACGACAAAAGGAGTTGATTTGCCATGTCTAAGAACCCTCGCCCGATTCTTTCGATTGCGCTCGTTCTAACGTTGATGCTCGCTGGCGCTGCGCTTGCTCACGGACAGTACAAGGTAATTTTCCGTTTTCCGGGCGGGGCAGGCGGTGACGATCCGTACCCGGTGATTTCCGACGCTGCAGGGAATTTGTATGGAGTGACACAGTTTGGGGGCGTTTCCTCGGGAGACGGCTGGGGAACGGTTTACAAGTTATCGCCGGGCAGTGGAGGAAGCTGGAATGAGACGGTGCTTTACTCGTTTACCGGTGGCGCAGATGGAGGTTCACCCGAGGCTGCTTTGACCATGGATGCGGCGGGGAATCTCTACGGTACCACGCAGGCGGGAGGGCTGTTTGACTGTGAACAGTACTGCGGCGTGGTGTTCGAGGTTTCGCCCAACGGCGATGGCACATGGAGCGAAAAGGTGCTGCACAGCTTTACGGGTACGCCCGACGGTTTCGCTCCGGTCAACGGCGTTGTCTTCGACAAGTCGGGGAATCTATATGGCACCACGGGGGCGGGAGGGACCGGGGAGGGTACGGTTTTCGAGTTGATGCCGAACGGTGACGGAACGTGGACAGAGAACATCCTCGAAAACTTTAGTTCGACCGGAAAGTTGGGAAACCACCCCAGCTCCACTCTGTTTTTCGACAAGGCGGGTAATCTTTACGGCACGATGGCTTCAGGCGGCGATCTCTCGTGCAATAAACCCTTCGGGTGCGGCACGGTGTTTGAGCTGTCGCCGCAGGCGGGCGGGACGTGGACAACCCGTATTTTGCACACTTTCAGCGGCCCGGAAGGCGGCGATCCGGATTGGCTGACGATGGATGGCTCGGGGAATCTTCTTGGGGCGGCCTACGATCAGGGATCGACGGCCTGCACGGCGACCTTTTTCCCCGGCTGCGGGACGGTTTTCGAGTTGTCGCCGGTCGCGGGAGGAAAATGGAAGCCGAGCTTGCCGCATAAGTTTCAAGGCGCACCGGGAGAGGCTCCGGTGGGCGTGATCGTAGATAGCGCCGGGAACTTATATGGCACAACTGCATTCTCCGGCACGAATGTATGCGGATCGACGGTATGCGGGACGGCATTCAAAATGACTCCCGTCGCAGGAGGTGGCTATACCTTTAGCACGCTGCATCAGTTTTTGGGCGGCACGGATGGCTATGAGCCGCAAGGTGCTCCGATCATCGCGCCGAACGGAAATATCTACGGGGTAACATTTTTTGGGGGAGATTCGAACTGCGGCGCGTTTGATGGATGCGGGACGGTTTATCAGATCACGCCATAAGCGGTGGAACGGAAGTCTTCGATCAGACTCGGGACGCCGGGCTGAAGCCCAACTCTTCCACGGTACCGTGGTAGTGACGTGGAAGAGCGGCGCTTCTGCGCCGCGTTAGCAAAGGCAAAAAGGATCCGCGCTTTAGCGCCTGTAGCGTCCGACTCACAAGCAAGGTCAAGGTCAGTCGTGTGGGACGGACACTCCTGTCCGTCGCCGTCGCAGACGGCGCAAAAGGGCCGCCCGAAGGCGGCCCTTTTTGTTTGAAAGCTGTGGCGGAGAGCTAGTCTCCCGCTACTGGCTCGGCCACTTCCGGCTTCGCAGCTTGCGCTCCGTTACCGTTTCCGTTTGCTTTTCCCAAGGCGCCGAGTGGAATGAATCCGTTTTCGGCGACGGCTGGCTTCTCTTTCAGAACGACCTCGCGATACAGGGACGCCATGCGAGCGTTGTAGGCTTCGTCATTCTTCTGCGGCCCGCGATGTCCTGCGACCGGAGTTTCCGAATGATCCACAGCCAGAGCCGCCTTCGCGTCTCTCGCCCGCTTCTTCTCCTCGCGCGCAGTCTTCGCGATTCCGAGATTATCCAGATCGTGCTGCAGTTCATTGGTCACCAGATCGTCGCGCAGCAGCAGCGAGTGGACTTCATCGTCCATCTTCACTTTCTTGCCTCCGGCAAAGATCTCGTGGCGCCCATGCTCTTCGTACCACTTGGTCAGCGTGGCCGTCATGTGCATCTTCTCGATGATGTTTCTCCAGCCCACGCCCGTGTTGTAAGCGCAGAACGAAATTTCGCCTTCCTGCGTGGCGTAAGGAATGATGCACTGCTCGGTGCGGCGGAAGTCGTAGTTGAAGAGATCCTGGAACCACATGCCTGCGATGAACAGGAAGTTCCAGCGATCGGTGGTACGGCGCTTCATCACATCCTCGACCGTGCGGTCCGGGCCGACCTTGCCGTAGTCGCGGCCCGTGATGTGGTAATTCTTGTCGAACTTCTTCAGAAGATCCATCAGCTTAAAGTGCGTCGGAGACTGGAACGGATCGTAATTCTTCATTAAACAAAGCGCCATGCCAAGCCCGGTCAGAAACTTTCCGCGCGAGGCATCGTTCACCTTGGCAATGTCCTTCGCCAGCTGATCGCCATGCAGAAACGCCGTGACCGGCACCGCTTCTTTCGTTTCTTTGTCGATCATCACCGCCATCCCCGTCCCGCAGTTCGGGTGACAACCGCAGGAGAGTTGGCCCCAGTCGTTTTTGACGTCGTTGGCGTGCATGAGGTCGGCCCAATCGCTGAAGGTGCCCATGAAGCTGATGGGGAACCAGTCGCGGCTGGGTTCGCCCAGGCCGGTTTGATTTTTCACGTCGTGCGCCAAGTGAGAGAGCGTGTAGCGCTGGGCCTGGCGGCGATCGTCGGTGACGGCTTCGTCGCGTCCGGTGAAGCTGACCGGCTGGAAGCTCAGGAAGCTGATGGTCTTGGGATTGTCGAGCGCAAACTTGATGATGCGACCGACTTGCTCGTTGTTGATGCCGTTCACAATGGTGACGACGGGAACGATTTCCACGCCGGCCTTGTGCAGATTCTCGATGGCCTTCAGTTTCACATCGAATAGGTTGCCGACGGCGCGGTGCGCGTTGGCGGCGTTGCCGATGCCATCGAATTGCAGATAGGCGTAGCGCATGCCGGCTTCAACGGCTTGCTGGCAGAACTCAAAACTCTTGGCGAATTCGATTCCGTTGGTGGCGGCCTGCACGGAGTTGTATCCGACTTTGCGGGCGTAACGAACGGCGTCGAGGAAGTAGGGCGACAGTGTTGGTTCGCCGCCGGAGAACTGCACGCTCATCTGACGACGCGGCTTGATGGTGATCGCATTGTCGAGCATGGTCTTGATCTCTTCCCACTGCAGTTCGTGGACGAAGCCGACCTGGTTCGCGTCCATGAAGCAGGGATCGCACATCATGTTGCAGCGGTTGGTGAGATCGATGGTGAGGACGGAGCCGCGCCCATACTTCACGGTGGAAGAGCCGTGGTGGTGCAGCTTCTCGTCGTTGTGAGCGGCGATGTCGCGGCCGGGGAAAACGTCTTCCAGGTGCTTCGAGAAATCGGTGTCGATCGACATCACGTCCTCGAAGTGGCCGTGCACGGGACAATCTTTGACCATCAAGATCTTGCCATCGCGTTCGACGATGGTGGCCTTGATCTCGCCGATCTTCTCGTTCATCAGGACTTCGTGGGGCAGTTTGCCGTCGAGAATCTGCTGACGAATCTCAGGGACGCACTTTGGGCAGAGGGAATCAGTGGAGCGAGGCCAGCCGAGCGGTGGCTTGGACTTCTCGTAGGACTTGAGCAGAGGCTTATCGGACCATTTGGGCGTGGGTGAGGCTCCGGGATTAATGCGATTCAGACGGTCGAACACAACCCAAGCGCTTTTGGCGGCGACGACAACTGCTTTTTCTACGTACTTGATCGGCTTGCGCATGTTGCTTTAGGCTCCTGAAAAACTGGCTTTGGGCTTCGGCTTAGCCTCGGCCCACGGGTCGTATAAATCTGGTGGATCCTGAGATACTACCAAAAGTTGCGGTTATCCCAGAGAGTTGAACCTGGTTCGTACACTTTCCCTGGGTGTTTGTCTGAAAGCTATCCTATGGCAAGGGAAGGGGATAAGCATCCAGAAGGCAACGAACGGGTGAAAATTGGGGTTTAGCGGTGAAACGGAGGATTGGGTGGGGGTAAGTTGTTGAAAGGAATAGAGGGCCGAGGGCGGCTATCCCCACATGCCTCAGGGGCTGAAGCCCCATTCCTTATTTTCTAGCCGATTTGGCACGACTGAAGTCGTGCCCTTCCCGGTTGTGCGATGTGGAGTTGTGGAGCGGCTGACGATCAAAGTCAACAGCAGGTTCCTCACCGGGCCTTCGGCCCGGTTCGGAATGACATCGGCTGGTTGGGAGGAGGCCGTTTCGCAGCGCTGGAAGCGCTGCGCCACCCAAAAACCTTGCGCGGGTGGTGGTGGGAGTGCTCAATTCACAAGCAAGGCCAAAGGCGACGGACAGGAGTGTCCGTCCCACACGGGCTACCTCAGGGGCTGAAGGGCCCATTCCTTTTTTCTAGCCGATTTGGCACCTGAAGTCGTGGCCTTCCCGGTTGTGCGCGATTGGCTGTCCCCACATCAAGAGAGAGATCGAAAGCGGGCCGCGTCCGACTGCGTTGTGTGACGCTACCCCCCGGTTCGTCACACAAACACAGTCGGACACTCCTCCGCGCCCTGCGCCACGAAACCCATGAAGAAACGCGGCACCGAGCAAGCTGGTTCCTATTCCAGAGGGACGCAAATTGGAGGACGAGGAAGTGTGTCGAATGCCTCCAAAACGGCGGCAATCACCTCCTCTGCCTCGGTTGGATTCAAAAAGCCAGAGACTGCCACCGCGCTACTCACGATTTCGCCGAGTTCGGCGCGCGGCAATGTTCCCAATCCTCCTGCGGAATCGCTGAGCTGCCGCAGCAGCACGAGCAGCTGGGCTACCCGCTTGTCCTTCAGGTACAACGCGGCCTCGAAGGAAGCGTCGGCGAATGGACGGCATGGGGTGTCGTCTTGCGCGGAGGACGCTGGGGTGGAGGAAATTAGAAAAGTTTGATTCGTTTTGTCCATGGTTGCCTCTCTCGGGTTGCGCGCACGGGGGCGGCGCGTTGGTGAAATCAGGTGCTGAAATTCGTCCCAACAAAAAGTGTCACAAAGTTCATTAACCGGCTTTTTCATTTCTCTCCCTCCATGTGCTGAGCCAACGGCCAAAGAATGGCTCGGGTCGGCTGTAGATTTTTTCCTTCGGCGCATTCGCGTTTTCTGACGACGGGAGAGGCGTGCGAGACGCGATCGTCAAGCCGTTTCTTTCAGGCAAGTCGACGGTGGGCACTCCAAACTGTTCCTCGCTCTTGCCCGGGAGCACTTCGCGAAGCGCCCAGTCGATATGCTGAACGCATTCTTCGACCAGCCGCATCGCGTTCCCTTCGGATTGGCTGTTTACAAACATAAGGGGTTGAAGCGCATTGCGAATGTGGTGATTCATGAGGTCGATCACACGAAGACGCTCGATGAGCCGGCGCATTCTGTGGCGCTCGTACAGATAAAACAGGGATCCGGCGACCAGGCCCCCCAGCAGGTCGTCGGCGATGCGCCGCGATCCATCGAGCCCGCAGCGAATGGATATCTGGTCGGCGGTAATCAAGAGCCCAGAGACCAAGATGAATAAGAGAGATGCTTTCCAGAGAAGAGAACGCTGCGGCATCTGGCGCGCAGAGAGATTCATGAATCGCTCCTTTCAGTTGCGTTGATTGATGTGAACCGGGTGCGAGCCTCGCAAGTCCGATGACGGTATCAGTCAAGTGACGATCAGCGGACCTGGCGATTGACGCTGATTGGCGCACACGGCAGAGCCTGCTGTGGCTCGTGCGAAATTCAATCCTGACGCAGAAGGAGATTTAGATCAGAAAGGTGCAGAGGACTTCGTGGAGAGAATTTCCATGGCGCTGACTGGGAATGGCAGCCAATTCGAGCACCAGACTGGTCACAAGACGGCCAGCGCGGTGGAGCGTTGGCACCGGTGAAATCGCGATCGGATTGACCGCGGGGGGAACAAGCTGGAGAGTGGGTCGCGCAGAGGGAGCTAGATTTACGGGCGCATCCGTCTCATTAAAGGCGGTTTCGGGAGAATCCACCCGGGGCACCGTGGATACGAGGACCGCCGCAAAGGCCAGCAGAAGAACTGAAATCCACCGAAATCGTCCCACGGAAATCCCCCAGACCTCATCCCAATACTTGCGTCAAAATACTCCTGGAGCTAGGGGATGTCAATGACACTGTCGGGCGGAAGGCCGCGCCGTTCTTGGGCCGAAGCGCCGATCGCTCGCCGTTTCCGTGAGCGGCGGGGAGAGTCCCAAGTCGAGGGGGTAGTGTCCGAATTTCCCCCTCTTCACCACGGAGTCACAGAGTCACGGAGAAAACCTCGGACCTGCAAAAACCAGAGGGGAAGGGTTTGCCATGCAGTTGGCTTTTCTCTGTGTCTCTGTGACTCTGTGGTGAAAAACCAAATCAGGACACTACCTTCGAGGGGCTGCACTCGAGGCCGACGCGTTGGAGGAGATGATTTCTTTCGGCACCTCGGGGGCTAAAGCCCGCAACTTCGGGAGGGACTTGATCGCAGCGCTGGAAGCGCTGCGCCACCCAAAAACTTTACGCGGCCCATTCGACTTCGCTCAGGGCAGGCTGCTGAAGCGCTGCGCTTCCACGGTTGTGCTGGCGGTGGTAGTTCTCAATTCACAAGCAAGGTCAAGGGCGACGGACAGGAGTGTCCGTCCCACACGAGAAGGTTCGAGCTGCGCTCGAATGGACAGCCGAGGGCGGCTGTCCCCACGTGCCTCAGGGGCTAAAGCCCCATTCTTTTTTTCTAGCCGATTTGGCACGACTGAAGTCGTGCCCTTCCCGGTTGTGCGCGATTGTGGAGTTGCGCTGCCAACGATCAAAGCCAACAGCAGGTTCCTCACCGGTGAGGGCGTCTTTCGTTGGCCGACGCGGCTGCGCGAACATGGTCGAAGCGATTTCTTTTGCCCCTACGGGGCTGGGTAACGTTCTGGGCTATGACCCACGGCTTGCGCCGTGGGCTGCATTCTGTCGCCGCTTTGCGGCTCGGCGTTTGAGTCCCAATCGTGATCGTAGATTTCCGGGTAATCTTTGTCCGCGCAGGCATGGATGGTTAGGGGCGGATCGAGGAGGTGCCAGGCTTCGCGGTATTTTTCCAGCCGCATCTTTTTGGCGCGGCGGTGAGGGTAGAAGCGGAGCATGGGTTGGGGCGTGCAGACTTCGACGGGGATGATGTACCAGATGTCGAGGGGGACGACGTGGGCGGCGATGAAATCGATGTCGCGCTTGGTGTAGACGGCGCGGCCTTTGCCGGTGGTGTAGGTGGCGCGGGTTTCGTAGGCGTCGGCGCGGAGGCAGTCGGTGCACTTGATCTGGACGCGGAAGAGGTGGAGTTCGGGCTGAGGGCGGTTGTCGAGGATGAAGTCGTATCGCTCGCTATCGCCCCAAGGCTTGCAAATGGCGAAGTGGCGCTGGCTGGCCTGGTAAAGGAAGGCGGCTTCGGAACGCTCTCCTGTGCGCTTGGTGTTGGGACGGAGGGGAGGTTCGGGAGTGACGGGCTGCGAGTGGCGCTTCAACATTAGGACTCCTACGTTCTAAGAAGATGAAAAGCGGAGCCTGACCGCTCCGCTTAGCTTTGCGAAATTAATTTTTGGGCCCTATAGCTATTGTAACAACGACGTCAAGAAGCCCCGGCAGTTGTACAAATCTGCCGGGGCTCCCCCCTGAAAGCACTCGCCGAACATGGCGAGCTCCCCCTATTCAGACGGATTGCATCAACGAGTTATGGCGGCAACGGTTACTTCGTGATACCGGGTTTCGTGAGGCGAACCTCCGTGATCTTCGGCTGGGTGGATTGCGTGGGGCGAATTTTCGTGGCGCGCTTCGCCGTCGAAACGGGCGTGACCGCGGGCTGCTGCGGGTGAAGGGCAGCTGGATGCAAAACCGCCTGATTCGGTATGGCGTGAGGCACGGCGTCAAAGTCAAACCAGGTCGGATTGACATCCTGCTGGCCGAAGGCGGGGGCCGGCAATGTTGAAACCATCGCTCCCGACAGCATGGCAATAATTGCGAGCGCTTTGCACGTGCTGGTTGTTTTTGAGCGGTTCATTGGAGTCTCCTGGTTGATGAATTTGACTTCGACCCGACTGTAGCGGCAAGAGGAAGAAATCATGGTTGGGATATTGCAACGGCTTGCGGGAAGAGTCCATGGAGAGGGTCTGAAGTGATATGAAGCGATCTGAAGAACGATTTACGGGGCGCGGAGGTGAGGGCGCAGGGGAAGACCAGGCTTGCGGCATTTCGGGAGGATGCGATTAACAGTCAGACTTGACGGGGTGTTTGGCGGGAGCCTTCGGAGCGTCGCGGGGATTTTCGGGATCGAGGCCGGCGGCGCTCATGATGGCGCGCCCGAGGTCTTCGGGGGAAAAGACGAAGGGCTCGTGGGGCGCAGACTGGGCGGCATCCTCTTCGGCGGTGGGAGCGACGAAGCGATAGCCTCGGCCGACAACGGTCTGAAGGTACTTGGGTTCGCCGGCATCGTCGGCTAGAGCGCGCCGGATTTTGCGGATGGCGGTATTGATGCCTTGTTCGACGTCGACGAAGACATCCTTGCTGCTCCATAACTCGTTGGAGATTTGCTCACGCGTGACAAGGCGGCCGCGGTTTTCGACGAGAAACAAGAGCAACTGGAGCGGCAGGCCCTCCAGTCGAACGGGCATGCCATGGCGACAGAGCTGAAAGCGAGCGTAATCCAGTTGGAAATCGTCGAAGCGGACCGTCTTTTCCGGCACAGCAGAACTCCTAGGTATATGGACCGAGGCTCGGTGACTCTGCCTGATGGAGCGCGCCGGGCAGAGGGTTTACGGGTTCAGAAATTCTGTTCTGCCGGGCGAGCCGTGTCAAGCCCAGTTGCACATTAAAGTTTCCGCCCTTGGTCTCTCCAAGAAAGCGGAGAGACAAGGCCGAGCCTGCCGAAGGGGTTGGTGTATTCGGGACCGAAATACTTGGGCGAGGTGGGGAACGTTTACATCCTCGGGCCGGCTGGCCGCGGGAGGATTTTGCGATGCTCCTTTCACAACCTTGAAGGTATCGAAGGGAACCTGAACGGCTTGCGATTGCGCCGGCGGGATGAGGATGGTGCTGAGCAAGGAGAGCACGAGCGGGCGGGCGAGTCGCGTCCAAACCCAGGAGGAACGCCTGTTCCGCGAGGTTGGACGGCTGCAAGAGAGATTGTTGATGGTTCGGGACGGTGTCATTTCACTTTTCCTTCGTCTTTTTTGGAGGGGGAAGGAGACTTGTCAGGGACTCCCGGGACGAAGCTACACTCGTCCTTTAATGGATAGTGACGATCGGTGGGCCTGCGTTTCAGGAGAAATGAATGGCGAGCGCGGAGGTGTTAGTTCTGCGCGACCGAGGGAGCGGGAGTTGACCTGGCTGCAGTGTGGGCGGGGGCGGGCTTGGGAGTCGCGGCCTTTTTGGCGGGGGCGGCGGGAGTGGCGGCAGCTTTGGCAGCGAGTTTCTTCTTGTTGAAATCGCGAACGATGCGAGCGACGTAGGCCTTGGTTTCGTGGTAGGGCGGGACGCCGTTATATTGCTCGACGCGCTGCGGCCCGGCGTTGTACGCGGCGAGGGCTTTGATGAGATCAAAATTGTAGCGCTCGAGCAGTTCGCGGAGATAGCGGGTTCCGCCTTCAACGTTGGCTTGAGGGTCGAGGGCATTATGCACGCCGAGAGACGAGGCGGTTTGCGGCATGAGCTGCATGAGTCCCTGGGCGCCTTTGGGAGAAACAGCGCGAACGTTGAAGCCGCTTTCGGCGCGGATGACGCTGGTCACGAGATCGGGATCGAGATTGTAGGTGCCGCTGGCCTCGCGCACGGCCTGGTTGAGATCGAAGACGTGAGAAGTGGTGGCGGGTCGAGGCGTCGGTTGCGGAGTTGAAGCGGGGGCGGGAGCGTCCGGCAGAGATTCGAAGTGATCGATTTCGGTGGTGGGAATGTCGACGAAGCTGGATTGATCCCCGTCGATGTAGAGACGGGTGATGGTGCCAATGACCTGGCGGCGTTCGTGGCGGATGGAAAAGCCGTTGCGAAGGATGGCGGAGTCGGCGGCGAGCGCGGATGCGGTGAGGACCGCGAGGCAGAGGGCGAGTTGGATCGGCTTGTACATCTTAACTGTGCTACGTCCCCCAGGGGCTAAAGCCCCTCTTTTGGCAGGCCGTAAATCGCAGCGCTGAAGCGCTGCGCCACCCCAAAGCGGCCCGTGCGCGGCGCACCGAGAGCGTGGCATGAAAGGCAGCCCTCAGTTTCCGATCAAGTCAGCCAGGGCGGCGGCGACGCCACATTGATCGTTACCGAGAGTTACATTCCAACCGCGGGAACGGAGTTCCTCGCAGGCATTCCCCATGATAACCGGATAGCCGGCAAACTCAAGCATTTCCACATCATTATGGTTGTCACCGATGGCCATGACCTCTTCGGGGCGAAGACCGCGATGGCGAGCCCAGCGAGCAAGGGCGTGGCCTTTGGAGCAGCCGGCATTGAGGATGTCGATCATGGAGAGGTCGCGCTCAGGATATTCGGTGCGGAGGGTGGTGATTCGGTTGCCGAGGCCGGTGGCCTTGCCCCGGCGTATCTGGTCGTGGCGGAGCGTGCCGAGGCAAAGCGCGTTCACGAGCGGGTTGCCCTCGTACGAGCGGTCGAAATAGACGTCGCCTCCGACTGTGGGCACGCCCACGCAATTGCCGTAGTGCGCGATGCCCGAAACGACGCCGCGCAGCAGGCGCTT
>Ga0209006_10004543_pt1 | contig 12582 bp, 9 predicted proteins | sample JacPin_JW_Ref_O2_FD_188567 | JGI IMG/M metagenome (GOLD analysis project Ga0209006, IMG submission 188567) | Forest soil microbial communities from Algoma, Ontario, Canada - Jack Pine, Ontario site 1_JW_Ref_O2 (SPAdes) (version 2) | ecosystem: Environmental > Terrestrial > Soil > Boreal...
GCCCTGATCGAGCCTGCCTCAAGCGCGGGGCTCGATGAGCATCCCTCCGATTCGGATGAATATCCCGTCAACGTGCAGTCGGGTCAAAATTATGCGGCCACAACGGTGATCAACCCGCTGATGAAGAGCCCAAGCTGGAGCACCTCGGCTCTGATCTTTACTTATGACGAGTGGGGCGGTTTATACGATCACGTTCCTCCACAGCCGGCAACCGCTCCCGGGAACGGCCCTTTAGACACCGGGGATCCCTCCTATCCGACCGATCTTTTTCCCACTGACATTTGCGGCGGGACCGGTCAAGTTGGAAATGGGATGTGCAGCTTCTCCTGGACCGGTTATCGCGTTCCCCTGATCGTGATTTCACCATTCGCCAAGCAAAACTACGTTTCTCACGACGTGATGGATACAACGGCGGTACTGGCCTTAGTCGAGGGCCGCTTCGGCCTGTCTCCACTCACCAATCGCGATGCGTCCTATAGCTTGTCGCAAACCACGAACGCCAACATGGGCGAGTTCTTTGACTTCACCAATCCACCGTGGACCACACCGCCAACACCGCCAGCGCCCACACAATACGGATCGGCCTCCTGCACGCAGGTACCGCCAGCGGGCGTGTATGCCGTTAACGGCGGATGGGGCGAGCCAGTGAATTTGTCGGTCGCAGTCAGCAGCCCCGGAGGGATGATAACCAGCAGTCCCAGCGGCATCAGTTGCAATACCGACTTCACCTACTCTGGGACTGATGTTTGTGGCTACGTCTTCCCCGCGGGAACCACCGTGACGCTGACGGAAACGCCGAACACCGGAGATACGTTCTTTGAGTGGTCCGGCGAAAACCTGACGCCAGGGCCTTGTAACTTGTCAACCTCGTCCACCTGCACAATCACATTGAATGTAGACGAATACGTGCAAGCAAATTTCCAGTGAAACGAAATAACTGGTAGCGCTCGGCTTGAAATTTGTGTGAAACCCAAGCCGGCCGTCATCCCGACCGGAGCCGTTCTTCAGACGAAGAGAGGGATCTCGCGTGCGCAATAATCCTTTCACAGCACGCAATATCCCTCGCGCCGCTCGTGAAAACGCGGCGCCTCGGGATGACGCCTTCGTCCGTGAAAGCCTTTGCTCCAGCCTCGAAAGATCACCAGAAAATCTCCCCAGTGGGATAATGCTTCCGTGAGAATTCGCTGCGCAGCCGCTGTTTGTTTTTTCCTGTTGACCCTTCCCGCCCTCGCCGTCACTCGCCACTACTACATCGCCGCGGAAGATGTACCGTGGAACTATGCGCCCAGCGGCATGAACCTGCTGCGCGCCTTGCCGATTCCGCGCCCTTGGAACGCAAAACTGGAATGGCCGAAGACCCGCTTCATCGAATACACCGACGACACCTTTACCACAAAAAAGCCGCAGCCGGAGTGGCTGGGAATTCTCGGGCCGATTATTCGCGCCGAAGTTGGCGACGAAGTCGACGTCACGTTTATGAACCGCACCCGCCTGCCGCACGACATGCATCCGCACGGGCTGCGTTACGACAAGAACAGCGAAGGCTCTTTCTATCTTCCGTTCGGCAAAGGAGACCGCGTCGCCCCCGAACGTAAATTCACCTATCGCTGGTTTGCCACCGAGGCCAGCGGTCCGGGACCGGGACAGCCAACCTCAATCGTCTGGTGGTATCACGCCCACGTGGACCCAGGCATTGAAACCAACGCCGGCCTGCTGGGACCGATCGTTGTTACCGCGAAAGGCAAAGCCAATCCCGATGGTTCTCCCAAAGATGTGGACCGCGAATTTGTCGCCTCGTTCATGGTCTTCAATGAAATGGCGGGCAAGCCCGAAGGCCTGTTCTACGCCATCAACGGCTACATCTTCGGCAACCTGCCCGGCCTCACCATGAAGCAGGGAGACAAAGTGCGCTGGTACCTCCTGGGCATGGGCAACGAAATCGACCTCCACACGCCGCACTGGCACGGCGAAACCGTCACCGACCAGGGCCGCAACACCGACGTCATCGAACTCCTGCCCGGCACCATGAAGACGGTCGACATGGTCGCCGACAATCCCGGCACCTGGATGTTCCATTGCCACGTCGAAGATCACATGGAAAACGGCATGATGGTGGTCTATACCATCTACGCGCCGCCCACGCGCTCCTGCCCGATCCAATTGACCGCCGGAGATTTCTGGAAGCACCCCGAAACATTCACCCTCGCGGTCAAAAACACAAGCCCGAAAACCATCACAAATCTAAATCTCACCGCAGAAACCTTCCTGGCCCCGCAAGACCTGCGCCGTCCCTTCAACCTCCGCTGGTCCACGACAAAGCCAATCCCGCCAGGCCAGGAACAAACCATAGAAGAGCCGGGCCTAAGCCCTGCCGGCGCCGCAACAATCATGGGCTGGGTCTTCTTCCCCGCCACGGTAAAGTACGAAGACAACTCAATCTGGCGCTCAGAAAAAGAAGGCGAATGCTTCCAGGTAATCTGGCGCGACCCTCAGCACCCGGATATGCTCGCGCTCCCGCCGCGCCAAGTAGAAATCAATCCGGACTAAACGGCGAGTTCGCCGGGCGCGCCGAGAAAGTCACGAACTTAAACTTGAATCTCGTCAAGATTCCTGCTCGGCGGTCTTGGCGTTCCCGGCGTTAAATTGTCGGCGAGGTCTCCTTGAATGAACAGTGATCGGTTGGCAAACCTCAATTCACCGGGATCATCGTCACCGTGGCGCTGCCCTCATTCGCGACCCAAATGTTAGCTCCGTCAAACGCAATCCCAATCGGACTGGCCCCGACTGCATACGTTCCCACTGTCGCGCCGCTGCTGGCCAGCAGTTTGGTCACACCATTGGCCAGGCTGTTGTTGCTGTTTTCGTCCGTTACCCAAATATAGGTTCCATCAAAGGCCACACCATACGGATTGTTCCCGGCATTGTATGTGCCTACCACCGCGCCGCTGCTGGCCAGGAGTTTCGTCACAGTGTTGCCGCCCTCGTTCGCGACCCAAATGTTGATCCCATCGAAGGCCACTCCGATCGGGAACGTCCCCACGGAGTAGGTCCCCACCACCGCGCCACTGCTAGCCAACAATTTTGTAACACTGTTGCTGTTTTCGTTGGTGACCCAAACATTGGCTCCGTCAAATGCTATTCCGCATGGACTGTTGCCAACTGCGTATGTGCCCACCACTGCGCCAGTGCTCGCCAAAAGTTTGGTTACGCTGGCGCTGCCAAAGTTCACCACCCAGATGTTGGTCCCGTCGAAAGCCATCCCGAACGGATTGGCTCCAACCGAGTAAGTGCCAACATTTGCGCCGTTGCTGGCCAGCAGTTTGGTGACGGTCGCCCCGTTCCAGTTCGATACCCAAATGTTGGTCCCATCGAACGCCACCCCATCCGGGTTCGTCCCCACCGAATAGGTACCGACAATTGCACCGCCACTCGCCGACAGCTTGGTCACCGTGTTGGAGAAGCTTGTGACCCAAATATTGGCCCCGTCAAAAGCCACTCCCTCCGGAGCAGCTCCAACTGAGTAAGTCTGGCTGTACCAACGCAAGAGGGCCGCATTCATTGCTCCAGTTGTCACCGACCCTGGAGGCCCGGCCGGTCCCTGCGGGCCAGCAGGCCCTTGTGCTCCGTTGGTTCCAGGCAGTCCTTGCGGTCCGGTCGCCCCGGTCGCTCCCGCCAAACCAGGGACTCCCTGTGGTCCCTGGGATCCGTTCATACCCGGTAGTCCTTGCGGACCTTGCGCACCGTTGGTTCCAGGCAGCCCCTGCGGTCCGGTCGCCCCGGTCGCTCCCGCCAAACCAGGCAGCCCCTGCGGTCCGGTGGCACCGGTTGCTCCTGCTTGCGCCATAACGCTCCAGTCCGTCGGGTTCTGGTCGGGAGTCTGCGAATTCGGGCCATTCGCCGCAATCGCCACATAAGTCGATCCGCTGTAAGTTACGACGTCATTTACCGCATAAATGGCGGTCGGATCGAAGGCGTTGCGAAAGTTAAATCCAGTCCCATTGGTTCCCGCCGCACCCTGCGGCCCCGTTGCCCCTTGGATGCCCTGAGGTCCCTGCGGCCCAGTCAACCCTTGCGGCCCCTGCGGTCCAGTCGCACCGGTTGCTCCGGTCGCGCCGGTCGCACCCGTCAAACCCATCGGTCCCACCGCTCCCGTAGCGCCGGTCGTACCCTGTGATCCGGTGGCGCCTTGCAGCGCCATCACACTCCAATCGGCCGGGTACTGATCCGGAGTTTGCGTGTTCGGCCCATTCGCCGCGATGGCCAAGTAAGTCGAACCACCGTAGGTCACAACATCATCCACCGCATAAATGGCAGTCAAACTAAAGCTGTTGCGGAAGTTGAATCCAGTCCCATTTGGGCCCGCCGCACCCTGCGGCCCCATTGCACCCGGCACGCCCTGAGGCCCCTGTAGCCCGGTCGCACCCGCAGGACCTTGCGCGCCCGTCGCCCCAGGTGCTCCGGTTAGTCCCATCGGACCCTGCGCTCCTGTAGCTCCCTGCGGACCCTGTGGTCCAGCCGGTCCTTGCGGCCCGCTGTTGACGAACACCACGTCCAGCTCCGGCGCCTGGCTCGTGCTGGTATTTTCTTTACTGTCGAAGCTGGCGTTCAGCGGACTATTGCCAACCAGCGCAATTCCATCGTTGGGCTTCGTCCCGCTAAGCCATGCTTGCAGCGCCGAGGTGATGTCGATAAGCACATACTGGTTGGGACTTGCGGTCGTGAGCGCTACCGAACTCGCAATCGTGCTGCCCAGTGTCGGAGACGACTTGGCCGTGATCGTCACTTCCGACCAGGCGCTGGTCACGTATTCCACATTGAAGCTGCCCGCGGTGCTCACCGCATTCACATAGAGTTTGAGCGTGGCCTTGCTCACGTTCGTGCCGGTGTAGCCGCTGGGAATCGACGACAGATTGAACTGAATGTAGCTCGTCTGCGACCCGCTCACTACATCGAGAAGCGCATTCGTGCCGTAGTTCGTCGAGGAAGATCCGGTGTTGGTGTAAGAGTCGCCGCTGGGTGTTAGCTGCGCATAAGCGCAGGGCAACAAGCATACTGCGCAAAGTAAAACCGCCGCCACCTTCATCTTCGGAGTCGCCATAGGTCTCCCGTATGTTCTGTTGTTGACTGGACAAACCCTACCCCTCGACCCTCACTTGCCACGAGAGCCGCAGGAGCATCTGCACGGAATAGGTAAGTGGCCCCAAACCTGAGAGACCAATCCGGTCTCTCAGACCCTCTACTTATGCATGTATGCGGTCATTTATGTTGGCGACGACTGGAATTTACCTGAGCGAACTACTATGCCCAAGTCCCTTGGCAGATTCCACTTTGTCTTTGCTCCGTTAGTCCCCGGAGTCGCATTGGGTGGTGGGTGCAGCCAGTGGTGGTGCCGGCTCCTACCGCTTGCACTTTCGGCTTCGACACAACTGCCACCAAAAACCGGGGCAGATTCGCCCTTTCGCCGTGAATGTGACGAGCGAACATGATTCGGTGCCGAGCGCTTCGATTTGGGCGACGTACTGATGCTCACGGCTTGGGGTGGTAAACGTCTTATGTGCTGGGCTTATGTGCTGGACCTGAAGGTGTGCGAAGCGCGGGTCCGTTTCGGCTAATTTCCGATCTGCTAAAACTAATATTCACATAAAGAAAGGCGTCTCCCATGTTTAGAGAAACTTCGTTCGGTAAAACCTGGTCTAAAGAAACTTGTTTTCAAGCGGCATTGCGAGGATTTTTGTTCTGCCTGGTGATGGCAGCCATGCCGGGCGTAAGTCCGGCGCAATCGTTTGTACTGGATCTGCCTTTGCCCAGCCAGAAGGCGGAGGTGACGCAACGAGTTGGGATTACCGATATCACGATCCGCTATCACCGGCCGGAGGTGAACGACCGCAAGATTTGGGATGGGCTGGTTCCGTATAGCAAGGTGTGGCGCGCGGGCGCGAATGAGAATACGACCATCACGTTCAGCGATCCGGTGACGATTGAAGGCAAGCCGCTGGACAAGGGAACGTATGGGCTGCACATGCTTCCGACCGCGGATGAGTGGACGATTATTTTTTCCAAGAACTATACGTCGTGGGGATCGTTTACCTATGACCAGGCGGAGGATGCGCTGCGCGTGACTGTGAAGCCCAGGGCCGCGGACATGCACAACGCGCTGACTTATGATTTTGACCAGCTCAAGCCGGATTCGGCGGTGGTGGAACTGGAGTGGGAGAAGCTGGCGGTGCCGTTCAAAGTGTCGGTGAATGTGCATGATGTGGTGGAGGCCAGCCTGAAGAAGCAGTTGCGAAATCTTTCGCAATACACGTGGATGAGCTGGGACGATGCGGCGGAATATCTGCTGGCAGAAAAAGTCGCGATGGATGATGCGCTGACTTATGCGAACAAGTCGATCGAGAATGAAGACCGCTACGAAAACGAGATGAGTAAATCGAAGATTCTGGCGGCGCTCAATCGCAAGGACGAAGCCGCCACGGCGCAGAAAAAGGCGCTGGACCTGGCCAGCCCGCTACAGATTCACATGTTTGCCCGCGGGTTGCAGGCGGAGAAGAAGAACGAAGAAGCGTTCGCTATCTTCCGCGAGAACGCGAAGAAGCATCCCGACCAGTGGTTTGTGCATACGGGGCTGGCTCGCATCTATTCGTCGGAGGGCAAGTTTGACGATGGCGCGAAAGAGATGAAGCTGGCGGAGGCGGCGGCTCCGGATAATCAGAAGAGTTATCTGGATGGGCTGGAGAGAAAGCTGGAGAATAAGCAGGATATCAATCAGTAGAGCTTTGGCGCTCGCGAGGCTTACGGTTTGAGCGATGCCGTGTAGGCTGCGATTGCGACCATATCGCTGATAGTGAGTTTGGTGACTGTGCTCGTCATGACTTGAGTGGCAACTCCATGGCGAGATCCGCTTTTAATGTCGTAGAGCTGACGCACGATGTAACTGGGCGAGCGGCCGGCCAGCGGCGGCGCCTTGTCCAGGCCTTTCAGGTCGGGGCCGTGACAGGCGGCGCAGGGAACAGTTTTTCCTGCGCCTCCGGTTTTGACTAGCGCCTCGCCTCGCTTGAGGCTGCCCCTGGGCACGTAGGCGATGAAGCCGGAGTGGTCGTCGCGGAGTTCGGTGCGTTCGAGATTCTCCGGGGTCTCGATGATGCGGCGGCCGATCGGTTCCGTCTTTGCCGCGCCGTTCTTTGCGGGATCGGTGACGACCAGCATCCATCCGGCAATGTGCGTTTTGGGGACAGTCTCTGTTTCCACCACACGAATCCACGAGCGCGGTTTTAATGCGGAGAAGTATTTCGCGGCGGCCTGGATTTCGTCGTCATTCGCCGTGGCGGAAACTCCGATCATGGCGGCGGTGGGGCCGTGTTTGGGTTCGGAACTTTTGCGCAGGCCGCTTTTGAAATCGGCCATCTGCTGCACGATATAGGCTGCGGGAAGTCCGGCTAGGCTGGCATTCTCGGGACGGCCTTGACCGTTGGGCAGGTGGCAGTAGCCGCAGGCAAAGACTTCCTTGGGTCTGCCTGCCGAAACAATTTTCGGCATCGCGGGATGATCTGCGGGATGCCAGTCGGGCGGCGCGAAGAAATTTTGTGTCTGGGCCACGGTGAATGTGGCTGTGCCATCGGGGACGTGTACGGGAGTATTATCAGCCGGTTTAGTGGAAGCGCTCGCTGGTTCGGGAGGGTTGACGACATAGGCCCAGTAAGGAGGCGGCTGGGGCACTGCAATCTGATTCTCTGCGACCTCCGGGGAAAAAAGTCCACATAGTGCGGTGGCTATAGTTGCTGCCAGGACTCCCGAACGCAGGCGAAAATAATTTGCTATCGACCGGGAGCTCTTCATTGCTGCGCGGCCGAATCCTGATCGGCCTTGGGCGCGCTCTGTTCCATATCCTTAATTTGTTGCTGCATGCGTGCCTGCGCATCGCTTATGTACTTGCGCATGATGGGCATCATGGCCTGCATGCCTTCTCCGGTAACTTCCGGCATCTCGTGGAGAAATTTCTGGCCGGTCGGCGTGGAATAGAACGCAATCAGATTGTTGATGTCGCCGTTGGTGAAGTGTTTTTGATACACCGGCACAGTGGCCTGGGTCATTTGCTCCCAGGGCATGTTGGTCAGCATGTCGTTCATCATTTTGGTGAAGCGAGGCTCGAAATCGGCGGGCAATTTCTTGCCGTCTTTTCTGAATTGGTCGTGGAACATCTGATCCATAGGCTTGAGCATGGCTTCCATGGTTCTCTGGATCATGTCGTGCGAGTGCATGGTGCGCAGCAAAAGCTCCACCTGGTCGGCGGTGGCGGGATCCGAGTCGGCAGTTTGCGCCAGGCCGGTTGCGCCGAAGGCGAGGCAGAGAGCGGCGATCCAGAACATCTTCATGAAGATTCTCCCTAACGACAACAGCGTATCCCATTGCCCAGTTTGCGTCTATTAATCAGTCGGGCTGTATCTTGCGGGCTGCGTGATACGCTCGTCGAGCGTGTTTGCAACTCACCAATCCGTCGCCTTCAGCCTGGCCGCAGTGATGTTGTGGGGTACCAGCGATTTTCTCGGCGGATACGCTACGCGGCGGGCCAACGCCTTCGTTTTCACGGCGATCGTGAACATGGGCGGGTTGGCGCTGGTGGGCGGCTTGGCCACAGCCAGCCGGATTCCGCTGCCTTCGGCGCACGTAGTGATGTGGGCGCTGGCCGGAGGAGTTTCCGGTGGCGCCTCACTGGCCATCTTTTATCGCGCGCTTTCTTCCAGCCGCATGGGACTCACCGCACCGATCGCCGCCGTACTGAGCGCAGCCATTCCGGCGGTGATAGCCATGTTCACGCAAGGTTTGCCGGGAAAGATTGCCATCTTCGGCTTTGCTCTGGCAGTTGTGGGCCTGTGGCTCATCACGCGGACGGAAGATGGAACCACGCCCGAGGGGATTGAGCTGGCGATTGTGGCGGGCATTGGATTTGCGGGCTTCTATCTTTGCGTGCATAAGGCGGGCGAGGGCTCCGCTTTCTGGATGGCTACGCTGACGCGCTGCGGGGGCCTGACGGTCACGGGGATCATCGTGATCGCGCAACGCAACTTTCGCGACATTACGGCTTCCGGGATACGGTGGGCCGTGCTGACTGGCGGCATCGACTCCCTCGGCACGGTCTTATTCGTTCGCGCCTGCCAATCGGGAAGGCTGGACGAGGCCGTGGTGCTATCGTCGCTCTATCCGGCAATTACCGTGCTCCTGGCGCGCTTGTTCCTGAAAGAACACTTCACACGCTGGCGGTTCGTGGGCATGCTGGCGGCGCTGGCGGCGGTTCCGATGATTGCGGCGGGGTGAGGAGAATCGCCGCGGATTTGCGCGGATTGCACGGATTCGAAATTTCTAAAATTCAAGTTGGATCTGCATCCGCGGGGGTTTATCCGTGGCATCCGTGTGAATCCGCGGCTGGCTTTTTTCTTTGCTAACATTGGCGGAAGTGCCGCTCATCGAAATTCGCAGCCTGACCAAGATATTCCCGCAAGGCGAATCCCTGTTCGGCCCCGTGGCCGGCACAAAGACTGGCGGGGTTCGCGCCGTCGATGACGTTTCACTCGACATCCATGCCGGGGAGACGCTTGGCTTAGTCGGCGAATCGGGATCGGGCAAGAGCACGCTGGGACGCTTGATCCTTCGCCTCATCGAACCTACGTCAGGAAGTATCCGGTTCGAGGGCAGCGATTTGTTGGGCGCGAGCCGCGGGGAAATGCGCCGCCTGAGGCGCGACATGCAGATTATTTTCCAGGATCCTTTTGCCTCGCTCGATCCCCGGTACCGGGTGGAAGACATCATCGCCGAGCCGCTGATTATTCACGGAGCAATCGGATCGGACAGGGTTCGGTCAGACAGGGTTCGACCGGATCGGGAAGGGCACGACTTGAGTCGTGCCATAAAAGTTGCGAAAGGCTCGGCTTTAGCCGCTGGGGGCCAGCGCAACGCAGATGCCCGCCGCGCTCGCGTCGCCGAGCTTCTCCGCGCGGTGGGCCTCGACGAATCCATCCTGCGGCGTTTCCCACATGAATTTTCCGGTGGACAGCGGCAGCGTATCGGCATTGCCCGCGCCCTGGCGCTGCGTCCCAAATTTATTGTGTGCGATGAACCGGTCTCGGCCCTCGATGTCAGCGTGGGCGCGCAAATCGTCAATCTGCTGGCGCAACTGCAACGCGACTTCGGCTTAACTTATTTATTTATTTCTCACTCCATGCCTGTCGTGCGCTACCTCTCCACGCGCATCGCCGTGATGTATCGCGGCAAGATCGTCGAAGTGGGCGATACCGAACAGATCACCGCGCGCCCTGCACACGCCTACACACGCAGCCTGCTGGAAGCCACGCCGGAATTGACCGCCTGAAACGGGCAACCAGTGACGAAAACTTATTCGAGTGCGTCAACTCCCGAAAATTCCTATGCCATACTTTCTGAATGCTGCGCGCCACGCATAGTTCGGCCCGCGATCTCATCGAATTGATCGCGGGCTTCGGATTCATCCTGCTTATTCTCTGGGTGCCCACGCCGATGCAGCGCGTACTTTCGCCGATTGCGTTGGTGGGGACCCTCGCAGTGGTGCTGCTGAGCCGTTCGGGCCGCTCGGGCTGCAGTCCAGGTTCCGATCCAGCGAAAGACAGTCAAGGATCGATAACCGCGGCAAGCCGTCATCCCGGCGCCGAGGAACTCGGCCTTGGCCCGCGCGCACTGATCCCTTCGCTCTGGATTCTTCCCGCTGCCTGCGCCTTAACCATTGCCAGCGTTCTCATCGCGAAAAAAATCGGAACGCTGCATCCTCTTTATAAAGGCGACTTCAAACACATCGCCGGCTATGTGCTCTGGACCTGTTATCAGCAATTTCTTTTGCAGGATTACTTCATGCCGCGGTTGTTGCGCCTTGTTCCGGGCGAAACCTCCGCCGTCACGTTGGCAGGCGTCCTCTTCGCGGTGGCGCACCTGCCCAATCTTGCGCTAACTGCGGCCACGCTGTTGTGGGGAGTCGTTTCCTGCGCCCTGTTCCGGCGCTATCGCAACATTTATGCGCTCGGGCTGGCCCAAGGATTGCTCGGCTTGGCCTTCGCCATCTGCGTCCCCGATGCGCTGCATCATCATCTGCGCGTGGGGTTGGGGTATTTGCGTTACCCGGGAACGCAGGCGGCTCCGTGACGTCCCACCGACATCACAGAAGCAATTTGAGTCAAAGCTTAGTTCTTCAACTCTTCGACCAGGGTGGCACGATGCCTGTCATGCGCGCATAGGCGATAAGTTGCCCCATGTGCTCGTTGGCGTGAACGATGATGCGGAGATACATTCCATCCACGGTCGCGTCTCTATCGGCGATGTGGACTTTGCGCTGAAGGTCGCTCGGCTTTACCGCCAGATGCGCCTCTTTCACCGCGTCCAGCGAACGCTTCAGCCAGTCAATGACTTCGGCCTTGGACGTAACCGTTTTTTCCGAGTCCTCTTTCAAACCTGCGGGCATCTTTGGACCAGTTACGCTCAGCAGATGGAAATTTGCCAGGACAATGTGCATGTAGACTTCGCTGGTCGAGCGGACTCCCGCCGCCGGGCGCCATACAAATTTTTCCGCCGGAGTGGCTTCCGCCAACGCGATCAACTGCTGAGAAACGTGCCTCCACTCTCCGTCATATCCCTGCCAGAGTCCCTCCAGTGATTGCGCGAATAGCATGGGCCCGCTCAACACAAACCACAGCAGAACGATATGCGCAAAGTATGTCTTCACGATGTAACTCCTTCGTCGGTGATTGTCCTCACCCTCCAGTCAAGGCTGGGCGTAGTACCCGGTACGCGTGCGCGCCGTGGCTCCCGGCTTGTCCACTGTCACCCCCAGCGCGTGATACTCATCGGCGTGGTCTGCGCGGGCCGGGTCGAGCGTGAGAACATAAAAAGCGTCGGCATCCGAAGCGCAGTCCGCGATAGAAGCTACGAGGTCATTCGTCGAGTTCAGGACCAGTCCGCCGCTTTGCACCGCAAGCACCTGCAAGGCCAAGTTTCCCGGCTGTGCCCGCTTGTAGGACGTAACGCCCTTGACGAATTCCTTGTAGTAAAAAGTTCGAAACCCGCCCGCATCGGCCATGCCCAGCGGATCAAAGATGCGCTCCTTCAGGAACGTCTCGAAGGGTTGTCCTGCCACGCGCGCAATCAGCACCCCCAGCGTGTCGGAACCGGTGTGATACATCCAGCGCGTACCGGGCTGACATAGCAGCGGCAGCGACCCTAAGCGCCGCAACCATTCATCCGGCCCGAGCGGCATGGTCGGATCGATGCCCGGCGGCAGCGCCGCATTGATCGCCTGCTGGATCGGGTATTCCGCCTCCGGCCCCATGAGCAGGCCCATGCCCCAACGGAAGCTGAGCAGATCGCGCAGCGTGAGCGGGCGATTGGCCGGCACGGTCTGATCGATGGGTCCGTCGATGCGCTTCAACACGCGGCGATTCGCCAGCTCCGGCAGGAAGCTATCGATGGGATCATCGAGCGTCAGCTTGCATTCCTCGACCAGGATCATCACCGCGACGGCCGTAATCGGTTTGGTCATGGAAGCAATGCGAAAGATCGAATCGCGAC
>Ga0209006_10004544_pt1 | contig 12581 bp, 12 predicted proteins | sample JacPin_JW_Ref_O2_FD_188567 | JGI IMG/M metagenome (GOLD analysis project Ga0209006, IMG submission 188567) | Forest soil microbial communities from Algoma, Ontario, Canada - Jack Pine, Ontario site 1_JW_Ref_O2 (SPAdes) (version 2) | ecosystem: Environmental > Terrestrial > Soil > Boreal...
CTGGCTTTGTCCTGCGGATTTCGTTGGGCGCATCCGCGCCTGAGCCGCACTCACTTACAATTTCGATTTCCGCGTCGAGTCGCAATAGCAGCGACAGATTGCTGCGCGCGAGTGGCTCATCGTCCACAATGGCGGTACGGATAGCCACGGTTCACTCCTTAAATGGCACGGAGACGCTTACTTCCACTCCGCCGGGAGCTTGATTTTGCATTTTGAGCTCGAAGGAGTTTCCATACAAGGTTTGCAGGCGGGTTCGCATATTCGATAGGCCGACACCATGATCGATCTTCTCCCATCGCGCGGCTGGACCGTCGTTGTACACACTGAGCGTGAGCTGGTCCTGGGAGCGGGAGGCCGCGATTCTGATCTCCCCACCCTGGGCCCGCTTCGCAATGCCATGCTTGATCGCGTTCTCTACCATGAGCTGCAGGATGAGCGTCGGAACCCGGGCTAGCATGAGGTCGCTGGGAACATCAACACTGAACTGAAGGCGCTCCACAAAGCGCACTTTTTGGATGTCAAGATATTTTTGTGCAAACTCCACTTCCTCCCTCAGAGGGGCTTGCTGACTGGTCGAATCCTCGAAAAGGCGGCGGAGAAAATCGCTCAGCCCGGCAATCATGGTGACCGCGGCGTCATTCCTTTTTTCCCGCACCAGGCCGGCAATGGCATTGAGGGTATTGAACAAGAAGTGCGGCTCGATCTGCCGGCGGAGCGCGTCCAATTGCGCCCGGGAGAGCTGCTCGTTCAGCCTCGCAGTTTCAGTTTGCTGGTGAGCGAGCCTGGCATTGGAATCGAGGACGTAGCTGACCGCGAGAATGACGCAGTACAAAACCAGGGTGAAGAGGATTCCGTCGTAGAACCTGCCGAGCCACAGACGTCCAAAAGGGAGTGAAGAAGGCGGGCTCTCATATGGATTCAGCAGGGCGTCCAGGTACGTGGCCCAGGCGGCATACAGCAGCCCGATGATGGCGCAACATGCGAGGTGCACCAACCAGGTCGCCGCAGAGCTTAGCTTCACCGGGGGAAATCGACGCCCGAGACGCATCACCGGTCCGGTCGCCAGAGCCCAGGGAAGAAACCACAAAGTGATGACCACAAACAGCCGGGCCCAGGCATGGTGCATGCCTTCCGAGCGCATCACGAGAACGGTCTGGGTCGCATCCACCAGGCCGAAACCAAGCCAGATGGATGCAATCCATATCCACCGGTGATGCTGCGACCGAGTCTGGCTGGTATTCATGGTAACGATCGTATTCCAGTGGCATTTGTGTTGCGCAGGGATGCAGCGAGTCAACGGCGATATGCAGTCAACGGTCTGGCGCCTGACTCCGTTCGCAGAGCATACTGCCACCATGCTCACTCTAGTCAAGACCGCGCTTTTCCTGGCTGCCTTTCTGTTTTGGGTGGCGCCCAATGCAGAGGTTCCTCAATATACCAGCAGCGGCGAGCTTCAGCGTCCGGAGCACTATCGGGAATGGGTTTACCTCACGACGGGCTTCGATATGAGTTACAACCCTCCCATGGAGACGGGGGGGCATCATATGTTTGATAGTGTCTTTGTCAACCCGGCGGCCTATCAGGCGTTTTTGAAGACAGGCACCTGGCCGGACCACACCATTTTGGTGCTTGAAGAACGCGAAGCGCGGGGCAAAGGCTCGATTAATCAAAACGGCAATTATCAGGGCGCCCTGATGGGGATGGAGGTGCACGTCAAAGACGAAGCTCGATTTCCTGGTAAATGGGCTTTTTTTGGATTCGGAGACGGCAAGACGGGCAAGCTTTTTCCCGCATCGGCCGACTGTTATAGCTGCCACGCGTCCCACGCAGCGGTAGACACTACGTTTGTTCAGTTTTATCCAACGCTGCTGCCGATTGCCAGCGGCAAAGGTACCCTCTCTTCTGCCTTCCAAAAAGAGTCCGCAAACCCAGCCGCTAAGTAGGAAAGCCGGGTCCTGGGATAGACGGACCGCGTCTAACGAGGGGAATCATTGCGGATCGCGGGAGAGATTCGTGGCAACTCCTCGTTGGTTTTTTCAGTGGATTGGGTGGTCAGGCCTGGTGTTTAGCCTCCCCTTTGCGGGAGCACAAAATGCGACCACTGGTGGACCACCGCAACCGCCCCTCGCGACCGGTGGTCTGGTAAGTTCCCTCCTTGCTGGGCCCGTCGTGGGACATCCTTACTCAGCGGTTCAGGAGCATGGCACCACGCGCACACTGTCAGATGGGTCAACGGTTTCGCACCATGGCCACCACATGGTTGCGCGGGACACGGAGGGCCGGGTACACGTGGAGATGCGCATGGCCAACGGGCGCAATGGCGAGCCGGATCAGGTGATGGTCTTCGTAATGGACCCTGTTGCGCATACCCTGACAACATGGCTGTCGAATGTGCCAAACCAGCCGAAGGTTGCTTCGTTAATCAAGATGCCCGTGCAAAAGGAGGCGCCCCCTGCACGGGCAGAGAGAAATCCCGCGGAAGACCGCCGTCCGCAACCGATTATCACCACCGAAGACCTGGGAACGAAGACGATTCAGGGTCTTGAAACAACGGGCAAACGGACCACCACGATCGTTCCGGTTGGCCGATCCGGCAACAGCGCGCCGATAACGAAGACGTATGAAGTGTGGACTTCAGCGGATATGGGACTGGTGGTCAAGCAGACCTGGAACGATCCACGCTTCGGGGAAAGGACGGTGGAACTCAAGGACTTTTCCCGGGTTGACCCGGATCCCGCCTTGTTCCGGCCTCCAGCGGGTTACGAAGTGAAGAATGCTGTGGAAAGCTTGAAGGAATTGGAACAAAAATTGGATCCGGAGTAGATCTGGGCGCAAGCCAGACAGGCGTTTTTGTGTGCGGCCGGTTTTTGTTGATAATGAAGGTCTATGTCAAAACGTGAATTTCAGACCGAAGTCAGCCAGCTGCTGCAATTGATCGTACATTCGCTTTACTCTCACCCCGAGATTTTCCTGCGTGAGTTGATTTCCAACTCCTCCGATGCCCTGGACAAACTGCGCCATCTGACCCTCACCGAGGACGCTTATAAAGCTCTACCTTTTGATCCTCGTATTGACCTGGAACTCGATGAGGAGAAGAAGACACTCACCATCGCCGACACCGGGATTGGCATGAACGAGGAAGATCTGGCTTCGAATCTTGGCACCATCGCCCGCTCGGGCACCAAGAACTTCCTCTCGCAACTGTCCGGCGACGCCAAGAAGGATACCAACCTGATCGGCCAATTTGGCGTGGGTTTTTACAGCGCCTTCATGGTAGCTGACCGGGTGGAGGTGGTCTCGCGCAAGGCGGGCGAAGACCAGGCCTGGCGCTGGACCAGCGATGGCAAGACCGGCTTCGACATCGAACCGGCTGAGCGCGCTGTCGCCGGTACGACCGTCCTGCTTCACCTCAATGAAGAGGGCCAGCAATATGCCAACAGCTGGCGGCTGCGGGAGATCGTCAAGAAATATTCCAACCACATTGCGTTTCCTATCTTTCTCACCTACGACAAGAGCGAGTGGAATGAGGAGGAAAAGAAATCGATCAAGACCCGCACCACGGAACAGATCAATGCCGCGAGTGCCCTCTGGCGCCGCCCGAAGAGCGAGCTCAAAGACGAAGATTACAAAGAGCTTTACAAATCGCTCACCGGGGAATGGGAAGATCCCCTGTTCTGGTTCCACACCAAAGCCGAAGGCAGCCTGGAGTACACCACGCTTTTCTACGTGCCGGCGAAGGCGCCGCTCGATCTCTACCAGGCGGAATATAAGACGGGGGTAAAGCTTTATGTGAAGCGCGTCTTCATCATGGACGATGCCCGGGAGCTTCTGCCGCAATACCTGCGCTTCGTGCGCGGCGTTATCGACAGCGAGGATCTTCCCCTGAACGTGAGCCGCGAGATCCTGCAGCAAAATCGCATTCTGACGAATATCCGGACGGCGAGCGTAAAGAAGATCCTCTCCGAGCTGAAGAACATCGCGGCCAACCAGCCGGAGCTGTATTTGAAGTTCATCACCGAATACAACCGCCCGCTCAAAGAAGGCCTGTACAGCGATTATGCGAATCGCGAGACGCTGCTCGATTTGATTCGCTTCAAGTCAACGAAAGTGGAGGGCCTCACCAGCCTGGCCGACGTGAAGTCACGCATGAACCCTGAACAAAAAAGTATCTATTACATTACCGGGGCGAGCGATTCCCTCCTCCGCAAGTCGCCCCTGCTCGAGATTTACAAGAAGAAGAATCTTGAGGTCCTGCTGCTCGACGACGAGATTGATGAGATTGTCTTCTCGGGCATTGAGAAGTACGGGGATATCGATCTGAAATCGGTGAACAAGGCTGCGACCAGTGAAGATCTGAAAGACGAGAAGGAGCCGGAGAATTCGGACACGCTGAAGCCGCTGATCGAAAAGCTGAAGGCCACGCTGGGCGACCGGGTGAAAGATGTGCGCGCCTCGGTGCGGCTGGCAGACAGCCCGTCGTGCATTGTCTCCGATGAAGACGAGCCCTCGATGAAAATGCAACAGATGTTGCGTGCTATGGGGCAGAAAGACATGCCGGCGCTGAAACCAACGCTCGAGATCAATCCTGACCACGAGATTGTGAAGAAACTGCTGGCGCGATCGGATGACGCGGTCGCCGAAGATGCGGCCTGGCTGCTGTTTGACCAGGCTATGTTGATGGAAGGTGTGCCGCTGCAGGATCCGGCGGTGTTTGTGCAGCGGCTGAACCGGATGTTGAGCTTATCCATTTAGCCAGATCTAAGAATGGATTATCGTGATCACCCTGCCGGTAGCGCTTATGTGTTCCGGCAGTGTGTCAAAGAAGATCTGGCCATGCTCGACATCTGGTTGCGTGCCCCGGAGGTTGTTCGTTGGTGGGGCAACCCGGAAGAGCAGGCGCGGTTACTCGAAGAAGATCTGGATGAACCCGGGATGACCATGCGAATTGTCTCCTTCCATGGCCGGCCCTTCGCTTATGCGCAGCATTACGCGGTGCACAGATGGCCGCAACCTCACTTTGAATCTCTTCCCAAGGGATCGAGGGCAATCGACGCATTCATTGGCGAACCAGACATGGTTGGCAAGGGTCATGGCTCCTCCTTCTTGCGGCTTTTGGCCGAGCAGTTGATCGACGAGGGGGCTCCACTGGTTGCGATTGATCCGCACATCCACAACTTCCGTGCCCGGGGCGCTTACGAAAAAGCCGGCTTCCGCAAGGAGTGCGAGGTCATGACCGGCGAGGGCCCTGCGATGCTGATGATTTACAAGCGCGAGCCATAATTTTTCGCTAGTGCGCGCCTGCGCCTGCCGCAACAGATGAACATCCTGTTTCCAGTCGTCCCGAGCACCGTTGCCCGAGGATCATTCCCGCAAGCGTCGTGGCGAGGATATTGTGGCCGCGCGTCGTGGGGTGAAGGTCATCCCAGAACAAATAAGTATCCGGGTCAATGCTGGGAATGCCCTGGGAACTGGATGTCACGTCTGCCAGGGAGTAGCTGGAGGGCGAGGCGATGATGTGATTGAAAAGAGCAAAGACGTCCAGCTCAACAAAATGGAGATGCTTGCCAAAGTTGAAGTCGTGCAGGACATCGACACCCGTGCGCAAAATCTGGTTGAAGAGGACACTTTCGGCTGTGGAGACAGCTGAATCCGTGGGATTGCCATTAAGCCGGGGTGTTGATCCAAGCGGAGGAAGGTTAGGGATGATGAACTGGGTGGCTCCGGCATCGATGAGACGCTGGATGTTCGTGACCTGATTCACACCGGCCTTGAAAACATCGTCCGCTGACGTGGCGTTGAGAAGATCGTTGGCGCCGCCCCAAACGACGAACAAAGTCCTGTTATTGATGACGGGATGCGTGGCGAGATAATCGGTAATCTGCTGCCCTATGTTGTTGACATTGACGAAGACTGACGCGGACCCTAGAGTCAGCACCGAGGTTCCTTTGCCGGTGTAGGCGAAGCCGTAGGCATAGTTAGTTCCGCCGTCGAGGGAGTCCAGGATGATCGGCTTCGATGGAAGCATGGCGGCGAACTGTTCAATCCAAACCCCGAAGTACTCGCGCGCAACGGGAATCGTGTCGTCGCCGTCGGTGAAGCGGCCGTCGGTGTAGTCGGCGGAGGGCCCTGGAATCCGTACTCCGTACTTATGCTGCGAGAGATGCGCGACATTGCCTGTATCGGAAAGGGAGTCGCCAAAAATGACGATGGAGGTGTAATCCTGGGCATGCGCGAGGGCAGCGGTAAACGAGAAGACGAGCGCTGAGAGGAGGCAAAGGAGCCGGCGCGGCTGGCGCGCTGGAGCAATCGTTGTATCGGTAACCTGCGTAGGATTGATAAGTTGCAGAGCTGGTCGCATGGGCTCCTCCGAGTCGTGAAGCATTGAAACATAGCCCGGGTATTCAAGACAACTGAGATAACATTGCCGGCAAGGTCGAAGTAACTAGTGCGAACCCACGTTGTAAATCGTACTGTGGTCCGGCACCAAAGCTCCGACGACCGCGCCGGGCACAAGGAAGGCCACCGCCAAAACCCCGGCGACTCGCTCTCTGCTAAAAATGCCGGTGTTCCACGCCGCACCAGTCACGGCTCCCACGCCCGCGCCGACCCCGGCGCCAATGAACGCGTTGCGCAAACGATGCTTGTTTTTCATGAGTCTCACGCGAACGATGTCTTGCCTCTGGAGCGCCTGCGAGCCCGTTTGGTCTTGCACCGAGACCGCCTCTTCGGAAACATTCAGAAATGTCCCGGAAACTTTTCTGGAGTTCTTTTCAAGCACCTGAATCCATTCCCCTTCGTGAAGAGAGTTCAGGTTTTGCCAGGACGCCGCGCCGCTTTGAGCCGACGAAGTGTATGTCGCGGTCAGAACGCAAATCAGAAACCAGATTTTCCGCATACCGCTCCTATCTCTTCTTCTTACTAGTGGCGGCATACCATCGCTTCATCTCTTTCGGCGACGATCCCCGGTCTCAGAATCGAGACCGGGGCCCACCCAGGTTTCGCGGTTCAAAGAGCTACCAAGTGCGGACTTTTTTGCCAATGCTCCCTAAGGAAAGGATGCCTTCCTTGCCGGCGACGCTAGTGACTACGGTGTCAATCTCGGAGCCGTTTCCCACGACTACGAAGTTCGTGACCACAGGTGGCCTGCCATCGGTGAAGTCGATGGTAAAGGTACCGGTGCAATCCGGGTTTACCGTGTACGTACCGTGGGCCGGTGTGTGCGTGAAGTCGGAGACGGCTGTACCGGCGATCGTTACCGCATCGATCTGTTCAAAGGTACCGTTGCCGTCAAAATCAGCCATCGCAACCCCCACCTGGAGACCCGTCGGCCCCAAGACGCCCGGGATGGGATATTTGGTGCCTTGAAGTGTGAATCCGTAATGACCGTTAAGAAGTTTGTTGTTGCAGCCTTCGACGTCACTCAGCGCGTGTCCGGACCCCACAGTAGCGACTGTAAGCAGAACCAACGCTGCCGCATTTGTGAATAGCTTCCTGTTCATAATCCCTCCTCCGCAGTTGCCCGCGATCCTTCTTGTAGTGAGCCCTCACTATCCAGTCAATTGACCGCAGCTGGTCCGCTTCTGACTTGCTAAGAAAATGCTGCCAAAGGAGTTGTGTGATTTCCTGAACCGTGCAACTGGGATAACATGGCAGCGGGTCAGGGTGAACCAATGAACCCTCCAGCCAGTTCCAGCCGAAAACTTCGGACCGGTCTTTTCGAGATCGATCTGGCCTCTGGCCAATTGCACAAGAACGGGCGGAGATTGCCCCTGCAAGAACAGCCCTTTCGCGTTTTGGCCATGTTGCTGGAATACCCAGGAGAGGTTGTAACCCGTCAGCAGTTGCAGGCAAGGCTCTGGCCGGCGGACACCTATGTCGGATTCGACGAGGGCCTCAACACTGCGATCCGCAAGCTGCGAACGGCCTTCGGCGACTCGGCCTCCAACCCGAGATTCATCGAGACTCTGCCCCGGCGAGGGTATCGGTTCATTGCCCCGGTGACCGAAACCGCGACCGCAAATGGTGTGCCCGTGAGCGTGGATTTGACAGGGATAGACGGCCAGGTTGCGGTCCTCGATTCTGGTCCTCCAAAGCAAGTGGGAAACGCAGTAACAACAGCCGATCACCGCACATTGGCTCCGGACGTTGGCAGGTGGCGATGGAGGACGGTGGTTCTACTGGCAGCTGCTCTGGTTTTGGTTCTCACAGCCATTGCGTACATCATGCGAACCCATCGTTCCTCGGGTTCTGCTCCCGCTAAACGCGCGATGCTTGCGATCTTACCCTTCCAGAATCTGAGCAATGACCCGAAGCAGGAGTACTTCAGCGATGGTCTGACGGAGGAGACGATTACAGACCTGGGCCAGCTTAGCCCAGAAAATCTTGGCGTGATCGCTCGAACCACGGCCATGGCGTATAAACACACCGACAAATCCGTGAGCCAGATCGGCCGTGATCTCGGCGTCGACTACATCCTGGAAGGCAGTGTGCGACGGGACGGTGGAAAAGCCCGCGTCAGCGCTCAGTTGATTCGTGTCAGTGACCAGACCCACCTTTGGGCTCAGAACTACGATCGCGACCTCGGGGACATGCTCGACGTGCAGAACGATCTGGGAAGGTCGATCGCGCAGCAGGTGAGTGCTAATCTCACGCCGCACCGGGAGGTTGAGTTATCAAGGAAGCACCGTGTGAACCCCGAAGCCTACGACCTCTACTTGAAGGGCCGCTTTTACTGGAACCAAAGAACACCCGGTGCGATCAAGACAAGTATTCAGTACTTTCAACAAGCTACCGCCGAAGACGCCAACTTCGCCTTGGCTTGGGCCGGGCTGGCCGACGCCTACAACATCAGTAATATTCTTGGCGTTTATACCTCCAAGGAAAGCTCTCCGCAGGCAAGAACAGCAGCGACGAAGGCGATTATGTTAGATCCTTCCCTCGCCGAGGCGCACGCCGCCCTCGGTATGGAGAAGTCGCATTACGAATTCGACTTCCCAGGAGCGGAAAAAGAATTTTTGAAAGCGCTTGAGCTCAATCCCAACTCGCCTTATGCGCACTTGTTCTATTCCAATTGTTTCCTCGTGCCCATGGGCCGAAAGGCGCAAGCCATTGCGGAAAACAAGAGGGCATTGGAAATTGATCCCCTCTCGTTACCGATAAACAATTTCATGGCTGTGACATACGTGTTTGCCGGGGAGGACGGAAGTGCGTACCGGCAATTCCAGCGCACCATCGCCATGGATCCCAGCTTTCCACTGGCGCACGAATATTTTTCCCAGTTCCTGGCGTCGATCGGAAGATACGAGGAAGCGATCAAAGAGGAGGAAAAGAGCGAGGTGCTTAGCGGCTCCAGCCCCGAGGAAGCGGCGGCCAGAGCGACGGTGATGGAAAGAGCATTCAAGAAGGGAGGGGAAAAGGGATTTTGGCGGGAGCAACTAGAGCTTCAGCTGCAGGCCGGCACTTATCATTCGCCCGGCGAACAAGCGTGGGTGTACGCTTCTGCCGGGCAAACGGACAAGGCCTTTTTTTGGCTGGAGAAGGCCTACGAGGAGCGGGAGGGGCAAGTGATCACTTTGTTGAAATTAGATCCTGCGTTCAAGCATCTGCGCAGCGACCCGCGATTTTCTGCATTGTTGCAGAAGATGGGATTACCGCAATAACAGCGGCCGCTTGCGCGGAGAGAATGTTGGTATCTTTACTTACTCGCGTGTCAGCTTCCGTGGCGGTGCAGTAAAACGGTGGTGATCTGCCGCCATTCGTCGTCGAGCGATGTTTCCGGATGAGGCTGGTGAGCGCGCTTGTACCAGTAGCCCGCGTTGTCCTGGTCGCCTTCCCTGCGATGAAGATAGGCATGAACCCAAGCTGCCTCCTGCCCAGACTCGTCGTCCTGGGCGATTTCATGGGCGCGATCGAAGTTTCCCCTGGCATCCCACCAGAGCGCCTTGAGCAAGTCCGACAGGCCCGCCGGGGGAACTGATTCGCGCAGAGAGGCACGGAACTCTTCGATCGTCATAGCGGCATTTTACGCCCGCTCTAAAGAAGGTCTGACGAGCCACTCCTGAGAGGTTCCAAAGGCATTGTCATTCGCAGGCTCCGGTCGTATAGTTGATATACGACCTTGATGGTCGCAATTGAGCCTTCCCCCCGGATCGCGAGGACGACCCCAACCGCCATGCCACGCATGCTTCCATCCACTGCTCTCAGCGAGCTCGCTATTGGATCCTGCGCCACGCTGGCTTCCCTGGACCTCCCAGAGGAGATTCAGGGGCAGCTTATGCATCTTGGGTTTGTCCCGGAGAACCGGGTCCTCGCGCTTCGCCGTGCACCGGCTGGAGATCCCACCGTTTATTGCATTGATGGGACAGAAGTTGCCCTGCGTAAAGAGACGGCCAAATTCATCAACGTCCATAGTGTTTGCCTGGCCGTGAGAAAGGCCGCGCAATGAGCCATTGCGAGCCCGGAGGCGGAGTCGCCGTCGCAGCAGGCAGCCCGCGCTTAGACGGCAAAATAAGTACAGTGGCGCTGATCGGGCCGCCGAATTCCGGCAAGTCCACTCTGTTCAATCGTTTGACCGGGCTGCGCCAAAAGGTGGCGAATTACCCCGGAGTCACGGTAGAACAGCACTCCGGACGGATGGGCGGCATCGGCCACCGCGACCTGACCCTGATCGATCTGCCGGGAATCTATAGCCTCCAATCCTACTCAGAGGATGCCCGGGTAGCAGTGGATGTGCTGCAGGGGAACATGCCGGGAACGGCGGTTCCGGATGCGGTGCTGCTGGTGCTGGATGCCCTGCAGTTGAACCGGCAGCTCATGCTGGCCGCACCGGTCCTGGCAATGGGTCTGCCGACCCTGGTCCTGCTGAACATGTCTGACCTGATGACCGCGCGCGGGGGCGAAATCGATCCGCTGGGGTTGGCGCGGGAGCTGGGCGCACCCGTGGCCCTGATTAGCGCCGCTAAAGGCACGGGATTCGATGCCATCGACCGATTTCTGACCCGGCTCTCCGAGCCCGCCGAAGCGCGCCACGAGCCCATGCAGTTGCCGGTCCTGCAAACGGCCGCATCTTGTCATCAGTGGGCGACCCAGGTTAGCTCGCGGACCAAATATAAGGCGCCGGCTTCGCCCGGCTGGACACGCCGGCTCGATGCGGTGCTGCTGCATAAGTTCTGGGGACCGGTCATCTTTCTGGCGGTGGTGATCGGCGTTTTCCAGGTGGTATTTGCTGCCGGGCTTCCATTGAGTGACTGGCTGACTGAGATCTTTACCCAGGCGGGCGCCGCGGCGGTTCATGTTCTGCCCTGGACCTGGCTGCAGGTTCTGCTGCGCGATGGGCTTTGGAATGGAGTGCAGGCGGTTTTGGTTTTCCTGCCTCAGATCCTGCTGCTTTTCCTGGTGATTGGGGTGCTGGAGGATTCCGGCTACCTGGCGCGGGCGGCCCTGATCGCGGACCGCGTCATGCGCTCGATTGGGTTGAATGGCAAAGCCTTCATTCCGTTGCTCTCAGCGTATGCCTGTGCGGTACCGGCCATCATGGCCACGCGGACGATTGAAAACAAGCGGGACCGGTTGGCAACGATCCTGGTGGCGCCGTTTATGACCTGCGCTGCGCGGTTGCCCATTTACACCCTGATTATTGCTGCATTTATTCCCAACCGTCCCATTTTGGGTGGCTTTTTTGGTTTGCGGGCGGCGGTGATGTTGAGCCTTTATGTGCTCGGATTTTTGGCAGCGCTGACTACGGCACGGCTGCTTAAATCGTCTATCCTCAAGGCGAATGCGGCGCCGTTTATTCTGGAATTGCCACAATACCGGTGGCCGACGCTGCGCTCAATTGGATTGCGGCTGCTCGACCGCGGTACGGTCTTCGTCAAGCAGACCGGTACGGTAATTCTGGCGGTTACGTTTACCCTGTGGCTGCTGAGTATTGTGCCCTTCCACGCGGGTGCCGTCGCTCCGCTTACTGAAAGTGTGATCGGCAAGCTGGGACACTTTATTGAACCGGTACTGCATCCCCTGGGATTCAACTGGAAGATCGGCATCGGACTACTCAGTTCAGTGATTGCCCGGGAAGTCATTGTGGGCACGCTGGGAACTCTGTATGGGGCTGATCCTGCCACCCAGTCAGTGGGTCTGCAGGCAGCGCTACGGCACGACATGACCATCGGCGGTGCAATTGCGTTGGTGGTGTTCTTCGCGTTTGCGATGCAGTGCACCTCGACGCTGGCTGTAGTTCGGCGGGAAACCAACAGCTGGAAATGGCCCGCGGTCCAATTCCTCTATATGACGGGATTGGCCTACGTCGCTGCGTTGGCAACCAACCAGATTTTGTCCCGTATCTTTTAGAAATGTAAGTTTTAACCGGGTTTTAGCCCGGTTGAGCATCGAAGTAGTTGAAAGCGCTGGTGCGCTTCCGCCTGTGGCACACCCTGGAACGGGGTTTCGCCTTGGTTGGCGCGGATTATCTGCGAAAATAGAAGTGAATCTAAGAAAACAAGAGACTAGATCATGATTTCTGTCAGCGATGTAACTATGCGTTATGGGTCCAAACTGCTGTTCGAAGAGGTTTCGGTGCAGTTTAT
>Ga0209006_10004545_pt1 | contig 12580 bp, 10 predicted proteins | sample JacPin_JW_Ref_O2_FD_188567 | JGI IMG/M metagenome (GOLD analysis project Ga0209006, IMG submission 188567) | Forest soil microbial communities from Algoma, Ontario, Canada - Jack Pine, Ontario site 1_JW_Ref_O2 (SPAdes) (version 2) | ecosystem: Environmental > Terrestrial > Soil > Boreal...
ATCGCCGTCGGCAGCATGGCGAATGCCGTGAAGAGAATCTCGGTGGCGCGCGGTTACGACGTAACGCGATACACCCTGCAATGCTTCGGCGGCGCGGGCGGGCAGCATGCGTGCCTGGTTGCGGACGCGCTGGGCATGGAGCGGATCTTCTGTCATCCCCTGGCAGGTGTCCTGAGCGCCTACGGGTTGGGATTGGCCGATCAGATCGTCATGCGCGACTGTTCACTCGAATGCGATCTCTCCGACGAGGGCGTCACTGCGGCGCGCGCGCTCGCCGCGCAGCTTCAGGCAGAGGCCGCCCTGGAACTGCAGCGGCAGGGTGTCGCCGCGGACGCGATACGGGCCGTGCGGCGCGTGCGCGTTCGGTACGCCGGCACCGACACCGCGTTGCCATGCGAGCTGCCGCAAACGGGGTCGCCGGCGGATGCAGCGGCCGCGATTCGAGCGGAGTTCGAGAGAGCCTACCGGCAGCGCTTCGCGTTCCTCACGCCGCGCGTCGGATTGGTGCTGGAAGCCGTGTCGCTGGAATGCATTGCCGCCGGGCAGCCGAGCGTTCCGGAAGATCGCAATGCGCTTGCGCCGCCGTACGCTCCGGAGGCCCGCGCCGCCGTGCGCATGTATTGTCTCGACGACGAACAGAGCGGCTGGCGCACTGCCAATCTCTATTTACGCGATTCCTTCGCCGCGGGCGCCTGCGTCGACGGCCCCGCGATCATCGTCGAGCGCAATGCCACGACCGTGGTCGAACCGGGATGGCGTGCGCAAACCACGGCCGAAGGGAATTTGGAACTGCGCCGAATTCATGGGCTGACCGCTGCCAGAAATGCCGGTGCACGCGTCGATCCGGTGCTGCTCGAGATCTTCAACAATCTGTTCATGAACATCGCCGAACAAATGGGCTTGCGGCTGCAAAACACGGCTCATTCGGTGAACATCAAGGAACGCTTGGATTTCAGCTGCGCGGTGTTCGACGGCGAGGGCGCGTTGATCGCCAATGCGCCCCACATGCCGGTGCACCTGGGATCCATGAGCGAATCCATTCGATCGGTCATGCAGCGCAATACCCCGATGCGGCGCGGCGACGTCTATGTGCTGAACGATCCGTATCACGGAGGCACGCATCTGCCCGACGTGACGGTGGTCACCCCGGTTTTTCTCGATCTGGAACAGCCGAGCTTTTTCGTGGCCTCGCGCGGTCATCACGCCGACATCGGCGGCATCACGCCGGGCTCAATGCCCCCGTTCTCGACCGACATCGGCGAAGAAGGCGTCCTCATCGACAACTTCAAATTGGTCGAGGACGGAGAATTCCGGGAACAGGGGTTGCTCGAGTTGCTCCGCGGCGGCAGCCACCCGGCGCGCAATCCGCCGCAAAATATCGCGGACCTGCGGGCCCAGATCGCCGCCAACGAGAAGGGGGTGCAGGAACTCGAAGACATCGTGGAACAGTACGGTCGCGATACCGTGATGGCGTATATGCGTCACGTGCAGGACAACGCCGAGGAATGCGTGCGGCGGGTCATCACGGCGCTGCACGACGGCTGCTTCACGTTGACGTTGGACAACGGCGCGCAAATCCGCGTGGACGTCCGCGTCGATCGCGAGCGGCGCTGTGCCCGCATCGACTTCTCCGGTACCAGTGCCCAGTTGGCGGATAATTTCAACGCGCCGCGCGCCATTACCGTGGCTGCCGTGTTGTACGTGTTTCGCACCCTGGTGGACGACGAGATACCGCTGAACGCCGGCTGTCTGAAGCCGCTGGAAATCATTGTGCCGCAGGGCTGCATGCTGAACCCAGTGGCACCGGGGGCGGTCGTGGCAGGGAACGTCGAGACCTCGACCTGCGTGACCAATGCGCTCTTTGGGGCGCTCGGCATCATGGCCGCGAGCCAGTGCACCATGAATAACTTCACGTTCGGCAACGCCCGCCACCAGTACTATGAAACGATTGCAGGCGGCTCCGGTGCGGGTCCCGGTTTCGCCGGTACGAGCGTGGTACAGACCCATATGACCAACTCCCGCCTTACGGACCCCGAGGTGTTGGAGTTTCGGTTCCCGGTGCGCGTGGAGTCCTTTGAAATTCGCGAGGGCTCCGGCGGCTGCGGCCGGTGGCCGGGTGGTAACGGCGGCGTGCGGCGGATCCGCTTCCTCACCCCGATGACGGCCGCCATCCTGAGCAACGGCCGCAAGGAGGGCGCCTTCGGCATGGCCGGCGGCGGGCCCGGCGCCCCTGGACAGAATCACATCGAGCGAAACGGCGGGCAGCGGGAGATGCTCGGGGCAGTCGGACAGGCGGAGATGGCGGTGGACGATGTATTCGTCATCACCACTCCCGGCGGCGGGGGTTGCGGCAACCGCGCGAACTGAGGGGTGCCCCGGGCCGGCTGGTCCGCGTTGCGGCCGCGGAGCGCGCTCAGACAGGCTCCAATGTGCGATACCGTACAGACTTGACCGCACGACCGCTCTAGCGTGCAGTCATGCAAGTAGCCTCGAGCCGCTCGCTCGAGCGGCGAATACCCCTGATTCGCGCAGAATTCTTCACCCCGAAGTACTGGCTCACGTGGAGCGGCATCGGGATCCTGCGTATCCTGGAGTTGCTGCCCTACACCACGCAGCGGTTCGTGGGTGCCGGCATCGGGTCGCTGATCAGTCAGCTGCCCCTCGCCTACATACGCATCGCACGGCGCAATATCGAGTTGTGCTTTCCACGCCTATCGCCGGTGGAACAAACCCATCTGCTGGAGCGCCATTGCGAGAGCTTGGGGATCGGATTATGTGAAACCGCCACGACCTGGTGGAGCAGCGACGAGCGCGTGCGCAAATTGGCGCAGGTGGAAGGAATCGAGCATCTTGCCGCGGCGCTCGCAAAGGGTCGAGGCGTAATTCTGGTGGGCGGGCACTTCACGACCATCGAGATTGCGACCCGCATCCTCGGCACGGTGGTGCCGCTCAATGTGGTCTATCGACCGACGAAAAATGCGTTGCTGGCTCACGTGATGTTCAAGGGATTCTCCCGGCACGGCCATGCGATTGCGCACGACGACATACGGTCCATGATCCGCGCCCTCCGGCACAACGAAGCCGTGTGGTATGCCCCGGATCAAAGCTATCGCAACAAGGGGGCCGTGATGGCCAACTTCTTCGCCATACCGGCCGCGACCAGCACGGCCACCTCGCGTCTGGCGCGGATATCCGGCGCGGCGGTGCTGACCTATTTTCCGGAGCGATTGCCGGGCAACGCCGGTTATCGAGTCCATATCGGCCCAGAGCTTGACGACTATCCCAGCGGCTGCGCCATACATGACGTGGATCGCTTCAATGCGCTGCTGCAGGCGCAGATCCTCAAGGTGCCCGAGCAGTACCTTTGGATGCATCGTCGTTTCAAAGGGTTAAGCGCCGATTATCCGGACTACTACGGCCGCGACACGCGTCGGCGCGCGGCCCTCGCCAATCGCGAAGCCCTACCGTAGCCTGAAGCTGCCTCGCCCGACCATCCCGTCGGGCATCTCTCCGTGCCGCGAATTCCCGCCAGAACCCCGTTCGGCCGAGGGGCGGTCGTCGACGTGACGATTGGCGAATTGCCCTTTATGATGGCGACCGGGAATTGGCTTAAGAGAACTTAAGACTGCTTGAGACAACTTAAGACAAACAGACCATGAGCCGAGGGTCCGAGGGGCGCCTTCCGCTTCGGTAAGTGAGAGAATTGTCTTAGAAATCATGATGATCCAACAATCGGGATGATGCAAAACCAAAGGTTGGTCGAACGCGGCGGCGACCACGCCCTCGAGTCTGCGGTGCTCACGCGCTATGCGCGGGACGGCTGGGCGGCCGTGCCGGGGTTCTTCTCGCCGGAGAAAATGGCCGAAATCGACCGCTTTACGGACGAGACGGAGGCGCTGCCCGAGGTTTCGGGTGCACAGATGGTCTATCGCGAGCCGAGCCTCCTTGATCCGGAGGCGCGGGTAATCCAACGCATCGAAGATTTCTGCCCGCATCACCCGGGATTCGACGCAGTGGTCCGCGGCGGCCGGCTGCAGCGGGCCATCGAACAATTGCTCGGGGGCCCAGCCGTGCTGTTCAAAGACAAGATCAATTTCAAGATGCCGGGCGGTGGCGGGTTCGCGCCGCATCAGGATCAGCAGGCAGGTTGGTCGGCCTACGCGCCGCTGTTCGTCACGGCGATGGTCTCGATCGATGCGGCCACCATCGACAATGGATGCCTGGAGGTGGGCGCATCGCCGCGGCAGTCGGGCCTGATCGGACGAGAATGGGCGCCGTTGACGCCCGCGGACATGAGCGGCTTCGACCTCGTGCCGGTACCGACCTCACCCGGCGACGTGCTGTTCTTCGACAGTTATGTACCCCATGCCTCCAAACCGAACCTCAGCGGCGGCCGCAGGCGCATCTTGTATCTGACCTACAATTGCGCCTCGCACGGAGACCATCGAGCCCGATACTTTGCCGACAAGCGCTCGAGTTTCCCGCCCGACATCGATCGTCTTCCCGGCGTCGAATACCGCTTCCGGGTGTGAGGAGGCCGCACGACCACGCCAACGGCAGACGATGTCGCGCTCAATCAGACGTATGCGCATGCCTTCGCGCGGATCTTTGTCCGCCCGCTGATCGGCACCTGGGTGAGACCCAATCACCTGACGGTGCTCCGGCTGATTGTCGGACTCGCGGCGTGTGCGCTGCTCGCCGTGGGCAGCCGGACCACCGCCGCCTGGAGCGGCGTTCTGTGGATCGTAACCTGCGTGCTCGACCGAGCCGACGGCGAACTCGCTCGGATGGGCGATCTGCGCAGCGAGAGCGGCAAGGTGCTCGATTATTATTCGGACATGATCCTCGATGCCCTGTGGTTTCTGGGTGCCGGCTTGGGCCTGCGTCACGGCTGGCTGGGTGATATCGCCGTGCCGCTCGGATTGCTTACCTGCGGTTCGATGTTGCTCTGCATCTGGTACGCGGAGCTGTTCGAACGGCTGAGCGGTCCAGGCATCAAGGCATGGACCGGAGTGCAGCGCTTTCATCCCGACGACGCGTTGTTTCTGCTGGCCCCTTTCACCTGGCTGAATTGGCTGGTGCCCATTCTCGTGGCGGCGAGCATCTGCACGCCGATCATCGCGATCGTATTCGTCGCACGCTACGTGGTGCTGAAGCGGCGGACTACCGCGGCCTAGGGCGCGGCCAAGGACTGGGGCGTGCAAATCGGTGTCCGGATTTCGTTTGCCCTTGGGTTGGGTGTTGTGATCGCGCTCATCGCGATTCAGGGTGCCGGAGCGATCGCGGGTCTCCTGGCCGGTGCCGGCTGGAAGTTGGTATTGCTCGTGCCCCTGCAGATACTGCCGCTGCTGCTCGATGTCCTGGGCTGGCGTTCGGTCATTCCGGGGCACGTCCGTCTGCCGGCGCTCTTCTTGATCGCCTGTATCCGGCAGGCCATCAACCGCCTGCTTCCCGTGGCCAATGTCGGCGGTGAGCTCGTCGGCCTCCGGCTCCTGGTGCGGCAGGGAGTGGATGGCGCGTCGGCCGGCGCCAGCATCGTCGTCGAGCTTCTGCTCTCGCTCTTCGCGCAGTACGCTTTCGTTGCAATCGGTGTCGTATGCCTGTTCTCCCGTAACGAGGCCGCGGGTGCGGTTCGAGCGCTCATGATCGGCCTGGTTGCCAGCTTACCGCCGCTGATTCTCATGATCATCATCGTGCGCAACGGCCGCGTCTTTCATCGAGTCGAACGGCTGGCCATGCGGTTGCTGCGTCCGTGGCTCGACGAGCAGCATGGTTTCGGTCACGGCGCGCGAGTGGATGCGGCCGTGCGGGAAATCCTCGGCGCACGCAGTCGCCTGTCGCGCGCCTTGGGCTGGCAGATTGCCGGGCTCGTCGCCGGTTGCTCGGAGACATGGTTCGCATTGCGTTGGCTCGGGCATCCCGTAGGTTTTTCCGATGCGCTGGTGCTCGAGAGCCTGACGCAGGCGGCGAAGAGCGTGTTCTTCATGGTACCTTCGGCGCTGGGCGTACAAGAAGCCGGACTGATCGGCGTGGGCCTGTTATTGGGATTGAGTCCGGATGTCACTCTCGCTCTGTCGCTCGCCAAGCGCATGCGCGAAGTATTGTTCGGCTTGCCCTCGCTCCTGGCGTGGGCCGTAACATCGTCGATTCACAAATAGGAGAGAGTTTTATAATGCGGGCCATCATTCTTGCCGCGGGCCGTGGAATGCGTTTGCAGCAGCTCGAGGATGAGCATTTCCCCAAATGCCTGCTGCGGTTCGGCGGCGCGAGCTTGGTCGAGCGGCACTTGCGCCTGCTGAGATCGGTGGGCGTCGAGGAGATCGTGCTGGCGCTCGGCTTTCGGCACGAGGTGGTTGCGGACGAGCTCGACCGCCTGCAATGGCGGCCGCGGCCGGAGATCGTGTTGAATCCGCAATTCGAGTTGGGCAGCGTTCTGACGGTGCACACCGTCGCCGATGCGATGACCCGCGGCGGCGACGTGCTTCTGATGGACGCCGACGTTCTGTATGACGCGCGCATCGCCACAGCCCTCGTTGCGGGCGACCGACCGGTCAACCGGCTGCTGATCGACCGGGAGTTCGAAGCGGGCGATGAGCCGGTCAAGGTGTGCGTACGCGACGGTGTGCCGATCGAATTTCGCAAGGTTCTCGCCAGCGGCCTGAAATTCGACACCATCGGCGAGTCGGTGGGATTCTTCCGCTTCGACGAAAAGGGTGCACGCCGCCTGGCGGTCCTGGTCGAGGGCTATGCGGCGCGCGGCCAAGGGCACCTGCCGCACGAGGAAGCGGTGCGCGATCTGCTTCTGGAGCGCAGTCAGGTCGTCGAAGTGGCCGATGTCACGGGCGCGCCCTGGATCGAAATCGATTTTCCCGTCGACGTCATCCGCGCGACGGAGGAGATTCTGCCAAGGCTGCAGCCGATCAAGTGACGCTCATGCTTCCCCGAGCAGAGCCTCGACCGCACTCAACAGCGCCGGATCGTCAGGCTGGGTATCCGGCGCGAACCGTTTCACCACCGTGCCTCCTTTGCTCACCAGAAACTTCTCGAAGTTCCAGAGGATCTCGGGCTGCGAATTGGGCGTCATCCCGTACTTCTTGAGTTGCTCGCGAAAAGGCACTTCCGAGGTGCTTTCGGCGGTGGGTTGCGCTTCGGTCAATACACGATAGAGGGGATGCTTGGCGTCGCCGACGACCGTGATTTTTTCGAAGAGCGGAAATTTGACGCCGAAATTGGTTTTGCAGAAATCCTGGATCTCACCGTTGCTTCCGGGTTCCTGTTGCGCAAAATCGTTCGCCGGAAACCCCGCCACGACCAATCCCCGATCGCGATAATTTTCATAGAGCTTCTCGAGGCCGTCGTATTGCTTGGTCAGCCCGCATTTGGAGGCGACATTGACGATCAAGACGACGTGTTGCTTGTATTCGGCAAGCGTTGTGGGAGTTCCGTCGATCCTGTTCACAGAAATGTCATACAAGGAGGCGGTCATGGTAATTTCTCCTGGGAGCTGTCAAAGGCTTCTAGCGCGGCTGCATCCGGATGGCGCCGTCCAACCGGATGGTCTCGCCGTTCAACGTGGGTATTTCGACGATGGATTGGACCATCTGCGCGAACTCGGTGGGCTTGCCGAGACGCGCCGGGAAGGGCACCTGTTTGCCCAGCGAATCCTGAACGTCCTGCGGCAGACCCGCCAGCATCGGCGTCATGAAGATGCCCGGGGCGATCGCCACGCAACGGATCCCGGACTTCGCGAGTTCTCGCGCAATCGGCAATGTCATGCCGGCGATGCCGGCCTTGGTGGCGGAATAGGCGACCTGGCCGATCTGGCCCTCGAACGCCGCGACCGACGCGGTGTGAATGATGACGCCGCGCTCGCCGTCATCGTTGGGCGCATTCTCTTGCATCACGGCTGCCGCGGTCTTGTCGCAGAGAAACGTACCGATGAGATTGATTCGCACGACGTTCTCAAAAAAATCACCGCGCATGGGGCCATCCTTGCCCAATAGCTTGCCTGGACCGGCGATCCCGGCGCAGTTGACCAGCAAATTGATGCCTCCCATGGCCTCGCGGGCGGCGGATATCGCGCCGACCACCTGCGATTCGACCGAGACGTCGCATTTGTAAAACGAGGCGCCGATCTCCTTCGCAACGGAGAGGCCGGTCCCTTCGTGAAGATCGAGGATCGAGGCCTTGCCGCCCGCGGCGATGACGCGCTCCGCCACCGCCCGTCCGAGCCCGGAGGCGCCGCCCGTGACGACCGCCAGTGAACTGCTGAATTTCAAGTGAGTCTCTCCAAGTCCGAAAGAGGATGATTTCGGGCGCGCCAGCGTTCGCGGAAAAAGGCCTGCACCGTCTCCTCGGTGACCTCTTCCAGACGCATCGGCTGCCAGTGCGGCGAGTTGTCCTTGTCGATCAGCAGGGCGCGGATGCCCTCGATGAAGTCGCCTTGTTCGAAACACTGCTCGACCATACCGAGTTCCATGCGAAAGCAATCCGCCAGCTCCAGCGATTTGCCCCGCTGCAGCTGGCGCAGCGTGACGCACAGCATCGTGGGTGAACGGGTGCGCATGAGTTTGGCGGTTTGCTGCGCCCAGTCGGCGTACTCGGGCCGCGATTCGCCGTCGAGCGACTTCAATATTTCCGGTACGGTGGCGTGCGCGAAATGACCGTCGATGGCGGGACGCAGCACACTCAAGGAGGGCGCCGGCAACCCTTGGGCGGTGCGCGCGTGAACCAACGTCCGCACATCCAGCACGTTGTCGTTGGTCCAAGGGATCGCCGCAAAATCCGCGGTGAGGGCGTCGATCCCCTCCGGCGGCAGGAAGACATCCGCCAACCTTGCGTATACGGCGTCCGCCCCGCGAACCTGCACGCCCGTCAACGCGAGATAGGGGCCCAAGGATCCCGGCAGGCGCGATAGGAAATAACTCGCGCCCACGTCCGGAAATAATCCGATGCCGACCTCCGGCATGGCGATCCGCGTCCGCTCACCCACGACCCGCAGGGTCGATCCTTGGGCCAGCCCCATCCCGCCGCCCATGGTGATCCCGTCGATCAAGGCGACATAGGGCTTGCGGTAGGTGTGGAGCAGGTAGTCGAGAGCGTACTCCGCCACGAAGAAGTCGTGATGCAGCTTCCCGGAATCCTGAAAGCTCTGATACAGCGAGCGGATGTCCCCGCCTGCGCAAAAGGCCTTGTCGCCGGCCCCCCGCAGCAGGATGGCCTTGACGCCGTCGTCGTTTGCGCAAGTCCGGAGCAGCTTGCGCAACTCGGTGATCATCTCGAACGACAGCGCATTGAGCGCCGCGGGCCGATTCAGGGTAATGAACGCGACGTGGTTGACCGTCTCGGAGAGAATCTCCGGAGCTTCGGGCGGCGTGCCGTTCAAGCGTTTTTCCAAACGGGTTTGCGCTTGTCCAGGAATGCCTTGACGCCTTCCTGCTGGTCCTCGCCGTCGAACAAATCGATGAACCGTTCGCGCTCCAAGGCCAACGCCGCGCTGCGCGGGGTTCCCTGGCGCGCCTGATGAATCAAATTCTTGCTGAACGTCACGGCCCGCGGACTCAAGGTGGCGACGCGCTGTGCCAATTGCAGCGCCGTCGGCAGGCTCTGTCCGCGGGGGACGACCTGCTCCACCAAGCCGATTCGCAAGGCGGTTTCCGCATTGATCCTTTCGTTGGTGAGAATCATGCGCTTGGCCCAGCCTTCGCCGACCAGCCAGGGCAGAGTCTGTGTCCCACAGCCGGCCGGCAGGAGCCCGACCGAAGGCTCCGGCAGGGCCATCTGCGCGTGTTCCTCGGCGATTCGCAGGTCGCAGGCGAGCGCGCATTCCAGCCCGCCGCCCATGGCGTAGCCGTTGATCGCTGCGATGATCACGGGGCGCGCTTCCTGCAGTGCCTCGAAGGCCACACCGAATCGCTGCGCCACGAGGCGCGCCCGCGCCTTGTCGCCGTCGGCGAAGGTTTTCAGGTCGGCGCCGGCGCTGAAGAATTTGTCGCCTTGACCCGTGACCACCGCCGCGTAGACCTCGAGATTACGGTTCAGATCGCCGACCAGCGCGGTCAGCTCGAGCAGCCCTTCCGCGGTGAACGTATTGGCCGACGGGTTGTTCAAGGTGATGACGGCGACGTGTCCGTCGATCTTGCATTCGATCATTGCCGGCTCCCGGATGGCTTCTTCAACAAATTGATGATGGACGAGAAGTCCTGGCCGCCGGCGCCGTGCGAACTCCACAATTGATAGAGCTGCTGCGCCATGGCACCCATGGGTACGGGTTGCTTGGCCTGCTTGGCGGCATCCGCGGCAAGGCCGAGATCCTTCAACATGAGGTCGGTCCCGAATCCGCCCGTGTAGCCACGCGCGGCCGGCACGTTGTCCATCACGCCGGGGTACGGATTGTAGGTGTCCGAACTCCAGCACCGCCCGCTCGAGGTGTTGATGATCCCAGCGAGCGCCTTGGGGTCGATGCCGAGCGATGCACCGAGGTTCATGGCTTCGGCGGCACCGATCATGGAAATACCGAGCAGCAGATTATTGCAGATCTTGGCCACCTGCCCGGTGCCCGGGCCGCCGCAGTGCACGATGTTCTTGCCCATGTGGGCCAGGATCGGCCGGATGCGCTCGAACAACGAGAGCTCGGCGCCCACCATGAAGGTCAAGCTGCCGCTCTCCGCGCCTCCTGTGCCGCCGGACACGGGTGCATCGGCCATGGGATTACCGCGATCTGCGGCGGCGGCGGCCACCTCGCGCGCCGTGTGTGGATCGATGGTGCTCGAATCGATGAGCGGAACGCCGCCGGACACTCCCGCCAGCACCCCTTCCTCGCCGAGGTACACGGCTCTGACGTGGGGCGAGGAGGGCAGCATGGTGACGACCAGCTCAGCCTGGGCAGCGGCGAGTTTCGCCGATGCCGCCGCTACGGCTCCTACCGCACTCAGAGCGTCGACATTGCCCCGGACCACGTCGTAGACGATGAGCGAGTGGCCGACCTGCAGCAAGTTGCGCGCCATCGGGCCGCCCATATGCCCAAGACCGATGAAGGCAATTTTCACCCCAGCCCAGTCTATTTGAGGCTGATGGTCGTGTTGACGCCTGTGGACACGGAATTGTCGTCGAACCAGCGCGACGTGACGGTTTTCGTCTGGGTGTAGAACTGCACCGCTTGTTTGCCGTAGGGGCCGAGATCGCCGAGCTTGGACCCGCGGGAACCGGTGAAGCTGAAGAAGGGCACCGGCACCGGGATGGGCACGTTGATGCCGACCTGGCCGACGTCGATCTCGCTCTGAAACTTGCGCGCCGCGGCGCCGCTTTGGGTGAATATGCCGGTGCCGTTGCCGAACGGGTTGTCGTTGACGAGTTTGATCGCCTCATCCAGCGTGCCCACGCCGACGATCACCATTACGGGCCCGAAGATCTCGGTGGTGTAGATCGTCATTCCCGTCGTCACCCCGGAAAAAATGGTCGGGCCGATGAAGTTGCCCTTTTCGTAGCCGGCTACTTTGATGCCGCGGCCATCCAACTCCAGCTTGGCGCCCTCCTTGATGCCCTGGTCCACCAACCCGAGGATGCGATTTTTGGCATTCTTCGACACGACGGGACCCACGTCCGTACCCTTCTCGACGCCGGCGTTCACCTTGAGGGTCTTCGCTTTCGCCACGATCTCGGGTATCCACTTCTGGGACTCGCCCACGAGCACGGTGACCGAGGTCGCCATGCAGCGTTGCCCGGCCGCGCCGAAGGTCGCGCCCACCAGCGCGTTGAGCGCCTGTTCCTTGTTGGCATCGGGCATGACGACGGCGTGATTCTTCGCCCCCATCATGCATTGCACGCGCTTGCCGTGCTGCGACGCCAGGTTGTACACATGCGTGCCGACGTGGGTCGAGCCCACGAAGGAGACGGCGGCGACGTCGGGATGGGTGCACAGGGCATCAACCGCCCGCTTTCCGCCATGAACGATGTTGAGCACGCCGGGCGGCACCCCGGCCTGCAGCGCGAGCTCTGCCAGCAGCATCGGCGTCATCGGGTCCTGCTCGGAGGGTTTGAGGACGAAAGTATTGCCGCACACAATGGCCATGGGGAACATCCACAGCGGGATCATCGCGGGGAAATTGAAGGGCGTGATGCCGACGCACACGCCGATGGGTTGACGCAGGGTGTAGGTGTCCACCCCGCCGGCCACGTTCTCCGCGAATTCGCCCAGCTGCAGACTGCCGATCGAGCAGGCATGCTCGACCACTTCGAGACCCCGAAACACGTCGCCCTCGGCATCGGCCAGGGTTTTCCCTTGCTCGGCGCTCAGCGTTTGCGCAATCCGGGACATGTGTTCCCGCACCAACGCCTGCAACTTCAGCATGATGCGGGCGCGCGCCGCGATGGGCGTCTTTTTCCAGGTCGTGTAGGCCTGTTTGGCGGATGCGATGGCCGTGTTGATCTCGGCATCCGTGGCAAACGGCACTTGCGCCAGCACCTGCTGGGTCGCCGGATTGACGACGTCGTGCCATTCGTTGGTCTGCGAATCGATGAATTTGCCGTCGAGCAGCATTTTGACGGTGGGGGCCTGATCGGCCTGCACAGCGGGTTGGGT
>Ga0209006_10004546_pt1 | contig 12579 bp, 4 predicted proteins | sample JacPin_JW_Ref_O2_FD_188567 | JGI IMG/M metagenome (GOLD analysis project Ga0209006, IMG submission 188567) | Forest soil microbial communities from Algoma, Ontario, Canada - Jack Pine, Ontario site 1_JW_Ref_O2 (SPAdes) (version 2) | ecosystem: Environmental > Terrestrial > Soil > Boreal...
ACCTTTCCCCCAATTTTGCCTATCACAACACGCAAATCAGCTCGGGCGTGACACTGACGGTTTCCGATACAAATGCCGCCATAGTTCTGGATTCTGGGACGCAGAACGATCCCTACGGCTCTGGGCCTGATTGGGGTCTGGCCGCCTCTTATAGCACCATCGCCGGCGACGGCACTTTGCTGGTTGACGACACCAACGGCGAATCTGTCATGATCGTTTCCCAGGGTAGCAGCCAGTACACAGGGAAGAGCGGGTTGTGGGCTACGCTTGATATGTCAAAACTGAGCACTTTCGATGGAACTTTTGGCCGTCTGTTGGTCGGATTGCAGGGAGTTGGCCCCACGACGAATGAGGTAAGCCTGAACAGCTCCGGCCGTCAGTCGGGATTGCTTTCGTTGGCCGCCACGAACATCATTCACTTGACTCAGGTGGGGAACAATCAGGGCACAGGCGCGGCGGCGGCGGGCGGTGCCGCGCTGGTCATCAACGATTGTCCGTTTTTCGGCGATAATGGCAGCTACATATATCTCGGGCAATCCAATGCGCTCTGGGCAGATACCATCACTGTCGGCCGGCAACAATGCAGTCGCTCCGCAGTCATGGAATTTAATCCTGGAATCACCGGACCGGCACAATTCTGGTTGCGCGGCGAAAGCTCCAATCGCGTGTCCGAATTTGTGGTCGCTGACAATACTGTCAATGGCGGCAATTGCAATGCGAGTCCCAACAATGACGCCAATGGCGTGGTTCTCACTGCTTTTGGGTCGATTGTCGTTCCCCCTGGCGGTTTTCAAGTAGGGTCGGCCGGTGTGTTTGACGTCAGCGCCGGCAGCTCCGACATGATGATAGACACGCTCATCATCGGCAAGGGCTATCAAGGCGCTGGCGCCGGATACGCGGCTGGAATTTTCAGCATGGGCTCGGGCACTTTGGACATCAACACACTCCAGCTTGGAGTCATGTCCTCCACCAACGAGACCGCGCCGGTTACCGGTGTTTTCAACGATATTGGCGGCACCGTAACGGTAAATTCCGGCCCGATCACCCTAGGCGTCGAACTGGCCAGCCCGGCCACGACGTATGCGACGGGCACCTTGACCATGTTGGGCGGCAGCCTCAACGTCGCCAATGGCGCTTATGGCATTGTTGACGATGGGCTTTCTGAGAGCACAGTGTTGCTGACCAATGCCAGCGTTACCGCGGCCAACATCGGCTCCGCTTCTGCTCCGATCGGCACCGTGGTCATGGGTGACTCGACATTGAGCCTGGCCCTGAACGGTTTGGAAGGCGCCGTGGTTGCGGAGAGTGTGGTCACCACGAGCACCAATGTCGGCAATACAATCAACATTACATCCATCTCCGGCTTTGTCGGCGGGCAAGCGGTTGTCACTCTTGTTCAGTCGGATAACCCAATCTCTTACACCGGCAGCTTCGCTGGCGGCGCCGGGGGTACCGATTTTGTTTTGGGATCTTTGCCGGCGGGCTACCAGGGTTCTCTGCAGGTCAACGCCTCCTCAGTTCAACTCGTCCTCTCCCAGACCCCAGTTGTACCCAACACCTGGACTGGCACTGGCATTGCCAGCCTTAACACCAACTGGTCTGATGCGGTTAATTGGTCATCCGGCGCGGAGCCAGCCGCCGGCAGCGCAGGCTTTTTCGCGACCACGGCCTCGGTGAGTTCCTCTGCCCTCTCCGTGTTAGGGGGCGGGCCGGGCGACATCCTTCCGGCCAAGATCAACAATATCGTGGATGGAAACGTTACCATTCTTGGTTTGGACTACGCTAATATCAACGGGACCTACCAAAACACATTTATTGACAGCGGCGTGACCCTAAACGTCGGCGAAGGCGGCCTGACCGTTGGCAGCCCGGTCGTCGATGAAGGCAATACGAGCGGCAATGCCACCATCAGCGGCGCGGGCGGCGCGCTCAGCATTGACGATCCCAGCGCCATCATTTACGTCGGCTTGGGCCACTCCAACTCCGTCTCCACCGCCGAAGCCACGCTGGACATGTCCGGGTTGGGAACATTTGATGCCGACGTGGGAAGCTTTCTGGTTGGTGTCGGCGCCGTTGGGTTTACCTCGGTCCTGCAGCCGGTTGGAACGGTCTATTTGGCCCAATCCAACTCGATCATTGTCAACGGAGGCAATGGCGGGACGGATAGTACTTTGGTCGCGTTGGATATTGGCGATGCCGGCGATGCCGAAACCGCGGCCGGCTTTGGTGACAGCTCGAGTTCCACCCTTTACCTTGGCTGGACCAACGCCATCTGGGCGGATTTTATCGATATTGGCCGTCAGTGGGCCAGCGGCGCGATTTATTTCAACCCAGCCGTTACGAATGCCAATCCCAGCGTTTCCATCCGCGGCACCAGCGGCAATTCTGTCACCGTTTGGAATATTGGCGACGGCGCGGAAAATCTGTTAAGCGGCGGCGGCAGCACGGGGGTCGCTGATTTCTCGGGCGGATCCATTAACGCGATGGTCAATACGCTTGGGGTTGCTGTGTCTTCTCCCAATAGCACAAGCGCTTCGAGCGTCGTTCAAGGCACCCTTACCATTGCCGCAGGCACTATCTGGGCTAACACGGTCAATATTAGCGACAATCCAGCCGGCGCCGTCAGCCCCGCCGAGGGCACGGTCAATGTGAATGGCGCGGGAACTTTAAGCGTCAGCGGCACTCTAAATCTAGGTTTGACTCCAGGCTCACCCTCCGCCACGCCGTCGGCCACGCTGAACATTAATGGAGGCGCGGTGTGGGCCAACGCTGTTGCCGCCGGAACTAACGGCACCGTGAGCACCATAAATATGTCCGGCGGTTGGCTCGCCGCGACCAACGGCCTCGGTGTGGCTTCGGCCCCTGTGACCACTTTGAATCTGACCAACTCGACGATTATTGGAGCGGCCGGAGCCACCGCGCTAGTCAACGCGGAAAACATTAGCACTGGTGGCGCCAGCAACACGATTGTTCTTTTGTCGCTGCCGCCCGCCGAGGTCTATCCCATCACTGTTACCCTTATCCAGTCCGACAATCCGATCACCGGGTCATTGAACTTCCAGGCTCAGGCTCCTGCGGGTTACACCGGACTTTCAGTGTCGGAAATCGAGAACAATACCGCGGTCATATTGACCGTCCAAAACGGCCCAGTGACAGCACGTGGCATTGTGCATTGGGTTGGCCCCACCAGCGGCAACATGAACTGGTCAGATGGCACTAATTGGTTTTTACCGCCCACTCCAGCCACGCCAGATATTGCCTTTTTTGATAATGCCGGTGAATCGTTGCTGGCGGGTGCCGGCAATGTGGACAACATCGCTGATATCAGCTTGACGATTGCGGGCCTCTGGTACGCAGCGACCAACGCTTCGGCGGATTTTCAGCCCACGCCGGTCGCCTACCATAACACCGTCATTAATTCCGGCGTAACGGTGATGGTCGCCAACACAAATCCAGTCATCGTTCTGGATTGTGGAACTCAATCGGATCCGGCCTCTGGCAATACAAGCTCCTATGCCACCATTAGCGGTGCAGGTGCATTGGTGGCGAACGACCCCAACCCTGAGTCCATCATGATCGTTTCCCAAGGTAGCAGCACCTACTCGTATCCCTCGGCCCAGTTATGGGCCTCCTTGGATATGTCCGGACTGAACTCGTTCAACGGCACATTTGGCCGTCTCCTGCTGGGTGTGCAAGGAGTCGGCGTTACGCCCGGCGAAGTGGCTCTTAATGGCTCTGGTCGTCAGACTGGCACACTTGACCTGGCCTTAACGAATGTCATCCACCTGACCCAGACAGGCAATAATCAAGGAGGTTTTTCCGCCGCTGCCGGGGGGCCTGCGCTGGTCATCTTTGACAGCGGCTACTCCGGCGATAATCCGAGCCAATTGCATTTGGGCCTCTCCAATGCGATCTACGCCGACACGATCACAGTCGGCAGGACCGGAGTCCAGTCCGGCGTGTTGGATTTCAATCCCAATCTCGCCGGGACGCCGCAGCTTTTGCTCCGCGGCGAAAGTTCAAGCCGCGTATCGGAGATGATTGTGGCCGATTCCACGTGGGAAGGCGGCGAAAGTCAGTATGAACTCCCGGATCCGCGCATTGTTGTGACGGCTGCAATCAGCGCCAACGGAACCTTGAACGAAGCGGAAAGCGGCATCATGGACGCAAGCCTCGGCACGGTTGACATGATGATCGACACGCTCATTGTGGGCAAGGGCTATAATGGCGGTGGCAGCGGCTATGTCGTGGGACAGCTCAACATCGGAGGCGGCACGGCCAATGTCAATACACTCGAACTCGGGGCCATGTCCGCCACCAACACCTCCACGACGGTCACCGGCATACTCAACGTGACCAACGCCACGCTCATAGTCAATAATGTCCTCGCCTTGGGCGCGCCTATGGGTGCCGCGACGGCGCCCTATGCGGCCGGAAACTTGAACCTGTCTGCTTCCACCTTGGAGGCCAGTGCCATCATCGCCAATGGCAGCGCCAACAGCTACATTAACATGAGCGGCGGCATTCTAAGTCTGACTTCGCCCGGTGGCTCAATTGGTACGGCGGCAGCGCCCGTTGGCAACATTACTCTGAGCGGGGGGACGACTTTGAATTTGGCCGTGGGCAGTTTCCCAGCCGTTGTAGCGGGCACGTTGACGGCTTCAGGCTTGATTGATACGCTCAACCTGACCACGTTACCGCTGACCCATACGGTTCCAAGCACGAATACTCTTATCCAATCCATCAACGGTGCCATTGGCAGTTATGACTTTGTCTTGGGAAGTCCTCTGCCGTCAGGCTTTCAAGGTTACATCCAGCAGAGCACAGACGGGACTGCCGTCCAACTCGTGCTCACTAACGCGGTATTCCCGACGAATGGTGTGACTATAACCAGTGCTGCGTTGCAAGCGGGCAGCATTGTTCTATCCGGCACCAACGGATTGGCCAACGGCGCTTATTTCGTATTGAGCTCCACCAATCTCGCCCAGCCTTGGACGCCCATTGCCACCAATGCCTTCGACGGAAGCGGGAATTTCAATGTCAGCTTCCCGACCACCAGCGCGCAGCAATTCTTTAAGATTGAATCCCAATAAATCCTGGCGCTCTGGTCCCGTCACCCGATGGGGCCAGGGAAGGTCGGCACCGAACCTACGGGCGCGAGTACTTGGCGACCGCCTCCGTGCGCGAATGGACATGCAGCTTTTCGTAGATACGGCGGACGTAGGTGCGAACGCTATCAAGGCTGATATTCAATTGGCCGCCGGTCTTTTCGTATGTCAAACCTTTGGCCAGACAGTCCAGGACCATTTCTTCCCTTGGAGAGAGCCGGTCCATGTCCGCCTCCTCCCGCCTGCCCTGATGAAATGAAGCGAGCACTTTTCGCGCAATCGAGAGGGACATGGGAGACCCGCCCTCATGCACTTCCTGAATCGCAGTCAGCAGCCTTGCAGGTGTCAGCCGTTTTAGCATATAGCCGGTGGCGCCTGCCTCCAGCGCCGCGAAAATCTGTTCGGGGTCCTCATAAACGGTCAGCATGACAACCTCCACCTCCGGCCTCAGCATCTTCAAGCGCCGGACGCATTCAATTCCGCTCATGCCAGTCAAATGAATGTCCATAAGGATCACGTCTGGCCATTGCGTCGGAAGCCCCGCCAAAGCCGCTTCTCCGCTGGGAAAGGTGCTCACGCAGCGGAACCCAGATGAGCCATTGACAAAGAGGGCGATGGACTGACTCAGACTGCTTTCGTCATCCACTACAGAAACAGAAATCATCGCCGCGCCTTCTCCGAGTTGGCCGGTGTCAAAGGAAGAGAAAAACGGACCGTGGTCCCATTCCCAGGCTCGGATTTTATGGAACAATCCCCGCCAATCTCGGTCAAACGCTGGCGCATATTGCGCAAACCGTTGCCAAGAGCGGTCGAGGGGTCAACGGCTTTTGCGCCCATGGCTGAAGGCACAAAACCCCTGCCATTGTCCGAAACAATGATCTCCAGCGTCGTCTCCTCGCAAACAACGGAAACCCTGGCCTGGGTGGCTGCGGAGTGCTTGAGCACGTTGGTGAAAGCTTCATGCATGGCCAGCAACAGATGATGGCGTAACTGGGAAGAAAGGGGATAGGCCGGCGATTGCGTGGGCATGTCCAACTCACATTCCAGACCGGTTTCTTGAAAATACTCCCGGGTGTAATGCCCGATGTAGGACACCACGTTTTCGAGCATGTCGTTCTGCGGATTGATGGCCCACACAATGTTGTCCAGCGAAGAAAGGACCTCGCGGGAAGAGTCGGAAATGGAACGGATTTGGCGCTGGAGATCGGAGGAGACTTCAGGGCTGCGCCGGGCGTGTTCGCTCAAATAGGAAATCCGGCACAACTTGGCCCCCATCTCATCGTGCAGGTCCTGTGCAATTCGCGTTCTTTCCCGTTCGAGCGTCTTTTCCTGCTCCAAACGTTCAAGCCGCTGCTGCGACTTTCTCTTCTCCACCATGAGGACCGCACTCACCACGAATATTAAAATCCCCAGGGCGGCCAGCAAGAGGACCCACCATACCTGCCAAAAATGCGGCAGAACCGTGAACGCCAGCACCACACCAGTCTCGACCCAAGCCCCGTCCGCATTGCAGGCGGCCACCCGGAACGAGTATTGTCCGGGCGGAACATAGTTATAGAGAGCCGACCGGCCAGTGCCTGCCTCCAACCAATCGCTGTCAAGACCGTCGAGCCGATATCGGAATCGCACCCGCTCGGGTGAATCAAAACTCACACCCGTGTAGCGGAACTCGAGGCGATGCTTGCCGGGGGAGATGTGCAATAACCCCGACTCCCCTTGCGGGCTGACCTCGCCCACATTTCGACCGGCCATGGCTGGCGCGGGAACACGAAATTGGGGATATGGAACGCCGTCCAAAAGCACTTCCTCGAGCATCACCGTCGGTGGTGCCGTCTCGGCCGTGAGTGGGTGCGGGTCAACCACCACGACACCCTTCAAGGTCGAGAACCAAAGCAAGCCCGACTTGGCCTTGAGACCCGCGCGAGAAAAACCGCTGGTGCTTTCTTCGGAAAGCATGCCTTCGGTGCGACCATAAACGAGCGGATAAACGGCCTGGATTTTTCCCGAGGCTAGATCCTCCAATTCATTCTTGCTCACGCACACGATGCCTCGGCTGCTCCCCAACCAGAGCCGGCCATCGTTGTCTTCGAGAATTTGTGAAACCGTGTTGTCGGGCAATCCTTCGCGGGTTGTGAATGTGAATATCTGGCCGTCACTCCACCGGCTCAACCCACCACCGGCGGTGCCGATCCAGACCACGCCTTGGTCATCGAGATAAAGAGTTCGAATCAAGTCGCTCAACAAGCCCTTCTGCTTGTCAAAATGAATACGCCGGTCGCCTTGGAATCGATCCAGCCCTCCCCCATCCGAACCGATCCACATGGCGCCCTCCCGATCCTGTCCGATGACTGTGATCGGGTGGGTCTGCCAATGATTGCTTTCCTGCATCCAGGTGTTCTTCCAACGCCGCCAAATTTCCCCTTCACGCGTTCCCACCCACACTCCGCCTTCCCGGTCTTCCGCCAAGGCCGTGCTGTGAACGTCGGCGAACAATTCGGCCTCGGCGACAGCGGATGTTGGGTCGCTGAAATGCAATAGTCCTCGTGCTCCTGCCACCCAACAAGTGCCGTCTCTGGCCAAGAGCAACGAGTTGACTTGCGGCCCGGCCAGCGGCAGGCCCAACGCCATGAGGCGCCGAAAATTTCCTCCCTCGGAAACATACAAGCCATCATTCCTTTTGCCCGCCCAAATCATCCCAGGCGCAATCTCCACCAAGCTCTGGACGGCTCCGTAGCCCAGCCCCTCTTTCTGCCCGAAGGCGAATAGATTCCTGGTGTGAAACCGATTCAGCCCATCATGCGTGCCCACCCATAAACAGCCATCCCGATCCACCAAGAGTGACTCAATGAGATTGTCCGACAATCCGCTGCTGGCGTTAATCGACTGAATTTTCCCGTCCTTGAATTGAAACAAACCCTCGCTGGCCGATCCGGCCCACACCACGCCATCAGGTCCTTCGGCCAGGGCGTTGATGCGCAGCTTGGACTGGTGGGAGGGAATACGGTAGGGCTGCCACTGAGCGCCGTCGCGGCACAGCACCAAGTCGTCCCCAACTCCAATCCAAACCCGGCCCTTCCTGTCCACTACCAGACAGTGCGGATCCTGAAGCAATCCTTCAACGGCCGGATATTTCAGAGGAACAAAACGACCGTCCTGAAAATGAAAAACGCCCGCTCCCGTGGCGCCTACCCACATTGCTCCGTCCTCATCCTTAAATAGCGCCGTGATGGTCTTGCCTTTGAACACAGCTGCATCGCTCAAGAGTGCAACCTTGCCATCGCGCCATGCCACCAAGCCGGCTTCCGTTCCAACCCACAACCGTCCCTCGCTATCTTCGGCCAAGGCGGTGATGGAATCTGCAGGAAGTCCGTCCTTCATCGTGTAATTGGTAAACTTGCCCGGCTTCCAGCAGGTCAAGCCGCCGCCGGCCGTGCCAATCCAAAGTGCCCCGGCCTTGTCGCCAAAGAGCGTTTGCACCGGGCCGCTGTCCAATCCCTCCCGCAAGCCGAAGGAGACAAAACGCGCGCCGTCGAATCGAACCACCCCGTCGTCATTTCCCACCCAGAGGTAGCCATCGCTGGTCTGGGCCATGGCGCGCACGGAGTTCTGCGGCAACCCTTGCTCCCTTTGCCAGGAATGAAAAGTCACCGGCCGTTCCCCTCGGCCAAGACGGGAAATGGCCCCGTTCGATTCGTTGTTGGCAGAAGTTACGAAGTCACTGAAGGAAGTACCGATTTCCATATCACTAAAGATCCAACCTCCCCCGCCGCCGCCATGACGAAGACGGATTTCATCAAAGGACGCATTGGCGCTGAAACGGGTGACGAGGCTTTCCGGCTGCGCCGCCTCGCTTGCGCCCGGGCCGAGATCGGGATTGAGCCACACCGTGACGAGATCCACGCTGCCCGCGATATATTGCACCTTGAAAATGATTGTGCTCTCAAGCCCGCGGTGGGGATTCTCATACTCGTAAAAAGTTCCGTGCCCGGAGGCTTCGGGCCTGGCTGAATGAAGATCGACGTAGCCAGGGCTTTGGAGGTTGAATGCGCTGTAGGCCCATGCCTCCAATGCGTTTCCCACACCCAAACGCTCCTCGTCCCTCTCATACAACTCGAACGCAGCGAAATACTCCTCGGTGCTGATGTCGGAAAGGGGGTCCACATGAAATTTGAAATAGAGCGTGTCGGTGGACGTGTCGTCCCGCTTGAGGGCGCCTCCAAGGATGTCGCTGCCAACGCCAGACTGATAGACCAGCGTCGCGCTCAAATCGCTCCAGAGCACGACGGCCTTGCCGGTGGTAGCCCCTCCCCATGCCATCAGAATCAAAAGCATGCAGGCGGGTGCGATTTTGGACATGCTAGGATTGTAAAAAGGAAAGTGCTGGAGACAAGCAGACACTGGATTTTTTCGATGTTCCGCTCTCAAGAGCCACGATCTCACTTGTTCAGATACCGGGCGACCGCCTCGCTACGCGACTGGACGTGCAGTTTCTCATAAATCCGGCGCAGGTAATTGCGGATGGTGGCAACACTGATTCCCAATTGATCGGCGATTTGCTTGTAAGCGAGGCCCTTGGCCAGGCAGTCCAGCACCATTTGCTCGCGAGGCGACAACAAGGCTGGATGTTCCCCGCCTTTGCGGCCAGCCCTCTGAAAAGAGGCCACTACCTTGCGCGCAATCGAGTGGGACATTGGCGACCCGCCCTCATGGACTTCCCGGATGGCCTCTAGCAGCTTGTCTGGATTAAGCCGTTTCAACAAATACCCGCTGGCACCCGCCGCCAGGGCCTTGAAAATCTGCTCCGTGTCCTCATAAACTGTGAGCATGAGGATCTGAATCTCCGGCAGGAGCTTTTTCAGCCGCTCCACGCATTCGATCCCATTCATGCCTGCCATGTGGATATCCATCAAGACCACATCCGGCCGCTCGATTATCAAACCTTTGACGGCCGCTTCCGCGCTGCCGTAGGCACTCAGGCAGCGAAAGCCGGGTGAGCCGTTGATAAACGTCTCGATGGATTGGCGCAACTGGCTTTCATCATCAACAATAGATACTGTAATCATGCCTTTGCTCTTTCCGGTCCGGGACGGAATTTAATCGTCACGCCGACACTCTTACCCAGTGTTAGTTTACTTTTCCAGCGTCAGGCTGAAAGTCGCATGAAATGACCACAGCGGTTCCATCACTGGGCCGGAACCGGCGGCAGATCAACCCGCCGTCCCGTGTGCGCCGACTCCCGCGCGGCGTCCAGAATTTCCGTCACAATCAGGTTTATTTCCAGAGAGGAAGGGCCGGATGGTTTCGTTTCGCCCCGAACCACGGAAACAAGGTACGCGAGCTGATCCCGGAGAGGACCCGACGGGGGCGGCGCTGGCAATTGCAGTTCGCCCTCTTCGGCATCGACTTTGCGGAGGCGCAACAAATCCTTGCGTGGCGCCAGCACATAACCAGTCGTGCCATAGATCTCCATGTCCTTGCGGTCGAAAGGCCAATTCCACGAGGCCTGGATGATCCCCTGCGCTTTGGGATAGGTCAGCACGACTGTCGCCTCGTCCTCGACCTTGGGATAGACTTCGGGCTTGATCTGCTGCGTTACCGCAAAAACCGAAGTCGGCCGTTGCCCCGCCATCAGCCAGGTAATGAGATCGGCCCCGTAACAACCGAAATCCGGCAAGGCGCCGCCGCCGTTTAACACCGGGTCTGTCAGCCATTGGAGGAATGCTTCCGAACACCCGATCTCCCTCGGTCCTGGATGCCCGTCGCGCACCACGATCTTGCGCAAATCGCCGATGGCGTGCTCCTGGTCCACCAACCCAAAAGCAGCCTGACTCGAGGGATACCAGGTCGTTTCGTAATTCACAATAACTTGAATGCTGCCGCTGCGCGCCGCCGCCTGCATCGCCCGCGCCTCCTGCATATTCACAGCCAGCGGCTTCTCCATCATCACACCGATATGGAGGGGAGCACACATTTCCACCACGCGAAGATGATCAAGCGTGGTCGTGAAGGCGGCTACGGCGTCCACATTGGTCTTTGCCAACAGCGAAGCCAGATTAGTGTAAAAGAGACTGTCATCCAGCTTGATCTGCTTGGCGTAAGACGCCGCCAATTTAACGTCCGGCTCCACGATACCGACCAGTTGAACATCTGGGCGGCCTCGCGTTAGGGCAATGAATCCGTAGGCGTGATCGTCCACCAGTCCGATCATTGCGAGGTGGATGGGCGGCTTGACTTCCTGCGGCCAGACCGTGCCCGACGAGAGTAGGAGACTTAGAAATAGGGTGCATTTCTTCATGGCTTGCGTGGAGAATATCGCTATGGAATTGCTTTTCCAAGGACTTCGTCCGTCTAAAAGCGTGCTTCAATAATGACACCACCCAGACCGCAGAATTCACGCCAGCAGTACGAATTATGGCCGGAGCGAAGAAGAAAATGGAACTTGGGCACCGTTATTCCCGTTCACTCTCCGTTTATTCATGCGCGAGCATGTTTACGCTGTTTGGGCAAGAAGTGATCATTCTAAGGCTCAACCGTTCCTTGGGTGAAATTCCATAACCGGAAGAACAGGTTGCCTCTGGGCAATGGGACGGTGACGCTGTTGACTCCACCATTGGTGAAAACTGGATACGCGGCAGGCTGCCAATTTGTGGTGGTAAGATCTGAATTTGCCTGGAGAACAAAATGGGTATAAAGCGAGGGCCAGGAGAGACCGACGGCATTGGAAGCATTGGTCGTAACCGTCAATACCGGAGACGCAAAGTTGATGGTAAAATTCGTTGAGTCGTTTCGATACTCTGCCAGCGTCGAATTGCTTGTCGTAATGTTTCCCAACGCGCCGTTCATCACCCAGAAACCATTCCGTCCACTGACGCCCAACCCGTAATCGGGCATGTTCACGTTATCCATGGTTGTGTTGGAGAGCGTGCCCTGGCCATCTTGGCCAGTAGTTTCAGAGACAATCACGCTCAATCCATCGGAGATGCTGTCCACGATGTTAAGATCGCTGATTTCGACGCCACTTATGCTGTCCGGATCCATGCACAGTTGAAGAGCCGCTCGCCATCCAAAACCCAAATCGTAGCCGCCGCAACGAACAAGATCGCAGTTCCGCACCACATTTGTTCCGCTAAAGAGATTGGCGCCCACTGGAAATGTCGTGCTGAGCAGCACTCCGCAGCCGTAAGTAATGTCTTGGAACAGGCAGTCTTCAATCACGTTGCCTGCGCTTCCGTAGATGGCACCACCGTTGGCCAGGAAAGGCACTTGAGCCGTGCAGTGCGTAATCAGGTTGAAACCAGGCGCATACGTCTGCTGAGTGTAGGTCGTAGGCCAAATCGGAAAACAGTCGTCGCCAGTCCCTCGAGTTGAGCAGTTCGTTACGATGGTGCCTTGCATGCCCACACAGAGGTTGATGCCGTCCGCAATCGTGTCACGGAAGCGGCAACTGTCAACGATCAGACCCTGCGAATTG
>Ga0209006_10004547_pt1 | contig 12579 bp, 7 predicted proteins | sample JacPin_JW_Ref_O2_FD_188567 | JGI IMG/M metagenome (GOLD analysis project Ga0209006, IMG submission 188567) | Forest soil microbial communities from Algoma, Ontario, Canada - Jack Pine, Ontario site 1_JW_Ref_O2 (SPAdes) (version 2) | ecosystem: Environmental > Terrestrial > Soil > Boreal...
CCCTTCGGCTTGATTAAGTGGGCACGTACGATGAGTCCGGACTCTGCAAACTATTTCTGGCAATGAGTCTGCTGGACTCGGCGTATTGGCGATCCTCCACCAGTCGCGCAGAGTCCTTCTTCGCCTCTACCTTGTGCCGCGTCGCCAGAGCCCTGCCGATGGATCAGCATCGATTCTTACTTGTAATACCGGAGCGGGGTCAAAACTCATCGCGCAGTAGCATTCGGAGTTTTCCCGAACGTCTAAGCGGGCCGGTCATGCTAAATGGCAGCTTATATCATCGGAATGCAGGAGATTCTGTCACTCGCTTCTCAAAGAAAACGAGTTGCTGCACCAAGGGCTGAGCCCGATGGAGCTTCCGTCGGCTGCTGACCGATGAGTCGGCGATTCGTTGAAAAGACCCCTGACAGCATGCACCTGACATCTTCGATGTCCAGAAGACGATTGTCGGAAATGGCGACGCGATGGGTGGCTTTCCAAGCAAAGGAAAAATGACACGCAAACGACGCAAGGGTTGCAGAGACATTGCTCTCTGCAAAGCCTATATATTCGTGTCGCCGTGGTGAGTGCAGCACGGAGCGCAAAGCATCGAGATTAGTTTCTCCGAAAGAATTGCTCCCGCAAAAGGTCTCTCGTATGGCGGCAAGATCAAGCTGCTATCCGGGATGCAGCCAGCCGAGGACACCAAAGAGAAGATTCCTCAGCATTCCCGTCAATGGAAAAAACACGCACAGTCCGCAACGGAGTACACTCAGGTTCCATCGGGATGCCCAAGGAGAGGTCAGCGGCACGGGTTGACATCCGACAAGACGTATGGAAAACCTACAACCGGAGAGCATTATGGGCAACCTATCCGAAGAAACTCCCGCCGCCCCAGCAGCCCGGCGCATTCGACGGGTCCTCTCCCAGCCCGGTCTGCACGCTTTCGAGGCCGCGTACGACCCATGGTCGCGGCTGCCGGAGCACGGCCATGCAGCACCCTTCTTCACTTACGTGCTCCGCGGCAGTTTTGTCGAGCGCGCGGGACACCATGTCCGCCAGTGCAGCCGCGGCGCGGTGATCTTTCACGATCAGGAATCGCACACGAATGAGGTCAGCGGCGCCGGCACTGTTTCGTTCAACGTCGAACTTGATCCGGAGTTGTGGTGCGAACTCACCGATGGGGTCGGCGTTGGCACGTCTCTCGTGGGCCGCGTGGTGGGCGGCGACATCGAGTGGGCAGCTTTGCGCGCGTGGCGCGAATTCCAGCAAGCTGATAGGGTTAATACGCTCGCGCTGGAAGAAGCGATCGTGCTGCTCTGCGAAGCCACCCGGTGCGCCTACACGCGCGGGCTATTTGAGCCTCACCAGCGCCTCGACAGGTGTGTAGCCTATCTCGACGCGCACCTGATGGAAGCCCACAGGCTTGCGGGCGTCGCACGCATCGCCGGCGTCCATCCCATGCACCTGGCCAAACTGTTCCGACGCCGATTCGGCTGCTCGATGGGGGAGTACGTCAGGCGGCGACGTGTCGCATGGGCATGCGCGCAACTCGCAGATGGGAAGGAAACTATTACGACCATCGCGCAGAACGCCGGCTTTGCCGACCATCCACACTTCACGCGAACATTCGTGCGGGTCACGGGCTGCACGCCACGGTGGTATCGTGCCCGGATGACGGCCGCCGAAGGCGTAACGCAGCCGGGGCACTGACCACGCCTTCGAGGCTTCCAGCGTTCAAGATACCACCCTGGGTCGCCTGTACACTCCGGTTCATGGCCGTGGCACATCGGTTCGTTATCAGAGCCGCCCTTTGTCTTTGCCTAATGACGGTTCACAGTGCTTTTGCTCAGGAAAAGCTCAGTGTGAACCAGCCGGTCCACCAGATCGTCACAGCCGGGGTCACGAACAAGTATCCGATTCGGCTGAACGACGGAGACTACGTAGAGGTTTCGTTAGCGTCTGAGTCCGGCAGCGTGAACCTTCTTGTGGCCAATCCTGATGGATCCTTAATGCGCGGTTTCGCAGGACCGTCGGTCGGCGCCAGGAATACTTATGCGTTCGCTGCGGAGGGCGCCGGCATTTTTTCCCTGAACATTGTGAACCCAGGCGAGCAAGCGGCGATCTATGAACTCACGTTGCAAAAGATCGTTTCCCTTGACGAACGCTTCCGACCTGGAGAATGGAGCGATCCGGACCCCAGCCCGCGTATTCAGGAGCTTAGCAAGCAGATCGCCTCAGGCGAAACGAAGACCGAGAGTTTTTGGAAAGAGATCGCAGCGCAGGGCACTCCGCTGGTCGAGCAGCTCAATGTCAATTATTGGCTGGTGACATTTCTATGGCGGGCACAGCACGATACTCGCAGTGTCATGGTGACTGGTTCATTTAATGTTCCCGGACCCACGCGCAACAATCTAATGCACCGGATAGGAGATTCAGATGTTTGGTATTTGACTCTGAAGCTCCCGAAGGGCGCGCGCTTCACTTACAGACTTGTGCCCAACAATCCGCCGCGCTCGGAGAGCACGCAAGCAACGGCTCAGGCCGATTCTTACAACCCAAGACGCTGGGAGTGTCCGAAGACCGCCAAAAAGTTCCTCTGCCGAAGCATAGTTGAGTTGCCTGACGCAGCGCCGCAACCGTGGATCGTAAGCAAGCCGGGAACACCAACAGGTCGAATCGAGAAACAGACGATCAAGAGCGCGATCCAAAAACTGGATCGGGATCTCATCATTTATACGCCGGCCGGTTACAAATCAGACGGGCCGCCAAACGCGCTGTTAGTTCTGTTTGACGGGGACGACATACTCTCGGACGACTTCCAAGGGCAGACGACACTGGACAATCTGATCGCCGCCCGCAAGATCCCTCCGACGGTCGTGGTGATGGTCGACAATGTTGGAGACCGGCGTCTGGTTGATCTTGTTGCCAATCCGGAATTCGCCGACTTTATGGCAACGGAATTGGTCCCATGGGTTCGGGCACACTACAACGTCACTCGCGACCCAGAGCGCACGGTGGTCAGCGGCAAGAGTGCCGGCGGCCTTGCCGCAGCGTACATGGGCTTGCGGCACCCGGAAGTGTTCGGCAACGTGTTCAGCCAATCCGGCGCGTTCTGGTGGTCGCCTGAGCACAGCGGAGGCGTTTGCGCCTCGAAGTGTCCGGAAGACGGCGGACGGCGCTCCGATCCTGACGGCATGGATAGTCGTACGGAAGAAAACTGGATCGCGAAGCAATTCGTTACCAGTCCGAAACTGCCGGTGCGATTCTTCCTTGAGGCGGGGACCTTTGAAGTAGACAAGGAGGGGACCGGCGGAGACATCCTCGAGGCGACGCGGACCTTGCGCGACATGCTGCTGGCAAAGGGTTACGAGGTTCACTTTCAGCAATTCGTCAGCGGCCATGATGATCTCAGTTGGCGCGGCACGTTCGCTGACGGTCTGATCACCCTGTTGGGTCAGCCGTAAAGATTTGTTGTCCCCGGCCCTGATTTGCGCCGCCTGCGTTTCGACTGTGGGTGAATTGTCGGCTTAACCGGCCAATCTCTGCCCATTCTTATTGTGTGTAGAATATCGTGCCGTTCGGTTATCCTGCCGTCTTTCTGCTGAGCGGGCCACGGGCCGCTTTGGCTTGAATTACAAGTGGCTTGTTCACCGCGACTGCCGTGCGTTATAGGTACAGGTCGTCAAGGCTCGAACTCGACCGTTAAACAAACCCTGGCACGCATCAATTCCCGATCGGCTACTCAGTCGGACCGGCAATCCCTCCGCCTGAAGTGAACAGACCAACTGCAGGAGAATATTCCTATTCGCTATCTAAGAACACTCCGGACCGAACCTCTGAGATGCGATTCAGAGAGATTGGCCGGTTAAGCCGACCATCCGCGAATTGAATGCGAACAATCCTGCCGGATGCCAGGCTGCGTTCGAGTGTCCGAATTTGCCATAGCGGTGTCCGGAAACGGACAGCGCGGACTAACTTATCGCACATTAAGTCGTGTAGGATGTGGCGCTTAGTTTTGGCAAGCGTGATGCTGGTTCTCGGCAGGGAGGCTAACAACATGTCATTCGTCCGCGATCTGAGAGTGGCACACCAATCGTTGATTCGGACTCCGGGGCTGGCGATCGCCGTGGTCCTCACGCTGTCGCTCGGGATCGGGGCGAACGCTGCCATTTTCACGCTAGTACGCGGAGTGCTGCTCAAGCCTCTTGTCAATCGCGACGAGGACCGGCTGATCTATATCCGGCAAAGCGCTCCCGGCATCGTTGAAGAAAACGCTGCGTTTTCCGTACCCGAGTTACAGGACTTGCGTGCCAGCGTGAAAACCGTGAGCGCCTTTGGCGACTTCTCGACCATGGATTTCACCATGATCGGCCTGGGTGAGCCTCGTTCGATTCGAGGCGGCGTGGTTGGAGGCACGTATTTCGAGGTGATGGGCCTGCGTCCCGTGCTCGGTCGCCTCATTGGGCCTCAAGATGACGGTCCAGCGGCTGCCGGCGTCGTCGTTCTCACCTACCGTTTCTGGACGACCGCTCTTCACAAGGACCCTTCGGTCATCGGCAAAACGATTCGTCTCGGCAGCATCGGTGATCGGTCGGCGACGGTCATTGGCGTCCTCGAGCCTTGCGTCCCATATCCTGAAGATACCGAAATCATAGGCAACGTGGTCATCAGCCCGCATCATCTTTCCGCAACCATGGTCACTGGCCGCATCCATCGCATGACGGAGCTTTTCGGCCGTCTCGCTCCCGGAGCTACTCTCGATGAGGCTCGCGCTGAGTTGCTCTCCGCCTACTCCGCGATGAAGAAGGACCATCCTGAAGCCTATGCGCAAGAAGCGGACTTTCAGATCGGGGTGAAGTTGCTTCGTGACCAGATCACGTCGGGCGCGCGGACCGTGCTGCTGGTGCTGCTGGCGGCGTCAGGGCTGGTCTTCATTATCGCCTGTTCCAATGTTGCCAATCTAGTTCTGGCACGGACGGTTCGCCGCGAAGGCGAGCTGGCGGTCCGCGTGGCGCTGGGCGCAAGCAACGGCGCGTTGCGTCGCATGCTGTTGGCCGAAAGCCTTCTGCTCTGCGGCGCCGGCGCCGCGCTCGGTGTAATCAGCGCGCAGCCGATGGTGGCTGTTCTGGCCCGCTACGCCTCGCGCTTCTCCATTCGTGCGCTCGATTTCAGAGTCGATTCGAGCTTGCTTTGGGTGGGAGCAGCGCTGGCTATTGTCGCTGCGGTGATTCTGGCATTTGTCCCGCGCTTGCCGTCTTCCGGCACCTCTTCCGGCACCACGAGTGGACTGAGCTTAGCAAGCGGAAGTGCGCGGATCACGGGCAGCACGAGCCGCCGCCAGCGGATCTTCGTGGTGACACAAATCGCCGCGTCTTTCGTGTTGCTGGCCGGCGCAAGTTCGTTGATCACGACGCTGATCGCACTGCAACGGGCACAGACGGGGCTGGACACGCAGCACGTCCTCGCTGTCGATGTTCCTGCTATGTCCGAGGGGAAGACACCTCAGCAGGTCGCCGGTTTCTACAAGGAAGCGATCCGCCGCATTGATGCCTTGCCGGGCGTGACTGAGACCGCGTTCGGTGACGTGGTTCCCTGGCGCGATGGCGGCGGCCCCGCCGGTCCGGGTTTTCAATTCTCCGCTGACGGACACGTCCATGCAGCCGGCGTAGAGGATCCCAGGGCGCGTTCGCGTTCCATCTCTCCCGGTTTTTTTGCGGCGCTTGGCGTTCCGATCATTGCCGGCCGCGATTTCAATGCGCTTGATAACCAAGACAATAATGAGGAGCCCGTCGTTATCGTTAGTGAGACTGTCGCAAGGCGTATGTTCCCCAACCAGGATGCGATCAATCGGCATGTCTATTGGACCGATCCGGTGCTGCAATTCTTCCCCGGAACCGATCTCGAAAAGTCGCGCCTGGTCGCGCCGCACCGCATCATCGGCGTCATGGCCGACATTGACGATGAACATGTCGTTCCTCAACCCACGCCCACGATTTACAGCTCTTTTGATCAAGGTGCAATTTTTGGCGGTCGTCTCTTCATTCACACGGCGGCAAATCCTTATGCGCTGGTCCCGTCGGTCACGCGCATTATTCGCGACATGTCCGCCAATCAGCCGGTTGAGCGCGCCGCCACTCTCGAAGACATTCGGGCTGAGGTGCTCACACCGGACCGTTTAAACTCGCTGGTGTTTGGCGTATTCGCAGCTGTCGCGTTGGCGATCGCAGTAGTGGGCGTCGCGGGGGTGCTGGCGTTTTCGGTGAGCGCGCGGACGCGGGAGTTCGGTATCCGGCTGGCCCTTGGATCGAAGCCGCAGCAACTGCTCAAGGGTGTGATCGCAGAGGGCACCGTGATGGCTGGGGCGGGCGTACTTGCGGGCGCAGCATTCGGGTTCGTGCTGGCGCGTTTGGCGGGAAAATATTTTCTGGACGTCAAGATGCCGGCCGCATTGCCGGTGTTGGTCTCTGCGTTCGTGCTGATGGCGGTCGCGGTCATCGCGTCGGTGCTGCCCGCGGCACGCGCTGCGCGCATCGACGTGATGCAAGCGCTGCGCTCCGAGTGACCGTCGGACGGTTGGGTCGGGGCTATCGGCAACTCCTAACGTGTTTTTTCGATCGTGGGCGGATGACGGCAAAAGAAGTAATTCCGTTCTTTCCGGTGGCGTAGGCTTTCACGGCTCGTACAGTAGCATCAACTCGCTATGAAGCGAACTCCGTATTCGAAAAGGTACTGAATTGTCCTGAGAAAATGTGCTCCGCTCCATCGCTTGCTTCCAACAATGCGCAAGGCCGCATGTTCATTGACTCCAGCGAGGTATAGCAGCATGTCACTGCTCTCTGACGTGCGATGAGCATGATGTTGCCGAAGCCTAATGTCACCAGCCGGACTATGTAGATTGAACTTCAGGGGCCCGCGGTGTAGCCATGGAAGAGACCGCGGCACTTGACATAGTGCGGTTGTCTCCAGGCAGGGTGAGCACGCTGCGTTTCAGGCTGCGCACACCATGATCTCGCCAGCATCCCAAGTCAGCCGTTCGTAAAACCGCAAAACCGGCTTTCAACGGAAGCGGATTACCTCCGGATTGCCCGCGATCCGCCCAAAACCCGAACCCAGCCACTCCAGGTCGTGAGCGCTATCTGGTTACAACATTCGCCATTTCACGGTAGGCTACAATCGTCGAAATGCGAGGTGACGCTTGCTCATATTCAGCTCCGTTTCAAGCGATATTCGGCATTCTTTGCGACAACTGAGAGCGGCTCCGGGATTTTCGATCATTGCCGTTTTAATGTTGGCTGTAGGAATCGGAGCGAGCGTGGCGATGTGCACAGTCGTCGACCATGTCTTGCTTCGCTCGATGCCTTACCGTGATGCTGAGCAACTGGTCCAACTTAGGGAAGCGGGCACGAAGGGGCCGTCGATGTTTGGCGCTCCGTTTCTCGATATCCAGCAGTGGCGTGAGAGGAGCCGCACCCTTCAGGGCATCGCGTTCCACACCTACGACAAGCCCACCTCGTTCCTCGAGGGAACTAACGGTCCAATACAGGTGAACACTCCGAAAGTCAGCAGCAACCTGTTCGCAACACTCGGAGTGAGTCCTGTCATCGGCCGCGATTTTGATGCTCGACTCGGACATGATTCCCTGAAAGAAAGTAACAAAACTGCTGTGCTGAGTGATTCCGTCTGGCGAGACGGTTTCGGCGCCGATCGGGATATTCTCGGTAAGGTCGTCCGCCTCAATGGAGAGTCGTACACCGTGATTGGAGTCATGCCACGGGGATTCCAATTTCCTTTCAACCCGGAAAAACCGCAGATATGGATTCCAATTGAGCTCGGAGACTCAGACAAAGTCAGAACTAAGAATGAGGCGCCGGACTACCGAATCATTGCTCGACTCAGAGACGATGTGAGTATAGAGCAGGCTAAAGCTGAGCTTAGGGTAATCCAGTCTGAGGTCGCAAAGTTGTATACAGATCCACATGCTCGCGAAAACGTCCAATCCGTGGATGTGCAGTCCTATCGCGATTCAGCAGTAGAGGGGAACGTCAGAGAAGCACTGCTGGCCTTGGTTGCGGCTGCGAGCACACTGTGGCTAATCGCATGCGTCAATGTTACAAGTCTGATGCTGGCACGGGCGAACACCCTCCGGCGCGAGATCGCGGTTCGCACCTCGTTGGGCGCAACCCGTTGGCGAATTGCTCGCCCGCTGCTTGTGCAGGGATTGGTGTTGAGTGGGGCTGCATGTTTGCTCGGGCTCGGCTTGGTGTTCGTCTCTTTGAAGATATTCGAAAGTCAGGTCGCGACTCAGTTGAATGTTCATATCGGAATGGAACCGAATGGCACCCTAATTCTCGGTCTGCTCGTTTTGACGGTTGCGAGTGGTGCCATTTCCTCGGTCTGGCCGGCTCTGGTTGCAGCGAAGACGTCGATCGAGCCAGCCCTCCGACAAGGCAGTGTGCAGGGTGGTAGAAGCGCCCATCAACGCGCACGCACAGTATTGGTGGTCACGCAGGTTGCGATGTCTCTTTCGCTTCTGGTGGCGTGCGGTTTGCTCCTACGTACCATTTTCGCGTTGAAACAGGTTTCGCTCGGTTTCAGGACAGATCATGTGATCGTGGCCGACATGGTGATTCCCGCTTACAAGTTTGATGGAAGGAATATGACGACCGACTTGTACCAGCCGTTGATCGAAAGGATCGAACGACTGCCGGAAGTACAGGCCGCCTCGCTTACCACCGCTGTCCCATTGGGAAAGCGGTTTCCGATTCTGTTTAATTTCGCTACTGATGAAAAAGATCCTGAATCGGTTGCGATAGAAGACTTGGTTGCCCAGTTTCGTGCTGTCGGCCCAGGTCTGCAGCGAGTGTTTGGCTTTCGCATGTTGAGAGGAAGATTCTTCAACGACGGAGACACCCCTGGCTCTCCGCCAGTAGTCGTGGTGAACCGCGCTTTCGTGAAGGCGTACTTCGGAGACAGACGGGACCCCGGAGAAGCCCTAGGAAAAGAATTGCTCAGTTACGGCAACGACAAACCAGCCCACATCGTTGGAGTTCTCGATGACGAGCGACAAGAATCTGTGCTTGAGCAGTCTAGGCCCGAAATAGAAGTTTGTATTCCTCAGATCACCCCAGACTCAATGTTCTATAGGACGGCCGAAGGTCTTGCGATGAACTTGGCTGTTCGAACGGAACGAAGTCCGACTTCTATTATTCCTGAACTGAGGAAGATCTTTTACGATGCCAGTCCCGAGTTGGCGGGAAGCACCTTCACGACGATGGACCAGGTTGTCGATGATTCCTACGGCGACCGCCGAATCGCCTCGCAACTGCTGCAGTTCTTTGCGGGCTCGGCGCTCCTCCTGTGCGTCGTCGGACTGTATGGGCTGTTGGCGTATCTTGTAACCCAGAGGACCCATGAATTGGGAGTCCGCCTCGCGTTAGGCGCTCAAAAGCGCCAGTTGATCTGGCTGGTTATGCGCCAGGCCGCCCTGATCCTGCTGTTGGGCTCGGCGATCGGTCTTGGAGTTTCCTTCTTAGCAACTCGCATCATGTCCAATATGCTCTATGGAGTTAAGGTATTCGATGCATTTTCGCTCATCGGCGCAAGTCTGCTACTAGTACTGACCGGACTCGCGGCGTCTTACGTTCCAGCGCGCCGAGCCGCGAACGTGAATCCGATACTAGCCCTGCGAGCCGAGTAGCTCTGAACAAAGTATCACGGCTGACGAGATGGCTTTGTCCAAGGCCGACAGTCGATTGGTGTAAGATCGCGTTTTGGGTGGCGGGACTCGTCGTGACGCTCGCCATCGCGGGGCTTGCGAGTGTAATCGCCTGTGGTTGTTGAAAACCTCACTCACCAGAAAATGCCCGAAAAAACTTCGCAATAGGAAGCTCAACCAACGACTTTCTCGGTTTGGTAGCCATTTTCTATCCCCAAATTTCCGCCATTTCGAGGAAAATGGAGTTTTCGACAGCCACGCCTGATCGCCAACAATCCCTCATATGCAGTGCCTGACGTAACTTGGAAGCCCCTGCCGTCGCTCTTTAGCAGTGACAGTGCAACGGAGTTTCAGGGCAATCAAATGACTCAGCCTGCAACGAGAAATGTACTCTCGCTATTGGAGTCTGGACGTGTGCAAGATTCATCGCGTATCGTGCGCGACCAGTGCCGTCAGGGGTACAGATACGTCCTCCGATAGTCAGGGCACTCGTCATTTCACAATGTTGAGTGATACCTCCGCCTTAAAGACTTTCCCACTCAGGGGGTCAGTGGCCAACGAGCTTTCTACAGTTTGGCCATCCCGCAGTGTTAGGCTTAACTCTGATTTGAATTGCCGCAAAATCGGTTCTGGAAATTGCCCCGATGATTGCAGAGCCGTACCGGGATCAACGGCAACTGCTACATTGCCCTCCACCCACGATCGCTCGAGACTCAGCCTGATGTCGAACTTGTTGTCCTTTGTGCGGGACGCTTGGCAGTCGATATCGGTGCCAACGTCCACATACTGCATCCCGTATTCTTTGCCCGCGTAAACCGGAACGCGGCTCCCAATCTTCACTACCGACTTTGGGTTCTTGCCCTCCGCGATCACAATCATTGTGTAGGGCAAGCTCTTCACTTTCTTGTCGCCCTCAAACTCCATAAACGTGACCGATATCTTCAAGGGCGTCATTTCCGTTTGACGGGCTTCGATGGCCACGTCCTCGCTCTTGGGTTTCTCTTGTGCCGAAACCCACGGTGTTCCCATCGCCAATGCTGCCACTAGGAATGCTGCGTTCGCTCTTCTTCCCATTCTTCCTCCCGCATCACCTAAGTCTGTGGAACTTACTCTGAAATGCCAGTCTGGTCGATCCATTCTTTCTGCCGCGCTCGACCCAATTGGAGATCAGCAATGTCAACTGAAGACACCCGAGGCAATTCCGTGGTCATGTTAACGATTTTGTTCGCCGCCGGCGTCACAACCGCTTGCGCTATGGTGTCGCGCCGGGCGACACAAGCCACAAATTGCGCAAAGGCTTTCTGTTCATCTGGGGGCACCAAGACTTCTGGCTCCTGCGGGACTGCGCTTTGGACCGCCGGACGCTTGGAATGATGGCGGGACCGCACCCCCAAATCTTCAATGGCACGCGCGGATTGCGTCACTCCGGCCCTCTGCGGCACTTTAATCGTGGGCTTCTGCAGGTCTCCTTGGGCGCTTGATCGTCGCGCATTGACCAACGGATAGAACATCGCGATCAGAACAAGCGCCAAGGCCGCTCCCGCCACGTGCCACACGCGATCCGATCCAGGCCGGGCAGTCAGCTCCTTCGAAAGCTGGAGTCGCAACTGCGCCATAAAACCAGGCCGCGGGTCCTCGTTCACCTGCGCGCGCAGGGCGCTGTCGATTCGGGAGAGCAGTTCCCTCTCCGAGCGCAACGTCATGCGACACGTCGAACAACGCTCGAGGTGCCGAGCAAGCTTCGCATCCAGTTCGCCATTACTCGCAGCCGCTAGCAGCAGCGCATTGTCGTACTTGTCGCAGGTCATCGTAATTTCTCCGCAAGTTGCTTCCGTGCGGAATGCAGACGCGATTTCACGGTGCCGACAGGCAACCGTAGTATCTCCGCCACCTCTTCGAGCGAGTGACCATCCATACTTGTCAGTAACAAAACGAGCCGTGATTTTTCTGACAGTGCCGCCATCGCTTCTTGCAAGCGCCGCCCGAATTCGTTCGACGCGGCGATGTCCTCCGCAGTCGGCGTCGGCAGGTCGGTCGCCCACGCGGTTTCCCGCTGTTCGCGGCGGCGCGCGGAGCGCCCATGATCCAGGGCGAGACGGAAGCTGATTCGAACCAGCCATGCCCGGAACCGCGAGTGGTCCCGGAGTCGGGCAAAGCGACGGTACGAACGCAGAATTGCTTCCTGCGCGACGTCCTCTGCATCGGCTGCATTGCGCAGGACTCCGCGCGCAACCCGGAACGCCAGCGTGCCGCACTCCTCGAGGCGCTGTTCAAACTCGCGCCTAAGGGCAGCTTTTTCAAGATCGGACGCCAACTCGGTCTCCGCCGTGCGACCGGGCCAGGTGAATTCCTGCATCTGTTCTCTCCGTACAATTGCCAGACGCCACCGCCTGGCTTTGAGTTCGACAGGAAACCCAATTTTATGATGAATGCCGGGAGGGTCAGATCTTGCTGCGTATGCGAAAGTCAGCGATTATCGGCGACAAGCCCCGTCTCATCGCTCCGGGAATCAAGCTTCCTTTTCGCTGGAATCAAACCATGTCATCGTCCTCGCCAACGTAGACCGTCTGAAAGTCAGCAGTTTTGAGACAGACTTCCTGCGGGGAGCAATCGTTGGCGAAAATCGCTGTTGCGCGTTTTGACCTCAAGAAAGGCGAACAGACGGCGCAAGCTTGTGCTAACTGTTTTCGCCGGCTATCAATTGACGTATTATCCGTCGTTAATAGGCTGACACAATGATTGTCATCCAGTCCCCAAGATTGCAGCTCAGCCAGTTCCAGATGATGGATGCACAGGAGGTTTTTGGATGCATCACGCCCGCCATCGCCAGATTCATGCCATGGGAGCCGCCATCGTGGAGCGAGTACGTGACGCGATGCGAG
>Ga0209006_10004548_pt1 | contig 12578 bp, 12 predicted proteins | sample JacPin_JW_Ref_O2_FD_188567 | JGI IMG/M metagenome (GOLD analysis project Ga0209006, IMG submission 188567) | Forest soil microbial communities from Algoma, Ontario, Canada - Jack Pine, Ontario site 1_JW_Ref_O2 (SPAdes) (version 2) | ecosystem: Environmental > Terrestrial > Soil > Boreal...
CCCTCGCTTACGTTCCGGTGAAGTTCCCCGATGGAGCAAGTTTCGTGACGCAGGGCAGCCACTTGGCCAAGCATGTACATCCCGTTGGCACGTTGCTCATCGCTGTCGACTTGTACAAGCTTCCGTGAAGCGAGATGGGATCCGGAAGGCGCGAGTCGTGTGAGGCCTTTGGCGGCGATCCGCAGGCGACCTAAGTTGAGATCTTCCAACCCGCTGCGAATTTCGTCAGCCGAAGCTCCCGACGCCGCCAGTCTCTTGCGTTCCCCTTCGAAAACCTCCACGAACGCAGTGCGGGCGCAGCGCGAAGCATGGCCGGGGCCGCTCTCCAATAACGCCGTACTCTGGCACCGCACCGCCTCTGCCTGAAACGCCGGCGTGAGCGCGCCGCTTTGGACCACCTCGTGCGTAAACAGGTAGGCCGTCCCCAGCAGCACACCCACTTTAACTCCACCCTGCGCGAGGGGTGCGGCCAGTGCCGCCACCATAGATGCTGACAGTGCGTCATGAATGCCACCCGCGAACAGCACGTGCACATCGCGCAGGTGCGCGCCGCTCGACGTGAGCGACAACAACGCTTCAATCATCTCGTCCCAGAGCACGAAGCTGCACCTCGGTCCCACGTGGCCTCCGCACTCCCTTCCTTCAAAGACGAATCGTCGGGCGCCTTGCTCGAAAAACAACTTCAACAGATGCGGAGACGGCGTGTGGAGATAGGTTGCGATACCCTCACGCTCAAGACTGAGCGCCTGGTCAGGCCGCCCACCGGCAATCAGGGCGAATGCAGGTTTCACGTCTCGGATCACGTTGAGTTGCGCCGTACGCACCGCTAATGGAACGAACCCAAGAATCCCTACTCCCCACGGCCGCGGGCCGAGCGATGCACGCGTTTCCTCCAGCACTTTCCGTGTCTCCGCCGCATTGGATAAAGCGAGCGCGATGAAAGGCAGGGCGCCTCCCTCGGCGACAGCCGCCCCGAAAGCGGCGTTGTCACTAACGCGCGTCATGGGTCCTTGAACGATCGGAAAGCGCGTCCCGTGAGATCGCGCCAAGGCTGAACCCTCGGCTAACGGCTGGTAAGACCCTGCGGCTATCAGGTGGTCTTCAGTGGACTCACGGATAGCAGAAACGATCCTGCCGGCGGTTTCGAAACGTTCGGCCAGTTTCGATGCTAGGGCCGCATCCTGGCCCAGGGGCCACACCCATCGGTCGGGCCCGCCCCACCCAACTCGCGAACCAATGACGGACTTCCATTGGTTCCCCCGCGCCTCCGTCGACTCCTCCAATTCCCGAGCCGCGAGCTGAAGTTCCTGCGTCGCGGGGGAACCCGGGTGGTGATAGGAGCGAAACGCACGCGGCAAACGTTCACCAACTGCGATGGGTTCGCTGCCATCCATCCGCGCGATTCTTGACCGTACCGATTCCGGTAGATTTGATTCCCGTGTGAGACACAGTTGCGCGTCCAGCACGACACCTGCTGCTCCGGCGGCGCGGCAGGCTGCCGCCGAATGCAGACCAATGCCGCCCTGCGCCCAAATGGGCAACAAAGTCTGTCGCGATAATCTCTGAAGCAAGATGAACGTCGTCTCGTCGCCGACGATTCCACCTGATTCGTGCCCTTTCGCAATGAATCCATCGATCCCCGCAATGTCGGGGACCTCGCCTCCACCGGTGATCTCGAGCAGGATTTGCTTCGGTCGGTTTGTACCAGCGTGCAGTTGCGCGATCTGACGCACCAGCACGTCGTGCGGCGCATCAGTCAGGATCGCAAGTTCGAAAGAGCAAGGCAGGCCGCCAACTAGGTCCTTGCAATGCGACTCATCCTCTCCATCGAGCTTAATTCCCCAGCGCCCTTTTGCAAGGCGTGCAACCTTTTGAAGTGCAGCCACTTCGCCCTGCGAACTCTTCGTTTCTTCCTTCCAAGGTTCGATGCCTCCCCAATCCAGATCGAGAACGCCAATCCCACCGGCTCGGCTGACGGCGATTGCAAGGGTTGCGTTCACCAAGCGTGGTAGTGTCATCCCGATCACATCGAAGTTAGGACGGCTCCGGCCGGCGCGGAATGATAGATGGGAATTCGAGGTCATTCATGTTTCCGTCTGCGGCCATTTCCTGGTTCTTCGAACGGGATTGCTATTTCTTCTGTTTGTTCAAACGCGGCGCTATCGAGATCGACTTCCACCGACATGCCGGAGCGCGGTTTCTCATGCTCTTCGTCAGATTCGTCGACCTGGTCCCGATCACGAAGCTGTTCTTCTAGGGCCCTGGCAGCGACAACCAGGTATTCCTTCCACACGCGCTGAAGCACGGCATCGCTCTCCAGTTTTGGTTCACCGTTCGCCACCAGCCGACGGTTTACCGCTGCCAATCTGGGAAGATTCTCTGTCGTAAAGTCGGAACTGCGGTACTCGCCGCAGAGAAGCATTTCGTCGAAGATTCGGAAAGTCCACCTTCTCCCGCGTGAAACATGGACCTCGGATGAGTCCTCTTTGCCGTTCGCTTTGTGATTCCGACTGGCTCTCTCGCTGTCGTCGCGGCGGGCGTGGCGTCGATACGCCGGCTTCCCATCCCAATCGTTGAAAGCCCGCTCCAGTTCGGCGGAAGTTACAGGACGCGTGTCTTGAAACATGGCTTTCTGTTCCTCATGGACATCAGCGATGTAGGGATAGCCCTCGCGACTGAGCCGGACGCGGTCCGGGTACAGCCTTCGGAAAATGGCTTCAAATTCGTCCTGGCTCAGCTGGCTAAACCGACGATCATCAGCCTCCTTCTCGTGCCAGACGGCGCAATCCCGATGGCGTTCGTCTTCGTTTTCATACCGCCGTCCTCTCCTCCGCTCTGCCTCATCAAGGTCTGAGTCACCCCTGTGCCGCCGGAAAAGTCGCTTGCCATCGTCGTTTCTCCAATCGTCCCATGCCTCCTCGACATCGTCCCGCGTCAGCAATTCAGTCGACGGATAGATCCTCTGCCGTTGGTCGTTAACGTCGCTGCTGTAGGGATATCCCCGGACGTTCAATGAACAGCGATGGATGGCGAGTTTTTCAAACAGGTGCTGAATTTGCCTTTGGGTAAGACGAGGGTCTTCGACCTCGCGGGAAACTTCTGAGGGGGACCTATATGTGATTTTCACATCGTCATCAGCCCGCTCGCGCTGGACCGACCGCGAATCGCACGGCTCGTCATCCCCGTCCCAAGCAGGCTCGGCGACCTGCTTCTCTAGGGCGTCTAACCTGCGGCCGTACTCCCGCAGTCCTTGCCTGGCGAGTTGGAGTACCTGCCGAACTTGAGCTACTGGCTGCTGCAATCCCCAGCGACCGGACCCCCAGTAACCAGGCTCCGCGGAGAGAAGAGCTAGCAATCCCGGAAGGCCGTAAGGTTGGCGAACACGCATATTTCAAACCTTCCCAGCCTTGGCACAGCCCGGCACTGATTCCTGTGAGGCCGCCAACGTCGTTAACCATATCGCCGCTCAAAAGAACCAGAATCTCGTAGGCGAGGTGGTATGTGTAATTTGAGCGTCCGCGTCATACGAGCCCGGCTGGACGGACTCTGTGGACGCACCACTCCTCGTACGCGAAGAGAATCGCGGAGCCCATTCACGCTGCGCGGCCCTTTGCACAATCCTCTCCACGGGCCTAACCAACAGCCTGCGGCCGGCGGTTAGATCGGACCGCGAAAATGGCGACTCCGCAGCCTACCGGAACCTGGCTGTTACCGCAGCCGCTCTATGAAAAGCCGCAACTCGTTTGGCGCGCACCATCCGGCGCCCGCTAGCTTTCACGGCTCTCATCGCTCGTGCAGCTTTAAGTGCATGCACTTTAATAGCACGTGCCTTTATCGCCCTTTTAGCCATCGCTTTTCGTACCAAAGCAAGCCTAAAACCCGCCATATGCTTATCCTTTCTATTTCTATTGAGTGATGTTGTTTACTTACACGACCAAAATGACGCGAGGGAACAGCAGCTGCTGACAATGCCAACAACTCAGCTACCGCCCAGGCTGCCAGACTTCGGGCCCGAAACGCTGCTGCTCGAGGCGGACGGATTGGCGACGATACTATGCATTTCTTTGACATGCTTTGCATACGCATCGGCCCAGCTCTGCCGGGTACTGAGGGCGTTTTGGACCTGCTTAAGATACTGATCCCGGAGCGTTTGCGCTCGAGCAGTCGCTGGCTTCCGATTTAACATTTGAGCCAGCATCTGGCGCCGGTTTTCGGCCCTCGTCTTCCAAGCGTCAAGCCAATTTGACGTTCCATTCATACAATGTTTCTCCGTGGCCCTTTTGTGAAAATCCTAAGTTACAACTTGATTAGTACGGTTAGTACACTTAGTGTCCACTGACATAGCGATGGAGGATGACGGCTCCTCTCACAATAGTTCAGATAAAGCTGTACCGTCTGGCGTGCCTAGACCGGTGCAGGCATCCCAACCCGGTCCCGCTACATAACCGCCACTCCCGTTGTCACCTTTAACAATGTCCGTAAATCCCCTGCCGGCCAAGCCTTGGCTGTAAAGTAACGAATTCATAAAACCTACGGGAGATCCGAGTTTCTGATTAATTAGGGCGCACAGCGCCGCCCACAGCGGGGCCACAGCGCTGGTCCCTCCTATCACGGCTTCTTGTCCGTCCACTCGAATGCGATAACCGGTATTTGGATCCGCATCACCAGCAACATCCGGGACGCCCCGTCCCATGGCGCCCGGCGGATTGACGGATGGAGGGACGTTGGCGCTGGTCTGGTAAGAAGGAACGGGAAATACAGCGCTCACGCCTCCTCCCGTAGCACCGTTCATCGGCAAATCGTTCCAGACCGATTCCGCAACAACCTTGCCTCCAGACGAGTGCAACCGGGTTCCTCCGCACGACAGCACGTAGGGACTCGATGCCGGGAAATCAACATGGGCCTGCGAAGCAGGAATTCCACCATCGGTAAATCCCGAGTCGCCCGCCGCTGTACAGATCGTTATCCCCAAAGCCCCGGCGGCCTGGAATTCGTAGTTGATCGCGTCAATAACAGCCGGGTTCCAGGAATTTTCTGGTCCTCCCCAACTGATCGAGATGACGGAAGGATTGTGATACGAATCGTTAATGGCTGCGTTGATGGCGAGCCACCATCCGAGATTCGTATTCGGCGCAAAGTAAACAACGATTTGCGCCGCGGGAGCAATTGCGCCCACTACTTCGATGTCAAGCATCACTTCGTCGTCGGGGCTGTTGGGGCCAGGTATGGGACGATTCACGGCGCGCCCGACGGAAACGGCTGCGACTTGGGGCGTGGCTATTCCAAGAGACTGAAAATACGTATTCAGATCGCCCGGGTTGAATCCGCCACCAAACTCGAGGATGCCGATACACACGCCGGTGCCGTCGACATCAGTGGGGAAATTGTAGAGACTGGCGACCTCGTTCGGTGCATACGACTGCGTAGCGGCAGCGGCGGCGGCACCGTACGGACCGCGCCTTTGAAACGGCTGCTTCGATGGTAGCTTTCGCAGGTGATAGGTCGACTGCGGCTTGTTATCCAGACCGAACACACCTTTCACGATGCTGGAAATCGTGTCGGGGACATGCACTGCTCCGGTGTATCCTCGGTACGAACCTTGCGGGGACTGGTAGAGAGAAAATTGAACCTTGAAAGCTTGCGCGAGACTCCACAGCGGAGCCGCTATTCGGACCATCCGGTGCGCTGGACTTATCGCTTCAATCGTGAGACCAGCGCCATTGGCAAAGCTCTCAATGGCTGCAAGATCTGCGGAATCGGCGCCGTATTTGTCCGACAGGCTCCCTCGACTAAGATATTGCCGTTCGCGAACACGAGCACTACCAAGATTATGAGCATCTGCCTCCAGATCGTCACCCGCAGCCGCTCCCCGCACAAACAGGGCGACCTCCGCAACTTCGTTGAGATTCAGACGTCCGGGGATGCTGCGCGCTCCTGCTAAGTGCGCCAGTTCGCTTCCATGGATAGGGACGTACCGAGTTGGTCGAGCGGCGGAAGTTGGCCGCTGCTTTGGAGTATCGTCCGCCGATGGCATCTCCTGTCGTCTCCCTTCGAAAAGTTGAGCCGCGAGAATAACGGTTGGAACTGCACATGCGCCCGAGCTGGAGCACGATGATGACCGTAAATCTCCAACATCCGATGCGGAACGGCCTCGGGCGAGCAGGCTGTTTCAATAGGCGATCGTCTACTTTCTCTTTTCAAGGATCTCGACCGTCTTATCACCGGATCCCCAGTCGTCCCGATCTAGTAACAACAGAAGTGGCAGAAGTTGCTGCATCGGGTTGGTGGTCGGCACGCCACCCTGCGTTGCGCTAGGATTGGCCGTGTTCATTGTCAATGCCATAATGGCCATACGGTCCAGTCCCCGGCCGCCTGACTTGCTGCCGAAGATCATCCCGGTTATGAAACTGGTGGGATCGAGGTTCCCCTGCATGAGTGTCATCAACGCGATGATGTCCTCAATGCCCCGGTCGCCGGATCTGAATTTTTCGATAATCTCCCTCACTTCTGCTGGCATCTGCTTATCCTTCCTCGCAACTGTCGCAGCCACCGTGCGCGAACTCTATAAGTTGCTCCAAATTTGTGTCACCAAGGTGAGCCCCACACTCATAACATCCCCTGGGTTCAGTAGATCCTAGTCGTCGAGAATTGGGTCATTGCAATTGGCGAACCCGAAAGGAGACATTACTTCTCGTATCCGAGCGTGACAAGGGATTCGTGATGGCCATTGTTGCTATTTGCTGGCGCGATTTGCTGCGAGGGGCAGTTCGAAATTCTTGGTGTTGTTTCGCTGTTGTGTAATGAACTCTTTAGGAGTTAGGCCGTGCAGTTTCTTAAACTCCCGGCTGAAATGACTCCGATCACTTAGCCCGACAGCATAGACGACTTCCTTTACCGTTAAAGAAGTGTTTTGCAACATATCTTGCGCCTGTTGCATTCTCACTTCCTTCAAATATTGCCTAGGGGACTTCGAGGTTTCCGCCTTAAAGAGATGGGTAAAACGCCAGGGCGAGAGCCTTACCATTTTGGCCAAATCGGACACAGATAATGTATGTCGACTACTAGCCGTCATGATCGCGATCGTTGCGCGGACTCTCGGGTCCATTTCCGCATCCTAGCCATTCAGGTGCCGCGTTGTAGCAAATTGTCCCAGCATAAGCAGAATTCATCGCGATTGTTACAAAATCAGAACAGCGCTTCGAGGCTGTTCGACGAGCCATCCTTGATGCGGAACGGGTCCAAGTTTCCGACGAAAAAGTCTCCATCATGGAAAGCCAGTGCAGTAGGCACGATGCGGCCTTGGATTCGCGAGATGTCGGCGCTTCTTTGGATGAATGCACCGGGCCAGATGGCATCGAGTTCTCCATGATTCGGTTCGATCGCGAACAACACTCCATATGCCTCGACCATGCTGTACCACGTGCCATCGGGCTCGAAATCGCCCGGATTGGGATTGGCAACACGGTTATTTTTCTGGAACCGAGAGAGATTGGCAACCATCGTAGTGCTGCCATCCGGATTCACGCGGAGCACACCGTTGTTGGTTCCGGCCAGTCCATGAGAACATCCCGCTCCCGCCAGGAGCGCATATAGCGTGGGGCCGATGAATGCCACGTCTACAACTCGACTCACCAGATTGCCCTGGGCGGCTGATGTTTGGTCCGAGGGGAGGTGATCTGCGACCGTTATCACAATGCCATCCGATGTGACCTTCGAAATCTGCCCTGTAAATCCGCCGGTATAGGGTCCGACTGGGCGGGCACTTGTGGGCAAGTTCCCCGGGTTGAAGTTGTGCCCCCAACTCCGCCCTCAGACACATAAAGATTCCCATCCGGGCCGAACTTCAGCCCGCGAGGATTATTGAAACCGCTGGCGAAAACCGTTGGGCTAGACTTCTGCGCAAGTAGTGCCCGGGGCAAGAGTCAACGCGATGACGCCTGGTAAAAGAAATTGTTTTGCGATCCTGCAAATGCTCATTGAGGGTGCTCCTTAGATCGAGTTGATCCGGCGGCCTTATCGCATTGTGCCAGGCTCTCGAGCAATACACAGAACGACACCAATAGATCATTTCGAGATCACCCCCCATAACATTGACCTCGCAAGACTTAGGCTTCGCCCTTGACAGCCCAGGGCAGAAGGGCTCAAAATTTCGACCACCCCCCGGCCCCCTATTCGACAGACTCGGGAACTCGTCGAAAATGGATCCTCCGACTACAGCACGGGGAACGGCACGGTTCGGCCCCTATCAGGTCGACGTGCGCTCGGGTGAGGTGCGGAAGTTTGGTATTCGAATTAAGCTGGGCGAACAGCCGCTCCGCATCCTGATGCTGCTGATGGAACGGCCGGGTGAACTGGTGACGCGAGAGGAACTTCGCGTCCAGCTCTGGTCGGACGACACGTTTGTTGACTTCGACCACAGCCTCAATTCCGCGGTACAGCGCCTGCGCGATGTGCTGTCGGATACCGCACATAAGGCACAGTGGATCGAAACGGTACCGCGCCGAGGCTATCGCTTCGTGGGAAACGTTCAGTGGACAAGGCCGGAGTCCAAACCGAAGACCTATGTTTCCTCGCACGACAAAGATTCAGATATCGACTCGCATGTCGCCACAGACTTTCCCGCTGCTCTCCCGTTTCCGCGGCTGGCTCGGCACTTCAACTGGCGTTTCGTCTCGGCATTACGGATCGTCCTGTTGGCGGCAGGGGCACTTACCAAAATCATTCTTGGTGAACGCGTTGGCAAACCCGCGATTGTCATCCGATCACTCGCGGTTTTGCCGCTGCAAAATCTTTCCGGCGATTCTTCGCAGGAATATTTGGTCGACGGAATGACGGACGAACTCATCACCGCTCTCGCCAAAAATCGTTCCCTAAGAATTGTTTCCCGCACCTCCGCCATGCAGTACAAAGGAGCTCGCCGCCCGATACGCGAGATTGCACGCGAGCTGAGCGTGGATGGAATTCTCGAAGGGTCCGTAACGCGTTTCGGCAACCGCGTGCACATGACGGTGCAGCTGATCTATGCTCCCACGGATACCCACATCTGGGCCGAAAGTTACGACCGCGACTTTAGTAGGGCATTCGCCTTGCCTTTGGAACTCTCACAAACCATCGCTAAAGAGGTAAAAGTTGCTGTTTCGCCGGCTGGCCCGCAGCGCTATATTAATCCCGAGGCGCACGATGCCTACTTACGCGGGCGTTACTTCTGGTTCAGCGAGAATGACGAGCCCAGCCTCGGATACTTCCAAAAGGCCATCCAGCTTCAGCCTGACTACGCCGCTGCCTGGAGCGGTCTCTCCGATTATTATGGCGGCCACGCGGTCGGAGGTGTAGCCCCGCCGCAGGAACTAAGGCAAAATTGGGAGGCAGATGCACGCAAAGCCATCGAACTGGATGATTCCCTGGCGGACGCCCACAATTCCATGGCTGCTTGGTATCTCTTCTCCGGCTGGGACTGGAAGCGCGCCGAAGCAGAGTCGTTGCGCTCCATCGCATTGAATCCAAACTATGCGGAAGCCTACCACGTGTATTGCTACATCTTGACGGTCACCAATCGTCCCGCGGAGGCCATCAAAATACAAAAGCTCGGCATGGAGATCGATCCCTTTGCCAGGCCGTGGGCGCTTGGCTTGGCGTACTATCATCTGCGTCAGTTCGATGCGGCGATCAATGAACTTAGCGTGCGCGAAAAAGCCGAACCCAGCGATGTAACTACGCATGCCATCCTTTCGGACGCGTACGGGTTCAGTGGCCTAGAAAAGGATGCCGCTCACGAGTTGGAACAAGTATATCTGCTCCAAGGCGACAAAGAATCGGTCGCCGCTATTAGACAAGCCTTCGAATGCGGTGGTTACAAGGCCGTCGCCGAATGGCAACTCGGCCACCAGAAGGACCGTGCTCGCCATCACTACTTCTCCCCATTTTGGCTGGCCCTTGAAACCGCTCGCGTGCAGCATAAAGAAGAAACGCTTCAACTGCTAGAAGATGCCTATCGCGAGCACTCGCCGCGCCTTGTCTTCCTGCAGAGCGAACCAGTCTTCGACTTCCTGCATTCGGACCAACGCTACCGCGCCATCGTGAAGAACATGGGATTGCCGCTTGCGGATTAACTTTAGTTAGCGTGTGCAACATTGTTCAGACTACGACTGTTTGTGCGGTTATTCCCGAGTGACGGACTACACGGAAGTAATGTTTGTAATCGCCTCAAATCAAGGAACGATGCTCAAATCATTTGCATCCGCGTGCGAACTGTACTGGGAGACGCACTGACCGCCTTCGCAATCTCGCGAAAGCTGGCACCCTGTTCTCGCAGCCGCTTCATCTCGTCACGGTTGACAACGCGACGCGGACGCCCCAGCGTCTTGCCCTTAAGCTTTGCATTCCGAAGACCCGCCCGGACTCGCTCTTGAATCAGTGATCGTTCAAATTCTGCCATCGCTCCGATGATCTGAAACATACGTCTACCGGACGGAGTGGAGAGGTCCAGATTGTCGCGGAGAATGACAAACGCCACGCCGTAAGAATCGAGGTCGGCAAGCGCATTGACGAAGTGCTTAAGCGAGCGCCCAAAATGGTCAACTTTCCAACACAGCACTATGTCGAAGTGTCGCCTGTGAGCGTCGGCCATGAGACGATTCAATTCCGGGCGTGATTCTTTCGAGCCGGAGATTCCCGAGTCGACCTACTCAGCAAACGCCTCCCATCCACGCCGGGAAGCGTACTCCCGCAATTCAGCCAGCTGCATTTCTGGGCCTGTCCGTTGACTGTGCTCACTCTGGCGTAGATTGCTGTTCGCATACTCGACTTCGTACCACGGAACATCGCAGGAATCTAGGTAAGAAAAAATCAGAATCCTAGTCGGGAGGTCGTTACCTAATTGAGCAAAGCACGCCAGTAAATTGTTTGAAACATGCTGGCGGACAGGAAGATCGCTCTTCGGGTCAACGGAGAGCTGCGTCGTCGTTTGCGCAATCAAAGCCGCTGACATTGCAACTACGATCGCGGATGCCATAGCGAGGGCTCTTGTCATGCTCACCGTCAACTTTCCGGTTGATGTGAGTATGTCCGCGCACTCTCTGGCGGAGAAAAGTCGCGGCTGGCAATATCACGCATGCTCTACAACCCGCCGAACTTCCTGGTGCTCGACGAACCGACTAATCACCTGGATCTTTCGACCAAGGAGATGCTGGTGGACGCCCTGAAGGATTTTGAAGGCACTATGATCTTCGTATCGCATGACCGCATGTTCCTTCGCGGTCTCGGCTCATGTGTGCTGGAACTGGGCGGCGAGAGCGGCACGGACCGCCATCCCACTGTCTATCCTGGGTCATACGTTGAGTACGTGCAGAAGTTTGGACGCGAGGCGCCTGGGATCTATTCGTAGGCCTTGCAGGGCTTTTTGTGCAACGACTCGCCGGGTGGATATCGAAGCCTTCGTCGCAGCTAGAAACCGCGTGGCAGAGAAGATGAACCACGAACTCCAACATCGACGGGGCTGACGGAGATACTCGCAAAGGAGCCGCCGTCTATACGCCATTGGCTTTGGGATTGTAGTCAACTTGGTCAACCATTTTTACGAAGCGATTCCATCCAAACCCGCTCGTAATGGCTAGCCGTTGAAACATTATCAGTGAGTACAAGTGCTGGGCCAGCATCGGGTCGCCCACGTCTTCCGTTAGCCATTGATGGAGTTTGTTTGGCCTATTGCCCTTCTCGTCCGGTGGACCGTTTGTTTCAAGTTCTTCGAGAAGCATAGGGGCTATTCGCTCATAGACCAGATCGCGAGTGTAGTGCGCCACGACGCGATATCTGTTTTTTTTCATTCCGCCCCATGTCCAACCTTTGAGCTTGTAGATGTTTTCGTAAAACTCATCCGGAAATTTTTTCGCCCATGCGGCCAACTCTTTGCGTATGAGCTTTCCAAGGTACATCTGAAGCGCATCTTTTGGTCGAACCTTTTGGTATCCAGTCGCTTCATCAACAAGTCAACAAGCGCAACAATGCCAGTTTTTGCTAAGGCTCTTGTCAGTACGTAGCGGGCTTGAGCATAGCGATGCTCCTGTTCTGTCTTTAGCAAACCACCGTCTCGCAAATCAAGAATCGCCTGGCAAAGCATCGGTTGTGCGCCGCTTACCACAATGAGCACGTTCGCAATCTCCGCGTGCGCCGCGTGCAGGCTGACGGCTGACGATGCTCCCAGTCAGCACCGAACACTGATTGAAAATGCATAGGTAGATCACCGCGTCCGCCGCAAACGCCAGCGGCTCACTTCAAACGACCCTATCGAAACTGCCCCGGCCAATAATCATTGGACACACCCTTGCTCGTCGCGCCGGGGCAGTCCCGATAGGGATCTAGCGTTTATCGTTACTGATCCGACGGACACAGACAAAGCGTCTAAGCGGACGGATGTTTCAGAACCTCCGCCAGTGCATGTATCCGCATTGAGTCGGCCGGGGTCTTCGCGGTTGCAGCGCTCTTTTCCAACGAAGGCACCATACCCTTCAATTTCGCCGTGCTGCTCTTGCTCATGTGCGAACTCTCTGCGCTTTTAATCACCTTCTGCAGCTTTGCGATTT
>Ga0209006_10004549_pt1 | contig 12575 bp, 11 predicted proteins | sample JacPin_JW_Ref_O2_FD_188567 | JGI IMG/M metagenome (GOLD analysis project Ga0209006, IMG submission 188567) | Forest soil microbial communities from Algoma, Ontario, Canada - Jack Pine, Ontario site 1_JW_Ref_O2 (SPAdes) (version 2) | ecosystem: Environmental > Terrestrial > Soil > Boreal...
CTTCAGAGTTCCCGGTCAGGGCCGAATGGACAACCTCCTGAAAGCTCACATCTAGTTGTTTCGCGAAAGCCATCGAACAACGTCTCTCAACACAGCCGCCGCGGCGTATGGGTCCCGGCCTTCGCCGGGACGACGTAAGAAATTGCGCTCACGGCCGGTCGGCCGGCTGAGCGGCCTCGGCCGCCGTCGGCAGCGCGAGATGTTCGAACTGCTTGAGCCTGCGCCTGCGCCAGAGCGATCCGGCGACCAGAACCGCGATCGCACCCAGGACCGAGGCGATGTATTCGACCAGATCGCCGTCGAGGCTGAAGTGCGGCGATACGCCGAAAATCGCCGAGGTCGCATCGAGATTGAGGGCGATCTGGCCATCGAGCAGCCGCTGCAGCAAGGGATGCACCGCCGGATCGGTCTCGATCACGTCACCGGCGATCCATCCCAGCAGCGTTGCGCCGAGCCAGACCAGAATTGGAAAGCGGTCGAGCACCATCATGATCAACGCAGCACCGGCGATAATCATGGGAATACTGATGGTGAGGCCGAGGATCAGCAGCGAGATCTGCCCGTTCGCGGCGGCGGCCACCGCGATCACATTGTCCAGGCTCATGACGATGTCGGCGATCACGACGATCCGGATGGCATGCCAAAGGCTGGTGCCCGCGGTGACGTCGTCGCCTTCATCCTCGGGCACCAGCAGCTTGGCTGCGATCACCATCAGCGCAATGCCGCCCAACAGCTTCAGATAGGGCAGCACCATCAGCCTGGCGACGACGCCGGTGAAGGCGATCAGCAGCACCACCGCGATGCCGGCGCCGATCACCATGCCCCACAGCCGCTGCCGGGGCGCAAGACCGCGGCAGGCCATCGCGATCACAAGCGCGTTGTCGCCGGACAACAGCACGTTGATCCAGATGATCTTGCCGACCGCCAGCCAGAACGCCGGCGTTTGCATGTCGATCCGGACTTGCGCGAAAAACGCGCCGATGTTGGCGGGATCGACGACCTGCAGCAGCCAGTTCACAGCCTACCCCCTTGGCGCGCGCGGCCGCCGCCCCCGCGGCTGTCGACTAAGCCTGCGCGCCCGCGTCGGTGTCAATCAACCGACGATCTCGTTGCCCGAGAAGAACTGGGCGATCTCGATCGCCGCCGTCTCCGGGGCATCCGAACCGTGCACCGAGTTCTCGCCGATCGATTGGGCGTGCAGCTTGCGGATCGTGCCTTCGGCCGCCTTGGACGGATCGGTCGCGCCCATGACGTCGCGATGCCTGAGCACCGCGTTTTCGCCTTGCAGAACCTGGACCACCACGGGGCCGGAAATCATGAAATCCACCAGCTCGCCGAAAAACGGACGCGCCTTGTGCACGGCGTAGAAGGTTTCGGCCTGCTCGCGCGTCATGCGAATGCGCTTCTGGGCGACGATGCGAAGTCCGGCCTTCTCGATCAGCGCGTTGATCGCGCCGGTCAGATTGCGCGCGGTCGCGTCGGGCTTGATGATCGAAAAGGTGCGTTCAATCGCCATGATTTGGTCCTTGCAAAGCTGATGGGAGTTGCGGCGCTTATATCGGCGCCGCCGTCGAACGGCAAGCGGCCGCAGGCGAACGGCAAGCGGCGGCAGGCCATCCGGCGACATGCGCCCGCTCATCCGCGCCCGCAATTGACGGCGTGGAGTTACAACAATTTCACGAACATGAACCCTCCCTGCAACGGCCATCCCGGTTGCGTTCAGCTTTGCCGGGTTAGCCTCTCATCGACCGAACGCCTCGCCGTTTTGAGACGTTGCCGGGATCTCACCGATGGCGCCCGTGGCGCCGAACCCGAGGAGACGACCATGTTACGCAAACTCTCGCTTGTTGCAGTTGCCGCAGCTTCGCTCGCCGCGGCCGCGTTGGCGCCGACCGCCGCCTCCGCCTTTGGCGGCCATGGCGGTTGGCACGGCGGATGGCACGGCGGCCGGGGCTGGGGCGGTCCCCGCTTCTTCGTCGGTGGCCCGGCCTACGGCTACAACTACGGCTACGGCGGCTGCTATGTGCGGCAATTGGTCCCGACGCCGTGGGGGCCCCGCTGGCGCCTGGTAAATCGCTGCTATTGAGCGCAAACGCTTTAATTCGCGGCGTCGAGAGCCCCGGCCGGTCGCGCCGGGGCTGTCAACCTGGGTTCTATCAAGTGGAACCGCGGCCCGGTTTCATGAAATTTTTACTACAAAGCCATGCAATCGGTTCATGGCGCGAAACAAATGGCGTTCCAAAGACTTGGTGCAGCAACTGATTGAAACGCGCGCCAACCGGAACCGCCCATGAACAGCCGAATCACCGACAGCAACGAAGGGATCGATCACAAGACGAGCCGATCGATCTGTGACGCCGTGGGCGAACGGCTGCAGCAGGACCTGCGCCCCGAAGCTCCGCGTCCTTCATCCCACCTCGAGCATCTGATGGACGAACTGCGCAGGCGGGACAGCGAAGGCCATCAAAGCAAGCCGAACTAAAGCGCGGCCTCACGCCGCGCCGCCCGATGCGATTTTCCTGATATCGGCGGCCAACTCATCCACGCGCCGCGGCGCCGAATCCCACGCGAACATGAACCGTGCGCCGCCTCCGATGAAGGTGTAGAACCGCCAGCCCCGCTCACGCAGCGCGGCCAGTTTGGCCTCCGGCATCCGAACGAACACGGCATTGGCCTCCACGGGAAACATGATTTCGAGCCCGGGCAATCCGCCGATCTGCGCCAGCAGCCGTCCAGCACAAGCATTTCCATGCGCCGCATTGCGCAGCCAGGCGCCGGTTGCGAGCACGCCAACCCAGGGCGCGGACAGAAAGCGCATCTTCGATGCCAGTTGCCCGGCCTGTTTGCATCGATAGTCGAAATCCTCCGCGAGCTTCGCATTGAAAAACAGGATGGCTTCGCCGGCAGCCATGCCGTTCTTGGTTCCGCCGAAGCAGAGCACGTCGACCCCGACGCGCCATGTCATGTCGGCGGGATGACATCCAAGGCTGGCGCAGGCATTGGCGAAACGCGCGCCGTCCATGTGGAGACTCAAACCGAGTTCCCGGCAGCATGCCGAGATGGCCCGCAATTCGTCGAGACTGTAGACCTGTCCGGTCTCGGTCGGTTGCGTGATCGTCACGACGCGCGGCTTGGGAAAATGGATGTCGTTGCGATTGGTCGCAATCGCGCGGATTGCGCTGGGCGTCAGTTTGCCGTCCGCGGACGGCGCCACCAGCAGTTTCGATCCGTTGGAGAAAAATTCCGGAGCACCGCATTCGTCGGTCTCGACATGCGCCGAGCCGGAACAGATCACGCTGTGATAGGACTGGCACAGCGCGGCCAGAGCGAGCGAATTGGCCGCGGTGCCGTTGAAAGCAAAGAACACCTCGCAGTCGGTTTCGAACTGCACGCGAAGCGCATCCGCCGCCCTCGCCGTCCACTCATCCTCGCCATAGGCGAGCGCGTCGCCCTGGTTCGCCTCGGCCATCGCCGCCCAGGCTTCCGGACATATTCCGGAGTAATTGTCGCTTGCGAATTGCTGGGGATCGCTCATGCCGCACCGCCTCTGGTTGATCAGGTCTCCGCCATCGAGGCAAAGCTGACGCTGGGCGCGGCGCTGTCCCGTTTGTTGCCGGATCGGCCGCATCTCCCCTTGCGGGGATACCACCTTGCCCGGGAGCAGGTTGGCGTTGAGCGTCAGCTCAACTCTTGATGTCGGGAACGCAAATAAACGGAAAAATCCGCCGCCGCAAGGCCTTGGGCAGCCGTGCGCATCAGGGGTTCATGCCCCGGTTGAGCACGTTTTCGGCATGGCCGGGCCAGGGAGCGACATTTCGCGCACAAACGGGGTTGCGTTTGAGACCGGCTCCGGTGACAACCCCGCATGCTCTCAATCACCGACATATCGGTCCGGATTGCCGGACGGCTTCTGATCGATCATAGCTCCGCGCAGATCGTTCCCGGCGCCCGTGTCGGCTTCGTCGGCCGCAACGGCGTCGGCAAATCGACGTTGTTTGCCGCGATCCGCGGCGAGTTGCCGACGGAGACCGGCACCATCGCGATCCCGCCGCGCTGGCGCGTCGGCAGTCTTGCGCAGGAAGCCCCGAACGGCCCGGAAAACCTGATCGAAGTCGTGCTCAAGGCCGACCTCGAGCGCGATGCCCTGCTGCGGGAAGCCGACACCGCCCACGATCCGCACCGGATTGCCGAAATCCAGACCAGGCTCGTCGACATCGACGCCCATTCGGCGCCCGCCCGGGCCGCGGCGATTCTCGACGGCCTCGGCTTTTCGACCGCCGAGCAGGCGCGGCCATGCCAGGAATTCTCCGGCGGCTGGCGAATGCGGGTTGCGCTCGCAGCGACCCTGTTCGCCGCGCCCGACCTTCTGCTGCTGGACGAGCCCACCAACTATCTCGATCTCGAAGGCACGCTGTGGCTTGAGGATCATCTGGCGAACTACCCGCGCACGGTGATCGTCATCAGCCATGATCGCGACCTGCTCGATACCTCGGTCGACCAGATCCTGCACCTCGATCGCGGCAAGCTGACGCTCTACAAGGGCACCTACTCCTCGTTCGAAGAGCAGCGCGCGACCCGCGAAATGCTGGACGCCAAGCACGCCAAACGGCAGGCCGACGAGCGCAAGCGCCTGCAGGCCTTCGTCGACCGCTTCAAGGCCAAGGCCTCGAAGGCGCGCCAGGCGCAGTCCCGCGTCAAGATGCTGGAACGGATGAAGCCCGTCACCGCGCTGGTGACGCAGGACGTGCGCGAAATTTCGTTTCCCAGCCCTGCGAAGATGCTGTCGCCGCCGATCATCGCGGTCGACAATGTCTCGGTCGGCTACGATCCGAAAAAGCCAGTGCTCAATCGCGTTACCTTGCGGATCGACACCGATGACCGCATCGCGCTGCTCGGCTCCAACGGCAACGGCAAGTCGACGCTGGTCAAGCTGCTCGCCGGCAAACTGCCGCCGTTCTCCGGTCATGTCACGCGCGCGGACAAGCTCTCGGTCGGATATTTCGCGCAGCACCAGGTCGATGAGCTCAATATCGACGCCTCGCCCTACGACCACGTCCGCAAGCTGATGCCGGATGCGCCTGAAACCAAGGTGCGCGGGCGCACCGGCGCGATCGGGTTTTCCGGCAAGGCGAGCGACACCCTGGTCAAGAGCCTGTCGGGCGGCGAAAAGGCCCGGCTATTGCTGGGGCTTGCGACCTTCTTCGGCCCCAACATGATCATCCTCGACGAGCCGACCAACCATCTGGACATCGACAGCCGCGCGGCGCTTGCCGAGGCGATCAACGAATTCCCCGGCGCGGTCATGATGGTCTCGCATGACCGCTATTTGATCGAAGCCTGCGCCGATCAATTGTGGGTGGTGGCCGATCATACCGTGACCAGCTATGACGGCGACCTCGACGACTACCGCCGCATGGTGCTGTCGGCGCGCGGTATGCGCACCAACTCGCGCGACCGCGGCGGCGAGGAACGCGGCGGCGGCCGCGACAAGCCGGCGCGCGTCAGGAGCGAAAAGCGCATACCGCTGAAGCAGAAGATTTCGGACGCCGAGGCCGAGATCGCCCGCATCAACGGCATCATCTCCAAGATCGATACCGCGCTCGCGCTGCCGGACCTGTACAAGCGCGACCCGAAGCAGGCAGCGCAGCTGACCAAGGCGCGGGCGGGCGCTGCAAACGCATTGCAGCGGGCCGAGGAAGAATGGCTGGCGGCAAGTTCGCAGTATGACGAAGCCGCCGGCTGAGCGCTTTCGCTCGCAGGCGTGCAGCTGAAGTTACGTCGCCGCCGGCTTCTTCTTTTTCGCCTTCGACTTTGCCGTCGGCGGCGGCGTCACCGGCTCCGGCCCACGCTCGATCGAGGTCAGCCGTCCCGCCGTGAAGGTATAAATTCCGGCGCGCTGTCCCTGCGCATAGCTGACGACCGCAACGCGGTCGCCGCGCGGACTGCTGGAGAGGTTGACGCTGGCGGGCGCACCGATGCCGCGCACGACATCGCATTCGGTATGACCGAGCGCCACCGTTCCCGTGGTTGTGGGGACCGGCGCGGCAGCGGCGCCGTCGGTCGCGGCGTTGGCGTCCGCGGGGTTGCCGGGAGGCGCCATTCCCGGGCAATAGCCTTCGGCGCTGACCAGATCGTCGGCCGTGACCGGCTTGTTGGGCGACAGGGGCGGCGCTTCGATATTTCTGATGAACAGCCTGCCGGGACGCGAGAACCAGTCCGCGTCTCTCGTCATGATATCGGACGCACCCGAGCAGCCCGCGACGAGGGGGGCAAAGACAAGCAGCACCAGCAGTCGTTTTCGAACAGAGCTATTGTCTGGCACGATCAACTAAATTCCCACCCCGGCCCAATAAGCGCTTGTCCCACCATCACTTTGCGGCACGACCATGGCTAGGTGCAAGCCCGCCGGCCAAAACCGCAGATTATCATTAATTGCCCGAGATCGCTATTCCCGCCGCTGCCAGCGGCCCCGCTCGTCGGCCTGCCAGTAGGTGACCTCGAAACCGCGCGCCTTGCAATCGGTCCAGGCGCCCCGGGCTGCGGCAAGCGCGTCGCCGTCGTCGCCGTTGAAAACCAGAACCATACGCTCATAGGCATCGGCGTCCGCGGGCAGTGCGGCGTTATCGATCAAAAACCGGACATTGGCGCCGTTCGGGTTGCCTTCTTCCACCGCCAGCACGATCGGCTGGTCCTGCGCGTCGCCGGCGCGCCAGGTGGCGTGCGGCAGGAATGAATCGTCGCGATAGGTCCACAAATGCGCATCGAGCGCCTCCGTGCGCTCCTGCGAGGTCGACTGCACGACCACCCGCCAGCCGCGCTCCAGCGATTTTTCCAGCAGCGGCGGCAGAACGCTTTCCAGCGACATGTTTTGCAGGTGGTAGAACAGAACTTCGGTCATCGCTTCGCTTCGTAGTGCTCGGCGACCAGCCGCTCAAGCAGGCGAACGCCAAAACCCGAACCCCAGCTCTGATTGATCTCGGATTTCGGCGCGCCCATCGCGGTTCCCGCGATGTCGAGATGCGCCCACGGCGTGTCATCGACGAAGCGCTGCAGGAACTGCGCGGCGGTGATTGAACCGCCGTGGCGGTTGCCGGTGTTCTTCATGTCCGCGAACTGCGAGTCGATCTGCTTGTCGTATTCGGGGCCGAGCGGCATGCGCCAGACCCGTTCCCCGGTCTCAAGCCCGGCCTTGGTCAGCCGCTCGGCCAATTCGTCATTGTTGGAGAATAGCCCGGCGTATTCGGTGCCGAGCGCCACCATGATCGCGCCGGTCAGCGTGGCGAGATCGACCATGAATTTCGGCTTGAACTTCTTTGCCACGTACCAGAGCACGTCGGCGAGCACCAGGCGGCCCTCGGCGTCGGTGTTGATGATCTCGATGGTCTGGCCGGACATCGAGGTGACGATATCGCCGGGGCGCTGGGCGTTGCCGTCGGGCATGTTCTCGACCAGGCCGATGGCGCCGACGGCGTTGACCCTGGCCTTGCGCGCCGCCAGCGCATGCATCAATCCGACGACGCAGGCGGCTCCCCCCATGTCGCCCTTCATGTCCTCCATGCCGGCGGCGCCCTTGATGGAAATGCCGCCGGTATCGAAACAGACGCCCTTGCCGATGAAGGCCACCGGCCGATCGCCGTGCTTGCCGCCGTTCCAGCGCATGATCACGGTGCGGCCGGGCTGCGTCGAGCCCTGGGCGACGCCGAGCAGCGCTCCCATACCAAGTTTCTTCATGGCCTTGACGTCGAGAATCTCGACGTCGACGCCGAGCTTGCGCAGCTGGCTGGCGCGGCGCGCGAATTCCACGGGGAACAGCACGTTGGGCGGCTCGTTGACGAGGTCGCGCGCGGCGATGACGCCGTCGACGATGTGAGCATCCGGCGCGAACGCCTTTCGCGCGGCGGCCACATCGCCGACCGCAATCGAAATGTCGGCGCGCAACGCGGCGTCCTCGCCGTCCTTCTTTTTGGTCTTGTAGCGGTCGAATTTATAGGCGCGCAGCCGCACGCCCGACGCGAGCGCGGCCGCAGCACCGGGTTTCATGGCGCCATCGGGCAATTCCGCAATCATCGTCACGGCGCCGTTGCCGGCGCGCAATTTGCCCGCTGCCACCCCACCCAGCTTGAGAAAGTCGTTGTCCTTGATCTCCGACAGCTTGCCGGCGCCGACCACGATCAGGCGCGAGGCCTTGAGACCCTCCGGCGCCAGGATATCGAGGCTGGACCCGCTCTTTCCCTTGAACCGGTTGGTCGCGGCAGCCCGGGCGACGAGGCTCGCCGCCGCGCCCAGCGCCTTGCGAGTCGCCGCGCCGAACTTCAACGCATCGTCGCAGAAGATCACCAGAATGCCGCGCGGAGCGGTGGAAAACGGAACGAAGCCGACCTTGACGGCGTCGGACATAGGCAAATCCTCCAAAAATCGGGGCTATCGGTGATCGGGAACCCGCCGGGCGGCACTCGGAATGTTGCCCTTCGGCCGCGATTTGCGTCCGTCTGAGCATGGTCGGCCCACTATGACCCGTCAGCGGCCGCGCTGCCAAGCTCCGGCAGTGGCTGGGAGGCCACATCGCGTGAATTATTAACCATATCCCGAGGGTGCCATGGCGCAGCCATTTTGTTGACGGATCAAAGGGATGGTAGTGAGAGAGTAAGCTGGCTGGAGAATTGGCGGCGCGACCGATGGGGATCCCGGTTCCGGGATTGGTCGTGTGCTGCTGTCCAGTTCGCAAGGGCGGGATCGTGCGGTGGCGATGGGGTCGATCGACAGGTATATTTTTCGCACGACGCTCGCGTCGTTTGCGCTGGTCCTGGTCAGCCTGACAGGGGTGATCTGGATTACGCAGGCGTTGCGCGGCATCGACCTGATGACCAGCCAGGGCCAGACCATCCTGACCTTTCTCGGTATCACCAGCCTGGTCATTCCGGCGCTGGTGCTGATCATTTCGCCGATCGCGCTGATGATCGCCATCTCGCACACGCTGAACAAGCTCGCGACCGATTCCGAGATCATCGTGATGAATGCTGCCGGTTTCTCGCCGCTGCGGCTGTTCTATCCGTTCTTCTATGCCACCTGCGTGGTGGCCGTTCTCGTCGCCTTCATCGCCGCCTATCTCGCCCCCGACGGCATGCGACGAATCAAGCAATGGGACGCCGAAATCACCGCCGACGTGCTCACCAACATTCTGCAGCCCGGCCGCTTCGCCCAACTCGACCAGAACCTGACGATCCGCATCCGCGAGCGGCAGCCGGGCGGCCTTCTGGTCGGCATCTTCATCGACGACCGCCGCGATCCCAAGGAGCGTGTCAGCATCGTCGCCGATCATGGCACGGTGGTGAAAAACGAGGGTGGCTCGTTCCTGATTCTCGAGGATGGAAATCTCGAACGATTCGAGGTCGGCAAGCGCGATCCGGCGCTGGTGGTATTCGCCCGCTACGGCTTCGACATGTCGAAATTCTCGACGCAGGGCCGCGACGTCGCGTTGGGCATCCGCGAGCGCTATATCTGGGAATTGCTCTCGCCGCCGCCCGACGATCCGCTTTACATGCAGGTGCCCGGACAGTTCCGCGCCGAGCTGCATGACCGGTTCATGTCGCCGATCTATCCGTTCGCATTTGCAGCCCTCACCTTTGCCTTTCTCGGCGCGCCGCGCACAACGCGCCAGAGCCGCAACTTTTCGATGGGCGGCTCCATCCTCGCCGTGTTCGGGCTGCGCATGGCGGGGTTCGCATGCTCCGTCATGGCGGTGAAATCGCCGCTTGCGCCGCTCGTTCAATATTTGATGCTGGGGCTCGCCGTCGGCGTAAGCCTCTGGATCATCATCTGGGGTGTGGTGGTCGAGCCGCCGGCGGTGCTGATCGAGGCGATCAACAGATCGAACGCGCGTCTTTCGCGGCTTTTCAAGCGGCCCGTCACAGCATGAGCATGATGAACAACACGCTCGGGCGATATTTTGCCGGTCGCTTCGTGATCTCGGCGCTGGGCGTGTTCGCCTCGATCTTCGTGCTGCTGGTGCTGGTCGATTACATCGAAATGGTCAGGAAAACGTCGGGTCTGGTTGACGTATCCGCCATCACGGTCGCGGAGACGTCGCTGTTCCGCGTGCCGCAACTGCTCGAAAAAATGATGCCGTTTTGCATCCTGATCGGGGCGATGACGTGCTATCTCGCGCTTTCGCGGCGGCTGGAGCTCGTGGTCGCGCGCGCGGCCGGCGTTTCCGCGTGGCAGTTCATCGCGCCGGCATTGGCAAGCGCCATCTTGCTCGGAATTTTGGCCACCACCGCCTACAATCCGATGTCCGCCAATCTGCGCGAAATTTCCAAGCAGATGGAGGCGGAGCTGTTCGGCTCCGCTCCCGGCGGCGGCGTCCAGGACGCCTCCGGCTTCTGGATCAATCAGGTGAACAGCGATGGCCAGGTCATCATCAACGCGGCGCGCAGCGAGCAGCAGGGCGTGCGGCTGACCGGGCTGACCTTGTTCAGATTCGATACCAACTTCCAGTTCAAGGAGCGGATCGAGGCCCGCGAAGCGACGCTTGAGGAGGGTCGCTGGCTGATCAAAACTGCCCGCCGTTACTCCCTCGATGCCCCCCCGGTTGACCAGGACTCCTTCTACCTCGCCACCAGCCTGACGCCCGCCCAGGTCCGCAATAGTTTCTCCACCCCGGAGACTGTGTCTTTTTGGCAACTGCCGACCTATATCCGGTCCTCGGAGAGCTCGGGATTTGCGACAGCCGGTTACCGGCTGCAGTACCACAAGCTGATCGCACAGCCGTTTTTGCTGGCCGCAATGGTCATGCTGGCGGCGTCTGTCTCGCTGCGGTTCTTCCGTTTCGGCGGCGTGCAGAAGATGGTTTTGAGTGGCGTGGGTGCAGGCTTTCTGCTCTACGTTTTGTCGAAAGTAACTGAGGATTTGAGCAAGGCTGAGTTGATGCATCCGATCGCTGCGGCGTGGCTGCCCGTGTTCGTGGGCGGCCTCACCGGCTTTTTGGCCTTGCTGTACCAGGAGGACGGGTAGTGGCTATTGTCGCCGCCCGCCAGAGATTGTCGCCTGCGTTCCGGCGGCGCACCCCCGTGCGCCGTCATCGTGGCAGCTTGACCTCCGTCAGCCGAACCGTGATCGCGCTCGTTTTCGGGTTCGCCCTCGCCGGCGCGCTCGGACTTGCGACGGCGACCCCGGCCGCGGCGCAGGGCTTCACCTACAATCCCAGACCCGCCCGGCCGGTACCGCCGCGCACCGCCAACGACGGACAGATGCTCGTCCAGGCGGTCGAGGTGGATTACGACTACAACAATTCGCGCGTGTCGGCGGTCGGCAACGTGCAGATGTTCTACAATGGAACGAGCATCGAGGCCGACAAGGTCATCTACGATCAGAAGACCAAGCGCCTGCATGCCGAAGGCAACATCCGCATGACCGATGCGGACGGCAAGATCACCTACGCCAACATGATGGATTTGAGCGACGATTATCGCGACGGGTTCGTCGATTCGCTGCGCGTCGATACCGCCGACGCGACGCGCATGGCGGCGACGCGGGCGGACCGCACCAGCGGCAACTACACCGTGTTCGAAAACGGTGTTTATACCGCCTGCGCGCCCTGCAAGGACGATCCGAAGAAGCCGCCGCTATGGCAGGTCAAGGGCGCGCGCATCATTCACGACCAGATGGACAAGATGCTGTATTTCGAGAACGCCCAGCTCGAATTCTTCGGCGTCCCGATGGCGTACATTCCGTATTTCTCGACGCCCGATCCGACCGTGAAACGCAAGACCGGGTTCTTGATGCCGGCTTTCTCGGAGGTTTCGACCTACGGATACGGCGTCGAAATCCCGTTCTACTGGGCGATCGCGCCGGATTACGATGCGACCATCAATCCGCGCATCACCAGCACGCAAGGCGTGCTGTTCCAGGCCGAATTCCGTCAGCGCCTGATGACCGGATCATATCAAATCCGCGCCTATGGCATCGACCAGCTGGACCCGGGAGCCTTCGCCGGTCAGCCCGGCGACCGCCAGTTCCGCGGCGGCCTCGAAACCAAGGGCCAGTTCGCGCTGAACGACAAATGGGTGTGGGGCTGGGACGGCGTCGTGCTCTCGGACTACTATTTCATGTCCGACTACCGGCTCGCCCAGTACAAGGATCCGCTTAACTCGTTCCTGAGCCTGCCGACCGAGGCCATTTCCCAGCTTTATCTGACCGGGGTCGGCGATCGCAGCTACTTCGACATGCGCACCATCTACTATCTGAGCTTCTCGGGCTTCCAGCAACAGGTTCCGGTTATCCATCCGGTCGTCGACTATTCGAATGTCCTCAACAACTCGTGGTTTGGCGGAGAAGTCAGCTACAAGACCAACTTCACGAGCCTGACGCGCAATGACGCCGCCTTCGACCCGATCACGACACTGGCGAACACCAACGGCCTGTGCACGTCGGCCTCCGCCGATCCGCTGGCGCGGCTGCCGACGCAGTGCCTGCTGCGCGGCATGCCGGGCACCTACACGCGGTTGACCGCCGAGGCGCAGTGGCGGCGATCGTTCACCGATTCCGCTGGCGAAATCTGGACGCCGTTCGCGAGCGTC
>Ga0209006_10004550_pt1 | contig 12575 bp, 11 predicted proteins | sample JacPin_JW_Ref_O2_FD_188567 | JGI IMG/M metagenome (GOLD analysis project Ga0209006, IMG submission 188567) | Forest soil microbial communities from Algoma, Ontario, Canada - Jack Pine, Ontario site 1_JW_Ref_O2 (SPAdes) (version 2) | ecosystem: Environmental > Terrestrial > Soil > Boreal...
TTTGGAGCCTTCGAGCGAACCGGCCTTGTTGGCCGCGGCTGCCCAAGCCTGCACGGCGGCGTAGCCGCGCAATCCGTAGGAGACGTCGGCCTTCTTGCCGTATTTGGCTTCGAAGCGCTTGAAGAAGCCGTTCACGTCGGCGTCCGGATCGTCGCCGTATTTCGAGCCGTAGCTGATGACGTAGAAATTGCTCAGATCGGGGATCGAGCCGATCCAGTAGTCGCCGTCGAGCGATTCACCGGTCACGATGGCGGCGTCGATGCCGGCGGCGCGCAGCTGCCGCATGGCGCTCGGTCCACCCGGCGCGTAGGAGCAAAAGAAGATCATGTCCGGCTTTTTGCTCAGGCTGGTGATGCGGGTGACCTGAGCGGCGATCGAGGGATCGTTGTTGAGGAACGTGTCCTGACCGAGCAGTCCGTCTTTGCCGGCGAGCTCGGTCCAGCGGGCGGCGAAGCTGCCGCACAGCGATTTGGTATAGGCGATCGTATTATCGAGCAGGACGTAAGCGGTCTTCCAGCCCTTTTGTTTGAACCCCCATTCGGCCAACAGCGCACCCTGCGCCTGGCTGGCATTCGAGGTCGAGTAAGCGAGCGGGCCGACGCCCTGCACGCCAAATTTTGGATCCGAGGCCCCGGAGAAAGCCACGACGTCTTTCTGCTGCGCGACATAGGCGCCGGGCGCGCCGAAATCGAAATCGCTGGGAAAGAGGATAGCCTTGGCGCCCTTGCCGATGACGTCGACGGCGCCGTCGGCCCCGAGCGGCGGTTCGGACTTGTTGTCGAACTCGACGATCTCGATCGGCTGGCCGAGAACGCCGCCGGCGGCGTTGATCTCGGCGACCGCGAGCTTTGCCCCGGCGATGGTGTCGGCATCGATCGGCGCGAACCAGCCGCTAAACGACATCACCAGCCCGAACACCGGCTTATCCGCGGCCCACGTCGTCGTTGTCGCCGTGAGCGCAACGATTGCGGATGCCGCCAGAGCGGCCATTCCAATTTTTCTGCCCAGTTTTCTGATCATGTGACCAACTCCCCGTTTTCATCCGACGCCAAGCCGGAAGTCTACGGGAAATTACTTCAAGCTTAAAGGGATTTCGGCGCGCCGCAATTACACGCCGAGATAGCGGTGCTGCAGGTCCGACGCCTGCGCGAGCGCCTGTGACGTTCCGGTCCACACGACGCGGCCGCGCTCGATGATGTAATGACGATCGGCGATGCGGGTCAGCGCGTCGACATTCTTGTCGATGACCAGGATCGACTGCCCGGCCTTGCGCAGGAGTTCCAGACAGCGCCAAATCTCGTCGCGGATCAGCGGCGCCAGCCCTTCGGTCGCTTCGTCGAGGATGAGCAGGCGCGGATTGGTCATCAGCGCCCGGCCGACCGCCAGCATCTGCTGCTCGCCGCCGGAGAGCAGATTGGCCATCGAGCCGGCACGTTCGGCCAGCCGCGGAAACAGCGCGAATACCTTGGCGAGCGTCCACGGATCAGCCGCGCCGTTACGGTTCGCGGCGGTCGCGAGGAGGTTCTCGCGTGCGGTCAAATTGGGAAAGACCTGGCGCCCTTCGGGCACCAATCCGAGGCCGAGCTTGGCGATACGGTAGGCGGGCAGTCCGCGGACTTGCGTGCCGCCGAACCGGATCGAGCCTCCCGCGCATGGCGTCAGCCCCATGATCGAGCGCACGGTCGTGGTCTTGCCCATGCCGTTGCGGCCCATGAGCGAGACCATTTCGCCAGGCGCGATGGTGAGCGAAATCCCGAACAGCACGCGGCTCAGGCCGTAACTGGTTTCAACATCGGCGACGTCGAGCAGCGGCGCTTCAGCCATGACGTCCACCGTGATCGCTGCTCTCCTTTTCGCCCAGATACGCTTGGCGAACGGCGGCATCGGCCCTGATCGCTTCCGGATGGCCACTGGCAATGATGCGGCCATAGACCAGCACGGTCAGCCGATCGGCCAGCGCGAACACAGCCTCCATGTCATGCTCGATCAGAAGGATCGTCACGCTGCCCTTAAGATCGCGGAGCATGTGCACCATCCGCGCGGACTCTTCCGGCCCCATACCGGCCATCGGCTCGTCGAGCAGCAGAAGCCGCGGTCCGGTCGCAAGCGCCATGGCGATTTCAAGCTGGCGGTGCTCCCCATGGCTGAGCTTGTCGACGCGCACGCCGGCGCGCTCCTTGAGCCCGACGCGCTCCAGCGCGGCCAGCGCCGGCTGGCGCAATTCGTCCTCGCGCCGCGCGTCGCGCCAGAAGCGGAACGAATGCCCGCAATGGGCCTGCACGGCGAGCGCCACATTGTCGAGCGCGGTGAAGTCGCGGAACAGCGAAGTTATCTGGAACGAGCGCGCCAGCCCGAGGCGGCTCCGGCGATGGACCGGAAACCGGGTGATGTCGGAGCCGTCAAAGCGGATGTTGCCCCCCTGCGGCGCAATTTCGCCGCTGAGCAAGCCGATGAGCGTGGTCTTGCCGGCGCCGTTCGGCCCGATGACGGCGTGCACTTCGTTCGGCGTGATATCGAGCGTGATGCCGTCGGCCGCCACCACGCCGCCGAAACGCCGTGTCAAAAGCTCGGTTTGCAGGAGCGCGCTAGCCACGACGTCGGCCTTCGAGCAAGCCGCCGATGCCGCCATGCACATAGATGGCGACCAAAAGCAAAATCGGTCCGAGGATCAGATCGGAATACTCGGTCACCCGCGACAGACCCTCCTGCAACAGCAAGAAAGTTACGGCGCCGATCACCGGTCCGAACAGCGAGCCGAGGCCGCCCAGCGCCACCATGACGATGAGGTCGCCCGAGCGCGTCCAATGCATGATCGCCGGACTGATGAAGCTGGTGTGGTTGGCGAGCAGCGCACCGGCCAGCCCGCACAGCGCGCCGGCGATGACGAAGGCCGCCAGCTTGTAACGAAATGTCGGGAAGCCGATGGCGCGCATGCGCCGTTCGTTGGAGCGGGTGCCGCGGATCGCCAATCCGAAGCGCGAGTTCACCAGCCGCGAGATCAGATAAATGCTGGCCAGCAGAACCGCGAAGCACAGATAGTAGAATACCGTCCGGTTGTTGAGATCGATCAAGCCGCCGAAGTCGCTGCGCTTGTAGATAGTCAGGCCATCGTCGCCGCCGTAGCGGTCAAGCCCGATGGCCACATAATAGATCATCTGCGCGAAGGCGAGCGTGATCATGATGAAATAGACGCCGCGCGTGCGCAAGCTGAGCGCGCCGACGACCAGCGCGTACAGCGCCGAAGCGGCGACAGCGAGCGGCCATTGCACGAACCCCGAGCCGATGCCTTCCTTGGCGAGGATGCCGACGGCATAACCGCCAATGCCGAGATAGGCGGCGTGGCCAAAGCTCACCATGCCGCCATAACCCATAATCAGGTTGAGACTGACGGCGCCGATCGCAAGAATAAGCACCCGCGTGAATAGCGTCAGTATGAACGTATTGCCGGTCACGTGCGAATAGAGCGGAAATAACGCCAGGATCGCCAACAAGGCAATCGTGAATACCGTCCGCGGCGTAAACGCGAACCATGGCCGCGCGGCGAGCGAAGGATCCAGCGATGCGGTCATCTGCTCGCCGCCGGGAACAGTCCTTCCGGCCTGAATACCAGGATCGCGGCCATCAGCATGTAGATCGACATCGACGACAAGGATGGCCCGAGCGTTTGCGCCGCATTGGTGCTCAAGACCAGTCGGAGCATATCGGGAAGGAAGGCGCGGCCGACCGTATCGATGAGGCCGACGATGATCGCGGCCACGAACGCGCCGCGGATCGAGCCGATGCCGCCGATGATGATCACCACGAAGGCGAGGATGAGAATATTCTCGCCCATGCCGATCTGGACCGTGAGGATGGGCGCTTGCATCACGCCGGCAAAACCCGCCAGCGCCGCGCCAAGGCCGAAGACCAGCGTATAGAGGAGCTTGATGTTGATGCCGAGCGCGCCGACCATTTCGCGATTGGAAGCGCCGGCGCGGATCAGCATGCCGAGGCGGGTGCGCATCACGAGGGCGTAGAGCAGCCCGGCGACGGCAAGGGTCGCGAGGATGATGACCAGGCGATAGATCGGATAATAGACGCCGGGCAAGATTTGAACCGCGGTCAGCATCTGCGACGGCGGCGACAATGTCCGGCCCTCAGGTCCCCAGATCAGCCGTACCAGCTCGTTGAAAAATAAAATCAGGCCGAATGTGCCGAGCACGTGGTCGAGATGATCGCGCCGGTACAAAGGTCTGATCGCGATGACTTCGAGCACCATGCCGGCAATAAGCGAGGCAAGGATCGCCAGGATCAGCGCCAGGACAAAACTTCCGGTCAATGTAGCGAAGGTGGCGGCGAAATAAGCCCCGAGCATGTACAGCGAGCCGTGCGCCAGATTGACGAGGTCCATGATTCCGAAGACCAGCGTCAACCCGGCCGCCAGCAGAAACAGCAACATTCCCAGCTGCACGCCGTTGAGGCATTGCTCGATGAAATACAGCATGGCCTCGAGCGCTATTCCGTTGCGCCGTCACCCGGCGGCGGGGCGATTGCCCGCGTCCGGATGACGGCTGCCGCGCGAACCGACACCTACAACAACTATTGCCCCAATTTCATTGGGCAGCGGTCGTGAAAGCGATCCTGGTCGTTCTCGACGACGGTGGCGACCGTCTTGAGCACGTACTCGTCGCCCGCTTTCACCAGATCCTGCAGATAGAAGTTCTGAATTGGGATGTGGTTGTTGCCGAATTTGAAATTGCCGCGCACAGATTTGAAATCGGCTTTTTCCATGGCCTTGCGCATCTCTTCTTTCTTCGACAGGTCGCCATTGACTGCTGTCACCGCGCTGTTGAGCAACGACACCGCGTCGTAGGTTTGCGCGCCATAGTACGACGGCCGCAATTTGTACTTGGCGATGTAGTCGGCGACGAACTTCTTGTTGGCCTCGTTCGGCAGGTCGTTGACCCATTCCTGGGTGCCGGGAATGCCGAGAGCCAGATCCTTGAGCCGCGGGATCGACAATTCGTCGACCGTGAAGCCCTGATAGAGCTGAATTTGCCCCTTGAGACCCGACTGCACATATTGGGTAATGAACTGAACGCCGGCGCCGCCGGGATAGAACACGAAGATCGCCTCGGCGCCGGAAGCGCGTGCCTTTGACAATTCGGCGGAGAAGTCGAGCTGGTCCGGCCAGCGCGTGTATTCTTCGCCGAGAATCTTACCCTTGTAGGTGTTTTTCAAGCCGGCGAGCATGTCCTTGCCGGCCGCGTAATTCGGACCGATCAGGAAGACCGATTTCACGCCTTTCTGATTCATGTAGAGGCCCATCGCCTGCGGCGTCTGGTCGTTTTGCCAGGACGTCGAAAATACGTAGGGCGAGCACAATTCGCCCGCAAAGGCGGACGCGCCGGCGTTGGTCACGACCGTTATGGTCTTTGAGTCGGTCAGCGGCTTGAGCGAGGCCAAGAGCACGTTCGACCAGATGTAGCCGACGATGAAATCGACATGGTCGGACTCGATCAGCTTCTGGGTCTTCTGCACGCCAACGTCCGGCTTCTGCGTGTCGTCTTCGTAGATGACCTCGACCGGCAGGCCGCCGAGCTTGCGGCCGAGGTGGTCGAGACCGAGCTCGAACGCATTGCGCATGTCGTTGCCGATGGCCGCGGTCGGGCCGCTGAACGTGCTGATGAAGCCGATTTTGACGGTTTTCTGCTGCGCCGATGCGTCTTGAACCATTCCCGCCGCCAGCGCGAGCGCGGTCGCGGCCAAAACTCCTATCCTGATCATCGCATGCATCCCTCTGATTGCCGCACCCGTCGGGCGCGGAGGCGTCTCGTGTTGTTGAGCCTTATTACCCCATGAATGCCCGATTTGACCGCGCCGCGGCGTCCTAATCAAGCCGAACGTGCGAATTGGTAAATCGCACAGTGACGCAGGTGAAATCGAGCCTCTTTAGGTGCCGCTCTGGCCAAAAACCGGGCGCCGCCTTGCCCGCGTGAACGTTGCACGGAAGGTTTGCGCATCTTACCTGTTCGCTCATTGCGGGCGCAGCCCTCCCCCGCCCAACCGTCGGCGCGAACCAAGGCAAATAAGAACGCATGCCACAGAATTTCGAATTCGGACTGGATACCTTTGGCGATGTCACGGTCGGGCCCGGCGGCGAACCTCTGTCCCACGCGCAAGTCCTCCGCAACGTTGTCGAGGAGGGAGTCCTTGCCGATGAAGTCGGCGTTGACGCTTTTGGGGTCGGAGAACACCACCGGCCGGATTTTTCGGTGTCAGCTCCCGAGGTCGTGCTGGCGACGATTGCCGGGCGCACCAAGCGGATACACCTTGGCTCAGCGGTGACGGTGCTGTCATCGGACGATCCTATTCGGGTCTTTGAGCGGTTTTCGACGCTCAATGCCGTATCGAATGGGCGCGCCGAGGTGACGCTCGGGCGTGGCTCGTTCATCGAGTCCTTTCCGCTGTTCGGCTATGACCTGTCCCAGTACGAGGTCCTGTTCGAGGACAAGCTCGACCTGTTTGCTGCGCTGCTGCGATCCGAGACGGTGACCTGGGAAGGCCAGACACGTCCGCCGCTGAAAAACCAGCGCGTCTTCCCGCCGATCGAAGGCGGGCCGTTGCGGACCTGGATCGGCGTCGGCGGCAGTCCGGAATCCGTCGTCCGCGCGGCGCGCTATGAGCTGCCGCTGGCGCTCGCCATCATCGGCGGCGATCCGGCACGGTTTAAGCCCTATGTCGATCTCTATCACCGCGCCTTTGCCCAGCTCGGCAAGCCGATGCTGCCGATCGCCGTGCACTCGCCCGGCTACGTCGCCGACACCGACCAAGCAGCCCGCGAAGAATATTGGCTCGGCTACAAGGCGATGCACGACCGGATCGGCGCCGAGCGCGGCTGGCCGCCGATGGCGCGCGCGTCATTCGACCAAGAAGTCGAGGGCGGCGCACTCCATGTCGGCGCCCCGGAAACGGTGGCGCGCAAGATCGCCAAGACCGCGAAGGCGCTCGGCATCGTGCGCTTCGATCTCAAATACTCGGCCGGCACGCTGGCGCATGACAAGCTGATGCATTGCATCGAGCTTTACGGCACCAAGGTCATTCCGCTGGTGCGGGAGATGCTGGCGGAGCAATTGTCGCCGGTCGCCTGAACATCGGCTTGGTTTTTAGTAGTGACAATTCGGAATTCGGATCACACCGGACGTCGACAGGCAACCGCGCAGCTGTGACGGCCACTGATCGTCTTCCGCGCCATCGGCGGTTTGTAAGAGACAATCCAGGACCTTTCGGTCGTTTTCCTTTTGCCGGGCCAGCTGCATATCGGCAGGACGCAGACAAAGAATAGTCGGTGGCTGTTGGCTCTCCCGCTTAGGCGTCTTTGTCCGCGCCGCGGCACTGTCATGCCACGCGCACAATGCGAGCGCGGCCAGCATGGCACGAAGCAACTGCGCAGCGCGCTTCGACAGCGGCTTTCTCCCTATCTCGCCGCTTGTGTGCGCGACGTTCACGGCGAAAAGGTGCGGCTCCGTATTCGCTCCGGTATTCGCGCTTAAGTTCCAACCAGCCCCAATTGCGGGCTCGACGGCTCGGCGTGCGTGCGTTTGGCAATGCGTCCTGCCAACCGCGACAGCCGGCCGGCTTCGACCGCGGCGCGCATGCTTTTCGCCATCACCACCGGATCGCGCGCTTTCGACACCGCGGTATTCAACAGCACCGCCGAGCAGCCGAGCTCCATGGCGAGCGCCGCGTCGGAGGCCGTGCCGATCCCAGCGTCGAGCACCACAGGCACCGGCGAGCGCGTACACACAAGCTCGATCAGATGCGGATTAGAAATCCCCAGCCCCGAGCCGATCGGCGAGCCGAGCGGCATGATGGCGGCGGCGCCGGCGTCGGCAAGCTTGCGGCAGGTCACCGGATCCTCGGTGCAGTAAGGCAGCACGACAAAGCCCTTGCCGACCAGCGTTTCGGTCGCGCGCACCAATTCCTCGACGTCGGGATAAAGTAGCTCGCGGTCGCCGATGACTTCCAGCTTGATCCAGTTGGTGTCGAGGGCTTCGCGCGCCAGCTCGGCGGTGAGCACGGCGTCCTTGGCGGTCTGGCAGCCGGCCGTATTGGGCAGAAAGCGCACGCGGCCGGCCAACAGCTCGATCAGGCTCTCGTCGTCGCCGGCAAGGCTGATGCGGCGGATCGATGCCGTCACCATCGCGGTCCCGCTCGCCTCGACGGCGTCGAGCATGATCTTGCGATTGGGATAGCCCGCAGTGCCGAGGAAAAGCCGCGAGCCAAACTCTTGTCCGGCAATGATCAGCGGATCGGACATTGTCTGCTCCTCAAACTTTCTCCGCTCATTCCCGCGCAAGCGGGAATCCAGAAGAGTCCGTGACCTCTCGGTGGAACTGGGTCCCCGCCTTCGCGGGGACGAGCGGGATACGGTTGTTTCGTCATGATTGGATTTGCTTCATCCCCCCTGCCGCGCGCGCACGATCTCGACGCTGTCGCCGGGCCGCAGCCGTGTCGCCTGCCAGGCCGCGCGCGGAACGACCGCGCCGTTGAGGGCAACCGCGATGCCCTTTTGCTCGGTGTCGACGGCTTTTTCCGCCAGCAACACGTCGAGCGTCGCCGCCGCCAGCGGCTCGCTTTCGCCATTCACCCGGATCAACGCTTCGCCCATCGGCGTCTCCAAAAGATCACTCGGCCGCCCGCGCCGGCAAAAACCGTTCGAGGCCGAACGGCTTGATCGCCGGCTCGACGACATCGTCGAGGATGAGGCGGGCCATCGCGTCCGCCGTCACCGGCGCCAGCAGGATGCCGTTACGATGATGCCCGGTCGCATAGAACAAGCCGTCGAGCGGTCCGGGGCCGAGGATCGGCGCATCGTCGCGGCTGCCCGGCCGATGTCCGACCCAGATCTCATCGATCGGCAAGTCCTCGACCGCGGGCACCGCGCGCCAGGCGGCTTCCAGCAACGTCAGCATGCCGCCGGCGGTGATCGTGTCGTCAAAGCCTTTTTCCTCGACGGTGCCGCCGACAATGAGCCGGCCATCGCGGCGCGGCACCAGATAGGCGCCCGGCGCCCACAGCACGTGCGTCAGCAGCGGCGCCGCCGCGTCCATCCGCAGCGCCAGCATCTGGCCTTTGACCGGACGCACTGGCGGCCGCCGGTCCGGCGGCAGTCCGCCGATCGTGCGCGACCAGGCGCCGGCAGCGAGCACCACGATGTCCGCCGCGACGGTGGTGCCGTCTTCGAGCCCAACGCCCCTCGCCTGCCCGCTTTGCACGACAATCTCTTTGACCGACCGATGCTCCTGAATCGTCGCGCCGGCCGCCTCGGCGGCGATCCGCAAAGCCCGCGCGAGCTTGCGGTTATCGACCTGATGATCCTCCGGCGAAAACAGCGCGCCGGCGATCTTGCCGGCAAGCCGCGGCTCGCGCGCGCGCGTTGCCGCAGCCGAGAGCCACTCAAGCGGCAAGTCGAGGCGGCGTTGATATTCCAAGCGATGTGCGATCTCGCCCTGATCGTCGGCGGTCAAGGCCAGCACCAGCGTGCCCTCACGCCGCAATTCGACATCGACGCCGCTGGCCTGCTGCAGCTCTTGCGCAAAGGCCGGCCACCGCGCCTGGCTGTCGCGGCCGAGCGCCACCAAAGCCTCTTCGCCTGGCTCGGCTTCACAGCAAGCGGCCAGCATGCCGGCGGCCGCGTAGCTGGCGCCCGCTCCGGCCTTGCCGCGGTCGAAGACCGTCACCGTGGCGCGTCCGGCAAGCCGCCAGGCGATGCCGAGCCCGACCACGCCGGCGCCGATGATGGCGACGCGCGGTTTGCCCGTGATCGTCGCAATGGCGTGAATTGTCTCGCTCAACGCGGCTCCCTTCGCTGGTATGACCCAGACAGGTTCGACGGGTGTGATCTCAGCCGCGTTTTTTTGCGCGGCACCCCTGGCCGATGCACCGATGATGGTGATTTTCGCTGCCGCCGACAAGAGGCCGTTCTTTGAGGCGGTTTCTTGAGGCGGCTGTTGGCGCCGGCCCTAAGCCTTGGCCGCAGTCCTGACCGCCGCCTTGGCCAAGCGTTCAGGGCTTGCTTTGGCCAAAGCATCGAACTCCATCAAACGTTCAAGAAGCGGCTCCATGTCCTTGAGTAGCATCATATTTGGCCCGTCGGAGGGTGCCCGGTCGGGATCCTGATGGGTCTCGATGAAAACGCCGGCAACGCCCACAGCCACGGCGGCCCGCGCCAGCACCGGCACGAATTCCCGCTCGCCGCCGGAGGAGGTCCCTTTGCCACCCGGCTGCTGCACCGAATGGGTCGCATCGAAGATCACCGGCACACCCATCCCGGCGAGCACCGGCAGCGCGCGCATGTCGGAGACCAGCGTGTTGTAGCCGAACGAGACGCCGCGCTCCGTGACCAGGACGTTGGGATTGCCGGCGGCGGTGATCTTTTCCACCACATTGGCCATGTCCCAGGGTGCCAGGAATTGCCCCTTCTTCACGTTGACGACGCGGCCAGTCTTGGCGGCGGCGACCAACAGGTCCGTCTGCCGGCAGAGGAACGCCGGGATCTGTAAAATATCGGCGACCTCGGCGATCGCGGCACACTGATCCGGTTCGTGCACGTCGGTGAGCACCGGCACGCCGAGTTTCTCACGCAGCTCGGCGAAAATCGCCAGCGCCTTGTGGAGGCCGAGGCCGCGCGCGCTCCTGGCGCTGGTGCGGTTCGCCTTGTCGAACGAGGTTTTGTAGACCAAACCGATGCCGCACCGCGCCGCGATCTCCTTGAGCGCGCCGGCCATGTCGAAGGCATGCGCGCGGCTTTCCAGCACGCACGGCCCGGCAATCAGCGCCAACGGCAAAGCGTTGCCGAACCGCGCCTTGCCGGCGGCGACGACGGCGTTCGGCTTTGTTGGATGAAGCTTCATGCGCCGACCATGAAGGCGGTGCCGCGCCGGGTCAACCGGCCGCTATTTCACCGCGGAGAACGCCGTCGGTTTGAGGAACGCGCTTTTGATGTTGGCGATGATGGGTCCGTCCTTCTCGCTGTCGTCGCGCGCTTTGATCCAGGCGGGATCGGCCAAGAAGGCTTCCCAAACTTTCTCGCGCTCGGCGAGCGATTCCCAGGCCAGCAGATAGTGCAGGTCGTTGTTGCCGTCGCCGACCAGCACGGTCCAGAAGCCGGCCTGCCGGATGCCGTGCCTGGCCCAGATTTTCAGGGTGTGATCGTCGAACCGCTTGAGCAGCGCCGGTAGCCGCCCGGGTATGCATTGATAGATGCGTAGTTCGTAGATCATCAGATTCCTCCCTCTTCGTCATTCCGGGGCGCGCCAAAGGCGCGAGCCCGGAATCCATAACCATAAACGGTGCAAGTTCTGCTCGGGCGGTGGTTATGGATTCCGGACTTGCCGCTTCGCGGCAAATGACAAGCAACTTACACCAGCCGGCTCTGCTCCACCGCGGCGCCGATGAAGGAGGAGAATAGCGGGTGCGGCGCGAACGGCCGCGACTTCAGCTCGGGATGGAATTGCACGCCGATGAACCAAGGATGGTTGGCGTATTCGATGATTTCCGGCAGCAATCCGTCGGGCGACATGCCGGAAAAGCGCATGCCGTGCTGCGCCAGGCGGTCCTTGTAGGCGGTGTTGACCTCGTAGCGATGGCGATGACGCTCGGAGATTTCCGCCGCCTGATAAATGTCGGCGATCTTGCTGCCGCGCGCCAGCAAAGCGGGATAGGCGCCGAGCCGCATGGTGCCGCCGAGATCGCCGGCGGCGCCGCGTTTCTCCAGCGCGTTGCCCTTCATCCATTCGGTCATCAGGCCGACGACCGGTTCGCTGGTCGGCACGAACTCGGTCGAGTTCGCTTCCTCGATGCCGCAGAGGTTTCGCGCCGCTTCGATCACCGCCATCTGCATGCCGAAGCAGATGCCGAAATACGGCACCTCGCGTTCGCGCGCGAACTGTGCGGCACGGATTTTTCCTTCGGCGCCGCGCTGGCCGAAGCCGCCAGGCACCAGGATGCCGTCGACATGTTCAAGGAACGGCGCCGGGTCTTCGTTTTCGAAGACCTCGCTTTCGATCCAGTCGAGATTGACCTTGACCTTGTTGGCAATGCCGCCGTGCGACAGCGCCTCGATCAGCGACTTATAGGCGTCCTTCATGCCGGTATATTTGCCGACAATGGCGATGGTCACGTCGCCTTCCGGATTGCGGACGCGCTGGTTGATCCTGTGCCAGGTCGCGAGGTCGGGCTCGGGCGGGCTTTCGATGCCGAAGGCGGCCAGAACCTCGCCGTCGAGACCGCCGGCGTGATAGGCCTCCGGCACCGCGTAGATATTGTCGACGTCGAGCGCCTCGATCACCGCGCTTTCACGCACGTTGCAGAATAGCGCCAGCTTGCGCCGCTCGCTTTGCGGGATCGGCCGGTCGCTGCGGCACAGCAGGATATCGGGCTGGATGCCGATGGCGCGCAATTCGCGCACCGAATGCTGAGTCGGCTTGGTCTTGAGCTCGCCGGCGCTCGGGATGAATGGCAGCAGCGTCAGGTGAATATAAACGGCGTGATGCCGCGGCAGGTCGTTGCCGAGCTGACGAATGGCTTCGAAA
>Ga0209006_10004552_pt1 | contig 12574 bp, 9 predicted proteins | sample JacPin_JW_Ref_O2_FD_188567 | JGI IMG/M metagenome (GOLD analysis project Ga0209006, IMG submission 188567) | Forest soil microbial communities from Algoma, Ontario, Canada - Jack Pine, Ontario site 1_JW_Ref_O2 (SPAdes) (version 2) | ecosystem: Environmental > Terrestrial > Soil > Boreal...
ATGGAGTCGATGCGAGTTATCGCACGCCGATGGGAGCTGGCACTAATACAGTGCAGTTCACCGCGGGAGGGTCGGATACGAGATTTCCAGGGCCGGACGGCATCGGTACAATACACGCGCGCGGCTTGAGGACCTTTGTCGATACTTTTGAAGACGGCTTCGCGACCGCAAGGGTCACGTACGGTCGCTCGCACGTCACGATCGCTGAATTCGATCCGCTGTTTGATGGGTTCCGGCAATTCGGTCCACAGGGCGTCGCGATCGCTGATCGATATGACGTCGACAGTCGCGTGGTCAATTTCTTGGGCTTGGGCGCCAGTTACGACCCGGGAAAGTGGTTCGTGATGAGTGAGCTCGGGCACTTTAGCTCCCATTCCCTACCCGGCGATGACACCGGCTGGTACGTCAGTGGCGGCCCTCGGCTGGGTCGATTCACACTCTTTGCGACGTACGCCGCGCGCAAGGTCGAAAGCAATAGATCAGACGCCGGCTTGACGGTCACCGACTTGCCGCCATCGCTGGCCATTGCTGCTGCTGAGCTCAACGCCGTTCTCAACACGGAGCTCGCATCGATCGCCGTTCAAAGGACGATCTCCACGGGTGTGCGTTGGGATTGTTTGAAGGACCTGGATTTCAAGCTTCAGGTCGACCATACGCGTAACGGCGCCGGATCGCCCGGCATATTGGAGGACCTGCAGCCGGGCTTTAAACCGGGAGGTACCGTCAATCTCATCAACGCTGCGTTAGATTTCGTGTTTTGACCCTGAGAAGTGCCCAGCGGACCGGCCTTATCTCCCGCTCAATGTGCCCGCGCCAATTGTGACTAGAGTTGACGCGACGCCACCGGGTTAGTCCGCGAGGCCGACCGTGACCTTATGCGCGTCGGTCGATACCACGACTTCCAGCGCGGTCGGAGCCAATCACCCGACGGGATGGAGGCCGCCCACCCGTTGATCAGCAGGCGCCGGCGTTGGCTCGCATATCGAAGACACTCACGCGTTGCGCAAGCCTGCTCGCTCACCGACGTACGTTATCTCGGTGGCCTGCGCCTCCAAGAGCCGCGTAAACTGATCAGCCGGCAGTGGCCGTTTGAAATAGAACCCCTGCAGTTCGTCGCAGGCGTGGGTACGCAGGAACTCAGCCTGATCCTTCGTTTCGACTCCTTGCGCAACAACGGTCAAACTCAGGCTCTTGCCCATGGCAATGATCGCATCTGCAAGACCCGTATCTTCGGCGCTACCGGCGATGTCACGAATTAAGGACCGATCGATCTTGATGGTATCAAGCGGAAAGCGCTGTAGCGTGGCGAGCGACGTGTAACCGGTGCCGAAGTCGTCGATGGCTATGCGAATTCCGATCGCTTTCAGCCCAGTTAGGATCCGGCGCGTATCCTCGACATTATGGATCAGCATGCTTTCGGTGATCTCGAGTTCCAGAAGATGCGGGTCCATGCCGGTGGCAGTCAAAATCCCGGCCACATCCGCAAGCAGACGCTCGTCGGCGAACTGCCGCGCGGTGAGATTAACGGCGATGCTCAAACGCGGCAGACCCTGGTTCTGCCACGCGACGTTTTGCAAACACGCAGTTCTGAGCACCCATTTGCCGATCGGCACAATGAGGCCGGTTTCCTCGGCAATCGGGATGAATTGCATCGGCGCGACGGTGCCAAGGTCCGGATGCTGCCAGCGCAGGAGAGCTTCCATGCCGGTGATGCGGCCGCTGACGATATCGCGCTTGGCCTGATAGTGCAGTCTGAATTCGCCGCGCTCGAGCGCGTGTCGCAGACTCGATTCGAGCGTCAGCCGCTCAAGGGAATTGGCATTGAGTCGTTCGGAATAGAACTGGAAGTTGTTTTTGCCTTCCGCCTTCGCCTGATACATCGCAATGTCGGCGTTTTTGGTCAGCGTCTGCTCGTCGAGCCCATCCTGCGGATAGGTGCTAATGCCGATGCTTGTCGTGATTCGAAATTCGTGGCCGATGAGAGTAAACGGGCCGGCGATCACGGCGAGTATCTTTTGTGCAACGGTGGCCGCGTATTTGCCGTCGTCCAACGCCGGCAAAAGCAATACGAATTCATCGCCTCCCAAGCGCGCAACCGTATCGCTGTCGCGCACGCAAGTTCTAAGCCGGGCGGCGACCTCCTTGAGCAATTGATCTCCTGCTTCGTGTCCCAGCGTGTCATTGATCTGCTTGAAGCGGTCAAGGTCGAGAAATGCCACTGCAAGATGCCTATCATAGCGACGCGATTCGCTGATGCTTTGGGCGAGAAGCTTGCTGAACATGCTTCTATTCGGAAGACCCGTCAGGCCGTCGTGATAGGCGAGGTACTCGATGCGTTGCGCAAGTTCCAGTTTGATTTCGCTTTCGCGAAGGCGGCTTACCGCGAGCTGCCAATTCGCATATCCCAATAGTCCGGTTACGGGTACGACGAGGGCGCTGGCGAGCAATGCCCACCAGAGGTAAACAAACTGGTCGCTCTGCGCTGCGATGACCTGTTCGTCTGCCGATAATCCGACCAGTACGGCCACGGGAAAGCCATAAAGTTCGCGCGCGCTCGTGTACCGACGGCCGCCGTCCCAGCTGCTGGTCGAGACGCCTGCTTCTTTCTCCGTTGCATCAGGCCCGGACACCACTTGGGCATAATCAACGCTGCCGCCGGAAAACACCGCATCTCCGGTACGTCTGACCCGAAAGACGCCATCCGCCCCGAGCAACGCTAGTACGCCCTGCTGTCCGAACTGCGCCACGTCGTAGGTACTTACAAAATAGTCCGCGTCGACCGCGACTATGACCGCACCGTCAAACGTTCCATCGCGTGCGCTTAATCTGCGACTAAAATGCAGTTTTGCGTGACCGGTCGGACCGCGAGCCATCTGGCCAATATAGAAGTTGTCTTTATCGTATTGCGCGCGAAAGTAGTCTTGCGTAGCGACATTCTGGCCAACGGTCGGACGCGTGCTGTCGATGACCGCGCCGCTACGATCGGCGGTGCTGACGACGAAGAGCAGATCGGGGGGCAATAAATCGTTGTCACGGAGGTCTGCGAGGCGGAGGGCGCCACCGCGGTCGTGCAAATACTGCACGAGATTTAGAGTTTGATCGATTTCGTGCAGCGCGCGCCCGACCTGGGCCTCGTAGGTGCCCAACAGGTCGCGACTCGATATCGCCGCGGCATGCACTGCAGCGGCATGCTTGACTCGTAGAATTCCGAATGTCGAAACCCATATGACCGTGAGCAGGAATACCGCTATCAGCGGAAATAGGACCTGAGGCTCCGTGGCGCGGCTAAGGAAGCTACGAGTCCGGTCTTTCAAAGGCGCCACGATTCCTTGTGTGGGGAGTGCTGGGTCAGCTGGTCGATAACCAGAGCCCGGCAGGTTGAACAGATCAATTTAACAAATGCTCCCGGCCTAGAGCTGTGCGCCATATCACGGTCGCGCGGGAGCCGGGCGGTTCGGGCACCCGAATTGCCCGGGGCCCTCCAAGGCCGCCGGCCAGACCCACCGCGGCTGACAAACGCCCTGGCGCCAAGGGCCTCATCGCTCGCGTCTTGACGTGGACCGCCTTAATGGTTATTTGGATCTAGTTGCCGCACGAAACCGACGTTGCCTGACGGAGATCAATGAACGCAGAAGGCATAATCTCGATCAGCGTCCCTTCAACGTCAAAGCGGCGAGGGCGGGCTTTGTCACTTGCGATAAACTGGATGTGGCTGAAGCGCAATATATTAAAAGCACGGCTTGGGACTAATCGCTCATGAACTGCGGCAGCAGCGTGGCACCGCGCTCAGACGTCGATTACATGCGCCGCGCCCTCGAGCTTGCGGCCGAAGCGCAGGCCAACGCCGAAGTCCCGGTCGGAGCCGTACTCGTGCATGGTGGAACCATTGTTGCGGTGGGTTCCAATTGCCCCATCTCTTCACAGGATCCGACCGCTCATGCCGAGGTCGTAGCGATGCGAGCTGCAGGCCAGGCGCTTGGCAATTATCGCTTGAGTGACACCACGCTCTACGTGACTTTGGAGCCGTGCATAATGTGCGCCGCAGCAGTCGTGCACGCCCGTGTGCGTCGCCTCGTTTTCGGGGCTTGGGACCAGCGCGCGGGCGCCGCTGGCAGCATCATCAACGTGTTCACGCTGCCCAGTCTCAATCATCGCGTTGATGTATTCGGCGGCGTGCTTTCCGCGGAGTGCGCGGCGCAGCTTGAGAGATTCTTCGGTGCGCGCCGCGCTGGCGGAGCTATTTGAGAGTTTCTGATGCAGCTGGCGGCTTCGGATCGACCGCAGCCGCCGCCGCATTTGCGCCGGGCTGCCATTCAAGCAGCGTCAAAAAGCTCTTAACGCGATCAACAAACTGCACCGGTTCCCAGCCGCGCGCATAGCCGCGCTTGACGCGTGTGTACCAGCGTTCCTGGGCGAGAAGCGGTAACTCTTCGCGTACGTCGACCCATGTGTCGGCGTTCAAGCTGCGCGTTTGCGCGATAATGCGGGCGTCTTCGAGATGCCCGAATCCGACGTTATAAGCGGCCAGCGCGAGAGATGTTCGGTCCGGCTCAGGAATCCTGTCGGGAATCATTGCGCGCACGGCTGCAAAGTAGCGCGCGCCGGCAAGTATATTTTCACGCGGATCGGCCCGATCCTTGATGCCCATGGCGGCCGCAGTATCTGGCGTCAGCATCATCAATCCGAGTGCGCCGTCCTCCGACGAGGCGCTCGGATTCCACTTCGATTCCTGATAGCCGATGGCGGCCAATAGACGCCAGTCGATCCCAGTTTGCTTAGCAGCCTCCACGAACCAAGGCTGATATCGGGGCAGTCGCTCGACGACGTGATCACGGAAAACACGTGATTCCTCATATTCGAAGGGTCGACTATCGCCCGAGGTTTCACGCGCGAGTGTGGCTACCTCTCCCGAGCTAGACAGAGATGCAAAGAACTGGTTAACCCGCAGTAACAGATCGCTCGCTCCGCGACGCACGATCCATTGAACGGGACGAGACTCGGGTAAGGCAAACCCGACGTCGATATCCGGGTAGAGGTGCCGTGAGAAGGAAAACTCGCGTGAGTCCTCAAGCGCGTAATCAGCCTGTCCGCCGGCAACATCTTCGAGGGGATCGGCGGCGCTTGGGGCGGTCGAGATCCATTTCAATTTAGGCGCTACGGTCTTTCTCTGGCGACCGAGGATTTTTTCCTGTGGGCTTCCGGCGCGCACCGCGAGCCGTGACGACTCGATCTGCAGCATGTCGCGTGGACGCGGCTTGCCCTTACGGTACACGATCAGTTGTTGGATCTGATCGTATGGTGCGGATGCCGCGCCGACACGTGCCCAAGCTGAATCTGTGGTCAATTGCGCTGCCGCAATGTCGGCGCGGCCCGCAGCAAGCTCCGCTTGCAATGCGCGCACGTCGGCTACGGGGTACATGAGAAGCTTCACGCCCATCTCCTGCGCAAAGCGGCTCGCGAGCTGAAATTCAAATCCTTCCTCGCCCTGCGCCCCGTGATAAAAAGACGTAGGGCTATTGAGTGTCACGAAGCGTACGACGCCGCGTGCTCTTATCCGGGCAACCGGCGCAGGCTGCGGCGCGCACGCGGCCACGAGACATACTGCGACTATTGCTGTCGCTATGGCTGCTTGGAATGGAAACCTATTCACTCGCAGGTCGTCACCCTATGCGCTGGCTATCAGCTAGAATATCAATACCTCAGCGGAGAGGTACCGAAGCGGTCACAACGGCGCCGACTCGAAATCGGATGGTCGGGTAATTCCGGCACGTGGGTTCGAATCCCACCCTCTCCGCCACTCAATTCGAGTGGCTGACTGTGAACAAACGCCGAAAATCAACGGCTTGAGCTTTTCTCACCCAACGGCGTAGACATAGCCGTCGGTGCTACCGAAATAGACTATGCCACTGCGAATGGCAGGGGAGGAAAGTACAGCTCCGACGCTCATCATCCGCCAAACGCCGACGATGAGATCGTCGTAGAAATCATCGCTGAATGCCTTGCCATAGTCGGGATCGCCGTTTTTCTGTGTATAAGCCGCGGCATTGCGCACCGCACCGTCGGTACGATAAGTCCAGGCGGTGGCGTGCTTATCGAGGTCGATCGCAATCAGTGTGCCGGCATGCGATCCGATCAACAGCACGCGCCCCGCGATGGCTGGCGAGGAGAACATTGGCCAATGATTAAAACTCAGTGAGTATTGTGAAGCGCCGGTCTTCGCATCGACTGCGTGGAAAAGCCCTGAATCCGATGTGGCAAAATACAGTGTGCGATCGAGCACAATTGGAGTTGAGATGACCCACGAGCCTTTGTTGTCGAGGTCCCATACCTTGGCACCCGTGGTCGCGTTGAGCGCGTACAGCCTGGAGTCCCGGCATCCGAAGTACACGAGTCCACCGGCGACGACCGCCGAGGACTGAATGCCGACTTGATTGAAGATGGCGGGATCCTCTCCCGTCTTGAAGCGCCAGCGTACTTCCCCCGTCTTAGCGTTCAACGCATAGAAAAAACTGTCCCAACTACCGATGTAAACCGTGTCATCAGCAACCGCGGGAGACGCGTGAACAACATTTCCGGTTTTAAAGCTCCAGCGCAGTGCGCCGGATTCAGAGTCAAGCGCATATACGTTGCCATCACCGCTGCCAACGTAGACGGTCTTCTGCGTAACGGTAGGCGACGATAAAAAGAAATCAAACGGATCGGGCATCGACTCTGCTGCCGGTTCCGATCCGTGCAAATGCTTCGCAGTGAAACGCTGCTCGCCCTTGGAGGTGAACTTCCAGCGCAGCTTTCCAGTTTGAGCATCGAGCGCATAAATATTGCCATCGTAGCTGCCGAAGTACACCCGCCCGGCGTAGACCGCTGGCGACGACGCCACGCGGCTGTCGGTTTTATACTTCCAAAGCTCGGTCCCATCTGCAACGCTTAAGGCATAGAGGTAATGATCATTACTGCCGATGTACACCGTGTTTTGTGTAACAGTCGGCGATGACAAGACCGGACCATTCGTCTTGAACTTCCACTTAAGCTCGTGGACCGCGGGGACAGCGGGTCCGGCGTAGATCCCGCTGTGCCTCTCATCGCCTCGAAAGGAACTCGTAGGCTCGAGGCTCGCGGCCGCCGCAAGAGCTAGATAAATCGTCGCAATCAGACTATTCATGGGTAGTTTTGGGGCTTCTGGTAAATGAAGTTGGCAAAGATCTCTAGATAGCCGCTGGCATGAACGGCTTGGCGCAGTGCTCCAAGTTTCGGGGAAACGTGCATAAAGTCCTTGTGATGGTCACCCATGTTCGTAACGAGAATGCCGTTGCCAGCCATCGCCTGATCGACGCTGCCGAAGTACGCAACCGGGTCGTATACATGTTCAAAAAACTCAAGCGCAAAGCACAAATCGATGCCTGGCAGCTCCGGCCTGGGCTGTTCAGCAGTGCATTCGAGAAAGGTTGTGGGAATTCCAGTATGCCTCCCCCACCAAAGTAAAAAATCCTTACGCACCGTAGGGATGTCCGCAAGAGCAATTCGCACCCCCAAGCCCTTGGCGTGCAAATACTCGGCCAGGGTTCTCGACTGTTGCGCCAGTCCACAGCCGAAATCCAGAATGGAAATCTCTTTTCTATCCAGCAAGCGCCTTACGATCGCATCGTCATCGAACCATTGCGGTTCAGGATAGGTAAGCATGGTCAGAAAATGCACATAACCATGCACCTTATATGCATCCATGACTTCACGCGGGCTGTCATCAGCGAACACTTTGAAGACATCGTAGCAATGGCCGTGAAATTTCCCGAAAGCCCGCCCGCTGTGACCGTTTGGCAGGGCATTCCATGATTGGAGATACCGAGAACGGCTTTCATCGAGGGTGATGCCCAGCCGTTCCGCATTCCACGCGACGAAATAGTCCTGGGTTCGCGTGGGCCGGGAGATCGAGTGCTTGGAGGGCCTCGATCGTACGAGTGCGGTGGATTCCCCATCTCTGAGAACGCGGTCCCGCGATCGCCAAAACAGCAGTCCCCTTTTTCGATGTGTGATGAGATCTCTGTTTGGCATTTGCAAAGCGTCAGTGCCGGGGCGAAATGAAGTGACGGACTTCCGGCGTTTGTGCAAGTAGGTGTTTGATATCCTCCTGCAGGACGCGATCGGCATTGGTTACGCGTTCATGCTGGCGCAGGTGTTCAAGCCAGGATTCGACCAAAAACGTTTCCAGGAATCGCAGTTTCTCGGCGGAATCCTCGAATACGTCCCAGTCGTAAGCACCATCGCGGCGACGCTCTTGTGACAACTTATCGAGGGCGTGGAGTAGTGCCGCGCGATTCTTGCTGTCGGCGAGTTGGTATTCAACCGTCACGAGGACGGGACCCTGGTCGCCGTCGATGTTGTCCGTCACGATGGGCGCGGGCCAATGCATCGATGGCGTGAGATCAACGCCGGCGCCCGTCTGCAGCTTCTTTCCCCATGTGAGCGGCACCGCGAGTACGGCTCCGGCCGCCGCGACGAAGTGCGCCAGCGGCAGTCCAAGAGAGCTCGCAATTTCACCCCAGAGGGCGCTGCCCAACGTCATGGTGCCGAAGAATACGGTCACAAAGAGAGCGAGGCCTCGGCCGCGCACCCAGTTCGGCAGCGCGACTTGGGCGGATACGTTGAGATTCGAGAGGACCGCAATCCAGGACGCGCCGGCCAGTGCGCTGGCAAACAGAGCGACGATTGGCTCTTGAGCAAATCCGAACAGGACCAGCGCCCCGGCCGTGCCGAAGGTCCCCGCGGCAACCATGCGGTCCGCCCCTAGTTTCGCCTTGGCCCAAGGCAACAGAAATGCGCCCGCAATTGCACCAGCGCCGATGGCGCCGAGCAAGACGCCGTAGAGTTGCGGCCCGCCATCGAGCCGGTTGCGGGCCACAAGTGGCAGGAGCGCCCAGTAGGCGCTGGCAAAGAGGAAGAAGGCGAACGCGCGCACCAACGTGGCACGCAAGTGCCTGTTGTGCCTCGCGTGACGGATCCCGGTGATCATGGCGTTCGTAAATCGCTCAAGCGGCAGGTGGCTCGTGGTTGTACGTGGCGCACGCCACCACAGGAGTGCACCAATGACGCCGAGATTGCTGATCGCGTTGATCCAGAATGGCGCGGCAAGGCCTACTAGCCCAATGATCGTCCCGGCCAGAGCCGGACCCACGGCGCGGCTGATATTGATGCCGACGCTGTTAGCCGCGACTGCTGGCATGAGATCCTTGGCAGGCACCAAGTCAGGAACGATCGCCTGCCAGGCCGGAGCGGTCAGCGCGCCGCCGACGCCGATCAGGAACATAAAGAATAAAAGCACGATTGGCGTAACCTGGCCAAAACCGACCAAAGCGGCAAATATCGCCGAGACCAGCGTTGTCGCCCCTTCTAGCGTAATTAGAAATCTTCGTTTGTCGAAGACATCGGCGAGCGCACCGGCGGGCAGCGCGAATAGAAACATCGGCAGACTGGTCGCCACCTGGACCAATGAAACGACGAGCGGATTTGGATCGAGACTTACCATCAGCCAGCCGGAGGCCGCGTTGTACATCCAGGTTCCGATATTGGACACGACCGTCGCGATCCAAATCACAGTAAAGGCGGGGTGGCGGAATGCGCTTCGCGGCATTGGCACGACGTGCCCCGAGTCGGCGCTTTGATCTGGCCCCGACTTAGCCGCGGTTTTCACCTTGTGCTTGCCTTGATTTGCATGGATAGATGATGTTGCCAGCATGCCCGACCCACCCCGGTGCAGGCCAAAGTGCAGCCTAGACGCCGGCCTTGCCGAGCAAATCGATCAACTGGCGCAGACTGGCAGCTAGCGTCGGATGTTCAACCTCAAATTCTACCGCGAGTTCCTCCAGACGATGCCGGTGCAACGTGTCAGGCCCGGAACCTGAAGCGGGGTCAAGGCCATCGGCGTCGCGCATAAATTCTCGCAGGCGCTGGCGGGACTTCTCGTCAAGCCGCGATCCGGAGCCGAGCTCCTGGCGCAGCGCTGCAAGCGTCTTTTCCAAAGTTTCTCGATTCATCTGGCTGTTTAACTCCAATATTGTGCGCAGTTCATGCAGCGTTCGGGGCGTCACGAACCTAATTCGTCAGGCTATTCTACCAAGCGATAGTAAGCGCCGCTGGTTGGCGAAATTCGTAGCCCCGCAACGGGCCGCTCTCGGAGCCTACGAGTGTGAACTGCGGCAATAGCGTCAGTAACTCCTCGAGCGCAATGCGCGCTTCACTTTTTGCTAGATAAAAGCCCACGCAGCTGTGCGGTCCGGTCGCGAAGCCTAGATGGCGGCGCAGGTTGGTGCGCTCGATATCGAAGTTATCAGGGTGTGGAAATATGCGGGGGTCGCGATTGGCCGCGCCCAGCATGCAATTAACGGTCGCACCGGCTTTAAGACGCACCCCAGCGATTTCGCAGTCTTTGACCACGTGACGGGTCGCGGACTGCACGGGACTTAGCCACCGAATGGCCTCGTCGAGAACCTCGGGCAACAGAGTTGCATCGGCGCGGAGCCGGCTAAGTACGGCGGGATGCTCGAACAAGGCCCACAAAGTGTTCAGTATCAGTGCTTCAACTGTCGAAATACCGCCGAAGAGGATAATCGAGAGATTGCGCTTGATCTCATCGTCCCCGAGCCGCTCGCCGGTAGGCATATTGATGAGGCTTGCCAGAAGCGACGCATCGACCGGGCCGGCTGCCGGCGGCATCACTGATTGCAAAAGCTCGTGCAACGCGGCGACATCGCGCTGCGCCCGCAGACGCACGGTTCGATCAAGGGTGAAATTCGCAAGCGCAGCTTCAAAGCTGTCGTACCACTGGCGGATACGCAGTTCCGAGGTCACGGGCAATCCGCATGCAATCAGCATGGCCTGAATGGGAAGCCGACGAGCAAAGGCCGCGCGCAACTCGACCCGGCCCGCGGAGCGAAAGCTCTCGATCAGCTCTGCGGCAGCGATCCGGATCGGATCCTCAAAGTGATCGCGGACGAAACCGGCGCTGAAGTGCGGCTGAACCGCCCGACGATACCGATCGTGCAATGCCCCCTCGGTTGTGAGCAAGTGCGTGCCGAATGTATCCAGCAATAGGGAATGCTCGGATACGGTCGTAAAACGCTCGGTGTCCAAAATGATGGCCCGAACGTGCTCATAGCGCGTGACATACCACATGTTCAATGCGGGCAGCCAACTGACAGGCTCCCTCTCGCGTAGGCGCGCGAATACCGGATAGGGGTCCCGCTCGAGTTCCGCAAGTTCGACTGCGGCACCTACAGGGAAACGTGATGATCGCGGCGATCGCTCAGGCATGAACGTTAACGCGTCCGGTCATCGGGCGCCGCGACGCCCATTCAACGGAACGGACTGTTACTCAATGCGCCCGGGCGCAGGCGCAGCCGGTGCAGGGCTCGAGTGCACGTCAGTGACGGATTGCACCGCTCGACGAAATGCTAGCGGGCCCTGTATGTTCGAGAACGCCTCTTTAGTGCCGCCGCTTCCCGTGACGACGATGTCTCCGTAGCCGAAGATTCGCCCCATCAAGCTCTGGTTAACGGCGATGGCTTCGACTTTGTTGAGCACGAGCTCGATGGAACGCGTACTGAACACCCCGACTTTCATCATCACGCGCTTGTTGGTTACAGCAAAGTCTGAACTTTGTCGTTTGATATACGTCGTCAGCAAAATCAGCAATGCGAGAGTGATAGGTATCCAGGGGTAGTACTGACCCCAAGTTTGCTTATTGAGCATCCAGGCGATCGGCAATAGCACGATCACCGTAAAAAGCACCGGGGTAGCGAAGAGCAGCCAGTGCAGGCGGGTCCGATATACGACCTGTTCCCCTGGAAGAAGATTGCCATCAATGTAGCTCATCGTTTGGCCGCGGCTCTTGTTCTTGGAGGCCTTCACTATACCTCAGAGTCCTGCGCACGGGCGAACAGGAGGCGCCCGAGCTCGCGTGCGTTGCAACTTGCTTGGATTCGAAATGGATTGCTTCTGACGACCATTGTTCACGGACCCGTCGGATTGAAAATGTCCATCAACATTTTAGTCGCGCGGGTTCTGCAGCCGCATCCGAGTTCGATTTGCCGTTCTAGGGACCAGGGCGAAGCAGCGTGGCGTGCGTGCTCGATCATTAATGCTCAATTCGCAGTGAACGAGGAGGCGTCTCCGACCCGACGCAGCCGGGGGACCGGCCGCGCTCCGAGCAGCGGCTAGGGCTCGGCCGCGGACGTGTGATAAACGCAACGGTACCGTTGCGTTGCGATTCCAACGCGAGTAGTGTTGATCCCGGTGCGGTTTTTTCAAAGCACAGAGGGGGGATCGATCATGCTGGGCAAGAAAGCGCTTGTTGCCGCGATCGCCGTCGGCACGCTTGGGTTAATAGCGGCCGCACCCGCTTCGGCGGTTGGGCCTTTTCTTCCTTGGATTCTCGGCCGTCACGTAGTCGGAGCGGTCGTCGGGCTTGCGACGCTGCCGCTGGCCGTGGCTTCCAGCATGGTCCAACCCGCGGCACCGTATCCGTCGGCCCCAGGGTATGGCGGGGCACCCGGCTACGGCGTGCGGCCCAGCTATTACGCGGGTC
>Ga0209006_10004553_pt1 | contig 12571 bp, 9 predicted proteins | sample JacPin_JW_Ref_O2_FD_188567 | JGI IMG/M metagenome (GOLD analysis project Ga0209006, IMG submission 188567) | Forest soil microbial communities from Algoma, Ontario, Canada - Jack Pine, Ontario site 1_JW_Ref_O2 (SPAdes) (version 2) | ecosystem: Environmental > Terrestrial > Soil > Boreal...
CGGCGCGATCGCGCTGCTGCTGTATCGCTCAGCCGGGCATTCGGGAGGCGACGTAAACATTCGCAGCGCACTGTTGCACGAGATCGGGGACACGCTTTCGACCGCTGCCGTGATCGCCGGCGGCTGGGCCATTCTCATTACGCACAATTATTGGATCGACTCGGTGTTGTCGGTAGCAATCGGCGTGCTGATCCTGTGGTCGGGCTACGGCATCGTGCGCGAGACGCTCAACATTCTGCTCGAAGGCACTCCCCGCGGTATGCAGGTCGAGAAGATTCAGTCCGCGATCTGCTCGGTCGAGGGCGTCAACGACGTGCACGACCTGCACGTCTGGAGCATTGGCTCGGAGACGCACGCCCTCTCCTGCCACATCTCGATCGCCGACATTCCGCCGTCGGTGAGTGAACGCATCCTGCGCGACGTGAAAGACCGGCTGCACCACGACTTCCGCATCGTCCACACTACAATTCAGTTCGAGCACGTAGTCTGCGAGGTCGCGCACGGCTGCGTGATCCCGGTGGCGGAGACGGAAGAGCACCATCACCACAGCCACTAAGTCGGTGATAAGATCTCCCGCCACGACACGAATCAGGAGGCAATACCCATGAAATTGCGTGGTTGCATAGCTCTGGCAGGATATTCGCTCGCGCTTTTGCTTAGCCCTTCGACCCTTGACGCCCAGGGTGGATCAAAAGCGGTTGACGCCCTTCGAGCTGCCGATGAAGGTTGGCTGAAAGTCTTTGCCGCGAAAGACGTGCAGAAGTCGGTAGCCTTCTGCGCTGAAGATGGCGCTGTGCTCTCGCCCAATGCCCCGATCGCCCAGGGCAGGGAAGCGATAGGTAAATCGTTCGCGGGGTTTTTCACCCTGCCCGATCTCAAGATCAGCTGGCATGCCGACAAGGTCGAGGTCGCCAAATCCGGCGAACTTGGCTACACCAGCGGAAGCTATCAAATGATCTTCAGCGATCCCTCTGGGAAAACGATCCCCGACAAGGGTAAGTATGTGACGGTCTGGAAGAAGCAGGCGGACGGCACGTGGAAGGTGTTGCTGGATATTTTCAATACGGACATGCCGGCCCCGGGAATGTAGGACGGGTTACGTCGCGGGTGTTTGCCCTTCGTAGATTTTGCGGACGGTTTCGATTGCGTCGGCGTCTTCGGGCAGTTTGCCGCGCCTCAGGCGCAAGAAGCGCAAGAAGCGTAAGGTGGAGCTGCTCCCGTGCCGATCCGACTCCATCGTGTTGTTGAAGGCGAGTCGCCGCTGCGCTCAAGTTAGCCATTCCTCAGCAACTTCTTCACGGGTTGAGTAATGCTCTCTGCGCGATTGCCGATCTGCTGTAACAGATGCCCCTGAAATTGGCCAGGCAGCACGTACCGTCGCGTGCCGAGGCTCTGAAATGAAGGCGCCAGTTTTTTGTGCCGTAGTCGTTCTTGCCATTTCTGGGGTGACGCCCAGCGCAGCTCAAACCAATGCGGGTTCCGCGGAATCCAAGATCGTCGCTTTGGAGAAAGCCTGGAATCAGGCTTACAAGTTTCGAGACAAGAAGGCTTTGGGCGAAATCCTCGCCCCTTCCATCGTTTTGGTCGATGACGACGGCAGACTGCAGTCCCGGGGCGTGTTTCTGGCAGGAGTCAACGCGGCCACTTCGTCCGAGGAACAACAAGCGGAACCTGAGTCGATCTCCGTGCGGATCTTCGGTGACAACGCGATTGCAACAGGAATCTTCCGGAAAAGTGGTGTTAGAAGGGGCAAGCTTTTTGTAAGCCGGAATCGATTTGTCGATACCTGGATCAACGTGAATGGTTCGTGGGTGTGTGTCGCTGCCGCCGCGATCCCGATCCTTCCGTGAGAAAGGATTCGAGCGTGCAGAACTTCACAGATTATTGAGTCGCAAAAATTATCTGAATCCACGCTACGGCCGCTCTAATGCTGCGTCCGGGTTGGTATTCCGCGCAACGGCCACCGGGCGTATGCAGATTCTTTCACGTTGACACCAAATGGGGGCGGCGGCAGAATGGTACGGCTCTTGGGGCCATGGCAGCTTGACTCAGCCAGCCTGGGAGTCACTACTTCGTGGATGGACTTTGAATGAAGTCGCGTTTCTTGATGTCTGCAGTAGCCACCCCACTCCTGCTTCTGTCGGTTTCCTACGCCTCTTCCCAAACTCTGGTATCGATCAGCGTAACTCAGATTTATAACCACTCGGCTTCCGCGAGCCTGGCAGTTGGCGCGCTCCGGCAGTTCACCGCGACCGGAGACTATTCCGACGGCAGCCAGCAGTATCTGACTCAGCAGGTGAAATGGAGTTCGGCCAACGTTCACATTGCAACGGTCACGTCGGCAATGGGCCTGGTTAAAGCTGTGGCTCCGGGCGTGGTGAACATTCATGCCACTTTAGGCGGCATTACCGGATCGAGCAGCCTCACTGTTAAAACATCTGAGCTTGGCAGCGTGGTCATCACTCCCTCGACCAACTGGATGATGAAGGTCGGCAAACAGCTGCAATTCAGTGCTACGGCAGGGTACGTGGGCGCAAGCATTCTGGACGTTACAAAGACTGCAGTTTGGAGTTCCTCCGCTCAGGCGGTTGCTATCGTAAGCCCTACCGGGTTGGTTACGGCAGTTGCGGCGGGCACGGCCACCATTACGTCGACCTTTGGCGGCCAGAGCGCCGCCACGGTACTCACGGTTACCACGACGACCCCGCCGAAACTCGGTTCGTGGAGCCGTCCCTACACTTTGGGCATGCACGGAATCCACGCTGCAGTCCTCAGGACCGGGAAGGTGCTCTTATGGGGTTACCCGCTCGGTCACATCGTTGGTCCCTCGCCTGCGCGGCTCTACGACCCGGTCGCCGGGACGATCACTGATCTCACTGTACCTTGGCCAATCGACATTTTTTGTGCGGGCCTGTCGTTTCTGCCAGACGGCAGACTGCTGATTGACGGCGGCATGGATGACCACTTGTATCCGGCGGACTCCGGTATCACCAACACTACGTTTTTCGATCCCAGCACAAACTTGTGGTCGCAGGGACCGGCGATGACATACAGCCGCTGGTATCCGACCACTCTGGTCATGCCCGACGGCACTGTTCTCGCGGCCTCAGGAACGGATCACGACGGGGTGACGATTCAGCCTTCGTTGGAATCTTACGACCCCTCCACGAATAGTTGGACTGTCTTGCCAACGTCCGCAGACATTCCCAACCCGATCGACACCTACCCTCTATTGATTGTGCTCAGTGACGGAACCGTCTTCTACCCGGGGCCACGCAGGAACAGCATCAAGCTGGATCCCAAAACCGACAGTTGGTCTGCCGTTGCTAAAAGGAATTTCGTCGCGCGTTACCACGAGGGCGCAGTCCTGCTGCCCGGCGGGCAACAGGTCATGATCGTGGGAGGTGCGTCCAGCGGCACCGACGGAGGCTCCGGGGCGACCAACACCACAGAGACGATAGACTTCACGGCGTCGACTCCTACCTGGACCTACAGCGCCCCAATGAATATTGCGCGCTACAACCACAACTTGATCTACCTCGCGGACGGTAGCCTCCTGGCCGTCGGCGGCAACCAGAGTCTCACTTACACTTCGCCGGTGTATCAGCCGGAGCTGTACAACTTTACGACCGGACAGTGGACTCTGCTGCCTCCGCAGAATGCGGTGCGGGGGTACCACTCTACGGCCGTACTCCTACCCGATGGCCGTGTGATGTCTGCAGGATCGGACAGTGGAACCCCGTTCGAGAACACCTACGAGATCTACACGCCCCCGTACTTGTTTAACGGTGCGCAGCCCACGATTACATCTTCCCCCAGTTCTCTTGCGCACGGGAAGCCGTTCACCATCGTGACGCCCGACGCAGCCAACATCAGAAAGGTCGCGTTGATCCGTCCGGGCGCTACCACCCACGCCGCTCACATGGACGATCATCGCTATGTAACTCTAACGTTTACTTTCGGATCTGGCCGGATCACAGCAACCGCTCCGGCGCTTGCCAGTCTGGCTCCCCCTGGCTACTACATGCTGGTAGTTGTGAATGCCAACGGAGTTCCTTCCGTGATGCCTTTCGTACAACTGCAGTGAGGTGCCCGCGTCCTATTGGTGTTTCGGCGGCGATTTGAGAGCTTACCGCCGCTATTGATCAATAAAATAGCGCCTAAGCCTGAGAATTCGGTTGACGGGGGCGAAGTGCCGTCCTAGCATGAAGTTGCTGGTTTTTTCGGCCCCCTTTTAACCCCCTGCGAAAAGTATTCTTTCCCCCAACGAGGAGATTCTAGAGTGCTTTCCCAATTTCTGCGGCGGACCTTTGTGTGTCTATGCCTGGTGGTGCCCTGTGGTGCTCAACTCGCCGGACCGAACCTGCCCGTGCAGCATGTGATTGTGGTGATCCAGGAGAACCGCACGCCCAGCAATCTTTTCCTGGAAGACTCGAACCTGGTGAAGAAGGGCGCGCACCTGCCCAGCAGCGGCAGTTGCTACAACACGCAAATTCCATTTACACCCGTGCAGTTGGATGGGTGTTTTGATCCCGCCCACGGCCATATAGGCGCATGGATCCCCACCTACGACGGCGGCAAGATGGACGGAGCCTGCAGCATTTCACCCGGGCTGAGCACTGGCTGTGTTCTCCCCGCGTGTCCGGTCAGCAAGTACGCGCATTGCCCAGAATACAGCTACGTGCCCAACACCAAGTACGACGGCGTGCACGGCATTCTAGATCCTTACTTCCAGATGGCCGAACAGTACGGATTTGCCAATTACATGTTCCAGACCAACCAGGGGCCGAGTTTCTCGGCGCACCAGTTCCTGTTTTCCGGCACGTCGGCACCGACGGCGTATCCGGAGACGTATTACGACTGGTTCGCATCCGAGAACTATACGGGAGCAGAGAATACCTACGGATGCGTCGCGCCCTTCGCCAGTCCGATCCGCGAGGTGGCGCCTACCGGAAAAACATCCCTCGGATATACGCCGCTCAATCCACCAGGCGCCAACCAAGGATTTCCCTGCTACGAGCACCGCACTCTAGGCGACGTGCTCGATGAAGCGGGGACCAGCTGGCGGTACTACTCGAGTTTCCAGAGTTCGCTCTGGTCAGCCCCCAATGCCATTGACCATATTTGCCAGCCCAGCGGACTCAGCGGCAATTGCAATGGTCCGGCCTATCTGACCGGCAAAGTGACGCACACCCAGCAGTTTCTGACCGACCTGGGTGTGAACGGGACTGGGCCGGAGTCATGCCGTTTGCAGCAGGTGAGTTGGGTGACGCCGGACGGACTCTGGTCCGACCACTCGGGCACCGCGGGAGCAGATGGTGGGCCTTCCTGGGTAGCGGCGATTGTGAACGCCGTTGGCGGCTATCGCAACGATGGCACCAAGCTCCCGGTTCAATGTGGCTATTGGGCGAACACCGTGGTTCTGGTGACCTGGGACGACTGGGGCGGATTCTATGACGATGTCGATCCCATCAAGACCATGGGTCGAGGACTTCCTGGCTATCCGGGAACCAGCGGCAACGGCGTAGCTTACGTTTACGGTTTCAGAGTGCCGTTGCTCGTGGTGTCAACCTTCTCCAAGCCGGGATACATCTCGGGCCCGCAAAATAATCCCGTCTGTCCAAACCACTACTGCCACGATTTTGGAAGCATTTTGAACTTCATCGAGTACGCTTTCGGGACGAACGGTAATTCCCTCGGCCCTATTGGACCGAAGGCATGGCCTTATGCCGATGCTTACGTTCAGGATCGGGCCCGGCCTCCGAACTATTACTCGCTCTATGATTTTTTTCAATTCGGGGAACCTCAGCGCGCTTTTATTCCGATCACCGGCTCCAAGTACGCCACGGCGTGCTTCCTAGACCCGCCAGCGTGCTTCACGACACCCTCCCTCGCTCCCGACAGCGATTGATGGATTGAAAGATGAAGGCTCTTGGTTCCCTTAGCGTCCTTCGCGGCTGTTCTTTGCGAGCTTAGGGTTTAAGGCTCTCTTAAAAGCTCGTAACCGCAAAGGGCGCGAAGAATGGCCGCGAAGGACGCTAAGAGAAACGATTAACTAAAGTGGCTTCTAGGCTTGGAAGCTACCGTCCGGGCTGAAAGCCTGCAGCCTGTCGCTCGAAAATTTCACGCGCACGCTCGATCGTGTCCGCTTCTTCCGCTGACTTATCCGGACGCAGCCGCACGATGCGCGGGAAACGCAGGGCGTAGCCGCTCTCATGACGATCCGACTCCATCATGTTGTTGAAGGCGACTTCCAGAACAATCTTGGGCTCGACTGCGCGGCGGAATCCCTGATCTTCGCCTTGTCGAGCAGGAATGGTGTGCTCCAGAAACCACTTCGTCATTTCGGCGATTTCGACGTCGGTCAATCCTGAATACGCCTTGCCGATGTTCACCAGCGTGCCGCCGTCCCACACCGCGAACGTGTAGTCGCTGAGCACGCCGATGCGCTTGCCGTGGCCGTACTCGACTGCGGTCACAACCACGTCGAGCGTGGCGAGTTCGCGCTTCATCTTCAGCCAGGCCTTGCCGCGCTTGCCCGGAGTGTACGACGAGTTGAGGTCTTTGATCATAAGGCCTTCGTTGCCGCGAGCCTGCGCGGCGGCGAAGAGTTCTTCGAGTTCGTCCGCGGACGACGCGCGAAACACCGGCGCGCGGATAATGTGGGCCTGAAAAGAGTTGTTGGCAGGTTCCGAGTTCTCATCAAAGACAAGCGATCCCTGAAAGCCAGCCTTCAAGTGTTTACCCTGTGTTCCGCTGTGTCCTCTGTGGGGAAGGTTTTCGTCGGCTAGAAGCCGATCGAGAATCAGCCGGCGTTCGCGCAGAGGACGATCGATCACGAGCTCTCCGCCAGCGTAGAGGACATCGAAGACGAGGAAGGCGACGGGAACCTCCCGCAGCATCGTGTCGCTGACTTTCTTTCGTCCGAGACGCTGCTGTAGAACGCCGAAGGGGCGCGCCCGCCCCGAATCCGCCTGCGTCTGAGAACCTGCGTCCGTAGAGGCATCCGGGAAGGGCACGAGTTCAGTTGTGCCGCTTGACGCCAACGAGGGCGTGGGCTTTAGCCCCTGAGGGCCCGCTTCCCACGCCACAATCTCTCCATCGAGAATTGCATCCTGCGCCAGCCCTGCCAGTGCGTCCGGCAATTCAGGAAACGATTCGGTGATGTCATCCCGCGTGCGGGAGAAGAATCTAACCTCCCCCCCGGAAACATGCGCCTGCGCCCGGATGCCGTCGTATTTGTCTTCGACTGCGGCTTCGGTGAAGTAGCTCAACCCCTCGGCAGCAGACTCGACGGGGCTTGCCAGCATGAATCCCAGCGGATGAAACATCCGCATCTTCGCTTCAGCCAGTTTGCCCTCGGCAGCGAGGCGGAGGGTCTGTCCAATGTCGCCCAGGAGCATGTTCGCGTACTGGACGTCTTTCAGTGTGACGCCATAGGCCCGCGCAACCGCATCTTCCACCAGGCTTTCCTTCAGCCCGATCCGCAGATCTCCCGTCATGATCTTGATGATGTACTTGGCTTCGAGAGGCGTCGCCCGCGCGAGCAGATCTCGAACGAGCGCAGTCTTCGCCGCGGGCCCGCGCGCCGCGGCGATCTGGCGGAAGGCCGTTTCCACGTCCAGTACGCCCACGCCTTGGCCGGAGCGTTCCGGAAGGACGTCGCCGGCGACCGCTCCCAGGTCCCCGAGCTTTCGGTAGGACTCCGTTATCGCCGGATCGTCTTTTCCCGCCAACTCCGCCACCATGCGCCAGAGCAGCCGTCCGCCGACCTGCAGCGTGGTCTCTTCCCATACCGGAAACGGACTTCCGGACAGGAAGATGGCGGATACTGCCGCCTCGTCGAGGGCGCGCGACTTTAGGTAATCGGCGACGATACCTGTTTTCAGCAGCTTCTTCGTCGTCCCGGCAATCGCTTCGCAAGCCTCTGACAGCCGTCGCATGCCCTTACCTTTCGCCTTCTCTTAGCCCAGACTCATCCTAAACCGGAACCTCCCTGTGGTACCCTAGGCGTGGCGCTTTTTGCCCGCTTGGAGCATCTAACAGTCGTGCGTTTTCTGCGAAATTACTTGAAATTTCTGGTCGCCGTGCAGCTTCTGCCCGCTCTCGAAAGCGGCGAGGAAACTCTGGTCGGCGGCCAAGCCGTGCTTGAGGGCGTGATGATGCGCTCTCCGCACGCCTGGGCAATCGCCTGCCGCAAGCCTTCGGGTGAAGTGGTCACGATGTCGGAGCCGCTCGACCGCCCGTCAGAGAAACATAAGTGGATGGCTTGGCCCATCGTTCGCGGTGTGATGACGCTGGGCTATGCAATGAGCCTCGGCTACCGTGCCCTGCGCTTCTCGGCGAACGTCGCCATTGAAGACGTAATAGAAGAGACTCACGCAGAGACAGCCGCCTCGGCTGTCCCGCTGGCGCGAAGCGTAGCGGAATCGTCCCCAAAGCAATCTTCTCCAAAGCAGCCCTCGAAATCCGAAGCTCGGGAAAAGGCCGCGACCCTTAGCAACTGGCTCGCCGCTGTCAACATCGCGTTCTCAGTCGCATTCTTCATCTTCATGTACAAATACATCCCGCTTCTGGCGGCGACGGAGCTGAAAAAAATCGATCCCGCGCTCGGCGGACGAATCGCCTTCAACCTGGTCGACGGGGCGATCCGGCTGGGATTATTCCTCCTGTTCATCTGGGGAGTCTCGCTGTGGAAGGACATTCGCCGGGTCTACCAATATCACGGCGCGGAACACAAAACAGTATTCGCCTTCGAAGACGGCAAAGCGCTGCAAACCGTCGAGGTCCAGAAGTATTCGACCTACCATCCGCGCTGCGGCACAAGTTTTCTGATGACGGTGATGCTGATCTCGATCGGCTTTTACATGCTTGTGCCGTATACCACTTTCTGGGCGCGCTTTGCTTCGCGCATCGTTCTTCTGCCGGTCATTGCCGGCGTGTCGTATGAAATCATCCGCTTCGCCGCCAAGCATCGCGGATCGCTCTTCGCCCTGATGACCGCTCCCGGCCTGTGGCTGCAACGCATCACCACCAAGCCTCCATCGGACGAGCAGGCGCAATGCGCCATCGTGGCCCTTGACCAGGCCATGTCGCTCGAAAAAGAGCGCGGCGGCGAGCTGGTGATTGCCTAGGGGGTTCCCCCCGAAAACCAGTTCTCAGTTCCCAGTTCTCAGTTCTCAGTGAAAAACATAGAATGAAGCGTCGTGGGCGGACCGCGCTTCGCTTGAACAGGAATTAGGTTGAGCTGGAAATAGGAACCAAGGATCGCGCGGTTTAACTGAGAACCGAGAACCGATTTCAAATGTTTGAACGTCTTGACCAAATCGAAGCTCGTTACGAAGAACTGACCAATGTTCTCGCGTCGCCGGAGATCGTCAATGACTCGGCGAAGTTCCAGAAGACTGCCAAGGCGCACGCCGAAATCGCGACGATCGTCGAGAAGTACCGCGAGTACAAAGATCTGACCAAAGGCATTGCCGAGAGCAAGGCTATGCTCCTCGACGAAAAAGATCCCGAGATGCGCGCCTATGCCCAGGACGAACTCACCCAGCTTGAGTCGCGGGTTGGCGCCATCGAGGAAGATCTGAAAGTGCTGCTGCTGCCCAAGGATCCGAACGACGAGAAAAACGTGATTCTCGAAATTCGCGCGGGCACGGGCGGAGACGAGGCCACGCTTTTCGCCGCCGAGATTTTCAGGATGTATACGCGCTACGCGGAAATGCAGCGCTGGAAGGTCGAAGTGCTCTCGTCTTCGGAGTCGTCCGCCGGCGGGTTGAAAGAAGTGATCGCCATTATCGAAGGCAACCGAGTTTTCTCGCAGCTCAAGTACGAAAGCGGCGTACACCGCGTGCAGCGCGTACCCGCTACCGAGCAGCAGGGACGCGTTCATACGTCGGCCGTGACCGTGGCCGTGCTGCCCGAGGCGGAGGACGTCGACATTAAGATCGAAGCGAAAGATCTGCGCATTGATACGTTCTGCTCGTCCGGCCCGGGAGGGCAGTCAGTCAATACGACTTATTCCGCCGTGCGCATTACGCACATCCCGACGAATACCGTGGTCAGCTGCCAGGACGAAAAATCGCAGATCAAGAATCGTGAAAAAGGCATGCGCGTGCTGCGCTCGCGCCTCTACGAAATCGAGATGGAAAAGCAGCAAGCGGCTCTGGCCAAGGAACGCAAAGCCCAGGTCGGGTCCGGCGACCGCAGCGAAAAGATTCGTACCTACAACTTCCCACAGAACCGGCTCACCGATCACCGCATCGGCTTCACCGTCCACCAACTCGAACAAGTGATGGATGGCAAGATTCAGCCGCTGATTGAAGCCCTGGTCACGCACTACCAGGCGGAGAAGTTAAAGCAGGAAGCCGCCGTCGGAGTGTAAGTTAGTGAAACTTGTCGCCCCAAGCCCGAGCTATGAAATTCCGCTTCCGGACGACGTCATTGAGGAGTACGACGAGCGTGTGGCAAGCTACTGGAGAAGTGGAAGCCATGTACTCTTACAGTTTTCGAGTGCTACTCGGAGCGACGGGCCACAGGTAGTGGCTTCTCAGCGGCTCCAAGACCTCTTTCTCAGAAAGCCGGGCGACTGGGAGGCGTTCGAAATAAGCCTTGCTGGGTTTCCGGGCGACTCGGCTGGCGCTGAGATGGACGACGATCAGGGAATAAAATGGATACACGTCTATCTAACTACACCCTCGATTTCGATTTACGCAACCATTGTTGGCCCGCCAGACGAATTAGCAGCCTCTGTTCGGACGTTTGACGCGATCCGAAACCTGCGAATTAAACAATCGCTCTAGACATCGTGATTGGCTGAAAGTAAGGAGCGCCGTGTCTGACCTAAGTTCAACGCTCTCGAAGGTTCTTGCTGACCGATATTCTCAGAATGCCGCACGCATTCACGAACTCGCAGCGCCCCTGACCAACGTTCAATTCTGGCAAAAGCCCTTCCCTTACGGCAACAGCTTCGGTCACCTCGTTCTGCACTTGACCGGCAACCTGAACTACTACATCGGAGCGCAGATCGGCGGGACCGGATACGTTCGTGATCGCCCGCGCGAATTTAATGATCCGAATCCTCCATCTAAAGAGGAAGCGCTGAGACTGTTTGAAGATGCCGTGACGATGGTGAAGAAGACCATTGGCGCGCAATCGCCCGAAGACTGGTCAGCGGCCTATTTCGGCACGGGGGCCAACGCCAAAAACCGGCTCGACATGGTTGTGCAATGCGCGAGCCACATGCAGCATCACATCGGGCAGATGATCTATCTCGGTTACGAGCTTCCAAGGCAGCGATAAAAAGTAGGCCCCGCCAGTTCGAAACGCCGAAGCGCGCCTCTGTGGTGAAATGATCCTGTGCAACTGAAGGCCGCCCTTACCTCCGCGATCTCTCGACTTTCGGCCGATCACGTTACGTCGCCGCGACTGAACGCAGAGACTCTGCTCATGTTCGCGCTGGACTGCGACCGCGCTTATCTGTTTGCCCATCCCGAGCGCGAGCTTTCGGACGACGAACAATCCCGGTATGACTCAGCGCTGGCTGAGCGTGCTCGCGGCGTGCCGGCGCAATACATTACTGGACACCAGGAATTCTGGGGCATGGACTTGATCGTGTCTCCGGCGGTGCTTATTCCGCGGCCGGAGACGGAGCACTTGATCGAGGCCGTCGTGGAACTTGCCGATGTGGCTAAAGTTGCCGGGCAGAAGTGCTCTCCCGACACGATTCGTATTGCTGACATCGGCACGGGGTCGGGCGCGATTTCCCTGGCGATTGCTAAGGAATTCCCTGAAGCGGAAATTCACGCTACGGACATTTCAGCTGCGGCGCTGGAAGTTGCGCGGGCTAACGCAGCCCGGCATCAATTCACATCCCGCATTCACTTTCATCAGGCCGATCTGCTGGGAGGGCTGGCGTCGGACTTTGATTTCGTGGTTTCCAATCCGCCTTATGTGGGCGAATCGGAAGCGGATCAGGTGCAGCTGGAAGTACGCAAGTTCGAGCCGCGCAATGCAGTGTTTGCCGGGCCGACTGGGGTTGAAGTCATCGAACGGCTGATCCCGCAGGCTTTAGTGGCGATCCGGCCGGGAGGCTGGCTTGTCATGGAAGTCAGCGGGGCGATCGCGGATGCTGTCGTGAAGCTCTTGCAGGGGTGGGAGGATGTCCACGTTCGGCTCGATCTGCAATCAATTCAACGGGTTGTGCAGGCGAGGAGGCCATAAGCGTAACGCCCGAGCGAGACCGCATCACGTAATCAGCAGGCTGAAAGAGCTGCCAGGAGCCGATACCGTACATTTACGTACGTACATTACGCCGTTTATGCCTGCGGATCGAGAATCAGCAGGATTCTGGGAGGTGAGTTTAACCGTCAAGGCGTCTCTTGGGATGGCATTTCCGGAGGCGGAAACGGCCCTTACAGCGACGATCCTCCAGCTGGGGAGGGTGAGGTTCGTCCACGGGGAAATCGTGCGTCCCGCGGCCTCCTGGGGCCGTTTTGGGGATTATCAACGACTTACACGAAGGCTCAATGACTTAGAGAAGTTCTATGAGGCGGCTGTCCCCACATGGGTT
>Ga0209006_10004554_pt1 | contig 12569 bp, 11 predicted proteins | sample JacPin_JW_Ref_O2_FD_188567 | JGI IMG/M metagenome (GOLD analysis project Ga0209006, IMG submission 188567) | Forest soil microbial communities from Algoma, Ontario, Canada - Jack Pine, Ontario site 1_JW_Ref_O2 (SPAdes) (version 2) | ecosystem: Environmental > Terrestrial > Soil > Boreal...
ATGTTCATGAGCTGCTGTACAAGCACAGTCACTGGCAGGACAACAGTCTTTCTTAGAGGTAGCGCTGCCCACGGAACAGGCAATCGGCGCATTAGATGTGGCGCCAGCGTGCCAACACGTTGGTGCCCCAAGGGTTACGGAGCGCGGTGTCTCCCCCAGGTTGCGGTGAACGCTGTTTTGCGGTAAAATATCCGAAAAATATATAATAGAATCAAAGAGTTACTACGCATAATAGTAATTATGTTAAATCGCAGTTTAACTTGGAAATTCAAACCGACTCAGATGCTTGTGCGCCATCATCTGGTCGGAGGCTGATTTCGCTGCCACATCCGTGAATTTACTGACGTTACGAGTCCATCCATCGCTCCAAATTGACACTAACTCTGATGCTGAAATTGACAAGAACTTTGAGACTGTAGATCAATCGATTTCCCTTCGACCGCGCGGTGCACTACGCTTCGATTCTTGACTTCAGACCTCCACACAGAAGACGGCGCGACCCCCGTAGTTCGTGAACGACACTAATAGAGATTTCAGCGGCCCAGTTCCCGCGCCGACAGTTCGCTGCGCCCCGTTGCCGGAGTGGGTCGAGCGGGAGGTCTATTCAGTCCCCGCGTCGGCACAGAACGATGCCTATGTCGACAACGGTCTCTGCCGAATTCTGTACGAGTCCCAGGTGAATCTAAATGGTTCCGGATTCGCCAATTACATACGGACTGTCCAGCGCGTTGTCACGCGGACCGGCGCGGAAAAGGCGGCGCAATTTGCGGTGGAATTTGATCCCTCGCACCAGCGTGTTGACGTGCATTTCCTCCGTGTGTTGCGCGCAGACGCGCAAATCGACCACGCCGATGCGGGTTCTCTGCAACTGTTGAGGCGCGAAACAAAACTCGAGCGGCTTGCTTTGGATGGCCGCTTGACGGCGACGCTTCTGATCCCCGACCTGAGAATCGACGACGCGCTCGACGTTTCGTTTACGGTTTACTCAAACAACCCAATCCTGGACGGTAGGTACACCGGCTGGCTCGGCTTCAATGCTCTCGCACCGTGGATGGAGGTTCGTCATCGTCTCGTGAGATCCGCGAAGCGCGAGGTCTTTCAAAAAACCTTCAACGACCCGCCCGATTGCGTCATTGATACGAAGGAAGAAATCATCGAGACGAAATGGCGCCTCGCGTGCCAGCCGCGTCTTGAGGTGGAGGAATTCACGCCGCCCTGGCATGTCCAGGTGCCCGCTGTTCAATTCACGGAATTCTCAGATTGGAGGCAAGTCGCTCAGTTGTTTCTCCCCTATTACGCCGGCTCAAATCTTCCCGCGGAATTGTCGACGGAGCTAGACCGCTTGGCGCGTACCTTCATCGACCCCGCGGATCGAGCAGCGGAGTGGCTGCGCTTCGTCCAACGGCAACTGCGCTATTTTGCTCTGGCCTTGGGAGAAGGAGGCCTGGTGCCGCGCGGACTCGACGCAATCTGGGCCAGCCGCTTTGGCGACTGCAAGGATGCGACACGTCTATTCTTGGCGGGCGCTGAGAAATTGGGTATCGATGCCTGTGCGGCTCTCACATCGACAACTCATGGATTAGCGCTCGCGGGATTCCTGCCTTCGCCGTCGGTATTCAACCATTGCATCGTACGCTTGCGATTGAACGGCAAGACCTATTGGCTCGACCCTACGATGCCGCGGCAACAAGGTCGATTGGAGGTCATCTACCAACCTCACGCCGGATGGGCTTTGCCGTTGACCGCCGACACACATGATCTGGAGCGTCAGCAAAACGATGATATCGTGCATTGGCGACATTCGGAGCAAGAAGTGCGCCTCGGCCCTAAACGCGACTCTCCTGCGTCCGTGAAATTACAGATGGACCACTACTCATTCGCCGCCGACTTGCTGCGCCACCGTATTGAGAACGAAGGTCACTCGAAATATTCGGAGCAAGTGCTCAATGACCTTCGCGTGGTGTGGCCCGACATCGTCGAAACCGCGCCCCTCGCATTGCAAGATGATCAGGCCGATAATCGGTTGACGGCAATCTTCAGTTTCGAAATCCGTAACGTCTGGAACCCGGTTGACAAAAAGGGACGGCTGGGCTTCAAAGTAGTCGCCGCCTCGATTGCGGCGGAACTCGGCCCCCTTAAAAAAACTCAGCGTCGCAACCATGTTGTTTTGGGCCGACCACGTCGGATAACCTGGCGGGTCCGTATACACATGCCACGATCTTGGGCTGGATCCGGCTGGAATCAAGTCTTGAACGCGATGGGGGTCCGATACACCAACAAGCTTTTCATCGATGCTCGCGAAATTCTCCATGATAAGGAGCTGTCCATCATGAGTTGGTCATTGCCGGCGTCACACGCCGCGGAATATCAAGTTTTGGTTGCTAAAGCGCGAGAGAACCAGACGACGATTCTGGGGCGCGTGACTTTCGGCCGCATCTACTCCGCCGCGAGCGGCTTTCTCGCTTTAACTCGAAAGCGATGGGCCCTGTTGTGGTTTATCTTCTGGTTCGCATATCTTGTATGGGTGATAATCGGAAGCGCTGCCGATCGGCATTGACTCCAATTGCCCCTGTGGCGAACCACCCGTGCTTAATGCCCAGGAATTTCTACGCAGCCTTCTCCGCCGCACTCCTCACATACCGCGACAAATGAAATGCCGTGAGCGCGACATCCGAAGGCGCAAGCATTTCCGGCGCCTGCCCGATAAATCCAGGCAACATCTTCGGCTCGAGCACCCAGACATCCCCTGTTGACCCTCTTTGCTCGACAAACCATCCGGGAAAAACCACCACACCGCGCACGAAGAAGCGCTTTGCCGTGGATTCGCGCAGCAGTTTTTCAAGCCAATTTGCTGCAGCGGTGACTTGTACGATGGGATTTCGATCCGGTTCCTCACCGGCAACTCTCAGTGAGTCACCTTCGACAACGACCTTGGCCTGCGGCCAGGGCTTGCTCAAAGTCTTCGTCTCGATGGCATATATCCCATGCGTGCATATCACCACGTGATCGAGATTAAAGCCCTCGCCCGGTATGTCGTGGAACACCTGTCCACCGTCAGCGCGCAAGCGCTCTAAGAACTGCCCGACCGCACGTTCCCCGTCCCTGCCCTGTCTTAACTGTCGAACTTGCTTGCGAATTATGCGGAAATGCCAGCCGGCATACAGAAGCGCGGCTACGGCAATGACGGTGAATACAATAGGCTGCCGAGGAGTATGGGCCAGATAACCGTACCACTCGAAGAATGCGACGATGCAAAAGGAACCTGCCCCAAACAAGGGTCCGAGGGTCTTGTCATTGACCCAGTGATCGATTTCCTTGTCGACAGATTCGCCGGGAAGCCGCAACGGCTTGGCCTTGAGTGGTGACTGACTGGACATTCCCTGTCTCCGAGATTGTGAGATACCACAATTTGCCACTAATAAAGCCGGTCTTCGGTGACGCGACTCTCCATTTCAAGCTGTAAATTGGCCCGATCCCCCCCGCTAGGTAAACTGGCCCTAACCCGGAGATCAGAACTCAAGGTACGGATACCCATGAGCTGGCGCACCGCCATCGGCCTAAAAGGCTTCTTCGTCGACCGGGCCGTTCGTACCGCCTACGCTCCGCACACCAATTACCCCCACCCTGGAGACCTCCTTTCTTGGGTGCGCCAGCACCGAGCCGGCGGCCGGCGTCCCGGCTTGCGGCGTCGCTCTTCCTCCGCCGTCCGGGCCACGAGTGCATAGCTCGGGTGCCTGCGGGAAAGTGCAGCGGGTTCCGTCATCCGATACCCAGTACTCTTATATATAGGGTGTTCGGTTCTTTCCTTTCGTCCGGCTACCTTCGGGCCACTTCTTTTTGTTTGACCATCCGCGACCCAATGACAAGCATCAAGCATGGTGGCGCGCGTCACAAGTGGATCGCCTTACTTGTTTTCCGGGGCGTGCGAAACAGGAAGTTTCGCCCGAAGCCTCCACGGACAGATCCACGGCGTCCCGGAAAACAAGTAACGATCCACTAAAACTTGTATTTGAGTTGAATGCTTTCTTCGCGGCCTAGGATCGAACGTCCAAAACCGACGCTGTTCTGCACGGCGTTGCCTCCGAATCGGGCATTACCCTCCGTCAGGCCGATTTGGTTGGTGAGGTTTGAGCCCATCAGGCGCAGCTGCCAATTGTCGCCTATCGTCGCAACGATGCCTGCAGCCAGGTCGTAATACGTGCCCAAAGGATTCAAGCCTGTCTGGTCCTGGTAGTGTTGACCGATGTGCTCGTAAGTCATGAACTCAGTTATCGTACCCCAGCCCAAAGTCTGCGTGTCGCTCGGTGTCACGCGAATCTGAAGTTTTGGCAAACGAGCGAGCGGTTGGCCATTGATGGTGCCGCAGACCAGTTGATTCGTAATACTGGTGTAAATGTAGCAGCCCTCGAAATCCTTATAGTGGGAGTCCATGTAATTGGCATTAACCGTTATCTTGAAGGTCTGGAGGGCTTCCAGAGCACTGTCCGCTCCCGGGTTCACGCTGCCGACAAGCCGCACGCCTCTAGCTGTCGAGCCATAGATTTCAGCCGGCCCAATCGGCACGTTTTGTAAATTCACGGGCGTAGACGCCAAACCCTTGAACTCCTTGTCATAAATCGATGCGTCGATATATGTATAGCGATTCTGAATCTTGAAACCGCCTTCGTAATTCTGCACGGTTTGAAGAGGCTGATGCGAGGACGCGGGGCAGCCAAGATTCGCAGCCGCGCTGGCAGGGCCGGTGACACTGCAACGGACGCCGTCGAAGTTATCGAAGTACACGCCATTATTGACGCGCACATAGGCGCTCATATGGTCGGTGAACTCGTAATTGACGCCCCCCGAGAACGTCGGCATGGTGTTGATTTCACTGCCGTGCGAGTACGTACCGTTGGGCAAATTGACCGCGTTGTCCCACAAATCGAACTGCGTCCCCATCTGTACCGGCGATAGATTCGTGGTCTGCTCCGTCATGTCAATATGTTCGAGACGAGCGTCGAGATCGAACAACCACTTATCTATTTTCCATGAGTCCGAAAGATAGAACGCAACATTCGTGGCTTTGCCCTGCTCCAGGATGTAGTAGCCCCCGTTGGCGTTCACGATGCCTTGGGCACTCGTCACGTTGTAGATATTTCCACCCGCGGTGCCCTGCAATATGATCGGACTCGCGTTCGGTACATTATCCATCAGCACATTGGCGCTGATCGACCAGTTATCGTTGTCAGTGTAATGCGCCAAATACAAGCCGCCGGTCAATGTATTGCCGTTGCCGAAGTCGAACGCCAGGCGGAATTCATCGGTGACATTCGTGATCTTCTTGCGCACGAACCATACTTGTTCGGTGATCACACTCTGATCCGGATTGACTGGCGCGCCGTTTGCATAGTTGGCCGTGATTGCAGACGCGGTCAACGGGGCCGGCAAAGTTAAAGCGCCAATGAAGCTCGACAAGGTCTGCGGGTTGCCGTTGTTAACCAACGCGGAGGTGTTGACGTTTCCACCATCAAACAGGAAGTTATTGCTGATGGACCAGCCGTTACCGAAATTCATATGCAATTCGGAACCGAAATAGTTCAGTGCCGCGCCACGGCCATTGCTGATATCGTCATTTTCAAAACCGCCCGATGGACTCGGTATCAGGAAATTTTGCAGTTGCTTGCTGTTGTAGGTGTTATTCAGCTGATTGAAACCGGGATAAGGCTGAGGGCTGCCGTTGACAACTTGGTAAGGAAAATCGGCGACCCACTGATTTTTGTCCTGCAGCATCCGATACCAAAACATAATCGAGCCATTGTCCAGATCGTGTTTCAGCGTGGTCGTGATTTGCCCGCCAATGTCGGACGGATATTGCGGATCACGCACACCATCGGATACACGGTAAAAGCCGCCAAGGCTTCCGTACCATCCGTCGATCAGCTTGCCGCTGATGAACGCATCCACACGTTCGGACCCTTCCGATCCGTACGTGAGGCCAATCGACCCCTCGGCTTTGTCCGAACCGGTCCGCAAGATAAAATTCGCCGTGGCGCCCGCCTGACCCGGGCCAAAAATTGCGCTGGTTCCGCCCTGCACGATTTCAACGCGCTCAACGGTGTCGTCCAAGCGCACCAGGGAGCTGTTATCCATAAAAGATAAGAATGGCGAACCGTACAAGGGCGAACCCTGGATCATGGTCGTGAAATACGGGGAATCGCCACCGCCGTTGGGAAAGCCGGCCACGTCGATATTGACGCCTGTTTGTCCGCCGGATGCCTCCGGCCATATGCCAGGCGACATTTTATAAATTTCGGCCGCACTCGCGGGGTTCGCGTTTTGAATTTCCTCGAGATTCGCCGTTACAATGTTGAAGCTCGCGTCCAGCTTCCTGACACCCTGTGCCGAAGCCGTGACGACGACTTCTTCGAGTGTGTTGCTGCTGCTGCTCGCGGCGGGAGTCGCGGCGGTTTCGTCGGCTGCATAGGCGCCGCCGGCGCAGTACAGGATTCCGGCCACTGCGGCCGCAAGGGAATTGAGCGTCGCACCGCGCCCCATTGGCCACAACGTCGCCTCTCGCGCTTGCGTCGAGCGCGCGCGGCGTGCTTTATCGGTTTTCGGTCTCATGAAACGATCTCCCCTTGATACCTGAATTGGTCGCAACCGGCATCTGCATATTCTGAACACAAGCCGGCAAATGATTGGTGTTGTAAAAACGCGAACCGTCTCGGTGTACGGCGGAACCCCCAAAAGCCAGACTCGTTGAAGCAGTCCACGCGGGCGGTTCTTAGGATAGCTGTTCCGAATCGCCCGCGATTGTATTATGCAACCGGTAGTGTGTGTCAAGCGGAACGATGGACGGCTACTTGCAGGATGCAAGCGGTCGTGTTGAGATCTACACCGTGTTGATCTATTCTCGCCGTGATATCGACTGTCGCGTTTTCGCCATTGGTGCGGCGACCGCTCGATAGGAACTGCGCTCGTTCGCCTTTCTATTCGCGACAATGCGGCGAGAGTCTTCGCGCCTGCAAACACGCTCGCACAAGATCACTTGCGGTGAAACGAAAATTAGAATGGGCGAGATAACTCGCACTTAAGTGGATGGGGTTGTTGAAGGCGCTTGGCGACCGCGCGAACAGGGGAGTCTTCAACAGATCTGGGTGGATTAGTTACGTAATTGAGGTAACGCGATGAGATATCTCATATATCGATAATGTCAAATTTAACGCCGCTGCGGACGAATGCCGTGTAGATGACGCGATAACCTATGCAGCTCAAGTTGGATAAAAACGGGACTCGGTATCATCAAATCGCACGGGCGATTAGACAGGCAGTCCTCGACGGACATATAGCCGCGGAGAGCAGGTTACCCTCGGCGAGTGCGCTTGCAGCCGAGCTTGCGGTGTCGCGGCCATGCGTGCAGCGAGCCTATCGTCGCTTGTGCGCTGAAGGGTTTGCGGTTTCGAGGCCAAGATCTGGCACTCGAGTCACAAAAGTGACGCCGCCCCTAAAGATCTCAAAGGCGAGATCGGGTCACACCTCCCGCTACGCCGCAAGATTGCAATCGCTCCCGTTGATCACACCTGTCGCCGCACCTGCCAGCGCACGGCCAGCACTTGATTTGCTCTACGGAGAACCACTGGTTCCAGAAACGTTTCATTCGTGGCGGCGCAGTTTGTCGGCCGCGGCCCTTCGCGCCGGCACGGCGTATCCTCAGGCGGAAGGCTTCTTGCCGTTGCGCCGCGCCCTTGCCTACCATCTCAGCCGGCGACGCGGACTGAATTGCGATCCGTCAGATATTTTAGTGGTGGGAGGCACACAGCAAGCGCTCACGCTGGTGGCGCGCGTCCTTCTGGATTCAGGGGATCGTGTGGTCGTTGAGGATCCCGGCTACCAGCTCGCTATTCATGGTTTGCTTGCTCACGGTGCGGCGGTAACAAGCTGTCGGATCGACCACGAGGGACTCATCGTCGCGGAGTTGCCGCGAGCCCGCATTAGGTTGGCATACGTGACGCCGGCGCATCAGTTTCCCTCGGGGGTTGTGATGACGCTCGCAAGACGCCTGCAACTATTGCACTGGGCCGGCCAGACAGGGAGTTGGATATTGGAGGATGCATACGACACCGAGTTTCATTCAAGCGACAAGCCCTTAGCCGCACTACGAAGTCTAGATCTGTCGGATCGGGTCATATACGCGGGTAGTTTCTCAAAAACCTTGTTTCCGTCGTTGCGCTTGGGCTACATCGTATGCCCCAAGGCGATACGCGATAAGCTTTTCAAGGCAAAACTCCTGGATGATCTCGGATCCGCAACCACTGAGCAGGCAGCACTGGGAGCCTTTATCAACAGTGGCCGGTACGAGAGGCACTTACGTAAGTCATTAAAGGAGATCGCCGGTCGGCGGCGAGCAATTGTGAAGGGATTGCAAGGGCTTGAGGGCCGCCATATTGAAATCGGGCCGCATCAAGCGGGTATGCATTTTGTAATTGGGTTCCTCCGATTGGGATTCGACCGACTCGATGCGTTCATTGAGCGCGCCAAATCTCTTGGCCTTGGACTGCATCCGGTTCACCCCTACTATCGCTTTCCGCCCAGTCGACCCGGTCTGCTCATCGGTTACGCCGGACTGACCGTCGGGCAGCTTCGGACCGCGGTCGAATTATTCGCCCGCTGCCTGGACTCGGAATAATCTGCGTGGGTGAATTGACGATGTTCCCGCGATGTCCGATGCACCACGGCCTAAACTCTGAAAAGAGAAATGTTATGAGCCCCAGGCTTACTTTCTTGCGAACGCCAAACTTCAGACAACTTGGCGTGGAGCAGGCGGTATCGGCGCGACCGGAAGAATGTAACGTGGAAAGGCGGTGCAGTTCATGCGCGGTAGTGTACTAGTGCGCCTCATGGGTGCTTGGGCGGCAATCCTGTTGGCTTCACACGCGTATGCAGAAGAAGGGCTCTTCAAACGCGAACAGATTGTCCTGCCGCTGGCGGTCGAGGAATCGATTCCGGCCATCGTTCGGGTCTATTCAAACCTATTTTTCGATGTACGCGTCTTTCCCGATCAGACCGCGCTCCAGAATTATGAGACCGCGCATGCCGAGCGTGTCAAAAAAACATTTGAGAGCGATGGAACGCTCTGGCCCGTCGACACTACCTTCGCCTCTTTGACAAAGACGTGCGCCGGCGGCACCAAGAATCAACCCGGCAATGCCGAACTTTGCGCCGCTTTCAAAACGTCGAAATGTGCAAGCCACGCATGCGCGTTTCGGACCAATCCTCTCGCCGGTAGCGCCACGGGTTTCGTTGTCGGGCGTACGGCGGCCGGCGACTTAGTTGTTATGACGGCTTACCATGTCGCGCGGGAAGGCATCGAGAGATGCGGACGAACAGGCGGCGTCTATATTGCGCACCCCGAGGCAATCCCGGATCTCACGGTTCAGTTCAGCGGCCAATCCGTGAGGCGCAACGTCATGTTGCTGGCCAACGCATCGGCAGAGGATTGGCACAATGGCCGTGATTGGGCTCTCCTTCAAGTTCCGGGAACCGCCGAGACGCCGACTCGCGTATTGCCGATAGCGTCGGCCCGACCGGAAAAAGGCGAGCGTGTTTGGGTAATCGGCTTTCCAACCCGTACTGACCGCGCCCTCACAGTCGAGGCAAAATATCAAAATGCGGCTGGCGAATTGCGCATCAGCAGGGGGCTTGTGGTGGAGCAACCGCTTGGGACCGAGCCTCGCGACCGTGACGACACGTTTGTCGATGCTGACGGAGTCGCTGGCAATAGTGGGTCGCCGGTGATCGACGCGTCAGGGCACGTCGTGGGTCTTTTTCGGGCTCATACGTTTTACAAGAACGGTGACGACCTGCGCATCATAAGATTTGGGGGAGATGCGGAGCTGACGCCCGAACCGATTCTGGCTCAAGCATTGGAATCGATGACGCGTTCCAAATGATGGGTCTTCCACACCCTGGCATGCAGGAGCTCGCACACAAGATTACGACTGGACTCAAACATCTTGCCAACAAGTCGTCGGCGAGCGCGTGCCCTGCCCTTCGCAGTATTCCTGGGTGCGCCTGTGGCTGTCTTGCCAGGCAGTCCGCAACAGGCAGAGGGTTTCGCGTCGGGGGTTATCTCCGGACCGGACGCCGATTTCGCGCCAACTTTCCTGCCGGATTCCTCCATGGTTCTGTTTACTAGGAGGAACGCACAGGAAACCTCGGAGATGATCTTCACTCGCCACGCATCGGTCTGGACACCTTCGATTGCGCAGGATGGTGCGCTCTACTTCATGAACACGAATCCCGTTACAGGCCGCTTTCGGTTGCGCACCCATTGGTTTGTCCATTGATGATCCCCGGTTGCCAGGACACGAGGTTGTCCCAGATCGAAGCGCGCCTAAGTCCTGACAGACACACGCTGTACTTCGCAAGCCGCAGGCTTGCTCACGTCGCGCGCGAGAATCCGCCCTGTGATTGGGACAATGGTCAGGCAAACAGCTGGGAGATCCCGCTTCGCCCCACTCTCTGGAACGCATCTGCGGCACGAGTCCGGCTTGCCGGGCGAGGACATTTGGAACTACGAATTTGTGAATCTGACGCATTCGGTACCGTTAGCGTGCTTAAAAACGCGAAGCTTGGCTTCTCAGAGGGACACAAATGGCACATAAGAATCTCGGCCCGGCGTGGCTTACGCGGCCTCAAATTGCAGCCTCACGCGCGCGGGGTAAGCGGGATGCGAAATTGCTGGGGTTTGAGCTTACTTCCCCATAATGGAAATGGCGCGCGACTCCCGCTACGTCAGATCGATGCGTTGCGAGAACTGTGCACGCGCATCTGCAGCTCATGCCGACGGTAGTCGATGATGAACACATCCAGCAGTCCCAGAGCATCCATCCCAATGAGCAGCGCCGGCTCGTGGTTCAGGTGCCAGTGCTCGAAAATCGGCAGGTCACGGTACACAATTGATGTCATCCGAATTTGAATCGATCCCAATTCAATCGGTGGACATGGAAACTCTTCGGCGTTTTCGGTCTCCAAGGTGACGTCAGTGACCTGGGTAGCAGTTCCTTCGGTGTGTCGCCGCACCAAGGCTGTGCGCATCGCTTCATTGCCAATGGTCGTCTGAGCTCCTGTATCGATGAAGGCTTGAACGCGTATGCCGGCGACTAGGGCGCGGACCAGTAGAAGATTGCTCGCCGATCGTTCCACGGGAATCGACGTGAAATCCCGTGGCGCTCGCTCGAGGTGCGAGTGCGCAATGGTGATCACATCATGGCCGAAATCGATAAAAACGCGTTTGTCGATAAAGCCTTCCATACCGAGGACGCCCTCTGCCCCACCCAACGCGGTGGGCAAAATCGGCAGGGTCACGGGCGTCTCGATCACTTCGCCCACCTCGAAGGAGTCCACCTCGACGGTTGGCACAGCGATGCTCCCCATCGCGCCGCGCAACAGAACCGAACGTGACGTGTCGGGGGATAACCCGAGTATGTCAGCCACGTTAGCAGAGATCCCGGACCTGCTTGCGCCCGTATCGAGCGCGAGCCGAAATGGCCCCTTCCCGTTAATAGTGACCGGCGCCCAAATCCGACCGATCTGGTCGCGTCTAGTCGGCGCTACGAATCGAGGTTCGGGTGCCGTGATGACAATTTCGGATAGCGACTCGTCCGCATCTTTGGACACCAGGTCTGTCGAACGCGCGACAACGCTGCCGGTGCACCCGGCCAGGGCAATCAACAGGCAGCCGAGCTGATGATGCATATCGCGCGACGAGCTTGCCACACAATCTCTGATACTGCGCCGCCCTGTGTAGCCGCGTAAAGGTCCGCTTTAATCGTTATTTTGGCGGCCACTTCCCCTCCGTGCCCCAGATCGAGGCTTGGCTGCCGCCTTTTCGTTCTAGTAAATCTTCTAACGAACGGCCGTGTCAGACGGCGCTTTGCCGGTATTCAGAATCACACTAAGGATGACGGTGCTCACGGCTGCGCGATGAGCCGCGAGGGGAATCCCGCTTCCGTTGTCGCCTGGGCCAGTCGCGCCGTACTCGCCTTGTCAGGATCATATGTCACAGTGGCAGTCTTTTTATCGAAATCGACCGTGATAGAACTCACGCCCGCAACTTTTTCGAGGGCTTTCTTGACCACAATCGGACAAGTCCCGCAAGTCATATTCTGGCCCGAAGCGCGTCGCCGATCCGCGCGCCGTGCGGATCGAAGCGCGCGCTCGGGCGACAGGCAGAGGAATGCGTGTAGATGTTCGTCTGCCTGCTGCGCCCTCTCCAGAAGTGCAGAGACGTAGTCGACGGCGCTAAATGCGCCACTTAGCAACGCGGCGTGTGCATCGGTCGCGCTTAGATAGGCATAGTCGGCGGTACGGCTCATGCTTATGCTGGTTAGCATGCCGCGCCCGCGCGCAGCGGGCGGAAGAAAGCGCGGATATCCTCTGCGAGCAGTTCGGGTACTTCCCATGCTGCGAAATGACCGCCGCGCGGCAGGCTGGTCCAATGCACGATGTTGAAAGCCCGCTCCGCCCAGCTGCGCGGCGGCATGGGCAGCTCCTTGGGCAGATGCACGATCCCGCACGGTGGCTTGATG
>Ga0209006_10004555_pt1 | contig 12568 bp, 9 predicted proteins | sample JacPin_JW_Ref_O2_FD_188567 | JGI IMG/M metagenome (GOLD analysis project Ga0209006, IMG submission 188567) | Forest soil microbial communities from Algoma, Ontario, Canada - Jack Pine, Ontario site 1_JW_Ref_O2 (SPAdes) (version 2) | ecosystem: Environmental > Terrestrial > Soil > Boreal...
GAGTGCAAAGGACGAGCTATTGCAGATGGCGGTAACCACGGCTAATACCCCGGAGGCAATTCGCGCCATTCGCAATCTTCTTTTCTGGAGAAGTATCCTGGGCGGCATTGAGCCTGAATGGTTTAAGGGACTGTTCCAGGCAATTCCGGAAGGCATAGCACAGGCCACGGCCGAGCGGAAAAAACCGGTTGGCCTATGGCAGATATTGCGGAGGGCTTGCCGCCGTGACAGTCTCCGGGCAATGGCTGCCGGAGTGGACTTCCTTGAAGCCTTCGGGCGCCATCTCAACGCGCTCAAAGACCTGCCGCGCTAGATCTGTCTCAGTTTAGCCTGCCCCACTCGACAATGCGCGAAAAACTCTGACACACCTTCTGTGCCAACGGCCCGTGTCGCTCCTTTGCCGTGCACCGTTTGAAACATTTTCAAAGTGACGACTAATTGACGCTTGTCCATATGAGGACGCGGAAGGATCGCCAGCTTTTGCTAAAGTCCGCACTTTCTCCGTCATTCTTTTGCCGCTAACCCGTCGATGACTGGCACGACTCTTGCATGCCCGGATGTACGCGTTGCGGGCAGGTAAGGGGCGCCGACCTGCCGTCTGCGCCCAGTTCCTTAAACGACTCTTCCTGAAGGTGGATCATTGCGATTGCGAGATTGCAATTACTGCGGTCGGAGCAGGTTTTCGGCGCCGATTCTCTGGTTGCTCTGCTGCTCCAGAGAAGTGTTCGCCCTTCCAGCGCACTCTCTTAGCCCGACGAACATTTTCGCGCCTGCCTCAACGCCGGCCCATTCGATTCTTGGGGTGTCGTTGTTTGTCCTGGCTGTCACCGGAGCGATCTTCGTAGTCGTGTTCAGCTTGTTGGTTTACACCGTCGTAAGGTTCCGCAAGAAAATAGACGAGGCAAGCGAGCCCGCCCAGGTCTACGGCAGTACCCAGGTGGAGGTTGCCTGGACTGTGGTTCCAACCCTTCTCGTGGTTGCTCTGTTCATGGCGACAGTGCGCGTGATCGCAGACACCCAAAGGGTGGCCCGGCCCTACAACGCGCTCGAGGTGATCGCCATCGGTCATCAGTTCTGGTGGGAGTACCGCTATCCTGGTTTGGGGATTGTCACCGCAAACGAACTGCACGTGCCTGTGAGTGACTCAGGCAGAGCAACCCCAACGTTCCTCAGTTTGTTGTCCGCCGACACCGATCACAGCTTTTGGGTGCCTCGTCTTGCCGGAAAGACTGACCTGATCCCGAATCATCCCAATCAAATGTGGATTGATCCCCGTGAAACCGGTTTATTTCTAGGGCAGTGTGCACAATATTGCGGCACCCAACACGCAAAGATGTTGTTGCGTGTCTATGTCCAGACCGCAGATGAGTTCGATCAGTGGGTGAAAGCTCAGAGACAAACGGCGCGCCCGACCAGCGCCGCTTCCGAAGGACAACGCATTTTCGAAAGTACCGCGTGCGTCAACTGTCACGCCGTGGCGGGCACCCCCGCGAAAGGCCGCTTTGGCCCGGATCTGACTCACCTGATGAGCCGGGATACGATTGCGGCCGGAGTGGCGGCAAATACCGACGAAAATCTTCGGCGCTGGATTCGCAATCCCGACGAAATCAAACCCGGTTCCCGCATGCCGGCCATGCAGTTGAACGAAACGCAACTGGACGCAGTGACAGCGTATTTAGAGACTCTCCACTGATAACGAGGGGACACTGACGGATGTCGACTAATTCCATCTCGTGGTCCAACGACGTAGCCGAGTCTCGGCCTTTCGTCGATCTAATTCACGAGTGGGTAACCACCGTTGATCACAAACGATTGGGCCTTCTCTACATAGGGTTTGCCATGACTTTCCTGATTGTCGGAGGGATTGAGGCGACGGTCATGCGGCTCCAACTGATTCGCCCGCACAACGACCTCGTATCGCCGCAAGTTTTCAACCGGCTGTTCACCATGCACGGCACAACCATGATTTTCTTCGTGGTCATGCCAATCCTTTTCGGGTTCGGAAACTATCTCATTCCGCTCATGATCGGGTCGCGGGACATGGCATTTCCACGGCTGAACGCCTTCAGTTTCTGGGTGATGGCTTTCGGTGGGCTGCTTCTTTATTTCAGCCTGGTTGGAGCGAACGGACTCTACGGGGCGGGGAACGCTCCCGACGTTGGCTGGTTTGCGTACGCCCCACTCACCTCCCAAACATTTTCCCCCGGACACAGCACCGATTTCTGGACCCTGGCAATACTGGTCTCCGGCTTTGGCAGCATCGGCACCGCCATCAATATTCTGGCAACCATTCTCTGTATGCGCTGCCCGGGAATGTCACTTGGGAAAATGCCTCTATTCGCATGGCTCTATCTGGTGACGGCTGGCCTTGTCGTGCTTGCGATAAGTCCACTTACGGCGGCTCAGATCATGCTGTTAATCGACCGCTATCTGGGTGGACATTTCTTTGACACACAAGCCGGAGGATCGGCGGTCATCTGGATGCATTTTTTCTGGGTCTTTGGACATCCCGAAGTCTATGTCCTTGTCCTTCCGGCCTTCGCCTTCGCATCCGAGATCATTCCAGTTTTCTCTCGCAAGCCAATCTTCGGGTATTCCGTGATGGTTGCGGCGACAGTTGCCATCGGGTTTATCAGCATGAGCGTGTGGGCTCATCACATGTTCACCGTCGGCATGGGACCCGGCGCGAACACTTTCTTTGTGCTGTCAACCATGGCGATCGCGGTCCCCACAGGCATCAAGATCTTCAACTGGCTGGGGACCATGTGGGGAGGGAACATCGAGTTCAGCACTCCGATGCTATTTTGCATTGCCTTTCTGTTTCAATTCCTGATTGCTGGTCTCACCGGAATCATGCAGGCTTGCGCTCCCTTTGACTGGCAGCTTGGAAGTTCCTATTTCGTGGTGGCCCACTTCCACTACGTGATCGTGGGAGCGATTCTTTTCTGTACCTTTGCCGCCCTCTATTATTGGTTCCCGAAGATGACGGGACGGATGTACAACGAGCGGCTTGGGCGACTTCACTTTTGGCTCTTTCTGATCGGATTTCACCTTACTTTTGATTTCATGCACATTCCTGGCCTGCTCGGCATGCCGCGACGAATCTACACCTATGAGCCCGGGCGTGGCTGGGACATTTGGAACTTGATCATCACCATTGGCGTTTTCTTCCAAGCCGCAGCGATTCTGGTGTTGCTCGTAAACCTTCTATGGTCATTTTGGCGCGGCACCCGGGCTGGCAATGATCCTTGGGACGCATGGACACTGGAATGGTCGGTACCTTCTCCGCCTCCTCCATATAACTTTTATTCGATTCCAGCGATCCTCAGCCGCCGGCCCCTTTGGGATCTTAAACACCCGAACGATCCAGATTGGAAGTATGAGGGAACACCATGATCGCTACTTCGATGACATTGCGACAACCGGTCCCCGAAGAACTCCCCTCACGCGGACGCGTAGGTATGTTCACGTTAATCGGTGCGGAGTCCGCGGTATTTACAATTTTCGTCGTAGCTTACATTTTCTATCTTGGCAAAAGCCTATCGGGTCCTACTCCGCAAGACGTCTTGAAAGCGCCCATCTTCTTCAGCGTTTGCCTGCTCTCCAGCAGCCTGACAATTCATTTAGCGGGTAAAGCCCTTCACCAGGGAAACGTAGGAAAATTCTCTCGATGGTGGTTCGCCACGATCGCGCTGGGTGTGGTTTTTCTCTACGGAACTGCCCGCGAGTGGCAGAGACTGATTTACCACGAAGGCTTGACCATCTCTACAAACCTCTTCGGAACTACCTACTTCTCTTTGGTGGGACTGCATGCATTTCACGTGATCGTTGGCCTGCTCTGCCTCACATTCGTATTCGTGTTTTCTGTTTTTGGTTACGTGGAACCGAAGCACGAATATCAGGTCGAGATCTTGTCTCTCTACTGGCATTTCGTCGACTCAGTATGGATTGTGGTTTTCACGGTCGTATACATCGTTGGGCGATAAGAGGCGTTCGACAAGGAGTGCATATGAGTAGCAAAGCAATGGAACCGACAGTTCAGCCTGGGAAAGAGACGTCGGGCACGATCGAACTGCCCGCGCCGACGGCGTGGCCGATCGTGTTGGCTCTTGGCCTTACCTTGCTGTTCACTGGACTGGTGACCAGCCCGACAGTGAGTGTGCTCGGTGCAATCCTCGCTGTCTTTGGCTGTGCAGGATGGTTTCGCGCTGTATTACCCCATGAGAAGCATGAGAGCGTACCTGTTCGCGATGTGACCGTAGCTGTGACCACCCGGCGGCCGCATGTGGCCCAGATGAAATGGATCACGCAAGAACTGCATCGGGCGCGTCTGCCGTTGGAGATTTATCCGATTTCGGCAGGTGTCAAAGGCGGATTGGCAGGGGGCGTGGTGATGGCGGTGCTCGCAGTGCTGTATGGAATCATCAGCGGCCATGGCATCTGGTATCCGATCAATTTGCTGTCTGCTGGATTCTTTACAAATATGACCACGATTGACCAACTGGCCACTTTTCGGGCCGATGCTTTTATGATTGCTGCGCTACTTCATCTCATCTGTTCCTTGCTTGTAGGCCTCCTCTATGGTGCGACGCTCCCCATGTTGCCGGGGCGTCCGATTCTGCTGGGCGGAATTCTGGCTCCGGTCTTATGGTCTGGTCTCCTCCACAGCATGCTTGAAGCTGTGGACCCAGCGCTCAAGCAACTGATTGATTGGCCTTGGTTCGTAGTCTCTCAGATTGGATTCGGTGTCGTTGCCGGTTTCGTAGTTTCCAAGCAAGCGCAGGTGCGCATTCGGCAGTATCTGCCTTTCGCCGTCCGCGCCGGGGTTGAGGCACCAGGAATCATGGCCAGAGACCACAACAATGAAGACGGTCGGCAACCATGAAGCTGCCACTTGCTTTCGTGGTTGCCGGGATTGTACTGGTCTCTGCAGGATGCACAAGTTCTCCGGGTCGGCCTAAATCGGACTCTGAGCCACTTGCTCCGGACCAGGTCGTCGCATTCACGATCCTCTACAAACAGAACTGTGCAGGATGCCATGGAGTGAGTGGAAGCGGCGGAGCAGCAATCGCGCTGAATAATCCTGTCTTTCTGGCGATTGCGGACGACACTACGATTCGGCGCACGATAGAAAACGGAGTGCCTTCTACTGCGATGTCCACCTTTGCACAAAGTAAAGGAGGCACGCTCACGGAGAAACAAGTTGAAGCGATTGTGCAAGGGATTCGATCGTGGGCCAAGTCTGATCTTTCAGGGGACACACCTCTTCCCCCTTACACGTCGCAAACTCCCGGCAACGCGCAAAAAGGCGCGGAAGTATTTCGAACCTATTGTTCTTCCTGTCACGGAAGCGACGGGCGTGGTGGTAGCAAGGCCAGTTCGGTCGTAGATGGTTCCTATCTCACCTTAGTAAGTGACCAATACCTGCGGACGATCGTAATCACCGGCCGGCCCGAACTGGGTGCGCCCGACTGGCGCGGTGATGTGGAGGGCCGAACCATGTCGAACCAGGAGATTTCTGATGTTGTCGCGTGGCTTTCCAGCCAGAGGCCACGCTTGCCCAGCCAGCCCTCTGCTGTTTCACGTCTGGCGCGGCCTAACGGAGTAGCTCAATGAATCAGGAAAACCGAATGACGCGGCGGGCTGCGCTCGTGAAACTGGGGATCTTTTTTAACAGCGTTCTTGGAGTCTTTCTCGCCGTACCGATCGTGCGTTACGTGCTCTCACCAGTGACTCGCGAAAGGAAGTTTGGGTATGAATCGTGGCTGTCCCTCGGTCAGCTGGAGCAGTTTCCCGCGGGACAAACCCGGCTCGCGACCTACCGAAACCCTGTGGTGAATGCCTGGGACGGAGAAACCGACGACATCGCCTGCTGGGTCAGGAATGTAGACGACCGCAATTTCCAGGTGTTTGCGATAAACTGCGCTCACCTCGGATGCCCGGTTCGCTGGTTTCCGCAGTCGAGTTTGTTCATGTGCCCGTGTCACGGAGGCGCTTACTATCAGGATGGCTCCCGCGCCTCTGGACCTCCGGAGCGTGGATTGTTCCAGTATCACTACAAACTCGAAGACGGGCAGCTGTTCATCAAGGCGGGAGAAATGCCGACCCCCGGTCGTGCGGCTAAACAAACGGGCGGAGCCGCGACATGCGCCTGATCCAGAAGGTTGGCGAATGGTTGGATCTCCGGCTGCAGCTAGGCGCGCCGGTTCGCGAGACGGCCGAGCACCCCGTTCCCCGCGAAACTGCGAGCTGGTTCTATGTTTTCGGCAGCGCCGCCCTCACAGTATTCATTTTGCAGTTGCTCACGGGCATACTGCTTGCGCTGATCTATGTGCCTTCCGCTGGGGACGCTTGGACCAGCCTCCAGACGCTGAATCATTCCGTTGCGCTTGGCTGGTTCATTCGTGCCTTGCACGGATGGGGCTCGAATTTCATGCTTGCGATTGTCCTCGTCCACATGGTGCAAGTCTTTCTTTTTGGAGCTTACAAGTTTCCGCGGGAGCTCACATGGATCGTCGGCGTGTTTCTTCTGCTGGTAACACTAGGAATGGCTTTTACGGGCCAGGTACTGCGGTTTGATCAGGATGCCTACTGGGGATTAGGCATCGGGGCTTCGATTGCAAGCCGGGTCCCGATAGTCGGGCCGTGGGTCGTGAACCTGATGCTGGGTGGGCCGATCATTGCTGGCGCAACACTCTCGCGTTTTTTTGCCCTGCACGTTTTCGTCGTCCCCGGATTGTTGATCGCTTTCGTCGGCATCCACTTGCTCATGGTGTTGAAACTGGGGGTCAACGAATGGCCCATGCCAGGGCGCGTCGTCCGGCGAGCCACGTACTTGCAGGAATATCGAGAGCTGACGCACGAGCAGGGTGTTCCCTTCGTACCGAACGCAGTGTGGAAAGACATCCTTTTTTCCGGTTTTGTGGTTCTTGCTATCACGATCTGCGCCGTATATTTCGGACCCTTCGGTCCTGGCGGCCGGCCGGATCCTACCATCATCCAGACCGCTCCGCGGCCCGACTTTTTCTTCCTGTGGTTGTACGCGCTGCTCTCGTTTTTACCGCCGGCAGCAGAGACGCCGATACTGCTGATCGGCCCCGCTATCGGAATCATGGTGCTCGTGGCGCTGCCTTTCGTCGCAGGGGAAGGGGAAAAGAGCTGGAAGCGCCGGCCCATTGCAGTCCTCACGATTCTGCTGGTCGCCGTGAGCCTCGGTACGATGACTCATTTGGGCGAGCACACGCCCTGGAGTCCTGTCATGGATGCATGGAGCAGTGAGCCGATTCCCTCAGAGTATGTACACGGACGCACCGCTTTGGAACGCCAGGGAGCGCTGGTTTTTCAAGCCAAGCAATGTCACAACTGTCACTCGCTTGATGATCGAGGAGGCAAGCGCGGACCAGCACTCGACCATGTTGCTCTGACTCTTACCGAAGACCAGCTTATCCGTCAAGTAATCCAGGGCGGAGGGAATATGCCAGCGTATGGAAAGAATTTGAGTCCGGCCGAGACTACTGCACTTGTAGCCTTTCTAAAAACACTGCATCCAGCGGCGCAGTCACCTGCGCGCGATGCTTCCCGTGCTATCGCTCTCAGAGAAAGCGAAACCACCAGGCCATGAATCTGTTTACGTCGTTACCGGTCCACGTTCACACGCAACCGAAAAGTCTTTCGCTGATGATTGCGCTTCTCTTGGCGCTGACGGCTTTCTTATACTTTCGTGGATGGCTTCGCCTCCAGCGTGCTTCGCCAGTTCTCTTTCCGGTTTGGCGTATGGGGACGTTTCTGAGCGGACTTCTTGTGATATTCCTCGCGGGCAGTTCTCCACTCGGGGTTCTCGATCATCAAATGCTCACCGCACATATGGTGAAGCACCTTGTGTTGATGGTTGTGGCTGCCCCTCTGATTTTATTTGGGACCGGCCAACCGATCCTGAGCGGGCTTCCGAATTGGTTTACCCGCAGCTCGTTCTTCACAACCAGGTTCAGAACCTTACGGGGAAGTCTTTCCGGTAACTTCATTTTCTGTTGGCTCGCCGGTACCACCACCGTCATTGCGTGGCACATTCCCTATTTCTTCCAGCTTGGCTTGTCCTCGCAGGCTTGGCACACGATCGAGGACGTATCTTTTATATGTGCGGGACTTCTGTTCTGGAAGCCGATCATCACGCCTCATGCGAATGGTACCAACACGGCTCAATGGTCGCTGGTCCTTTATCTTTTTCTAGCCACTGTGCCTTGCGACATCCTTTCTGCATTTCTCGCGTTCTGTGGCCGCGTTCTCTACCCCCATTACCTGTCGTCAAGCCAGACCTTCAGCCTGTCCGCGCTCCAGGATCAGGAATGCGCGGGAGCATTGATGTGGGTAGCCGTAACCTTTGCGTATCTGATCCCTGCCCTGCTGATTACTGCGAAGATACTCTCGACCGACGCAGTGCATTTGCAGAAAGGAACAGCCCTCTCATCGCCAAAGTCCTTGTGACTCACATCTGAGCAGCAAGAACAAGACCGCTGCTTGACAGCCGTGTCCAGAGAAGGACGTGGCAGCGGTTCGGGCAATTGAGGATTGCGCCTGAAAATCCAGAAATGTTCGATGTTCGCACTTCAGAGCTTTGGTACAGGCCGTGCATGGAAGTCTTTGAGACCAGCTAACGACATCCCCGAGCAGGTTTCCAGATTTGAAGTTGTTTTTTCCAAGAGGTCCTGCTAATGGATTGGGCAAAACATGGAGTCAAAATCGTACACTCCGATGAGCTTGACTTAAATACGCCGCAAACATCGGGCATGACGCGCGCTGCAGCAATTACCCACGCGAAAGCCGGTGCGAGCAAGTTGTGGGCCGGAACAATGGTGGTTCAACCGGATGCTAAGACGGGACCGCATCACCATGGAGAACTGGAAACCGTACTTTACGTCGTTCAAGGCCGAATTCGAATGCGATGGGGCGATCAACTGGAACTGAGCGACGAAGCCAGGCCGGGTGATTTTATTTACGTTCCACCTTACGTGCCGCATCAGGAGATCAATGCCAGCCCAAATGAGATCTGCCAAGCTGTAGTGGTGAGGGACGGACAGGATCCGGTTGTCGTTAATTTAGATCTGCATACTCCAGAACCGGCTAGTGCTGGGCATCGCGGTATGCCGTTTCATCCGGATCGCTGAATCCTTGCCTCGGTGGTCGAGCCAGTGCTTCCGCCGATCCTTGATGCTGTGTCCTCTGAGCGAGAACACCACCCCTGCCCGCGTTGAGATTCTCTCTGTTCCGGGAGGCTTGTTGGGCAAGCTTCTTGCGCAGATCTCGCAACTCTCACAGAGGGGGCTGCGGTGTCGGAAGTGTCGATACGCCGCGGCCACTCACAACGCTCGACGCGGACAATAGCCGACTGCCCTGTAAGCAAATGTATTTAGCCTCCCAACCAAAATGGCGTGCGGAACTTCACTGTGTCAAACGGGAGTGGAATCGATCCGCGTGAGCCTTCCGACACCTCTGTCTGTCCACATTCCGACACTAAATCGACTCCGTTTCCAAGTGATAGACACAGTTTCGTGGATAACGTTGTCTCACATGGTCTTAGCGTCATCCCAAATGCCCCTGGGAGTGGTACGCCAAATGCTTTCTTGATGGTGTCCAGTACAGGTTGGGGTTAAACGCTGGCCGCCGCTGAGGGAAGCTGAAACGTTCCAGGGGTGATCCCGAACGCTTTTGCCCTCATTTACCGACGCTAAACAACGCAGGGAAAGCTAATCGAAAACGCAGCAGGGTTAACAGGCTAAGGGGAGATATATGTGGATTGTTCGACTGGCGTTGCGCAGGCCTTACACCTTCGTGGTCTTGGCCATTCTCATTTTAGCAATGGGAGCACTTTCGATCCTGCGCACGCCCACTGACATTTTCCCCAACATTAACATTCCCGTCGTAAGCGTCATTTGGAACTATAGCGGCCTGGTTCCTAAAGAAATGGCGGACCGCATTGTTAGCGTTACGGAACGAAACATGACGACGATAGTCGACAACATTGAGCATGTCGAATCTCAATCCTTGTATGGCATCGCAGTGGTCAAGGTCTTCCTGCAACCAAACGCCAGCATCGATCGTGCGATTGGGCAGATCACAGCCAGCTCGCAGACCCAGCTTCGACAGCTCCCCGCCGGAACCACGCCGCCGCTTATTATCGCCTATAGCGCATCGAGTGTTCCGGTCATGCAGCTCGCCCTCTCCGGACAGGGCCTCTCCGAGCAACAACTCAACGATTACGGCCTAAATTTCATTCGCACTCAGCTGATCACGATTCCGGGCACCGCAGTGCCTTATCCATACGGCGGCAAGCAACGGCAAGTGCAGGTGGATCTCAATCCCGCTGCGTTGCAGTCGAAGGGGCTATCTCCGCTCGACGTCGTCAATGCAATCACCCTTCAGAATCTGATCCTGCCCACAGGCACGTCGAAAATCGGGAGCAAGGAGTATGACGTCGACATTCCCAATGCAGCGCCCCAGTCCATTGCTGAGTTAAACCGGATCCCGATCAAGACGATTGGTGGGGCTACGATTTACATGAAAGACGTGGCCTGGGTGCGCGATGGCTTTCCTCCGCAGACCAATGTCGTGCGTGTGAACGGACAGCGCTCCGTTCTGCTAACGATTCAGAAGGCCGGTGACGCTTCTACTCTGTCCGTAATATCGGGCATCAAGTCGATCCTTCCCCAGATTGCCACAACTGTTCCTCAACAGTTGAAGATGGAGCCACTGGCGGATCAATCCATCTTTGTTTTGGGGGCGATCAATGGCGTCGTCCGCGAGGCGCTCATCGCCGCCTGCTTGACGGCCGTGATGATCCTTGTCTTTCTCGGAAACTGGCGAAGCACGCTGATCATTGCGACGTCGATTCCGCTGGCGATTCTCTCCTCGATCATCGTTCTCAGCCTGATTGGAGAAACGATCAACATCATGACGCTTGGAGGGTTGGCACTCGCCGTCGGCATCCTGGTGGACGATGCGACCGTGGAAGTGGAGAACATCAACCGCAACCGCGAGGCGGAGCCGGACAAGGACATGGACGAAGTAGTTCTGGATAGCGCGATGCAGATCGCTACGCCGGCGTTCGTGTCGACACTATCGATCTGCATCGTGTTCGCACCGATGTTCATGCTGTCAGGGGTGGCGCGTTATTTGTTTCTGCCCCTCGCCGAAGCCGTTGTTTTTGCCATGCTGGCTTCCTACATCCTGTCGCGAACGATTGTTCCAACGATGGCGAAATATTTGTTGCGGGGACAAACAATAGGCGGTCACGCCTCTACCAGCCGAAACATTTTCGTCAGGATGCAGCAGAAATTCGAACGCGGTTTTGAGTCTTTTCGTGAGCGCTATCACCGGTTATTAGAGGGTTGTCTCCATCACCGGCGAGTCTTTCTGATCGCGTTCTTTGCAGCCTGCCTTGGATCGCTTGCGATTATCGTTCCATGGCTTGGTCAGGATTTCTTTCCCAGTGTCGACGCCGGGAGCTTCAAACTTCATCTACGTGCCCCGACCGGCATGCGCATTGAAGACACGGCCTTTCTGTGTGATCTGGTGGAGAATTCGATCCGAAAGCAAATTCCGCCAGCCGAAGTCGCCAGCATCATCGACAACATTGGTCTGCCATATAGCGGCATCAATCTCTCTTACAGCAATTCGGCGCCGATCGGAACATCGGATGCCGATGTACTGGTGACTCTATCCCCGAAACACCACCCCACGGATGACTATGTCAAGCAGCTTCGCCTGAGCCTGGCTCAGGAGTTTCCTGGGGTAATGTTCGCCTTTCTGCCCTCCGATATGGTCACGCAAATCCTCAACTTCGGGTTGCCCGCTCCTATTGATATCCAGGTGATCGGCAACGATCTGGAAGGCAACCGGGTTTGGGCAAGCCAGCTACTACAGAAAATTCGGTATGTTCCAGGGACCGCCGACCTCCGTGTGCAGCAACCGTTCGATGAACCGTATTTGCACCTCCGGATCGAGCGCACGAAAGCCCAACAGCTGGGCTTTTCCGGCCACGACATCGCACAAAATCTCCTGGTGTCGCTCAGCGGCAGTTTTCAAACGTCGCCTACCTTCTGGGTCGATCCCAAAAATGGCGTCAGTTATTCGATAGCGACGCAGACCCCGCAGTATTACGCGGACTCGCTGCAGGATCTGGTCAATACTCCGGTAACGGGAAGCGACCCGTCGGCGCCGCCATCGCTCATGGCAAGTCTGGTCTCGACGCAGCGCGGAGCCGGCATGGGAGTGGTTTCTCATTACAACGTGGCGCCCGTCATCGACATCTTCGGCTCGGTGGAAGGACGAGACCTGGGAGGCGTCTCGCGGGATCTCAATAAGACCATCGACTCGATTCGGGGACAGTTACCTCGCGGCTCACGCGTGGTGGTACGCGGCCAGGTGCAGACGATGCGGTCGTCTTACTCCGGACTTCTCTTCGGTCTCGTGTTCGCAATCATGCTGGACTACCTTCTCATCGTGGTGAATTTCCAGTCGTGGCTCGATCCCTTCATCATGATCTCGGCGCTCCCTGCGGCCCTGGCGGGAATCG
>Ga0209006_10004556_pt1 | contig 12564 bp, 13 predicted proteins | sample JacPin_JW_Ref_O2_FD_188567 | JGI IMG/M metagenome (GOLD analysis project Ga0209006, IMG submission 188567) | Forest soil microbial communities from Algoma, Ontario, Canada - Jack Pine, Ontario site 1_JW_Ref_O2 (SPAdes) (version 2) | ecosystem: Environmental > Terrestrial > Soil > Boreal...
GGCGCAGCTCGCCGGCGGTCTCGAGCACTTCCGCGTGCGCCTGCCAGCGCGGGCCGAGGAACTCGGCGTCGGTATGGGAGAGCGGGCCCTCGTGCGCGGCGCAGAGCAGGTGCGCACGGTAGATCAGCGGACTCTCGTGATCGAGGATGGCGGCCTCGACAGGGCGTTCGAGGAACTCCTCGGGGTTTCGGCAGAAGAACTGGTCCAGCGCGTCCTCGCCGGCGACGTAGACGGCCAGCCCACGCCCGCGGCGCCCGGCGCGCCCCCACATCTGGCGCAGCGAGGCGACGGTGCCGGGGAAGGTGACGACGACGGCGGCGTCGAGCTCGCCGATGTCGATGCCGAGCTCGAGCGCGTCGGTGGTGATCACCGTGCGCAGCTCGCCGCGCATGAGGCGCTGCTCGAGCTCGCGCCGCTGCTGGGGGGTGTAGCCGGCTCGGTAAGGCTCGACCTGCTCGGCCAGCTCGGGATGGCTGTCCTGCAGATCCTGCTTGACGAGACGCGCGAGCACCTCGACGCCCTTGCGCGACTTCATGAAGCAGATCGTGCGTGCGCCGTCGCGGACCAGGCGGGCGAGGATCTCAGCCGCCTCTCCCAGTGAGGAGCGGCGCGTGCCGAGTGCCTCGTCGGTGAGCGGCGGGTTCCACACCGCGATCTGCCGCCGCGGTGTGGGGGAGGCGTCGGTGTCGATCAGCTGCACGTCCTCGAGACCGGTGAGGCGCTCGGCGAGCTCCACGGGGTTGGCGATCGTGGCGGAGGTGAGCATGAAGATCGGCTGGGTGCCGTAGGCGGCGGCGATCCGCCGCAGCCTTCTGAGCACGTTGCCGACGTGCGAGCCGAAGACGCCGCGGTAGACGTGCGCCTCGTCGATGACGACGACGGCGAGGTTGGAGAACAGCTCCGCCCAGGCGTCGTGGTTGGGCAGGATCCCCAGGTGCAGCATGTCGGGGTTGGTGAGCACGACGTTGGCGCTCTTGCGGATCTCCCGGCGCGTCTCGCGCGGGGTGTCGCCGTCGTAGATCGCGGGGCGCACGCGCTTGGTCAGCCCGAACGCGCTGAGCGCGCGCGCCTGGTCCTGGGCGAGCGCCTTCGTCGGGTACAGGTACAGTGCCCGCGCTGGCCCCTGCTCGCAGAGGATGTGCAGGGTGGGCAGGTTGAAGCACATGGACTTGCCGGAGGCGGTCCCGGTGGTGACGATCGTGGGGCCCTGCGTGGCTGCGTGCAGGGCCTCGGCCTGGTGGGCGTAGAGGCTGTCGATGCCCATGCGCTCCAGCGCGGCCAGCACTTCGGGGTGCAGCTCGCTGGGCAGCTCGACGAGCTTCGCGCGCCCGGGGCCTTCGCTCGCCTCGCGCACGAGACGCCCGTCCTCGCGTCCCGCATCAAGCAGCGCGCTCCACGGCTCGGTTATGCGGTCGATGGCCAAGGACTTGAGATAGTAGAGGCGATGTCCGAGACGGCTGCCGAGCGCTGGGCGAAAGCCCGCTCCTTCCACCATTCGCTGTATCCAGCGCAGCGGATCGCGGCCGAGCGCCGCCAGTCGGTCTCGGTGTGCCTGCCCGCGCGCGAGTGCGCGGCGACGATCGCGGAGATCGTGGGCACGCTGGTGGGACTGCGCGAGGCGGGCGCGATCGACGAGGTGGTGGTCGTGGACGCCGGTTCGGCCGACGGCACGGCGGCGCTGGCGCGCGATGCGGGCGCGAGCGTGCACCAGGAGGCCGAGCTGCTCCCATCGCACGGTCCTGTACTGGGCAAGGGCGATGCGATGTGGCGCGCGCTTACGGTGCTGGACGGCGAGCTGGTGTGCTTCGTGGACGCCGACACAGAGGACTTCTCGGCGCACTTCGTGACAGGCCTTTTGGGCCCGCTGGTATGCGAGGACGGGGTGTCGTTCGTAAAGGGCTTCTACCGCCGCCCGCTGGCGGGCGAGGGCGCGAGCGACGGCGAGGGGGGCGGTCGCGTGAACCACTTGATGGCGCGTCCGGCGCTCTCGCTGTTCTACCCCGAGCTCGAGGGCGTGCGCCAGCCGCTTGCGGGTGAGGTGGCGGCGCGGCGGGATCTGCTCCAGACGCTCCCGTTCGTGACGGGCTATGGCGTGGAGATCGCGATGCTGATCGACGCGTGGCGCAGGCTCGGCCTGGAGGGCCTGGCGCAGGTTGACCTGGACGAGCACCGTAACCCGCACCAGCCGCTTTCGGCGCTGGCGCCGATGGCGCGCACGGTGCTGGCGACGGTGGCGCGTCGTCTCGAGCAAGAGGGCAGGCTGGGAGCAGTTGGCAGCGTGCCCGTCGAACGCCCGCCGCTGGGCAGCCTGGCGGTCCTCTGATGATGCGCTGCCTGTACCTGGACCTCGACGGCACGCTGCTGGGTCAGGGCGCATCGATGCTGCACGACGGCGAGGGAAAGGTGACGATCGACGGCGTGCGCGCGATGCAGGCGTGCCTGCGCGCGGACGTGGAGATCGTGCTGATGTCGGGCCGCCGTCGCACGCAGCTGGCGGAGGATGCGCGGCTGCTGGGTCAGGGCTCTTACATATTTGAGGCTGGGGCGTGCGTGGTGTTGAACGGAGAGGAGCATTGGCTCACGGGCGATCTGCTTCCGGGGGAGCTGACGATCGCGCAGCAGATCGAGCGCTCGGGGGCACCGGCGCTCCTGCTGGAGCGCTACGAGGGGCGCCTGGAGTACCACGAGCCGTGGCACCTGGAGCGCGAGGTCTCACACCTCTTCCGTGGCCTGGTGGACGCGGAGGAGGTGGACCGGCTGCTGTCGGAGTCCGGCCACGGGAACCTGCGGCTGGTGGACAACGGCGTCGTGCATCGCCGTTCGCCTGCGCTGGCGGCATTGCCGCACGTGCGCGGCTATCACCTGGTGCCGGCGATCGCGTCGAAGGCGAGCGCGGTGGCGTTCCATCGCCGCGTGAGTGGCTACGCCCGGGAGGAGACCTTCGCGGTGGGCGACTCGCGCGAGGACCTGGCGTGTGCAAGCGAGGTGGGGGTCATGTGGCTGGTGGCCAACGCGCTCGAGAGCGATCCTTCGATGCGTGAGGCGATAGCACCCCACAGCAACGTGCGCGTCGCCGACGCGGGTCACGGCCCGGGTGTGTACGAGGCGGTGATCAGCGCGCTGATGGACACGTGATCTCGGACGTCGGGTAGGCAAGCGAGGCCAGGACGCAGAGAGCGTGGCGTGCTGGGCGCTGGTGCCATACATTATGTATGGTACTTTTAGCCATGGTCAAGACGACGATCTACCTCCCGGAAGAGCTTCATCACGAGGTCAAGCAGGCCGCAAAGGAACGCGGTACCAGCGAGGCAGAGCTAATCCGCACGGCTGTTCGACACGAGCTGCTCGGCGTGCCCGCGGATCAGCAGGGGCGCGCCCAGCGGCGCGCTCGCCTACTGGCAGCGATGGGCACACTCGACAGCTCCGCTTACCCGGCCGGTTACCTCGATGACCTCCGCGCCCAGTGGCGCGACTGATCGTTCTCGATGCGAGCGTTGTGATCGCCGCGCTCGCGGTGGATGACGTGCACCATGACGCGGTGGTGGAGGCCCTCGCCGACGCGAGTGATGACGAGCTTGTGCTCGCCGCCACGACGAGGGCAGAGATCCTTGTTGGGCCTGCTCGCGTCGGCAGCAAGGCGCTGACGGCCGCTCGAGACTTCGTAGCCGGCTGCGAGACCGTGCCCGTCAGCGAAACCGTTGCTGACAACGCTGCAACGCTGAAGGCCCGGCACCGCGGGCTCAGCCTGCCTGACGCGATTGCGCTGGAGGTCGCCGAGCTGATCGAGGCTGATGTCGTGTGGACGTTCGACCGACGCTGGCGCGACGTTCATCAGCGGGTCGCGGTCCTGTAGGGCCACCCCAGGATCACCTCAACCCATGCGCAACAAGGTGACTCCGGGTGAGCGCGTGCCGGGCGAAGTCCTTCACCAACCGCTGCCGCGCCCGCTTGGGTGTCGAGTGCACGAGGTCACCGGCCATCTTGGCGCGCGCGGGAAGACCGACCAGATGCGCAGCAGTCAGGCGCTTTAACGGGAACGGCACGACCCTGGCGAAGCCGACGGACTCGAGCATGCCAAGGACGGCCGCGCGGCTGGGACCCCACCAACTACGCGTCTCGCGGCGGCTCTCGGATCGATAGAAGGCCGCAGCGGGAGAGCGGAGAAAGGTCATGTCCACGAGCGTCTCCACGACGAGCAGCTCCCCGGTGACGTCGGCCACCCGTTCGAGCGCCGGCAGCGGGTCTCGCATATGAAAGAGCCGGCCCAGGAACAGCACGACATCGAACCGGCCAACCGTCTCCGGAGATATATCGAGGACGTCGACTTCCAGATCCTCCACATGGGAGGCCAGAGCCTTCCGTAAGCGCTCGAAGCTCCGCTTCCCGCCTGGCCTGCTCCAGTTGCCGCTGTCGATCGCCAGCACCCGCGATGCGCCGAAGCGCTCGGCTGCGAAGGAGAAGTAACCATCGCGGGCACCCACGTCGAGCACCGTCTTACCGGTGAGGTCGGGCAGGTTCAGCGCGAGCAGTTGCTCGAAGTGATGCCACCATTGCATCGGCTCCGATGACCCCGAGAAATCCAACTGTACAGTGGCCATCTGGCCATCGTAAGGCGGGCGATTCTCGATGGCAAGGAGTGGGAGACGGCGCGGCCGATCACGCTCGCTGAGCGCCGGCGAGACGCCGCCACGCGCGCCGCCAGAAGCCCGGTTTCGGGCGCCTGCGCCAGAGCGCGGGCGGCGGCACCGTCGCGCGCACCAGCGCCACCCAATCGTGCAGCGGCAGCTCTCCTGAGATCAGGCGGGCAAGCGCGGTGGTGACGGGGGCGGCGACGTCGGCCGCCTCAAGCGCGCGCGCGAGCAGTGGCACGGACTCGAGCGCCTCCACCGCTTGGCCGATACGCGCGGGGATCTCAGCGGCGGGCACACCGGCGGCCAGCAGCTCGCCTGCGCGGCGGTTGCGACTCTCACGCGCCAGCGCCGTCGCGAGCAGGTCTCCCGCGCCGGCGAGGCCGATCATCGACTCGGGCCTCGCGCCCAGGCCCTCGGCGTAGCGCCAGACCTCGGCGAAGATGTGCCCCGCGGCCGCGCCGGCGGCGTTCAGGCCCTGCGCCTCCGTTGCTCCCGCCGCGAGCGCGGCTGCGTTCTTGGCCGCGCCGGCGAGCTCCACGCCGATTGGGTCGTTGGACAGCTCGCACACGACGCCCGCGCGCGTGAACACCTGTGCGATCGCGCGCGCCAGCTCCTCCTCGGCGCACGCCGCCACGAGACCTGCACCGGCGTGCACCATCTCCTGCGCGTGCGCGGGGCCGCCCAGGCACGCAACGCGGTCGGCGCCGAAGCGCTCCGTGAGCAGGATCGTCGGTGGGGTCCCGTGCGGCGGCACAAGACCCTTCGCGGCGGACACGATCGCGGTGCGCTTGCCCAGGCCGGAGGCGGTGAGGTTCTCGATCACCTCGCCAAGGCCGCGCGAGGGCACCGCGAGGAACACGTAATCCGCGCGTTCGACGCCCGCTGAGGCGGGCTCGATGCGCAACTGTGCGGGTAGCTCTACGCCGGGCAGATACTGGCGGTTCTCGCGTTGCTGGTCGATCAGCGTGGCTTGCTCGGCCGTGCGCGTTTGCAGCGTCGTGCGCAGCCCGCCGCGGGAGAGCAGGAGCGCGAGCGCCGTCCCGAACGATCCCGCGCCGATCACCGTCGCGCGCCGGCTCACCGGCGAGAGCGAACGCACGCGCGGCACGCGACCGCTGGGATGTGGCTCGGGCTCGGTTGCCATGCGCCGGGCGAGCCTAGCTCTCTGCGATCGTGAGCGCGTGCCCGAGGGCGACACGATCCACTACGCCGCCGCGCGTATTCGCGCCGTCCTCCAGGGGCATGTGCCCGAGGAGATCCTCACGCCCCATCCGCGTCATCAGCTCGACCGCTGGCCGCAGCGGCTCACCGGCAAAGCCGTGCGCGCGGTCGACGCCCACGGCAAGCACCTGTTCCTGCGCTTCGACGGGGGCCTGACGCTCCACTCGCACCTGCGCATGACCGGCTCCTGGGGCGTCTACCGCGAGGGTGAGCGCTGGCGTCGCGCACGCCGGCGCGCCTGGCTCGTGCTGCGCCACGAGGGCGTGGAGGTGGTCGAGTTCGATGGGCCCGTGCTGGAGCTGATGAGCGACGCGCGCACACGCTCGGATCCGCGTCTGACGGCGCTCGGCCAGGACGTCATCGGCGAGCACTTCGACGAGGCCTCCTTCCTGGCGAGGCTCCGCCGCGACGACCAGACGCGTCCGATCGGCGACGCGCTTCTCAACCAGAACACGGTGGCGGGCATCGGCAACGTGTGGAAGGCGGAGTGCTGCTTCGCGGCGGGAATCGACCCATGGCGGGCAGTCGCGCGTCTGAGCGACGAGGAGGCGCTCGCGCTCGTGTCCTTCGCTCGCGAGCGCATGCCCATCTCCGCGCGCGAGGGCTTCGCCGCGCGCCCGCGGGCCGTGTACGGCCGCGCCGGGCGGCCGTGTCAGCGCTGCGGCGTGATCGTCCGCCAGCGCGGCCAGGGCGAGAACAACCGCGTCACCTATTGGTGTCCGGGCTGCCAGCGTTGACGCGCGACCCATTGGTGCCAGGGCTGCCAGCGTTGACGAGGTGAGGCTCAGGCCAGTCGCGCGAGCTCGCGCCCCGCGGCCACTAGCTTCTGGCGGCTGCGCGCCACCAGGATCAGCTGCAGGTCGAGGATGCGCGCGTCGAACGCGCCGAGCGTGTTCTCAGCGGCGATCGCGTAGGCGGGCACGCCGCCCTGGCGCGCTCTGGTGGCGATCTCGAACGCGACGCTGCCCGCAAGCGTCTCCTCGCGCAGACGCGCCGCGGCGACTACGACCGCGCGGGAGCTGCGCATACGCGCATCGAAGTCGAGATCGTCAAGCAGCCGGCGCGTGTCGAGGCCGGGCTCAGGCTCAGGCATGAGGACGCAGACGTCCGGCTCGGGCATGCCCGCGTCCTGGACGCCGCGGGAGATCGCTTCCGCCACGGCGGTGCCGGGCAGGCGCGGACCGAACGCCTCGCAGGCGAGCAGCAGCCTGTGCGGTATGCCGACTGTGAGCGTGTGTGACGGCACGATCGGGCATCCTTCCAGCAATGGCCGCCAAGAGTGGGGAGCACGTCGTCGTCGAGGTCGCCGGGCGCGAGCTGCGCGTGAGCAACCCCGGCAAGCCGTTCTTCCCGGACGTCGGGCTCACGAAGATCGACCTCGTGAACTACTACGTGGAGTGCGAGGAGGCGGTCGTCCGCCATCTGCGCGAGCGCCCGACGGTGATGAAGCGCTGGGTCGACGGGGTCGCCGGCAAGCCGTTCTTCCAGAAGCGCGTGCCCGACAGCGCGCCGGAGTGGCTGCAGACGGCGACCGTGACGTTCCCCAGCGGACGCCACGCGCGCGAGCTCGTGCCCAACGACGCTGCCCACCTCGTGTGGGGTGTGAACCTGGGGGTGATCGACTGGAACCCGTGGCCCGTGCGTCGCGCGGATCTCGACCACCCAGACGAGCTGCGCGTCGACCTGGACCCCGGCCCCGGCGTTCCGTTCGAGGAGGTGCGCGAGGTCGCGCTGGGCGTGCGAGGCGTGCTGGAGGATCACGACCTGCTGGGTTTCCCCAAGACCTCAGGCTCGCGCGGCATCCACATCTACGTGCGCATCGAGGCGAGCGAGAGCTTCGAAGAAGTGCGCCGCGCCGCGCTCGCTCTGGCGCGGGAGGTCGAGCGACGCATGCCGGGCCGCGCGACCAGCCGCTGGTGGAAGGAGGAACGCGAGGGCGTGTTCATCGACTACAACCAGAACGCGCGCGACCGCACCGTCGCCTCCGCGTACTCCGTCAGGGCTGTGGCTGACGCGCGGGTCTCCTGTCCGCTGGAGTGGGACGAGGTGGCAGACGTCGAGCCGGCGGAGCTGACGATGACGACGGTTCCCACGCGCCTGCGCGAGCGTGGCGATCCGTCGGCGTCGATCGACGAGCATCCCGGTCGCCTCGACGGGCTGCTCGAGCTGGCCGCGCGCGATGAGCGCGACGGCCTCGGCGACGCTCCCTGGCCGCCGCACTTTCGCAAGCAGAAGGGCGAGCCACCGCGCGTGCAGCCGAGTCGGGCGCGCAAGGCGGAGCCTGGGACCGGCGCCGGCGCCGAGGCCTCCGTAGAGACGGAGAAAGACGCATGAGCCTGCCGCTGGCGCCCCCGATCAAGCCGCAGCTGGCGCTCTCGCGTAAGGAGCTGCCAGTAGGCGACGACTACGTCTACGAGGTGAAGCTCGACGGCTTCCGCTGTCTGGCGTTCGTGGACGCCGATGAGGTCTTCCTGCAGTCGCGCAACGGCAAGCCCCTGGGGCGCTACTTCCCAGAGCTGACGCTGCCAGCGGGTCGATACGTGCTCGACGGGGAGATCGTCGTGCGCGACGCGCACGGCCGGGAGGACTTCGACGCGCTCGGTCAGCGCATCCATCCCGCAGTCTCGCGCATCGAACTCCTATCTAAAGATACGCCTGCCATCTACGTCGCGTTCGACCTGCTCGCCCACGAACAGGAATCGCTGCTCGAGCGCCCGTTCTCCGAGCGCCGCGCCGCGCTCGAGGCGCTGCTCGCGGGAGAGGCGTTCGCCCGCTCGCCCGCGGAGCTGATGCCGACCGTCGAGAGCGCCGAGGAGGCCGAGGTCTGGCTGCAGAGCGCTGAGGGCGCGATCGCCAAGGAACGCTCCGCGCCCTACCGCCCGGGCGAGCGCAAGGGCATGGCGAAGGTCAAGCGGGTACGCACGATCGACGCCGTCGTCGTCGGCTGGCGGCCGGGTAAGGAGCCGGAAACGGTGGGGGCGTTGATCCTCGGTCTCTACGACGGCGGCGAGCTGCGCGTCGTGGGTCACTGCTCCGGTCTCAGCGTGGCTGAGAAGAAGCGTCTCGTCGGCTTCCTCGCTGCGTATGAGTCGGGCGAGCGCGGCTCTGCGGAGCCCAGTCGTTGGAGCGCCGGCAAGGACCTCCAGTGGGTGGCGCTGCGCCCGGAGCTGGTCGTTGAGATCGACTTCGATCACGTCTCCGCCGGGCGCATTCGCCACGGTGCAAAGCTGCGCCGCTGGCGCGAGGACAAGCCCCCGCAAGAGTGCACGTTCGCTCAGCTCTACAGCTGAGCGCCGCCTGCCTACGGCGTCGTCTAGCATCACGCTCGTGAGCAGCGAGGAGACTCAGGCGCCTGCGACTGTCGCAGAGGAGGAGTACCTGCAGAGCCTCTTCTGGCTGCAGGAGGCGGGCCTGCCGATGACCGGCGCGAACGTCTCGCGCGCGATGCAGCTCTCCGCGCCGACCGTGCACGAGATGATCGGGCGCCTCGAGCGCGACGGCTACATCACGCGCGCCAGCAATCGTGCGATTGCGTTCACCGAGAGCGGCGCCGAGCACGCCGAGGGGATCGTCCGTCGCCACCGACTGATCGAGCGCTTCCTCACCGACGTCCTCGGTGTTCCCTGGGATGAGGTGCACGAGGAGGCCGAGCGTCTCGAGCACGCGATGTCGCCGGTGCTCGAGGAGCGCATGCTCGCTGCGATCGGCGACGCCAAGACGTGCCCACACGGGCACCCGATCGTCGCCGGAGCACGCCTGGCCGGCGTGCCGCTGGCTGACGTCGAGCTCGGCGCGTCGGTGCGCATCCTGCGCTTCGAGAACGAGGCCGAGGATCTCCTGCACTACCTGAAGGCATCGGGCCTGGAGCCCGGCCTCAGGGGCACGCTGGCCGAGCGCGACGACGAGCACGTGGGCGTGCGCGCCGAGGACGGGACGCTGATCGACATCACAGCGAGCGTCGCCGAGACTGTCTCCGTGATCGCCGACCCATCGCCGCCGGTTCGCACTGCATTGCCGGAGCAGCTCGTGCTCGGGCAGCGCTACGGCCGCTAGAGCGAGCGGTAGGCCTCAGCGAGCCGGGAAACGCCGGTGTGGATCTGCTCAGGGGTCACGCCGGAGTAGGCCAGGCGCAGCGTGTTCTCGCCGCCCTCAAGTAGGAAGTCGGTGCCCTTGACGAAGGCAACGCCGCGATCGGCGGCTGCCTTGAAGAGGGCTCCCACGTCGGTGCCCTCGGGCAGCGTCACCCACATGAAGTAGCCGCCCTGGGGTTCCACGAACTGGGCATCGGCGAGCTCACTGCTGAGTGCGTCCGCGAGCGTCTTTGCACGCTCGGCCAGCGCGGCCTTGACGGTCTCGATCGAACGGTCGATCGCGCCGGAGGCGCAGAACTCGTAGACGATCGACTGCGAGACCATGTTCGGCGAGATGTAGGTGTTCGTGGCGAGCTGGGCGATCGAGGAGATCAGTTCGGGCGGGCCCACGAGGTAGCCGACGCGGATGCCCGGGCAGACGGTCTTCGAGAACGAGGACGCATACACCACTCGCTCAGGGTCCATCGAGAGCATCGTGGGCAGTGTCTCGCCCGTGAAGCGCAGCTCGACGTAGGGATCGTCCTCGAACACCATGAAGTCGTGGTCGGCGGCCAGCTCGAGCAGTCGCTTGCGCTTCTCGTAGGAGAGCGTGTAGCCGGCAGGGTTCTGGAAGTTGGGGATGATGTGCGCGAGCGTTGGCCGGACCGTGTCGAGCAGCGTCGCCAGCGCGTCCGTGTCGATGCCGTCGGGCTCGAGCTCCACCGCGTGCACGCGCGCTCCGCGCCCACGCAGCGACAGCAGCGTGCGGTCGTAGGTGGGCCGCTCCACGATCACCTCGTCGCCCAGGCGCACGAGCTGCTCGAAAAGGAACGCGTCCGCCTGCATCGAGCCGTTGGTCACCAGCACGCGCTCGGGCTCCACGCCGTGGCGGTCGGCTATCCAGTTGCGCAGACGCGGGTAGCCGACCGACGTGCCATACGCGGTCGTGCCCGCGGGGTCGCTCTCGAAGGCGCGTACGGCAGCGTCGCGCAGCCCCGCGACGTCGACGATGTCAAGCGACGGAGCCCCGCGGGCAAAGGAGATCGTGGGTCCGGGTGCGGTTGGCACAGCGGCGTAGGATAGGCGTCCGAGCAGCTCGTCGTAGTCGTGGGTCAGATCCCGCGCCGTCTGCTCCAGCCGATCGCGGAACCGGAGCAGCTCTGTGGGGCTCGGCGGATGCGGGGTGCGTGCGGCGTTCTGGGGGGCCGCTGGGGGCGGTGGGGAAGGGGCGCTGCGCGCGGTGGATGTCGTTGCCCCCGGTGCGCTCGTGTACGGCCACGCGGGCGTCAGCGGATCGGCAGGCGGCGAGCTCTCGATTCTCTCGTCCACGATCCTGCTGGAGCCGAAGCCGCGTGGCGCCGGTGCGACGGGCGCTGACGCGAGGGGCGCCGGCGGCTCCTCGCCGCGCATCGATTCGAGCGTGCGCTCGAACTCGAGCATCTTCTGCTCGAGATCACTAAGCGCTCTCGCCACCTCCTGATCCATTGGGGCCTAGCGTAGCGGCCGACACGCGGCGCGGTCGGGCGCTCAGGAGGCGCTGACGGAGGCGCCGCCGAGCACCTCGACGGCAATGCTGGCGGTCTCGGTGGGGGTACGTCCCACGCGGACCCCCTTGGCTTCGAACGCCTCGGCCTTGGCGGCGGCGGTGCCGGCGCTGCCGGAGACGATCGCTCCGGCGTGGCCCATCTGCTTGCCGGCGGGCGCGGTGAAGCCAGCGATGTAGGCGACGACGGGCTTGCTCATGTTCTCGGCGATGTAGTCCGCTGCCTCTTCCTCGGCTGAGCCGCCGATCTCGCCGGAGAGCACCACCAGCTCGGTGTCGGGGTCTGCCTCGAACAGGCCGAGCACGTCGACGAACGAGGAGCCGGGGACGGGGTCGCCGCCGATTCCCACGATCGAGCTGCAGCCGAAGCCTGCTTGGGCGATCTCGTTCCCGATCTGGTAGGTGAGCGTGCCCGAGCGGGAGACCACACCGACGTTGCCAGCCTTGAAGAACGATGCGGGGATGATTCCCACGTTGGCCTTGCCCGGCGAGAGGATGCCTGGGCAGTTGGGGCCGATCAGCCGCGTCTCCGGATAGTCGCGCTCGAGCGTGTTGTAGACACGCAGCTCGTCGTGGGCGGGGATGCCCTCGGTGATCGCGATCACAAGCGCAACGCCCGCGGCGGCAGCTTCGAGGATTGAGTCTGCGGCGAAGCGCGGCGGCACGAAGATCATCGCAGTGTTCGGCTGCGCATCGGCCATCGCCTGCTCCCAAGTGTCGAACACGGGGATGCCCTCGACGTCCAGGCCGCCCTTACCCGGCGTGACGCCACCGACGACGTTGGTTCCGTAGTTGCGGTTGTTGAGCGTGTGGAACGTGCCCTCGCGCCCGGTGATGCCCGCGACGCACAGGCGCGTGGTCTCGTCGACGAGCACCGACATCAGGCGCTCGCTCCCACAGGGTTGCCGGCGGCCAGCGCGACGACCTTCTCGGCGGCCTCGTTCATCGTCTTGGCCGGGTACACGTTCGGCAGCGCCGCCTCCGCAAGCAGGTGCCGGCCTTCGACGTCGTTGGTCCCGTCCAAGCGCACCACGAACGGCACAGACGGTTTGATATCGGCGAACGCCGCGATCAGCCCGCGCGCGACCTTGTCGCAGCG
>Ga0209006_10004557_pt1 | contig 12561 bp, 8 predicted proteins | sample JacPin_JW_Ref_O2_FD_188567 | JGI IMG/M metagenome (GOLD analysis project Ga0209006, IMG submission 188567) | Forest soil microbial communities from Algoma, Ontario, Canada - Jack Pine, Ontario site 1_JW_Ref_O2 (SPAdes) (version 2) | ecosystem: Environmental > Terrestrial > Soil > Boreal...
TCAGGGCCGCCATCCTGCGGTACAAGGTCGTGTTCTTCCGCGACCAGGACCTCGACCGTGACCAGCACGCCGCGTTCGCACGGCAGTTCGGCCCGCTCTACACCCATCCGAGCGTGCGCAAGTCCTACGCCGACCAGGTGCCGGCCATCCACCAGATCTCCGCCACCGACGCTCAGGCACACGAGAAGGCCACCACGGCCAGGGCCGCCACGGCCAGGAACGGGGGCGCCGTCCCGGCAGCGGCGGAGAACTGGGATCCCTATCACAGCGATACCAGCTGGCGGCTCGTCCCGACCTGGGGTGCCGTGCTCCGCGCGGTCACGCTGCCTGAGGTCGGCGGGGACACGATATGGGTGGACGCCGGCCTGGCCTACGAGGCACTCCCCGACGACACCAGGCAGCGCCTCGAGGGCCTCTTCGTGACCCATGATTACCGGGCGGCCCTGGCCAGTTCCGGGCATGACTACCCGATCGTGGCCCACCCGGTGGTCCGCACGCACCGGGAGACCGGGCAGAAGATCCTCTGGGTGAACTTCTCCCAGCACCCCTGGATCGTCGGCCTGGACCGGGCTGAGAGCCGCGAGCTGCTGTCCATCGCGCACGACCAGTACCGTAAGCCGGAGTTCCAGGTGCGCTTCAGCTGGCGGCCCGGCTCGGTCGCCTTCTGGGACAACCGGGCGGCCGTGCACTACGCGGTGCGCAACTACGGCGACTTCCCCCGCCTGCTGGAGCGGATACTGATCGCCGACGAACCGCAGTACGCCGACCTGTAACAGGAGACGGAGCAGGGTGGACCTTCAGCTGACCGGGAAGCGGGCCGTCGTCACCGGCGGCAGCCGCGGCATCGGGTACGCCATCGCCAGCGCGCTGGCCGCCGAGGGAGCGGACCTCGCTCTGCTGGCCCGCGACCCGGCCAGGCTCGAGGCGGCCGCCCGGCAGCTGGCCGCGGCCCACGGCCGCCGGGTGCTCGCCCTGCCCGCCGACACCACCGATGACGCGGCGGTCCGGGCCGCCATCGCCCGGACCGCCGGCGAACTGGGCGGCGTGGACATCCTGGTCAACAACGCCGCCGAGCCGGCCACCCCCGGCTCGCCCCGGGCCCTGGCCGACGTGGACGACGCCTACCTGCTCGCGGCGATCGACACCAAGGTGCTCGGCTACCTGCGCTGTGCCCGCGCCGCGGCGCCGTACATGATCGACCAGGGCTGGGGCCGGATCGTCAACATCAGCGGCCTGGCCGCCCGCAGCGTGAGCACGCCCTCCGGGTCGATCCGCAACGTCGCCGTCGCGGCCCTGACCAAGACCCTCGCGGACGAGCTGGGGCCGGCCGGCATCAACGTCACCGTCGTGCACCCCGGCCTGACCGCGACCGAGCGTACCCCGGCCATGATCGCCAGGTTCGCGGCCGCCCGCGGCAGCACCGAGGATGAGGCCGAGGCCAGTCTGGGCACGGGCAGCAGCATCGGCCGCATCGTCACCGCGGCGGAGGTGGCTGACGTCGTCGTCTTCCTCGCCTCGCCACGCAGCGTGGCCATCAACGGGGACGCCATCGCCGCCGGAGGCGGCACGCCGGGCGCGATCCACTACTAAGCCGATCCGCAAGAACGCCGCCCCGGGAGCCGCCGGGCCGCCGGGCCCGCGCCCCTTCCGGGCTCCCGGGGAGCCCGGACTCTACCCGGCCATTCCGAGCCTTTGGCTCAGCCCTGGGCGAGATGCGTGAAAAAGGACAGGATGCCGGTAATCCAGGAATGCACGTCATTACCAGCCCCGGCCGGCGTGGACACAATCCATACGACGACCAGGACTCCCACGATCCAGCCTGTTAGCTTCGCCAGCACGCGTTTCCCCTCCGCTCAACGCTGCAGGTGCCTGGACGCGCCGCCGTTCAGGGGGCGCGCAGCAGTAGCGACCGCGAGCGCCCGCAACCGGGCAGGTCAGCGCCCCGTGCCAGAATCCAAGTTGATCACGCAGAGTAAAGAGGCGCAAGGATAACCCGGGTAAAGAGCGCCAGGAGTTTTATCGCATTAGGTACACACCTGCCAATACCCGGCCGGCTTATGCGGGGCCAGCCGTCACTATCCGCGCCCACTCCCGGTACTGACGCCCGGGCGGGCACTTTTACGTAAAGCGTCCTGCGCGCGGCAATCGCTGACCTATTCGCGGTACCGGGCCGAGCCTGATCATCCAAGCCGCCCGGGCAGTCTTCATGTTTCGGGCCCTCAGCTGAGGTATGGTTTCATGAAGTAGCGGTGACGCGCTGTGGGCAGGGAGGTCTCGATGACAACGGCACGGGTCCGCACGGCGGACCAGGCGGCTGGCCGGCTGGCCGAGCTCGGGCTGAGCATCGACCTCGTCGAGCGGGTCGTGCGCCGGGCCGACGCCGAGGCGGCCTTCTGCACCCCGTTCGATCCGCCGATCATGGAAGGCCTGACCCGCTGGGCCCGGACCAACCGCTTCCTGCGCGAGGAACTCGTCCCGCTCGGCTGGGGGTTCGACAACCCCCGGAACCTGCCCCGGACGATCCATCCCGGCGGGCAGTTCGCCATCGTGGCCATCACCGGGGACGACGTCACCGGCCTGGCCGGCCTGCTGCCCGGGCCCAAGTACGCCAGGGGGTACGCCACCACCCGCGCGGTCGAGGTGAACGGGCAGCTGGCACTGGACTTCGGCGACTCCGGCGACTTCGGCGACTTCGGCCCCGGCGGCCTGCCGCCGCGTGATCACCTGCTGACCTGGCTGCTGCTGTTCCGTATCACCGACGACGGGTTCCACGTCGAGCTCTCGCTCCCGGACCGCATCGACGACGGCCGCATCACCCGCTGGGCGGAGCGCGTCATCCTGCCCGTCTTCCCCCGGGGTGAGATCCGCGTCCCGGACGGGCTGGCCTCGCCCGACTCCGCCGGGGACCGGGGGATCGTGGTCGAGGTAAGCCGGCTCTGATGCCGCGCGGACAGACGGCGGTCCTGACCCCGTCCCGGCTGGCCATCGCCCGCAAGCGGCGGGGCCTCACCCTGACCCAGCTGGCCGGGCTGACCGGGCTCAGCACCCGCAGCATCTCGCTGTACGAGAACGGCCACCAGGAGCCCGCCCCCGACACGCTGCGCCAGCTGGCCCTGGAACTCGACGTGTCCCCCGGGTTCCTCGGCGCAGCCGACGTCGACGAGATTCCCGAGGAGGCGGTGAGCTTCCGGGCCCTGAGCAAGATGACCGCCCGGCAGCGGGACCGGGCGCTGAGCGCGGGCCGGGTCGCGCTGCTGATCAACGACTGGATCGACACCAGGTTCCGGCTGCCGGACACCGACATCCCGGGCCTGCCCGGCCACGATCCCGAGGCCGCCGCCGAGGTTGTCCGGGCCCACTGGGGGCTGGGCGAGCGCCCGGTCACCAACGTGCTGCACCTCCTCGAATCCCGCGGGGCGCGGATCTACTCGCTGACCCCCGAGAACACCGAGCTGGACGCCTACTCGCTGTACTGGCAGGGGCGGCCGTTCATCTTCCTGGCCACCGGCAAGAGCGGCGAGCGGGGCCGCTTCGACGTCGCGCACGAGCTGGGCCATCTGGTCCTGCATGGAGAGCACCAGGTGCCCAGCCGGCCCGCCGCCGAGACCGAGGCCAACCGGTTTGCCGCCGCGTTCCTCATGCCCCGGGCCAGCGTCCTGGCCGGGGGGCTGCGCGACGCCACGCCGCCCCGGATCGTGGAGGCCAAGCGGACCTGGAAGGTGTCGGCCATGGCCCTGGCCCACCGGCTGCACGAGCTGGACCTGCTGACCGAGTGGGGCTACCGGACCGCGTGCGTCCAGCTGTCCCGGCTCGGCTACCGCTACAGCGAGCCGCACGGCATCGAGCGCGAATCCTCGCAGCTGCTGGCCAAGGTCTTCCGGGCCATCCGGGACGGCGGCGAGACCCCGGCCACGGTCGCCTCCTCGATCGGGATCAGCACCAACGAGCTCCAGTCGCACGTGTTCGGCCTCACCCTGACCGCGGTGCCCGGCGACGGGCAGAGCGTGATCACCCCGCCCCGGCACGGCCTGCGCCTGGTCCCGCCGCCCGCCTGACCCTGGCCGTCAGCGAGGGCTGACCTGCCCCGGCTCTCAGAGAACGGTGGGGGGCCAGAGGTTGTGCTGGCCCGCGATGGGGTCGCCGGGCCACTCGTGCATCGAATCGAGGTTGTCGTGGGCCGGGTATTTCGCCGCGGCCGGGCCTTCGGCGAATCCGTGCAGCAGGTTCACGGCCACCTGCCTGGTGAACTCGGCCGCGTGCTTGTTCAGGCCGAACAGGCGCAGCCCGTTGCTGCACGCCACCCACCGCATCGTGCCGGTGTTGAACACGCCCGCGCCGCTGGCGTGGGTGTAGTAGGCCGAGTCCGCGTAGCTGTTCACGCCCCGGCAGTGCAGCGGCGAGTGGGAGAGCACCTGGATCGGCCGCTGGACGGGGTAGACCGGGTTCACCCGGTCATACTCGATGCCGACCAGGCCGGTGAGCTTGGTGCCCTTGTGTACTCCGGTGCCGGCGAATATCCAGGTGTCCGGAGACACGATGACGAAGTCCGCGGTCACCGGGTTCGACTCGTACAGGGTCCCGGTCAGCGAGGACTCCGGGTCCGGGGCGGGTGGCTCGCGCCAGTCGCTGGTCACCAGCGCGTTGTTCTTGCCGTACATCGGGTCCTGCAGGTAGCTGGTCTTGTAGCAGATGACCAGCCGCCGCTCCCCCAGCCGGGTGCTGGCCATCCGGGTCCGCCGGAACATCGTGTTCGCGCCCATGAACGCGATGTTCGTGCCCGCGTTCCGGGCGGAGGTGACATGCGCCCGCTCCCGCGGCGTCCAGTACTCGTCGTGGCCCCCGGTGAACAGCGCGTGCGCCCCGTCGAGCAGGTGCGGATCCGCGTCTATGTCCATGCTGGTGACGTAGGCCAGCGGCAGGCCGGACCGCTCGGCCAGCTCGATCGTCTTCCGCTCGTGGTACAGGAACATGTACGCGCCGTTGGCGTCGTAGGGCCGGTCCAGGCTGACCGCCAGCGACCGGTTGGTGTAGTCGCCCACCCCGCCCGGCCCGTTGTACAGGTCGTAGCCACCCCAGGTGTTGTACGCCTGCCAGGTCTCCACCCCGTTTTTGATAACGGTCTTACCGGCCGTGCTCGCGGACCGGACGGTGACCGGCACGAACCGCTGGGCCCCGTTCTCCGCGTCGAGCCGGAGCAGGTACGAGCCCTCGGGCCAGTCGTGGGTGGGCACGGTCAGGGACGGCTCCCACTTGGCTTCCACGGTGTTGGTCGGCCTGATCAGGTCCGGCTGGCGCTGCCGGTGTCCCCTGACCGCGGCTGACTTCCACAGCAGCCGCGCCTCGTCGCCCTTGTACCAGCCCATCCGGAACGCGCTGACCCGGAAGGAGCGGGCGGTGGTGGAGACGTACAGGGTGACCGGCTCGCCGGGCCGCACACTGGCCTGCCCGGCGTAGCCCACGATGGCGTCCGGGGCGCCGAGGTGGCGGATGTTCCAGTGCGGGTCACCGGGGAGATCGTTCTCGGCAACCGGGCCGCGTGCCTTCGCGGGCCCGGCCTGGTCCCTGCCCTGGCCCGTGCTCCCCCTCCGCCCGGTGGCCCGGGCCGCCGCGCTGCACGCCGCCGCGCCCACGGCCGTGGCCGCGGCCGCGATGCCGAAGAACGCCCGCCGCGAATAGCGCGCGTAGTGAGAGGGCAGCCCCATGCGATCCATGATGAACCCGCGCCCGCCGCCGCGTCGGCAGCAGGGCCGATGCGCATGAATCGCATGACCGTTCTTGACCATTCCGATACCGGGCGCGGAACACGGCTCCCAAACCGGGCTGAATGCACCGGGACGGTTCATCCGCCGGACCGGAGGCCGCGCTGGTGCCGTGAACCGGTCCTGATCACCCGCCGGGGATGCCACAATCCGGACATGCTCCCTGGCGCTACCGACTCGGCTGATGACCCCCTCGAACAGGACGCCCCCGACCACCCGGTCGACGACCCGGCCATCGTGTGGTGGTTCCTGGGCGATGGCGACCGGGCCAACCCGGCCACCGACCTGCGCACGTTCACGATCGGGAACCTGGTCCAGCCGCTGGTGGACGGGCGCAGCTACTTCTCCCGGCTGAACGCCGAGCTGAACGCGACCGAGCCCGGGGACCAGGTCTACTTCCTGGACTTCCGCGGCGACCTGGACGAACTGCTGGACGGGCCGGACTCGGCGGTCGGTGACGTGCTCGGCCGGGCGGCCCGCCGCGGGGTCAACGTCTTCGGCCTGCTCTGGCGTTCCCAGCCCCACGCGCTGCGGCAGTCCGAGGAAGCCAACGCGGAGTTCGTCCGCGAAATCGACGAGGACGGCGGCCAGGTCCTGCTCGACGCGCGGACCCGCCGGGGCGGCAGCCACCACCAGAAGCTGGTGGTGATCCGCCACCCGGGCGCCCCCGGCCGCGACGTCGCGTTCGTGGGCGGGATCGACCTGGGGCACAGCCGCAACGACGATTCGCAGCACGAGGGCGACCCGCAGGTGATGGAGTTCCCCGACACCTACGGCCCGCGTCCGCCGTGGCACGACATCCAGGCGGAGGTACGCGGGGCGGCCGTGCACGACCTGGAGCACACGTTCCGGGAACGCTGGTACGGGAGCAGTGTGCTGGACCTGCCCAGCCCGGTCCGCCAGCTCTACGACCGCGCGTACCACATGGGCGCGACGACCAGCCGCCCGCTGCCTGAGCCCGTCCCGGACGAGAGCATGCCGCGCGGCACGCACGCGGTGCAGGTACTGCGTACCTATCCGGCCCGGGTGCGCCGTTACCCGTTCGCGCCGCAGGGGGAGCGGAGCATCGCCCACGCGTACCGGAAGACGTTCGCGCGGGCGCGCTCCCTGGTCTACCTGGAGGATCAGTACTTCTGGTCGCGGCCGGTGGCCGGCCTCATCGCCTCGGCCCTGCGGTCCAGCCCGGGCCTGCACGTCATCGCGGTGGTGCCCCGGTACCCGGACAACGACGGCCCGGTGACCCGGATGCCCGGCCTGATCGCCCGGCACGACGTCGTGCGCGCGTGCACCGCCGCGGGAGGTGACCGGTTCGCGATCTATGACCTGGAGAACCAGCACGGCAACCCGGTCTACGTGCACGCCAAGATCGTGGTCGTGGACGACGTCTGGGCGATGGTCGGGTCGGACAACCTGAACCGGCGGTCCTGGAGCCACGACAGTGAGCTGTCCATCGGCGTGCTCGATGCGGAGCGCGATCCCCGGGAGCCCCGTGATCCCGGCGGGCTGGGTGACGGAGCCCGGGTGTTCGCGCGGGATCTGCGGCTGCGGCTCTGCCGTGAGCACCTGGACCGGGATCCCGATGACGACTCCGGCCTGCTGAGCCCGGAAGATACCTTCGCGGCGTTCCGGCGGCAGGCGGAGGAGCTCGCCGCCTGGCATGACGGGGGCGGCACGGGACAGCGGCCGCCGGGGCGGTTGCTGCCGCACCGGACCTATAGCCCCACGGCCGCGCAACGTTTGTGGGCCGCGCCGCTGTACCGGCTGGTGTATGACCCCGACGGGCGGCCGCTGCGTGATCGGGTGCGTGGCCGGCTCTGACTCGACGTCCGGCTGGCTCTGACTGGCCCCAGATGTCTGGTCTGCCCAGCGGATCTGCCCGCGGACCTGCCCGGCGGATCTGCCCTGGGCAGCACCGGACAACCTTTGGCCGCGCTCGTGCGTCTGCTGAGGTACCAGCGCCGGCACCGGAACGTCCCGGCGATAGCCCACGCGTTTCGTCGGCCTGGCCCGCGTACCAGATGGATGGTGGGACATGAGATGGTGCCGATCCCTACGGCGGGGCCGGGTTAGCCTGGCTGCCGCGGCCGTGCTCTGCGCCGGGGTCACCGGGGCCGGGGTGCTCGGCGCCGCGCTGCTCGGGGCGGCCGCTCCCGCGCTGGCGAGGTCCACGGTGTCCCGGCGCCCTGATGCGGGGCCGATCGCGGTGAGCTGCCTCTCCCCGGCGCACCCGAAGCTGGCGGCCCGGATCGCCCAGGGCATCCATGCCGCGCTGAGTGGCCGTTCCTCCTCGGTGGCCCTGCGGGTGTACGACAAGAGCGAGGACCTGAACTGCTGGCTCAACGCTACAAGGCGCTTCGACTCAGCCAGCGTGGTCAAGGTCACCATCCTCGGCACCCTGCTGCGGGAGGCCGAGACCCAGCACCGGCAGCTGACCTCGTCCGAGGTGCGCCTGGCCCGCCTGATGATCACCCAGTCAGACAACAGCGCCGCCTCGGCCCTGTGGGCGCACGTGGGCCGCGGCCGACTGCGCTACTTCCTCGGCCGGGCCGGGATGAAGCAGACCCAGCTCGGCCCGGGCGGCTACTGGGGCTTGACCCAGATCACCGCGCACGACGAGCTGCTGCTGATGAACCTGCTCATGTACCCGAACACGGTGCTGGACGCCGCGTCGCGGGCCTTCGCGCTCAACCTGATGGCGCAGGTCATCCCGTCCCAGCGCTGGGGAGTCCCGGCCGGTGCGCCCGCTGACCTGACCGTGCACGTGAAGAACGGGTGGCTCCCGCTGGCCACGCACGGCTGGCGCATCCACAGCATCGGCTGCTTCACCGGCCATCAGAGGGGCTACAGCATCGTCGTCCTCACCGAGGACAACCCGACCATGGCGTACGGGATCACGACCATCGAGCGGGCTGCGCAGGTCATCCACCGTCAGCTCAACCCGGCCGCGACCGCGTTCCGGCCCCCGTCCACCGCGGCACCGTCGTGGGGCAGGCCGGACGAGCAGATCCCGTCCGCCCTGGGTGGCCGCTGAGCCCGGGGCCCGGCCCGGGGCTGGGGCTGGGGCTGGGGCCGGCCTCGGGATCGGGACCGGGCCGGGCCGGGGCCTGGTGCCGGGGCTCGGGGCCGGGACTCGGGCCGAGGCTGGGGCCGGTGACTGTGGCGCACGGGCTGTGACCCTGGTGCCAAGGCCGCAGCCAGTCGCGCCGGAAAATTTCTCGGGAACCAGGGGAACCAGTCCGGCGGCACGGCACGTCTAAGTGTGTGCCTCTTCCCACCTGGGGCGCATGGTGAATGGTCGCCCGCAGGGCCCGGCAAACAGCGCACAGTTGCCGGGCCGTGCGGGCGACGTCATGTGTACGGCCGTCCAGGTACGCAAACCCTCGCCCGCAGGCCGATCCAAGATCGCTGCCCCGTGAGCCGGCTTAGAGTCCCAGCGCCGCCCAGCCGATCTCAAGATCGCTGGCATCCCGGGGCCGGGCTCAGGACCGCAGCATCGCCGGGCCAGACTCAAAAGTCCCCGCGCCGGGTTCAAGACCGCCGACCCTCCGGGTCGGGTTCAAGACTCCCCCGCACCGGCTCAACACCGCCGATCCTCCGGGTCGGCTCAAGACCCCTCGCCCCGGGCCGGCCCCACAAGCCCCGCCCCCCGGGCCGGACTCACGCCCCCGAGCTGGCCTCAAGACCCTCCGGTCGGTCCCACGAGCCCCGCCTCCGGACCGGGTCCACGACCCCGCCCCCCGAGCTGGCCTCAAGACCCTTGGGTCGGTCCCACGAGCCCCGCTGGTCAGTCCCGGGACCCCGGCCTCTCGTCAGATGCCCCTCCGATGAGTTGACAACAGCCCCCTCCTACTCCCGGAAGCGGTCATTTTGTCAGTGGTGGGTGCGATGATTCGAATATGTGTTTACCAGAGCAGTCTGCCCGGGACGCGGCGCTGGCCGAGCTGGCCCGCCTCGACCCGGTCGCGCTGGATGCGGCCGCGCTGATGAGCCAGATCACCGATCTGGCCACGTTCATCAGCCAGGCACAAGGACAGCTGTCCCGCCTGACCGCCACCCTGGACGCCACCAGTGGCGCGGCCGAAGCGGGGCACAAGTCCGCGTCGGCGTTCCTGCGCACCCGGTGCGGACTGGCACCGGGCCGGGCCGCCGCGGTGGTCGCCACCGCCCGCGGGCTGGCCGGGCTGGAAGCCACGGCGAAGGCGGTCGACGCCGGGATCATCTCCTTCGATCAGGCGCAGATCATCTGTCAGACCACCAGCAGTCTCGGCGAGGCGGCGGGCCTGGCCGAGCGGGTGTTACTGGATCACGCGCCGGGGCTGGACACCGCCCGGTTCCGCCAGTTCGCCGAGGAGGTGGCCTACCGGGCCGACCCGGACACTGCGGACGAACGCGAGCAGCGCCGCTGGGACAAGCGCCACCTGTCGTTCGGCCTGACCCTCGATAGCACCGGGATGCTGATGGGGACCTGCGGGGACGCGGTCTCCTACGAGATCCTGCGCACCGCCGCCGAGGCGTTCAGCCCACCGGGCGGGCAAGGCGACGGCCGGACCGCGGCGCAGCGGCGGATGGACGGCCTGGTCGCCGCCTGCAAAGCCGCCCTCGACGCCGGCACCGCCCCCGAACGGCACGGTGCCGCGCCGCACATCACCGTCCTGGTCAAAGACGAAACCCTCGCCCAGGCCACCGCCCAGGCACGGCAAGCAGCCCAGGCAGCCGGCCAGGCTGATCCCGCGCCGCCGGACCCAGCAGCCCGGGCATCGTCAGGCCCGCTCACCCCGCCGCCAGGCCTGACCACCGGGGCACCGGGCCTGACCACCCCCGAATCAGGCCTGAGCAACCGACCACCGGCCCTGGGCAACCGACCACCGGGCCTGATCACCGGGGGACCGGGCCTGATCACCGGGTCGCCGGGCCGGATCACCGGAACACCGGGCCTGATCACCGGGGCGCCGAGGCTGATCCGCGGGGCGCCGCCGGGCCGCAGCGGGCACGGCACCCTGCTCACTGCCCGCCAGGTCCTGAGCCTGTGCTGCGGCGCCCAGATCAGCGCCATCCGCTGGGCCGACGGCCTGCCCCTCGACGTCGGCCGCACCGCCCGCACCGAACCTCTCGGCCTGCGCCGCGCGCTCGAAGCCCGCGACCAGGGCTGCCGCTGGACCGAATGCGGCGCGCTGGCCGCCTGGGCCACCGCCCACCACATCCGCCCCTGGAGCCAGGGCGGCGCCACCAGCCTCGACGAACTGGCCCTGTTCTGCTTCGTCCACCACCACCACTTCATCCACACCCTCGGCTGGACCATCACCGGCAACCCCAACGCCACCCTCTACCTCACTCACCCCGGCGGCTGGGTCACCCTCGAAAGCCCCCTCCCCGGACACTGAACAGGCAGAGCGGGACGCGACCGGATAGGCCGATAACTCCGGCTGGCCCGCCCAGGCAGAGAGTTCCGGCATGCCGCCGGGCGCAGATAACTCCGGGGTGCCCGGGCTGGCCGCGATGACGCTGGGCCGGTCCAGCCGGCGCAACCCGGTGCGATGCCGCTCGGCCAGATCCAGATAGTCCTGGACCGCGTGCTTGATCCATGACCGCTGGCGCAGCCCCGCGTCGGGCCGGATGGTTGCCGGGACTCCGATGGCGAGGGCCCCGGCCGGGACCGTCATGTCTTCGAGGACCAGTGCCGCCGCCGCGACCACCGCGCCGGCCGCCACCCGGGCACGGTTGAGGACCAGGGACCCGGACCCGATCAGGCAGCCGTCTTCGACCACGCACCCTTCCAGGTGCGCTCGGTGCCCGACGACGCAGTCCGCGCCGATCACCGTGGGATACTCCTCGGTCGTGTGCACGATCGTGCCGTCCTGGACCGACGTCCGCTCCCCCACCTTGATCAGGCCGTGATCCCCGCGCAGTACCGCTCCCGGCCATACCGAAGCGCCGGCGGCGAGTTCCACCGCACCGATCACCACGGCGTCCGGATGGACGAAAGCCTGCGGGTCGATCACGGGCGCGGCGTAGTCCAGCGCATAGATCGGCACAGCGTCACTCCCCCAGAGTGTGTCTGTGGCCCGCGACGGCGCGGCCACATGTCCCGGCCCCATCAATACGTCACAGTGGCCGAAACCAGGATTACACGGGCATGACGCATCGGCACCGGCCCTCACCACAGAAGTTGATCAGTTCACCCGGGGTAACCAGCGCGTCCTCACTTTCCGGTGTCCCGGGCCGGGGTCACCACGTGCTCGCGAGGGTCCTGGCACTGGTCATCCGCAGGCCGGCGCTGGTCATCCTTAGCAGCCACCAGCGGCCTTTCGGCCCCGCGCCATCGCCTTTTCCGAGCCAACCAGCCTGCCCATTCCACGTTTACGGAGACGTTACGGATTGATATGAAGAAGAAAACAGCACGGCGATTAGGGCCAGAACCGGTTTCCGGTACCCGTGGATCGCGTGGGACATCAAGGCCAGAAATGGCCGGGCCAATGTTCCCCCCGTTTTGGCGGGGATATCCGTCGCTCCCGGGGAATCACGTCTCAATTCCGTACACCGCACCTCCCGTACCCCGCGACGACCGCTGGTTCGGTGGTGTGAGCGACCCCACACCAGCTCCGCTTGGCAAACCACGCACGTTGCGCGGTATAGTAAGCGCACACGTACTCAGCATCCCGAGGAGAGCAACATGGCCGAGAGCCGCACCACCATCCAGGAAGTCCAGACCGAGATCCTGGACGCCCTCCGCAAGGGCCAGGAGGCCGTCGTGGACGCGACCAGGCATATGACCGGCACGATCCACTCGATCGTCCCGGCCATC
>Ga0209006_10004558_pt1 | contig 12561 bp, 10 predicted proteins | sample JacPin_JW_Ref_O2_FD_188567 | JGI IMG/M metagenome (GOLD analysis project Ga0209006, IMG submission 188567) | Forest soil microbial communities from Algoma, Ontario, Canada - Jack Pine, Ontario site 1_JW_Ref_O2 (SPAdes) (version 2) | ecosystem: Environmental > Terrestrial > Soil > Boreal...
GCATCAGGAGGTGATCAAGGATCTCGTGCCCGATCTTTCGGTCTTCTTCGCCCAGCACGCTTCGATCGAGCCGTGGTTGAAGACCGTTAGTCCGGCGCCGGAGAAAGAATGGTTGCAGTCACCGGAGGAGCGGGCGAAGCTCGACGGCCTCTACGAGTGCATCCTCTGCGCCTGCTGCTCGACGTCCTGCCCGAGCTATTGGTGGAACGGCGACCGCTATCTCGGGCCGGCGGTCCTGCTGCAGGCCTATCGCTGGCTCATCGATTCGCGCGACGAAGCGCAGGGCGAGCGGCTCGACGATCTCGAGGACCCGTTTCGCCTCTATCGCTGCCACACGATCATGAATTGCGCCCAGACCTGTCCCAAGGGCCTGAATCCCGCCAAGGCGATCGTCCACATCAAGGAGATGATGGTCGAGCGACGAGTGTGAGATCTCGGGGCGGACCGTTTCGCGTCACAAGGAGCGTGGCGTGCGTCATCGCGACGATGAATTGCGGCGGCTTCGTCTCGATTCGAGCCGTCGATCTGAGCCTGAGTTATCGGTAGGGCGAGGAGGTGCTCTCAGCCCGGGCCGCTAAGTCGTTCTCGAAGGGCTCTCCAATGCGCCGACTGCCCGCGATCTTTGCGTTGAGCTTGACGTTGGGTTGCGTGGGCGGAACCTCAGTCGCCGCGGCGTGGCCTGTTTGCTTCTCCTGCGCCCCTTCCGCCGCCGTCACTGTCAAGCGTGATGGCGTCGTGCTCGCCAGGGGCGGAATGGGGGGAGGCGGCGGCGGAATGCATTGCGGGCCGAGTTGCGGGGGCGGCGGTGGTATGGGCGGGGGCGGCGGCGGTGGTATGGGCGGGGGCGCGAGCGGCGGGATGGGCGGCGCCGGTGGCGGGATGGGTGGCTCGGGCGGTGGGATGGGCGGCGGAGGGTGGAGCCCCTTCATCGCTGTTCCCCGGGCGAAATGTCCGGCCCATCGCGGCAAGTCCGACCGTGGGTTTCTTTGGAGTTTGGCCCCGTGTGGCAATAGCCGATAAGGCCACGCCGCCGAATAACCAGGGCGGGAGGCGCCGCGGTTGAGCGGGATTTTCATCAGCTACCGGCGGGAAGATTCCGAAGGTCAGGCAAGGGCCCTGTCCATCGAGGTGGCGAGATACGTCGGCGAGGACTCGGTGTTTCTGGATGTCGACAGCATCTCGCTCGGGCGTGACTTTCGTCAGGCCCTGCACGAACGCCTGGAAACCTGCGATGCGTTGCTTGCGTTGATCGGTCCTGGCTGGCTTGACGCGAAGGATGGCGCCGGCAAGCGCCGGCTGGACGACCCCGGCGATTACCTGCGCCAGGAGATCGCGGTCGCGCTCGTCCGGAACATCCCCGTCACCCCGGTGCTCGTCCAAGGAGCCGCAATGCCGGCGCCGGAGCGCCTGCCCGACGATATGAAGGAATTGGCGTTCCGGAATGGATTCGAGCTCAGCCACACCCGATGGCATTCCGACGTCCGGGAATTGGCGCACCGGCTCGGACTGGACGGCGCGCATGTCGCTCCGGCCGAAGCGCCGGCGAACAGGGGGCTGAAGGAATTGGCGGCGGCTCCATCTAGCCCGGGAGCGACGCAACCTGCCGCGGTGCAAGCGCCGGGGTGGTTGACGCGGAGGCGAGCACTGGGCGCCGTGGCGATCGCCGCCGCCACCGGTTTCAGCATCGCCGCTCCGTCCATTCGCCGGTTCATATTCAAGCCGCCGAGGCCGGTTCTGCGCCCGGTCGGCTTCGACTATGCGACCGTCGACCAGAAGGGGACGCTGTTGCCAACGGAGAAAGCCGCCGCCTCTCTGTTCACCGAAGCGCTGACGTCGGACGTCGGTATCGACATGGTCGCGGTCCCGGGCGGGACGTTCCTCATGGGCTCCCCTATTTACGAGCCCGAGCGCCGGCCGAACGAGGGGCCCCAGCGCCAGGTGACTGTGAGCCCCTTCTTCATCGGCGCCTCCCCGATCACGCAAGCGCAATGGACAGCCGTGGTGATGAAACGCCCGGAAAAGACGTCCTATGTCCTCCAGCCGTTCCCGTCGTTCTTCAAAGGCGACGGCCTGCCGGTGGAAAGCGTCACCTGGGATGAGGCGAATGAATTCTGCCGCCGCCTGTCCGAAATCGCGAGGCGCGACTATCGCCTGCCGAGCGAAGCCGAGTGGGAATACGCCTGTCGCGCCGGGACGACCGGCCCATTCAATGTGGGACCGACGATCACCGCGGAACTGGCAAACTATTGCGGAACGGGCGGCGCCGTATGCGGCGACAACAATAGCAGGAGCATCGCTACCGATGTCTATGACGGCGTGACTTACGGCTCGGGAGCCTATGACCAGGGCCCAACGGGCAAGTTCCGCGGGACAACGACGCCTTCCGGGACATTCCCGCCGAACCGGTTCGGCCTCCACGACATGCACGGCAACGTTTGGGAATATTGTCTCGACCGCGCGAGCACTAACTATGCGGACTCCCCGACAGACGGCAGCGCCAACCTTTCGGCGCCCGGCGACCTGAGGGTGTTGCGGGGCGGTTCGTGGTCGCACAATCCGGCGATCTGTCGTTCCGCCTACCGCGATTTCATTGCGCCCGATGACCCCGGATGGCAGGGCCGCATTGGTCTCCGGGTGGTTTGCGTGCTCTGACCGTGTGGCGCGCCGACGCTGACTTCCGGCTGGAATCGGCGGGCAAGGCGTGCGACGATCAGGATAAGGCGTCGGCGTGCTGGCGGGCTCTGATTGCAAGCTCGCTCCTCGGTCGACGCCCCACGCTTTGGGATGACGTGGAAACGACGAAGGAGGCCGGAATGACGAAGACGACAGCGGCGAAAGAGACCCACGGTCGAGGGGCCAAAGAGACCTACGTGCGCGAGCGCCTTGGCACACCGACCGATCTCAAGCCGGAGGCAACGCGGGATATCTCAGCCGCGCTAGGGGGATTGCTGGCCGACGTCTTCGCTCTCTACATGAAGACCAAGAACTTCCACTGGCACATGAGCGGGCCGCATTTCCGCGACTACCATCTGCTGTTGGATGAACAGGGCGAGCAGATTTTCGCCATGACCGACCCGATCGCTGAGCGAGCGCGCAAGATCGGCGGCGTAACCCTACGCTCGATCGGCGATATTGCCCGGCGTCAGCGCATTCTCGACAACGAGGCCGACTATGTCGATCCGAAGGACATGCTGGCGGAACTGCGCGACGACAATAAGAGCCTGACCGTGAGCATGCGCGAGGTCCACAACGTATGCGACGAGTACGGTGACGTAGCGACCGCAAGCCTGCTTGAAGTCTGGATCGACGAGACTGAGCGACGCACCTGGTTCCTGTTTGAGGCGACCCGCGCCGGTCAGGGGCAGAACGACTGACCGCAGACGCTCGGCTCATCCTGCAAGTGTGACCCGGACGCCGCCTGCGGCGCTCGATCGCTGAGCGGCGTCGATCAGGCGGGCGCATAAGACCGCCTCGTCCAGGTTGCTTCTGGCGTTACGAGTCGCCGCAGCCACAAAATCCGCGGCGACCCCGCCGAACCAATCGGCATGATGCGACCCTTGCGACAGGGACGGCGGGCAGCACCAGCGGCCCTCCCGCGCATTCGACTTCAGGATCAGAGCGTCGCCGACGACGCGGATCTCGCCGTCTTCGCCCTCGATCTCGATCGCGTTCGAGCGCTCGTCGGCGGCCCAAGTCAGAAAGATGTTGCTCGTGCCCGCGGCCGTATCCAGGTCAAGCGTGGCCGTGTCCTCCAGTGGCTGCTCGTGGAAGCGGCGCGTTTCAAGCCGCGCGGCGGCGCCAACGGGGACGCCGGCCCAACGCATAACGCAGTAAAGCGCGTGCCAGCCATGATCGAACAGGATGCCGCCGCCCGCCATCGCCGGATCGACGCGCCAGTTTGTGACCCCGTCGGCGCTCACGGCGATCGCGGGCTGGGTCCTAAGCGTCCGCCAGCGGACAAATCGGACGGCGCCGATCGCGCCCTCGTCAATCAAGGCCGAGATCTTGCGGCAGATCGGCGCCTCGAGCCAATTATGCACCGCATGCAGGACCCGCCGAGCGCGCGCGGCGGCGGCCGCTACGCGCTTTGCATCCTCGACCGTCGTGACCAACGGTTTCTCGCTCAGCACATGGAGACCCGCACAAAGCGCGCGTTCGATCAGCGCCGCGTGGCTGCCTGGGGGCGCGCAGATGTCGACGAAATCGAGCGTCTCGCCGAATAGCAAATCGTCCACGGAATCCCGCCATCGGCCGTCGGGACAGGCGGCGAGAAACGCCTCCCGCCGGGACGCGGCAGCGTCGGTCGCAGCGACAATCCTCGCATCGTCACGGGCGCGCCAGCCCGGCATGTGCCCTTTCGCGGCGACATTGCCGAAGCCGATGAACGCGCCCCTGAGCACGAGATGGCTCAGTCGAGCCCGAACCGGAGGGAGATCGCGGCGAAGGACTGATCGAGGATATCAATCCCGCGCATGGCTTCTTCTTCGGTTATGACGAGAGGCGGGTTGATGCGAATGACGTTCGAATAGGACATGGTGACAAGGCCGCGCTCCAGCGCCTCATGGAAGAGCGCGCGGGTGATGGTCTTATCGAGCGGAGCTTTGGTCTTACGATCGGCTACCATGTCGACGCCAATCATGAGACCCCGTCCGCGCACATCGCCGATGAAACGGTATTTGTCCTGAAGCCGCTTAAGGGCCTCGAGCATCTTGGCGCCGACGCGGGCTGAGTTCTCGACTAACTCCTCATCGAGGATGGCCTCGACAGCGGCGAGGCCGGCGGCGGCGGCAAGAGGGTTGCCGCCATAGCTGGACGAGCTCCCGCTCGCCTCCCCGAACGGCTTGGCCGACATGCGCTCGAAAGAGGAAGCGACCGCGCTCAACGGAAAGCCGCCGCCTATGCCCTTGCCGATCGTCATGATATCGGGTTTAAGCCCGAATTGGTCGGAGGCCCACATCGTTCCGGTGCGGCCAAAGCCCGTCAGGATTTCATCGGCGATGAGCAGCGCGCCGCACTCATCCGCGATGTCACGGACGGCATGAATGAAGTCGTCGGGAGGGATCACATTGCCGGCCGTGCCCTGCATCGGCTCAATAATGATTGCCGCGACCTCGCCCTGCGTGTCGTTCTTGATCACGTTGCGCAGATGCTCGGCGCACGCGAGGCCGCAGGACGGATATTCAAGCTTCCACGGACAGCGATAGCAGTTGGCGTAAGGCGAAAGATGCATGCCCGGCGGGAAGGGACCCTGGTGATTGCGATAGCCGCCGCCGAGCAGGCCGATCACACCGGCGGTCTTGCCGTGGTAGCCGCCCCAGAAGCCGACGAACTCGAATTTCTTGCTGATCGATTTGGCGAGACGGAAGGCGGCCTCGACCGCCTCCGCGCCGCCCGAGAACAACTGGAGATGAGTGATCCCTTCCGGCAGCAGCGCGCTCACCAGATTGAGAAAGTGGGCGCGGGTCTCGGTGGTGAAGCTGCCGAAAGTGGTCCGATCGAGCTGCTCCTTGAGACGCTTGACGTAGTGAGGATGGCAGTGGCCGAGACTGCCGATCGCGATGCCGGCGATGAAATCGAGATACTCGTTGCCGTCGACGTCGGTGATGACGCAGCCCTTGGCATGGTCGACGACGATTTGCGAATAGAGAGCGATCGATTGCAGCCCCGGCGCCATGGCCTCGGCTTCATGGTCGAAGATCGCCTTGGATTTGGGGCCAGGCACAGCGTGGCGTTGAAATGCGCTGTTCGGGGACGGGACTTCGTTCAACGGATCAATTCCTTGCTGAGGCGACCAAGCGCGGGCGCCGCCGGAAGCGCTCGGTCAGGCAATCGGCAATCGCCTGCGCGGCGCGATCGCGATACAGCGCGTAGCTCGGCCACGCATTGAGGTCGATGATCATCGGCTCGCCGTTGGCCTTGATGACAGCGTCGCCGCCGAAGATCTCCAGTTCCAGCGCGGCGGCGGCATGGAGCGCGGCCTCGCGCAGGTGAGCGGGGTCGAAGGCATGACCCAGCATGCCCTTGTCGCGATGGTAAAACCACTGGAACCAATTGCCGTCCGTACTCGACGCGCCGTTCCGGACGCCGTAGAACTTCACCAGATCCCCCGGCACATGCTCCTGGGCGATGACAAAGGGGATGCCGCGGTCGGAGAAGCGGCGCAGCGCCTCGCGCCATCCCGTCTCTGACGCGGCGTACATAACATCGTCGCGCTGCGTCGCATGGAAATCATAGCGCTTGACCCAGGCACAGTCGGCCGGCCGCGACCTGTTAGCGTCGGCGGCGACGATCCAGCTCGTCGGCGCCGCTACGCGATGGCGCGCGAACAGTTCGACCATACGGTGGCGGTAGGTGTTGCGAATCGCGGCCGGCGCGTTGACGACGATCGAGCCAGCCTTCTCCATCGCCGCAAGGCGCTCAAGAACCGTCCCGCGCTCGCACATGATGAAGAGGTTGGCCGGAGGCGCTTCCATCACAGTGTCCGCGGCGATCAATTCGACGCTGAACCCTCGCTCCGTCATGGCCTCGCCGACGCGTCTCATGATCGCGGCGTCGTCCTCGACGCGGCCAGGCGAATGGGCGGGCTCCCGCAAGACGCCCACGCAGGTCATGGCCGAATTCATGCTCGAGCGCTCTCAGGAGAGCGGCCGAATCCGGCCTGCTCGGCAGCCTCGACGTCGTGGGCTCGATCGATATCGAACACCCGTGGCAGGACGACGCCATAGACCGGCCGGTCCCCGTCAACGAGCCATTTGAGATAGTCGCGCAAACGATCGAAGCGCACCGGTGGCGGCGCGATCCTATGCGCCGGAACCCAATAGATCCCGGCCGTGACATGGCTGCCTTGACCGCCGCCGAGCCGAAGAATGCGCGCGTCTTCGTCCAGAGTCGCCCACAACGGATTGTCGTCATCGACGTGATCGGTCAGGCCGAGCACGAGTGCGTCATTCGAAAACCGGGCGGCGGAGTCGACAAAATGCTGAAAGGTGTCGATTGGCATGATCGCGTCGACCGTCGTGATGACCGCTCGCGCGCCGGCCAGCCGTGCGGCGACGAGCTCGAAGCTCGCGTAGGACGACGGCGTCGTGCGCACGATCACGTCGAGATCAAAATCCTGACCTTGGTCGCTGAACCACCGCCGGCAATCGTCGCTTTCTTCGTTGACGATGACCGTCACTCGGTCGACGCCAACCGCCCGAAAGCGATCAAGGGCGTGACCGATTAGGGGCCTGCCGCCGACCGGCGTCATCGGCTTGCTGACGCGATAGCCGTCGGCTCGCAGCCGGGTCCCGTGGCCAGCGGCGATGACGCCTCCGCGCAGAACGAAAGATTCGGATGCGCCGGTCATGTCAGGATGTCGAGGATATTCGGCAGTTCGGTCACGGCCGCGAGAACGCACTGGTCCGCGGCGCCGCGGCGCTCGGCGGCCTGGACGTCCTCAGGCGCGACCCAGATGAAGCCCATGCCGGATCGTCGCGCGCCTTCGCCGTCGCGGCGCAGAGAATCGCCAACCATCACGGCCCTCTCCGGCGCCGCGTTCAGAGCTGTGAGGGCGGCGCGGAAAATCGCGGGGTCGGGCTTCTCGGCGCCGACGCGCTGACTATCCGTCATCACTCCGAACAGCGGAGCGAGACCCGAACTTTCGCAGGCCGCTTCGAGATTGCCGTAGAAGTTCGACACCACGCCGAGCCGGTAGCGCTCGCTGAGCGTCTCGAGGACCGGCCGATTGCGGGCAAACGCGGTCGACATTTCCGACAGGAAACGCATCGCCACGCGCCGCCCGCGCGCCCTGTCGATTCCGTCCTGGCCATCGGCGCAGCGCGCCAATTCGGCCTCGAGATTGGTCGTCAATGCGTCGACTGTCTCCTTGAGGCCGGTCGTCGGCGTAAGCGCGCCGACAAGCGCGTCATCGGCGGCATAGAAGGCCGGAGCGAAAGCCTCGGCGGAAAGATCCAGTCCTTCGGCCCGGTAAAGGGCGTGGAAGCGCTCCTTCCACGCCACCCCGTCGGAGTCGAGCGTGCCGCCGAAATCGAACAGCACCGTGTCGATCGCTTGCACTACGAGCGGCCGCGGCCCGCGACCTTTGCGCGTTTCGGCGCCACTCCCGGGAGATCGAAGGGTTCGCCGTCGATGAAAGCGTTGCACGCGTCGCGCGCGACGCTATCGCGCAGCTGGCGAGGCGGGCTCTTCATGTAATAGGCCGACGGCGCCTCGAGCGGTCCACCAACACCGCGTTCCAATCCCAGCTTGGCGCAGCGCAGCGCATCGATCACGACGCCGGCGCTGTTGGAAGAATCCTGCACGGACAACCTGAGTTCGACCTCCAGCGGCGCGTCGCCGAATCCACGCCCCTCCAGGCGGATGAAGGCGATCTTATTGTCATGCTGCCAAGGAATGTAGTCGGATGGGCCGATGTGGATGTCCGCATCGTCGAGCCGTTCGTCGAGCTGCGACTGGACGGATTCCGTCTTGGAAAGCTTCTTCGACTTGAGCCGCTTCCGTTCCAGCATGTTGAGGAAATCGGTGTTGCCCGCGGTGTTGAGCTGGTAGGTCCGGTCGAGCGCCACGCCGCGGTCAGCGAACAGCCGCGCCAGCGAGCGATGCACGATGGTCGCGCCGACCTGGCTCTTGATGTCGTCGCCGACAATGGGCAAGCCGGCGTCGCGGAACTTCTGCGACCATTCGGGGTCGGAGGCGAGAAAGACGGGCACGCAATTGACCATCGCGACGCCGGCTTCGAGGCAGGCTTGCGCGTAATGTTTGACGGCTTTGTCGGACCCGACCGGCAGGTAGCACAGCAACACCTCGGCCCCCGACCTGCGCAGAGCGTCGGCGATGTCGGTCGGCTCAAGATCGGCCGGGCGGAAAGCGACGTCATCGTCGTAGTCCGCCATGTGCGGCGCCACCCCGTCAAACTGAGGCCCCATCTGGACCACGACATTCGACACCGGCAGCGAGCTCTGGAAGACGCGCGTGTTGTTCGGCTTGGCGAAGATCGCCTCCTCGAGCGGCCGGCCGACCTTGCGCTTATCAACGTCGAACGCGGCGACGAACTCGACGTCGCTCGCGCGATAGCCGCCGATCGTCTGGCGCATCACGCCGTCCAGCGCCGCGTTGCGACGGCTGCGGTAATATTCCACACCTTGCACCAGCGCACTGGCGCAATTGCCGACTCCGGCGATGGCCGCCTTGATGTTCTTTTGCATTCGGTCAGTGATCCCCACGATGCCCGCTGACGAAGTCCAGCGGGGTCCGCCCTTCTATCCACAGGCGTGACGAAAACTTGAAGTATATATGACTGGACTGCGACAGCAAAGGCCGTTTTTCACGCGCGGCGGGACGGCGATCGGTCGTTGCTTGCCTGGCCGAGGCCGCGGTCGACGGGACCTTCACATGCCGAAAGCCGAGGAGCGGCTGTTGCCGCGTTTCAGATTGCGATAGCGGGCCAGCGCCCAAAGCGGAAAAAACTTCGAATAGCCGTGGTAGCGTAAGTAGAAGACGCGTGGAAAACCCGTCGCGGTATGGAATGGCTCGCTCCAGAAGCCATCCTCGCCCTGCGTCCCGGCGAGATAGGCGATTCCGCGGTCGACAGCCGGATGATCGGTCTCGCCCGCAGCCATCAGCCCAAGCAGCGCCCAGGCGGTCTGCGAGGCCGTGCTGGGCGCAGGTTCGTAGCCTTTATAGTCGAGCTTGTAGCTGCCGCCGCTCTCTCCCCAACCGCCGTCGGGGTTCTGGATTCGTTCGAGCCAAGCGACAGCTCGGCGCACCGGCTCCGACCGCGAATCCTGGCCCGCGATGGCGAGCGCGCAGAGCGACGACCAGGTTCCATAAATGTAGTTCATGCCCCAGCGACCGAACCAGCTTCCGTTCTTCTCCTGATCGGCCAAGAGCGCGTCGATCCCGCGCGCAAAAACCGGGCTTCTCTCGCGCGTCTCTCCGAGTTGGGCGAGCATTGAGATGCAGCGGGCGGTGACGTCCGCGGTCGGCGGGTCGAGCAGCGCGCCATGATCGGCGAACGGGATGTGGTTCAGATAATGGTAGGTGTTGTCCGCGTCGAAGGCCGCCCACGCGCCATTGCGGCTCTGCAGGCCCTCGATCCATTCGCGCGCTCTGGCGATGGCTGGCGAATGGGCGTCAGGGGCGTCGGTCACGCCGCCGCGGTCCGCGCGGTCCATGGCCATCGCCACCACTGCAGTGTCGTCGAGATCGGGATAGTACGGATTGGCGTATTGGAACGCCCAGCCACCTGGCCGGACGCCCGGACGCCGGGCCGCCCAATCGCCCTTGACGTCGAGCACTTGGAGCGGCGCGAGCCAATCGAGCGCCGCACGCACCGGCTCTCCGCCAGCTTCGCCCCCCGCTTCAAGCAGCGCGTGGGCGGCGAGCGCGGTGTCCCACACGGGCGACAAACAAGGCTGGCAATAAGCTTCGTCCTTGCCGACCACGAGCAGCTTCTCGATCGACCGGCGCGCCGCGACGAGATGAGGATGGTCGGGCGGATAGTCGAGAGCGTCGTACATCAGCACTGCATTCGCCATCGCGGGATAGATTGCGCCGAGGCCATCCTCGCCGTTAAGGCGCTCCGTCACGAAAGCCTCGGCCGCATCGATGGCGCGGCGGCGCACGGACGCCGGAAAGAACGGCTCGACGCGCTTCAGCAGCCAGTCGATCGCGCCGAAGATCTTCACCCCGAGCCAAGCCTGATGCGCGCCCTTCGGCCAGTCACGCACAGTCTCCGGCGGCGCGACGAACAGTTCCGCAATCGTGACGCCGCGCGGATTGGCGGGCTGCGGTTTAAGCGCTTGCAGCACCAGCAGCGGCACCATCACCGTGCGCGCCCAATAGGAAACCTTGTCAAGATGGAAGGGAAACCAGCGCGGCAAGAGCATGATCTCGACCGGCATGGTCGGGACTCCGCGCCACGGAATGGCGTCGTAGAGCGCGAGTAGGAAGCGGGTGAAGACGTTGCTCTTCGCCGCGCCACCGTGGGCGAGGATCGTTTCGCGTGCGCGACGCATGTGCGGCGCCTCGGGATCGTCGCCGATCATCTTGAGGCCGAAATAGGCCTTCACGCTGGCGCTCATGTCGAACGGGCCTGCGTGAACAAGGGGCCAGCCGCCATGGTCGCCCTGAATGCGCCGAAGGTAGACGGCGATCAGGCGCTCGAGTTCGAGGTCGGGCTTTTCGCCGCGAAAATGCCTGAGCAGCACGTATTCGGCCGGGATTGTCGCGTCGGCCTCAAGTTCGAAACACCAGTGGCCGTCCTCATGCTGACGGGCCAGCAGCGCCTTTGACGCGCGTGAGATATGGTGCTCCAGAGCCTCCGGCGACGGCGGGTCTTGAGTATGATCGAGAGCAATGTTCATTGCGAAAGGCCCATGGCGCGGCGTCTCGGCGCATTCGCGCCTGACCCGATAACGATTGCAGCGGCCTTATAGCCCGAACGCACCGCGCCTTCGATCGTGGCCGGCAGCCCGGTCTGGATCCAATCGCCGGCGAGCGTGACATTGTCCCACCGCGTGCGCGAATCCGGCCGTTTGGCGTTCTGCGCCGGCGTCGCTGCGAAGGTCGCGCGCTTTTCCTTGACGATCTGCCAAGGAGGCAGGTCACGGGCAAGACCAGTCAGCGCCGCCGCCTCGCGCCAGATGTCAGCCGCAAGTTCATCTCGCGGACGGTCGATGAGCCGGTCGGCGTTGCTGATCGTGACTGAGAGCCGGTCGGGAAAAGCGAACAGCCACTCGATCCGTCCGTTGACGACACCGAGAATCGCCGGTTGGCCACGAGGCGGCGCTATCTGGAAATGAACATTGAGAATGGCGCGAAATTCGTCCGGCGCCGTCAGGCCCGGAAGAAGGTCCTTCGCGATCCATGGCGGCACGCCGAGGATCACGGAATCGTCCCCGCCCAGGTCCTGCTGCGCTCGGTCAAAGTCGAGCGCGGCGGCGCGCTCGCCCTCGAACCGGATTGCCCGAAGGCGGTCACCGAACCGAACCGGAGATCCTCGTGCGGCGAGAACGACGAGCGCCGGATCGATGAAACTGCCAGCGAGCCCGTGGGCCGCGAAGAGCGGGCGGCAGGCCTTTCCCCCCGCGGCGAGAGTCTCACGCAACAAAGCCGCGGCGAGTGCGGCGGAGCTTTCCGGAGGATCTGTGTTGAGCGCGGAGGTCAGGATGGAGCGCCAGAGTCGCTCGTAAAGTGGTCCCCTGCAGTCCATCGCCTCGCCGACGGTCGCGCTCCGCCCCTTAATGAACACGCCGAGCGGAGCGAAATATTCGCCGAGCGCCGTGCCGGGCACGCGTCTCTTCCGATCGAACAGCCACCATGGGATGCGCCCCTCGCTGAGATCGAGCCGCCAGCGCTCGCCGCTCCTGAGGTCCGCGAAGTCGAAGATCGCGGCGCCAGGATCGTGCAGCGTCTCGCGTGCTCCGATCCGATCGAGATAGTCCAGCGCCTGGTGATTGCCTGACAGCAGCAGATGGTTGCCATTGTCGATGACGAGGCCAAGCGTTGGGTCAAGATAGGATCGGCAACGGCCGCCGGCGAACGACGCAGCCTCGTGCA
>Ga0209006_10004561_pt1 | contig 12552 bp, 5 predicted proteins | sample JacPin_JW_Ref_O2_FD_188567 | JGI IMG/M metagenome (GOLD analysis project Ga0209006, IMG submission 188567) | Forest soil microbial communities from Algoma, Ontario, Canada - Jack Pine, Ontario site 1_JW_Ref_O2 (SPAdes) (version 2) | ecosystem: Environmental > Terrestrial > Soil > Boreal...
CGGCAGTTTCTTCGCCGCCCGGTTCTTGCCGCGCGCTCGAAGATTTCCCGTCTGCTGCTGCAGATTCGCCATCTGCTCGGGCGTCGCTAAGGCCGCCGTGCCCACCGCGTGAATCTGAGCCCGGAAGTAAAGCTGGTGCGCCATCGGCGCGCCGTGCCGCATGTTGGCAAACAGCGAGTCTCCCAGCTTCCGCGTCGCGACTGGTTCGCCCGCGCTTGCTCCGTGAGCCTCTTCGCGAGTCTTCAGTGCATCCAGATCTGTGCCGTAGTACGAACGCCGGTACGACAACTGGTAGCCGCGATTCGCCAGCTCCACGTGGATCGCCCGCGGCGCCCCATTGAAGTTGTGATTGCTGGGCGCGTACGTGAGGGCATAATAGTTTGCGCCGTCTTCCACCACGGCCTCGAGCAGATCCTTCAGCCCGTTGTTGCTGTGAAACGCCCGCCCTCCCGTGACCTTGGCCACTTCGTCTTGAACCCTGTAGCTCTGCATCAGGATTGCATTGCCCTGGTCTCCGCCATCGTGGGGAAAGGTGGCGAAAGGGGTGGAATCCGCCGAGGCACTGCCAATCGCCACGGTTGCGCTTCCTGAACCCGCGGGGTTTCCCCCATTGTGATAATCGTTGGTGACTCCACCAGCCCCGGTGTCCCCCGCGGCGGCATGCGCGTTCTCTGTCACGACGCCCCGAATATCCACCGGATACACCGCCACTTGAGCCTGCGCCAACGTATCCAGCCCGGCTTTAATCTCGTCCTGATAACTCTTCACATCATCGGTTGGAGAAAATGTCAGCGGGAAGTCGCCCGCAAACCACAGCAGGTTCTTGCGCCCGGGCAGCCCGTCCAGAAATCGGCCAATCTCGGTGACCACGGAAACCATCATGCCGACGTTACCCTTGCCAAAGTTTTTCTGCTCCAGAAAAATTCGCGGAATATGCGGCCGCGGGTTCGACGGATCCACCACCGAGTACAGTTGTTTCTCGTCATCCGTGAATCCCTGCACCAGGTGCAGCCCGTCGGAAAGCACGAAGATGGCCACGCGCGTGCCTTTGGGTTTTTCACTGATGAAGTTCAGAAGTTGTTTCCGCGCGTAAGGTTCATCCGCGTTTTCGGAATTCACCAGGTCCAGCAAAAGCACATACAGCGGACCTCGCTCCGGCGCCGGCGGAATATTCACAAAAGTATTTGCCGGCAACGCCGGCAACTTGGCGAAATCCGAAGCCGTCTCCAGGCTGTGCACATCAAACGCCAGAATTGCCTGCGGACGCCCGTCCTCAGCAACGGAAAAATCCTTCGCCGCGAGTCCCCGCACCGGGCTGCCATTGGAGTCCGTCACCACCACGTCAAGGACGACGCGGTTCACCGTGCTCTTCAGCACTAGATCGCCCGCCTGCTTCTGCGCAGTTGGCGAAGCCCGAATATTTTCTGGCGAGGTTTGTGTCGGTTGTGCGGTCAGTCCGGTTTGCGCGGTTTGAGAAAAAAGAAAGAAAAAATGCGCGGACGCCGCCACGAGCGTGGCCACCAAAAACAATCGCCTCAAGCAAGCACCTCCGCAACTCACGTGGCGATAGCCGCCTCGGCTGTCCAAGCTTGGGCGGAGCCCGGCGCCCCCGAGTCACGTTGGCCGCCCCAGGCTTCACCTCGCTCCGCAACCAGAACTTGTCCGGGACTCGAAGCCATTCTACGCACCAGAACGTCAATTCGGCTTGGCTGCTGCAGAATCTGCTTGCGGCTGTGCCGGCGCCGTAGCCTGAGCCGGCCCCTCCGCCGCCAGCGGCAGCGCCACTTCAATCGCCCCCGTGCGGTCGGTAGTCATGTCGCGCACCGCAATGCGTATCGACGTCGCCGTCAGCGGAACATCAATCCGCTCCTGTGCCCGATAGAATTTCTCGTTCGCATTCTGATTCGCATTCTGCGCTCGCGACGACTTCGCATCTGCAGAAGTATTCTGCACTCCGTTCTCCACCACTCCATTCAGCATCGAGCCCTCGGCATCGAACGCCGCCGTTGCAAACTCCAGCACAATCGGCTGCGTGTTCCCCGAGCTCCCCGTCTTCGGAGGCAGCAGCACGTTGTAGTCAACGACATAAGTTTGTAGTTCGATCGGTTTGAGCGCATTCACCGGACGGTTCTTCTTCCGCACCTGGAAATACGCCGGCTGTTCTGCCAGATTCGCCATCTGCTCAGCCGTACCCATCGCCGGAGCGCCTACCGCCTGCACGTGCGCGCGGAAAATCAACTGGTGCGCCATCGGCGCTCCGTACTCCATATTCGCCACCAGAGAGTCGCCGGGCTTCCTCGGCGCAGGCGGCCCCTGCTCATCCTTTGCCGAGATCTTCTGCACCACCGGTGCATCCGGGTCATCGGCGTAGTAAGACCTTCGATAAGCCAAGCCATAGCCGTGTTTGTCAGGTTGCGTAAGTTGCACTTTGATATGGCGCTCCTTGCCGTCGTACGCCGAATTGCTCGGAGCATAAGTCAGCGTGTAGTAGTTCGCTCCATCCTCCGTGGCCTCGGCAAGCTCTTCCTTGAAATCATTAAGTCGGTAGGCCTTGCCTCCCGTCTTGCTGGTTACATCGGACGAGGCGACAGCGGAAAACATGGGAACGCCCGGGCCGTTAGCGCCAGCGCCGGGCACTGCTCCGCAGCCAGGATCGTCCACCGAGAGTCCGCATGACGCAAAGGTGTAAACTGCCACCTGGGCCCGGGTCATGGTATCGATCGCCTGCTTGGTCTCTTGGGCTAGATCGAAGGCATCCCCCTCGATCGGATTCGTGGAGAACGGGAAGTAATTCGCCATCCACATCAGGTTCTTGCGCCCCGGCAGCCCTTCGAGGTGTTGCGCGATGAACAGAAAGACCGAAATCATCGCCCCCTTGTCGCCTTGTCCGTAGTTCTGCCCGTAGAGAAAAACCTTGGGGACATGGTGTTTCGGGTGCTTCGGATCCAGCGCGGCCGACAATAGATTCCTGTCAGAGGTGAATCCCTGCACCAGGCGCAGTTCGTCGGAAAGCACGAAGACTTCAAACCGAGTCCCCGCCGGCTTGCTGTCGATAAACTTCATCAGCTCTTGCCGCGACCACATCTGGTCTGTGGTCTCCGTATTCACCAGGTCCAGCAGCAGAACGTAAAGCGGCCCGCGCTCCGGCACCTTGGGCAGGTCCACAAATGTATTCACCGGAAGTTGCAGATTCGGCGGCAACGTCTCGGAAACCGAATTAAAGTCGTGCACGTCAAACGAAACCACCCGCTGCGGAACGTTGTCTTCGGTCACCGCGAAATCCTGCTGGCTAAGCCCGTGAACCGGCTTCCCGGCCGCGTCCGTCACCACCACGTCCACAATCACGCGGTTCACCGCGCTGCGGAATTGCAGATTCCTGTTTTCCGTTTGTTGCGAACTGTGTGAGGATCTCGGAGGCGCCGAGGTCCGTTGCGCGAGCACCCGCGCCGGAAAAAAATACGCCAAGCCCGCCAGCAGCGCCATCATCAGAAGGACGCGCCCGCGCGGCAACATCGTCGCGATCACCATTGGGTCTCTCCAGGGATTCAATCGCAATCCGACATTCTCAATCTTAACTTCTAACCCACGCAAATACGTAAAGTGTTGGTAAAGCTGGGTAAATGTTTGTTTCCCTGATTCGGGAAGGGCACGACTTCAGTCGTGCCGCCCAGGCCGCCCAGGAATTTCCGGCTTTAGCCTCTGAGGTTTCCGCTTGCGCCTAGCCCCCGAGAGGCTTGCAGTCCCCTCGTCCCTACTTCGCCCCACCCACCTTGGTTTCCAGAAACGCGATTTGCTGTTTCACCAGGTCCGCGCTCGCCCCGCTCGGCACATACGTCAGGCAATTCCGCAAATGCGTCAGCGCGTCCGCGTAGTCTGCCCGGGCCGTCAGAATCACCGCCAGAAGCTGCTCGGTATTCGGAATCGTGTGCGAGGGATCCATCGCCAGCGCCTTCCCCACGCTCGCTTCCGCTACATCTCTCTTTCCCAGTTGAAAGTTTGCCAACCCGTTCCAATACCAGATCTTCGCCGTACCCTCCGGATCCAGTTGCAACGAGTGGCTGGTCGCATCGGCCACGTCCTGCCACTTTCCGTCCTGCGCGGCCATTCCCGCTAGCGGTTCATACGGCAGAATAAACTTCGGGTCCGCCGCCGCCGCCTTCGCATACGAGTTCCGCGCGTCCCCGGAACTCTCCGCCTGCTGCAGTCTTCCCAGCTGATACCACGCCTCCGCGAACGTTGGATAAACCTGCACCGCCTTCTGCAAATCTTTTTCCGCGCGCTCCGGCTTCTGTTCCAGCAACTCTTCGCGCGCCTTTTCGAAAGCCTTCACCGCGCCCGCCGGAGCAGACTCCGTAGTCGTGCTCACCGCCGTCCCCGCCTCGCGGCCTCCCGCCCTCGAAAGCGTGACCGTCCCCAGATTCGGATCGTCGCGCAGATTATGCGGCGTAATCGTAATCGCCGCTGAGTGAAATCCCGTGTACGCCGCCTGCACCGCGCACCCTTCGTAATGCGTCTCCACCTGGCGCTGCGCATCCGCATTCGGCTGTGGCCCCGTCCCGGTCACTGCGGCAAATGCAATCTGGAAATTGCCTTTCGGGTCGGTTTGCGTGGTGTACACAGCCGTCCCGTTGCAGATCACCGACACCAAAATCGGATTCCACAAAAGCGGTTCACCCTCCACAGTCACCTTACCCAACAACGCTCCTCCCGCGCGCCCCTGGTTCGACATATTGTTCCAGTATCCATAAAGTCCGCTATCCTGAATGGAATCAGGCCGCGTAATCGTCGAAGGAGCGGACGGCGTAGGTTGTCGCGTCCCCTGAGCCCCGGCAAAATTGCTGAAACTCAGAACGGTAAGAAAAGAGGCAAGCAAACCAGCAGGAAAAAACAAGAGGAACTTCTTCACAGCACACCTCACAGCCAAGAACTTGTACACGCCAATATTATCCACCAAAATTACTATCCAAGAAACCGACCCCAACCGCCGGTGCCGGCTCAATTCGAATTTCTTTGCGGCCTTTGCGGCCCTTCTTTGCGTCCTTAGCGGTTAAAATCTGTTGCTTTTCCTCTCAAGAACAAACCGAGCCCACAACGCCCGGACTCCTTCCATGTCGCCGCAAACCTGAAAGATTTACCCTGTGTTCCCCCGTGTCCTCTGTGGTAAAGAATTTGTGGTAAAGAATTTAAGGACGCTACCTCGCCTCACAACTCGCCACGCGCTCATTTAAAGATACGATGGTTAAGTTACGATGAAACAGTCGGCGAATCCGGGAGCCCAGGCAATGCGTGCGGTCTTAACTCTAATCTTCCTTACCCTGTTCGCCGCCGCCGCTCCCGCGCAGGAACCCAACCCCGACCAGCTCCTCAGCCGCGCCATCGACGCCCAGCAGCACGGCGACTACCAGTCCGCCATCCGCGATTATCGCAAACTGCTCGAGCTCCGCCCCAACACCATCGAAGCCAAAGTTAACCTGGGCGCGTCCCTCGCCCACGTCGGAGATTTCGACGGCGCCATCGCCATGTACCGCTCGGCTCTGCCCCAGCTCTCCGAGAAAAGCAACTCAGAAAAGAACAACTTCCAAAGGAACGGCGTGCTCCTGAATCTTGCGCTCGCCTATTACAAAAAAGGAGACTTCGAAAACGCCGCCGAGCAGTTCGAAACCCTCCACAAAGCAACTCCCGCAGACGTCCGGGTCGCGATCCTTCTCGGTGACTCAGACGTCCACCTCGACAAGCCCGCTACCGCCGTCGAGTTGCTGGAGCCGCTGGAGCCCGCCAACGCGCAGAATCTTGATCTTGAATATGTCTATGGAACCGCGCTCATCAAGGTCGGCAAGCGCCGCGACGGCGTTACCCGAATCGAAAAAGTCGCCAAAGCCGGCAACAGCGCCGATGTGTATTTCCTCGCCGGCTCCACGTTCCTCGACCTCAACGAGTTCGAATCCGCCCGCCGCGATCTCGACGAAGCCCTCCGTCTCGATCCCAAACTCCCCGGCATCTACACCCTCGCCGGAACCGCCCGCGATAAAACCGGAGACATAAAAGCTGGGGAAGTAGCCTTCCGCGAGGCCCTCAAACTCAACCCCGACGATTTCGAGGCCAACCTCTACCTGGGCGCAATTCTCTACCGCGAGCGCCATATGGACGAAGCCAAGCCCTACCTTGACCGCGCCCTGCGCCTCAAGCCCAACAACTCCATGGCACGCTACGAATCCGCCATGTTCGAAAGCACCTCTGGACAATACGAAACTGCCGCGCAGGATTTAGAGAAGTTGGTGAAAGACGATCCCACCTGGCTGGAACCGCACGAGGAGTTGGCGAACTTGTATTACCGCTTACATCGTCCCGCCGACGGCGCCAAAGAAAGAGAAATCATCGACAAACTCACCGCCGACCAGCAAGCGCAAGGCCCCGGCAAACACTAGCGCGCGCGAAACGTTATCGATGGCACCCGAAAGATGGTACCCAAAAATGATTTGTCATCCCGAGCGCAGCGAGGGACCCTACGTAGCCCCGGCGCCCCCACAGCGTTTCCGAGATCCACCACCACCGCCGGCGCCTAACTGTTCTTAGCCGCCCCAGTTGACTCCCTCACCACCAGCTCCGGCTCAATCGCAATCTCCGCCGGATATTCCTTCTTCCCCTCAATCCGCTCCAGCAGTGTCTCCGCCGCCACTTGCCCCATGCGCGTCAGCGGCTGTCGCACGGTCGTAATGCTCGGCGTATGAAACGACGCCCCCGCAATATCGTCGAACCCCATCACCGAAATATCCTGCGGCACGCGCAATCCGTGTTCCTGAAACGCGCGAATCGCGCCAATCGCCGAAATGTCGTTGTAGGCAAACAGCGCCGTGAACGGTTTCTTGCGCGCCAGCAACTGCTTGGCAAACGGATAACCTAGCTGCGGCGTGGGATCGTCAATATCAATCTGCACCGTCAGCTCGGGATCAATGCGCATCCCCAGTTGCTCCGCCACTGCGCAGATCGCGATGAATCGGTCCTTGGCATCAGAGCTCAGCGGATTCCCCCTCAGGATGGCGATGCGCTCGTGCGACAAATTTTTCAAATGGTTCAGCGCCAGAAACGCGGCCCGGTGATGGTCGAGCACAATGTTGGTGACTCCCTTCACCCTCTTGTGTCCCGCAATTGCCACGGTCGGAAGGTCAGGCGTCTCGTGAATGGTGGTGTCCACGCTGATCAGGCCCTCTACTCCCCGTTCCAACAACAGCCGCGAGTATCGATTCAATAGCTCAGAGTTATGGCGGTGCGCGACCGTCAGAAAAAAATAATCCTTCTGCGCCAGATAGCCTTCAATGCCGCTGATGATCGCCGAGCCATAGGTGTCGCCAATCTCCGCGCAAATCACACCGATCGTATAAGTGCGCTTGTTGCGCAGCGTTCGCGCGAAAAAATTGGGGCGGTAGTTCAGCTTTTTGGCGGCAGCGTGAATTCGATCCTTGGTTTCCTGCGGAATCACTCGCGCCGAGGGCGCATCATTCAGCACCGTGGAGACCGTGCCCGGAGTCAATCCCAGATGCTGGGCGACGGCCTTGAGCGTGATGACCGGCGACTTCTGGGCTGCATTCTTTTTTTGGGCCATGATCTTCAGGGATGATCTTCAGGGGATGAGCCCAATCTAAATCGTTTCACCACTTCGCGACCGCATAGTCGCGGCCATAATACCAGATTCGATCTCCCGCCCCTCAAAGCAAGAGCAGCTAAGTTTTTACTAGAGTCATCAAGTCATTTCATAAAACGGGTCCGGGAAGAGCACGGCTTGCAGCCGTGCCGTAAAGAGCTAACAAAGATGCGGCTTTAGCCTCTGAGGTTCCGCTCGTGTCTCGCCCCCGCGGTTTTACTAGCCCACTATCCACGAGCCACTAATCACTGAATCACACGCCCGATTCGCCATGACAGCAAATTCCCTCGCAACCGGAAACTCGCCCGCCGCGTCTATACTGCATAGTGCCAATCAGCCAGACCAACCTCGCGAGGATATCCATGCGCTTTGCCGCAAGAATTGCCGCCGCCGCTATTCTTCTCCTTCCCATCTCAGCGTTACACGCCGTAAATAAAGATTTTCACGACGCGCCAGATTCCGCCAAGAAGATGAAGAATCCTTACCGGGGCCAGGCCGCTGCCGTGGCCGCGGGCAAGCCGCTCTACGCCAAGAATTGTCTCTCCTGCCACGGCCGGACCGGCAAGGGAACCGGCAACGTTCCGTCGCTGGTCGATGGCCGGCTGAAGACTGTGACCGTAGGTGAGGTTTTCTGGTTTGTCACCGAGGGCAGCAAAGACAACGGAATGCCCTCCTGGGCTTTTCTGCCCGAGCAGGACCGTTGGCAGATTGTGACTTACGTCGAGGCCATGGCGGCTGCCCCGGCCGGCGCTGCTACCGCGAAAGACGCCCCGATGGCGCAGGTTTCCACCGCGAAGCTCACGGACAAGTCTCCGATTGCGCCGTTCACCGATTTCCGTTATGAAGTGCCGGGCGCCACGCGAAAAATCACCGCGGCTGATCTTCCCGAGCCCTTCGCAACGAAGTCCTCGGAGAACAGCCCGTCGTTAGTCGCGCGCCCCGCCGATGCCTGGCCAGTGGCGCCGGCTGGTTTCAAAGTCGAACTCTATGCCGCCGGGCTCGACAATCCGCGCTTGCTGCGCACCGCCCCGAACGGAGACGTCTTCCTCGCCGAAAGCGAACCCGGGCGCATCCGCGTTTTTCGCGGCATCACCAGCGACGGCAAAGCGGATCAGATGCAGGTTTTCGCCACTGGCCTGAAAAGGCCCTACGGCATTGCGTTCTATCCCCCGGGCCCCAATCCCCAATGGGTGTACGTGGGCGATACCAACGAAGTAATTCGCTTTCCCTATCACAACGGAGATCTGAAAGCGACCGGACCGTCTGAGCATATCGCCGACTTGCCCGCAGGCGGCGGCCACTGGACTCGCGCCCTCGATTTCTCTCCCGACGGCAAGAAATTATTTGTGGGCGTGGGCTCTGCTTCGAACGTCGACGATCCTGATACTAGTCCGCGCGAAAAAAATCGTTCCGACATCCTCGTCTGCGCTCCCGAGTCCTGCGTGTTGAGCGTGTACGCCTACGGCATTCGCAATGCCGGCGGTGGAATTCTAATCAATCCGCAGACTGGCGAGTTGTGGTGTTCGGTGAACGAACGCGACGCTCTCGGCGACAACCTCGTCCCCGACTACATCACGCACGTGCAGGAAGGCGGATTCTACGGCTGGCCCTGGTGGTACATCGGCGCACATCAGGATCCGCGGCACAAAGGCAAGCATCCCGAGTTGAAAGATAAAGCGATCGTGCCCGACGTGTTGCTGCAACCGCACAACGCGTCTTTGGAATTTACTTTCTATGATGGCAAGCAATTTCCCGCGGAATACAGCGGCGAACTCTTTGCCTCCGAACACGGCTCCTGGAACAAATCAGTGCGCGTCGGCTACGAAGTGATTCGCGTCCCGTTGCACCAGACCGGTCACGCCACTGGCGAATATCAGGATTTCCTGACCGGCTTCGTGCTTCCGAGCGGCCAAGTATGGGGACGTCCCGTCGGCATCACGGTAGCCCCGGATGGTTCACTGCTGGTAAGCGACGATGGGTCGAACTCGATCTGGAGGGTGAGTTATACCGGGAAGTGAAAAGCAGGGAACGGGGATCAGGGATTAAAGGCAGGGATCAGAGGACAGGGATTAGGGATTAGTTCTCCCGTCCGCGGATGGTGTCGGGAAGGGCACGGCTTTAGCCGTGCCGTACACGTGGCGCAGAATTCGGGCTTTAGCGTCTGAGGTTATGCTTTAACTGCGCCTGTGACGTTCGCAAACAGATTATCTTATAGCTAAGTCTAGACTGTCGTATTCGGAGCAGCGCTTGCCCGGGCGTAGCCGATTTTCTGCAATCAGGGCCGCTCGTGGAATGCCGTTTCCTGAGCCGGAAACGGCCTTAGATTCGACGATCGAATGCGTGGACGTGGAAAACCTCATCCGCGAGATTGCCGCGCCTCCTGCGGCGTTCTAGAAGGCCTCTACGATTTTTCAATGACTTACACGAAGACGCAATAACTTACAGATAATTTCAACAGCTTAGCGTCAGAGGCTGGGAGAGTCCGGAACCGTCTCCACTGTTTTCAATCACATACACCAAGGCTTAGTAACTTACAGATAATTTCAACAACTTAGCGTCAGTGGATCGCAGCGAAAGGCAGGGAACAGGGGTCAGGGACTAGGGGTCAGAAAACCGAGCACTGGAGTGTTGTGTTGACTAACCCCTTGCCCCTAATCCCTTGCCCCTTTTCAGTGAAAGTCATGCGAAACAGTTTCCGCTTTCGTGACGAACAGCGGCATCACGCGTTCTGCTTTCACGGAGATCACATTGTCCTGATTCTGCAGGATGCCTTCAATGGCGAGGAATTTCTCGCTGGCCAGCAGCAGACGGTGGCGATGAAATAAATCAGGCGTGATGATGGCGTTGGCCACTCCGGTTTCATCTTCCAGACTGACAAAAACAAATCCCTTCGCGGTTCCGGGACGCTGGCGGACGATGACGCATCCGCCGATGCGCAGCCTCTTGCCGCTGGGAATATCGCGCAGTTCGCTGGCGCGGCGAATCCCCATGGCCGTAAGCCAGGCGCGGCGATAAGCCACGGGATGCGGTCCCACGGTGAGTCCCGTGCCATGAAAGTCGGCGACCAGGCGCTCTTCGTGGTTCATCGGCTGCAACGGCGAAGGAGTATCCGGCTCCGGCAGTTTTTCCAGCAGCGGGCCTGATCCGCGCACCGCACGTTCGACTTGCCAGAGAGCATCGCGGCGGTGCAGTTGTTTTTCACCACGGAGACACGGAGGCACGGAGGAATTGCTGATTGTTGATTGCTGATTGCTGATTGAATCTGTAAATCCGTGGCCGATGCTTTTATTCTTCTCCGTGTCTCGGTGTCTCCGTGGTGAATCCCCGACTGCGTTCAACGCGCCGATTTCCGCCAGCGTGGTGAGTTCGTCTTTACGCAATTCCGGAACACGGCGGGTGAGATCGTGAATGGAAGTGAACGGAGCGCGCGAGCGTTCGCGCAACAATGCCTGGGCCGCGTCTTCGCGCAGGCCGCGAACGTAACGCAGGCCCAGGCGTAGCGCGGGAGATGTAGGTCCCGAGTCCCGAGTTCCGGGTTGCGAGCACGCCCCAGATTCCTCCGCCCCTCGCGTTCGCTCGGGGGTCGGAATGACAAAGTTCTTACTGGGTGCTCGGGACTCGGGACTCGGGACTGGGACTCGGGACTGGGGACTCGGGACTGCTTCCAGCGTGCACTTCCACCGTGAGCGTGTTACATCCACTGGCAACAACTTCAGTCCGTGATGCTGCGCGTCTTTGACCAGCGTGGCGGGAGAATAAAACCCCATGGGCTGGTTGTTGAGCAGGGCAGCGGTGAAGGCGGCGAGGTAATGGCATTTCAGATAGGCGCTGGCGTAGGCGATGAGCGCGAAACTGGCGGCGTGCGATTCGGGGAAGCCGTAGAGCGCGAACGAAGTGATGGAGAGAATAATTTTTTCCTGCGCGTCGTGCGGGATTTTATTTTGTGTCATGCCGGAGCGCAGCCGGGCTTCGATTTCCTTCATGCGCGCCTGTGAGCGTTTGAAGCCCATGGCGCGGCGCAGGTCTTCGGCCTCGCCTCCGGTGAAGTTGGCGGCGATCATGGCTAAGCGCAGCAACTGCTCCTGAAAAAGCGGCACACCCAGAGTGCGCTTGAGCACGGGCTCGAGTGACGGGTGAGGATATGTGACATCTTCGCGTCCCTGGCGGCGCTGAATAAACGGGTTCACCATCTGGCCCACGATGGGGCCGGGGCGGATGATCGCGACCTGCACCACGATGTCATAAAAGTTTTGGGGGCGCAGACGCGGCAGGGACGCCATTTGCGCGCGGCTTTCCACCTGGAACAATCCCACCGTGTCGGCCTGCTGCAGCGCGGAATAAACCTGCGGGTCGTCTTGCGGCAGATGCGCGAGGTCCACCTCTTCATGATGGTGGTCGCGAATGAGCTCGATGGAATCTTTGAGCACGGCCATCATGCCGAGGCCGAGCAGGTCGACTTTAATGATGCCCATATCGGCGCAATCTTCTTTGTCCCACTGCACGACGACGCGGCCGGGCATGGACGCGGGTTCGAGGGGCACGACGGAATCGAGTTGGCCCTGGCAGATGACCATGCCGCCGGAATGCTGGCCGAGATGGCGCGGCATATCCTGCACGGCGAGGCAGAGTTCGTAATATTTGCGCAGGCGGGGATGGTTGAGGTCGAGCCCGGCGTCGCGGAAACGGCGATCGAGCGCGTCATTTTCGTCGCGAAATTCCCAGGTGGCGACGGCGGCCGAAATTTTGTTGAGGGTTTCGGGATCGAATCCGAGCGCCTTGCCCATTTCGCGCGCGGCCATGCGGTTGCGATAGGTGATGACGTTGGCGGTCATGGCAGCGCCGCGCTCGCCGTAGCGTTTGTAAACGTACTGAATAACTTTTTCGCGCTCGTCGCCGCTGGGGAGGTCGAGATC
>Ga0209006_10004562_pt1 | contig 12552 bp, 17 predicted proteins | sample JacPin_JW_Ref_O2_FD_188567 | JGI IMG/M metagenome (GOLD analysis project Ga0209006, IMG submission 188567) | Forest soil microbial communities from Algoma, Ontario, Canada - Jack Pine, Ontario site 1_JW_Ref_O2 (SPAdes) (version 2) | ecosystem: Environmental > Terrestrial > Soil > Boreal...
AATACTCTGCATGACGATCCAAAAGATACATTGATTAATTTTCGTAGGTTGGTACTCGTACATGGTCTTAACGGAAACAAAATGGAGAAATGGTACCTGATAGGTTCCACACTCGTCGCATGTGCCTTGAATGTTCCTGTGTATGCATTGAACCAGTTTGGGTACGTATGTCTAGTCCTTGCGTCAGCTGCATCCTCAGTCGCTTCAGATGGAACGAGACCAACTCTACATGCTGGTTCAGCAACCCAAACGATAAGATCCGCCTACGGTGGACGATCGGGACTCAGTCATTTTGGGTGCTGCTCATTGCATCTGGGGAGACGGTGATGGGTGTGATTGTTATTTGGTATATATTGTGGTGCGATGTACGTGCTATCTGCCTCTCGTAGCTATCCGCAGGTTGACATCATGACCCATGGTATATCAGAGGATATCACGAAAGATGGCGCCAGGAGCTGTTACAAATTCCACCATGAACCACGTCTCGAAGATGGGACATCACGCGACGGCATCCCGTGCCACCATCAGCCGTGGAGGCTACTCAACTAGATATCGGAACATTATTTTACGCATTGGTGAATATCTTATAGTTCTTTGGTATCATGTCCCAAGCTAAATCCGACGCTAATTAGGCTTGTACCCACTGGTGTCATGCATTTTGAACTACTCGACTGTCGCGCTCGACTTGTACCAGACTGTTGATGGGGTGAATACCAACCTGGTCAGTCTCGTTGTAAATCGTCGTCCATTGTATATGCTCATCGTCGCTATTCAGCAATTTTATATGAGTATTTTGGGTGAATTCTCTGCTTCTTATCTTCTAACAATGTCTCTGACATACATATGTGCACTAAACACTCGCGTTATGTCCTTCCAACTCAGATCTTTGTCTATATGGCCTACGGACATTTTTCTATGCGGCCCTGGCAGCGACTGACCCGGTATGTGGCCATACTACTCACTCATTTCAAAATATTTAGATTTCTTGTGTCTTCCCTCTATACTGATACCATCTAATCACAGTCTTTTTTGCGCGCTGTGCGTGTCTTGCGCGACTCGCACACGCCATTGATCCCTACCCACACGAGCTATTTCCAAGCGGCGACTCGGGGTTCCAGGATCTTGACCACTAAACTAGACGTTGGCATTAATAGCCATGCAGCTGCGAAGGTCGATGCTGAGGGTGGACAACTGGAGCTACAGCACATGCACCACATGGACGCAGAGGCAGCAGTTGTTACCAGGGATGCTGGCGGCTATACGAATGAACAGGATTCTGAAATGGGGAGATTGGGTTTTCCCGAATCTACATCATGCTGCGACCAGGAGAGAGGAAGTACTGCAGGTGATTGGGATACGCGGCCGCAGTCGTTTCCATCGGGACATGGGCTTGTTGACATGGCCACGAGGGCAGAGGCGGTCAGGGAACCACCAGAAGAGGAGAGTGGAGAGGAGGAAAGGGCATCTCGAGAGTTTACGCGGCAGATATGATTGAATTTTTGTTTAACGTGAGTGATTTTTATCCGAAGTGCTTATTGTAACGACTGAACTTGGGTTTCTCTTTTTGTGATCGTGGTCACTTTCAGACGAGACACAACTAGAAATAGGCGGAGTGTTATCTACGATTTGAAATGTTGTTTTGTGTAACGAAGGTACTGTGTAGTTTGGCTGCCTCGATCCAGAATTTGAGATGATGCCCATAGCGGGCAAAGCGAGCGACCGGATGAGTGGCCCGATCGCCTGGTTTATGTTTATGAAGGGGGATCAACGTCGTTCAGGGGCGCTGTGGGGTGAGAACGCGCTTCCATCCGGAGGTTTGCACCTCTGTCAACGTGTCCGAACCGGCCGTGTCGCTTGCCAAGCGTATGTACACATCGCATTAATCATTACGTCATTGGGCCAAGCCAGGGTGCAAATTCCTCATCAACGTGTGTGACTACGGTTTGGCCAAACCGATACGATTTCGTTCTCCATCCAGCATGGGGTACTCACCCAAGGTTCCCACACCTCGTCACTACTTATTCGGTCTTAATGCAATACAATACAAAAGATAATATTGATTTCTGATTGATACATAGGTCGGTACTTGTACACAGTACGGTCTTATCGGAAAACAAGAGAAACGGTATCTGCCTTGGAACCCTCTATGCATTGAACGTATCTGGTTCCCCTCTCCGCGATGCATCAACTATACTTGGATGGAATGAGACTAACTCTACTAGTTGGTTCAGCAACCCGAACGGTACGTACGGTGGACCGCCTGGACTCATTCGTTTTGGGTGATACTCACACCGCCTTGGGAGACGGTGATGTTTGTTGTCGACTTGGTTGGTACATATTGCGGTGCGATGTATGTGCTTTCTACCTATTCATCATGAGTTGACATTATGACGCATGATATACAGAGGATGAAATAAAATATGGTCCCAACGGCCAGTACACATTGTGCGACGAACATTGCTTCGAAAATGGGAGACCGTTCCACGTAGCTATCAGCCGCAAAGGCTACTCGACTAGATATCGGAACATTATTTTACACCTTGGCGAGCACCTTCTAGTTCTTGATATGTCAAGCTAAATCCAACGTCAACTAAGCTCGTACCCACTTGTATCATTAGTAAGTCTCGCTATGAATCATCGACCGTGGTATCCGCTCATTATCACCATTCAGCTGATTATTTCACGAGTGAATTTCCTGTTTCTTTTCCTTGTGTCTACCAACCGTTTCTGACATGGACGTATAGATCCATGGAACACTTGCTCTATTTAATCTAGATCTTTGTATGGCGTACGCTATACCGCCTTGACGACTACTGGCCCGATATGTGGCTATACCACGGTTCTTACTCCTTTCAAAGCCACACGTCGCGTTTTAACCCCAGATTCCCCCTATGTCTATTCTTTGATATCCTTTCCATCCGGAGTCGCCATGCGGGGACTCGGGGTTCCGGGCTGTTAGCCACCAAACTAGACCTTGGCATAAACTGCGATAGTTTGGTGGCGGTGGTCGCGCAGTCTACCTAGAGCCACAGCAGATGCAGCACGTGGATGCTGTTGCCAACGCCAAGGATGCTGGTGGCTATACAAATGGAGAGGCTTCTGAAAATGAATGTACTGAGTCGCCCTCAGTGCTGCGGGTGAGTGGGATACTCGGCCACCACCGTTTCCAAGAACGGCAGGTCGCGGGCTTGTTGGCATTGCCACGTGCCGAGGAGCGAGGCACCAGGAGTATGGCGGAGAGGTGAAGAAAAAGGCATTGAGGGAATTTACGCGGCAGATACGATACTGAAAAGTGAGTGATTTGACTTTAAGATTATGATCCACTATGTAGGATGGCCAAATGCTCAACTCCTCAACGTTCAACACCAAGAGAAAGATGAATCGATGATATCTGACCTGGCCTAGATATCTACGGTACGGTCTAGACTATTTCGTACGGTGACATGTGGCTCACGTTGATCTAGATCTATTGAAATTCTAAAAATAGAATGAACCTAACGGGGTACAATTCTAAAAATAAATATAATCGTGCATAGGGCATAGGGAGTGGTGAGCATAAATCTTGTACGGAACTGCGCTTTGTTATTCGCTCTTTTTTCCTTTTTCTAAAAATAACGATACTTTAATAACCTCGCTTCCAGCATGCTCTCACCCTCTACAAACCATCACCCAGTTTTATCCGATTCCTCTCTAAAAAAAAAAACAATGGTACAAGCGCCTCTTTCCGCTACCCCATCTCCCGCCCCTCCGAACCCGTCTTTCACCATTCCAGACATCTTGGCCGGTCAGACCGTCCTTGTAACGTGCATACACGTTTCTTTATCATTTATTATCACATTTCATCTGTTGACTTCCTTTATTTATAGCGGCGGAGCAGGGTTCATAGGTTCAGCCATTTTAAATCGTCTTATAGACCCTGCTCTTTCCATACGACGAGTCTACACCATCATCCGTGGCCATGGCAAAGACCCCGTGGCGCGTCTTCCCGCGGAACTACGTCCTCACGTTGCCAAGGTCGATTCGGACGGGAATCTCGACAATGGGCCCATCGTCGTCCTAGGAGGGGATTGCTCCCTCCCGGGATTCGGCCTCAGCGATCGCGAGAACAAGTGGCTAGAAGAGGTTGAGATCGTTATCCACACTGCTGGTGATACGCGCTTCACTATGTCTCTTCAGAAAGCCATCAAAGCAATTGTCAGTCAATTTTTTTTTGATACATAATTTTAGAATTGGCTAATTTTTTGGGCGGTCCAGTCCGATCTTGCTTACGCAATGTGCTTGTTTACGATCGGCAGCCCGAAAGTCCGCACTCATATCCATCTCTCGACCTGCTTCACTGGCTGGTTCCTCCCGTCCGGCAGTGTAGTCTACGAGGAACTTGTCCCTCCTCTCAATCCAAATATTCAATACGATGAGCATGCCAATACCTGTATGTCTCCCTGCCACCTTATCTATGCCCCCCCAAACGCCACTTCTTACGTCCTGCTCCTTACTAATCCCTTTCTCAAAGACTTACATGCAAAGACAATCGCAGAAGGTGTGGTTAACGCAATCGGCCGAACCCAGGGTGGCCGGCCCGCGAGCAAAGTCAATTGGCGAATTCTACGTCTCAGTACGGTCGGACCTGCCATATCTTTCCCTGTACCGGGCTGGGGGGCCGGCCACACTTCCGTGAGCCAAGTTCTGCTCGAATATTGTGAGAAGTACTAATGTCCTTGTTTACAGTCCCCTGTCAATGGCAGCATCGCAGCCATGGTTGGAGATGATTCCTTATATCTCGCCGGAGCTGAACTTGATGGTGTGTAACACAGGTTTCACTGGGGATTAATTTTGAACTAAAGTCTTCTGTTTCTCAAGTCGTCCCAGTCGACATCGCGGTAAACCAAGTTCTCGGTCTAACAGCCTCCGTGCACGCGCAGTCTCGTATCCCGGCTCTTTCGTCTTGTAGGTTTCCTCCCCTCCCGCATGGAGCAAATATTCCCATCTACAACATTGCGGCTGGGACAAAGCCAAATGCGGGAATCCCCATTCTCATGTTGAACAAGCCCGAAGTGAAATTACGGAATCCGTATGTGCCTGTGAAGAATTTGTTGGCGGTGTATAAACCTATGATAACGAAGATTGTGAAGTTTGATACGAGGCGGACGTGGAGGGTGTTGGGATTGGGAGAGAAGCCGCAGGAGAATGGGAACGGGGTGCAGAACAAGTACAAAAATGGAGGTTATCGGAACGGAGATTCGAACGCTGGTATGACAACGGCGAACGCAAGCAATGGTGACGTTGTCAGCCCCTCCTGGGACACCATCATGGGGACCCGTAATGTCGACTGCGCCGCGTCAGCGTTTGGGTTGACGGTTGCGGTTACAGACCCGCCGATCGACACGTCAGGTTTCGAGGTGGACGTGGGCGTCGGGGTGGCGCGGTGTGGAGGCTGGATGAAGTACTTGCAGCTCGTGAGGGATAAGATGGAAGAGAGGGAGGAAGAAGATTCGTTTGAGGGTCATGTCGATTGATGGACGGACATGAATGATTTGGGCACAGAGATTTGGACTGCTTTCTCTGGTTCTTTGAGGGCTAATTGGCGTGAGGTTATACCGCAGGAACTTCAATTTTTGTTAAGGGCTAATGGGCTATGCGGGTTCTTTCTCTGTCATTTTTTTTGGTGAATTTTCTAAGGTACTTTAGTTGGATAGAATGGAATATAAAGGATGTTACCATGTGTGTGGCGGTTCAGACCGCAGTCGGCTACGGTCTCCACCTTACATTCCTTATAACCATGCGTTGAGTTACCCTTCTTCAAGTTATTACTCTTCGATTATGAATGATAAACTTGGTCGTGAACCTGTTCACGATGTCATTGAACTCCTCCCTCAACCACCCCCACCACCACCACTATTGCTTGACTCATTGCACACACCATCCTCAATACCCATCGATTCCGCCTCTGTCACTACCCTGGGTCTGGATACTGGCATATCGATCAGCAGTAGCACCGCCGTACTCTCCCCCTTTGACGCCAGTTTACTCTCGCCGTTGAGACGGTTGTCGAGAACAAAAGGGGATGGTGTGCTGCCGCATTCCGGCGAAAATGGAAACAAATCCGTTGGGGACAGAACACATCGCGGGACAAGACCGCGGGGCATAACATTTGCTATGATCTTTTTTGCCTTGTGCGTGTCATCCTTTCTGTCTGCTATGGATCTCGTACGTTATGCCCCCTTCAACCCACGTTGCGTGTTGATTCCCAATAAAATGGTAATTCATAGACCGCCGTCTCCACTGCCCTCCCAACGATCCTCAAAGACTTGAAAGGAGGCGCGAGAGGAAATTTCGTCTGGATCGGTGCGGCTTTCGCGTTAGCTGGTACCGCGATTTTGCCTTGGACAGGCGGGCTAGCCCGTGTATTCGGCCGTAAAATCGTGTACGTACTACATGCCTTGACAGTTTCCGTCAACGGACCTCATTTTTCAATTTCATTCGTGATTCTTTCGGAACAGACTGCTCGCGAGCCTGGTTCTGTTCGCAGGCGGAAGCACAATTTGCGGAGCGTCAAAGTCGATGGGAATGATGATAACCGGTCGCGGTATGATATGAAATATTTTCCCGTTTCCGTATTTTATCGGCTCACTTCGCTTCTCCGCACCCTGTACAGCCATACAAGGTCTCGGAGACGGGGGAATCATCTCGCTATCTGAAATTATTGTCGCCGATCTTGTCCCTCTGAGCGAGAGAGGGAAGTGGGAAGGCGTACTGGGCGTCGTTTGGGCACTCGGTAGGTCTCTCTCAACATTTTCATGGTTCGTCTTCGTTTGGTAATCTTTGCCGTTGGTAGCATCGGTAGTGGGTCCCCCACTGGGTGGCGTACTGACCCAATACCTCAGCTGGCGATGGGTGTTCTACATGAACGTTCCCATCGCATCCCTGGCATTTGTCCTGGTGTCTTCGTTCATGCGTGTGCAGATGCCGCAAACGACGTTCAGAGAAAAGATGCGCGAAATGGATTGGTGGTACGTAATACTCTATTTGTACGGTGTCGCTGCAACCTTCATCTCTCTTTTTTAAGGGGAAACGCCTTGGTCATAACAGCTACTATTGCCATGTATGTTTTCGCCCTCATTATTTTGCCTCTACTTACACATCCACACAGAACAATTGCTATAACTTGGGGTGGTGTCCGGTATGCATGGAATAGTGGCGCGATCGTCGTCCCGCTTGTGCTCGGTGGCCTTGGCATCGCTTTATTTTTCTGGTTTGAACTCAAATACGCGGAATTCCCGACTATCCCGGCTGAAGTAGTAGGCAACAGGACCACGGTATTGACGTATTGCGCGGTCTTGGTTCACGGGGTATGCGTGCGATTTTTCTTTACTGCTTCTCTAGCGTTTCGCTTACTGGGACAATTTTGCTAATCCTTGATCATTCAGATCATTATTATGGCCGTGATATACGTCCTGCCCACATACTTCCAGGCATGTTTTGGCGCTACTGCCAGCGAAAGCGGGGTGAAGACGTTAGCACTCGTGAGTCACAAAATTTACATTCCATCATTGACTGTCGGTAGACTTTTTTTTTCATCTTTCTACAGTCGTTCACAGTTGCGCCTTTCGCCATTATCGCTGCCATCTCGATCGAGGTCACCGGAGTTTATAAACCACAGAATTGGGTCGGGTGGGGGCTGACGGTTACCGGGTTGTTGTTGTTCTCAACATTGAAGGTGGGATTTACCCTCGTGAAGATGCTCGGTCTCTTCCTTTCCACCACGCTGATGCTTCCGCACAGGCTGATAGCCATCTGATACACTGGATCTCAGCTCAGCTCCCACTTGGTGCTGGTCTGGGTTGCATATTCACTGCCCCGCAGTTCCCAGCCCTTGCCCCTCTTCACCCACGATTTGCTGCGCAAGCGTTAGCCCTGTTCACGTTCGTGAGCAGTTTCGGACAGGTGAGTAGTGCGACGTGGCTCTTTGCTCTTCTTTCACACACTGAGTCTCAAAATCAGACCTTCGGAATCGTCCTTGGCGATTCGATACTTCAAAATGTGCTCATGCACAGACTTCCACGGTCTTTCGTGGAAAGCGCGCTCGATAAGCACGGTGGATCCTCGTTCGCCACCAGTGCGATCCCACAGATCGCAGCACTACCGGAGCCTTTACGGGCTGATGTGCGCCGCGCTTTCGCGGCCGCATGCAGGGTGGTATGGTGGTGCATGTTACCATTAGGCTTGTTAGGCCTGGCTACGAACCTGGGTGTGGTAGAGTTGCCGTTGCACGAGGAAGTAGATGATGAGCTAACGTGGGAGGATTGAGATTCACACGGAACACTTTATACTCATGGTAATCATTATATATTATACCTGCATATTTATACCTGCATGGATGTACTCAGTACTGACGTAGAAGAATCTAATCTTGAGAATATTCCAGATCAGTTTATGGTACGTGGGGTATACTATGGTGCACTGTAAATACAAGTACTTCGGAACCGTAGTTCAGAAGGAAGGAAGGGTCGGCTATTACAAATCATAAGCGATCCTCGCGCCAACCCACGCATACGGGTAGTTATGTTGATAGAAATTACGGAGGGTGCGTCGACCAGCGATGCGAGGAATCGTAGCATACGATGCTCCGAGCTATGTGTTTATCAGATTAACAACGTAAATGCACGATTCAATATCGTAACATACCACGACTTGGTGTTTTCCGTCAAAAAAGTCAGTTGAATACCTAGAGACATGTACAATGCAGCACTTTGGTAAAATCAACATAGTCGGAGCCAAAACGAAACAACATACCCAGGGAAAAGCTTTGTTGGCGATAGCCCTTCATGGCCATTGAACACTGTGCTAGTCCATTCCCAAACACCGCCATTCGATCCCTTACCCCCGTTCTCTTCAAGGCCAGTCGTAGCTCTATAACCACAGCAACAAATAGGATGAGCTACGTTCCGATTATAACAGAAAGGACTCAAGACTCACGGAACAGGGTGCCAATTCCTGAACCCAACGTTCGCCCCACCGTTAAAACCGACCTCGTATGTATCCAAGAACAGCCGCAGTTCGGGTTCGGTAGGAAGCCGCCCGCCTTTCGAACGTGCATAGGCTGCGAGGTCATCGTACGATGCCAAGACTGGCCAATGCTGTGCAATATCGAATGAAACCGGTCCGTATATCGTGAGCACCTGAAATCCGTAATATCGCCGATCGCGTCAATCACTGGATTGGAGTACACGGAGGATATCCCACCTTAATTTCTCCACAATCAGCCACTACCCAACTCTTTGGCATCTCTCTCCCTTCACGTTCTTCCCAAAATTTCAGATACTCGCAATTGCTGACAGGCCTCCACTCCACCCTAAACTTATCCACCCAAACTTCTCTTCGCGGATTCTCGTTGTCCCACCCAAATATATGCTCTTCCTCCATCTGGAGGCTATGATCATCTGCTTCGGAATCACAATGCCCCAGGACGACCGCGGACGGTCCCAATACGGTACTCAGTGTGTGCGGGACGGGAGCAGAGGACCATTGTGAGGCGAGGAGGTGCCAGGGTGGGGAAGTAAATCCGGGTGGTAATCGCGTGCCGGTTCCTGCACGCTGGATCAGCATGTATAGGAGGGTCTGGCGGTATTCATCAGTTTTTTTTTCCTCACCACAGGTGTGTAAATATCTCACGCACCTCGATGTGGAACCCTTCATGTTCGAACGCCATGACGAGCGTCCTGGCAATGCCCCGGGTCATGGCACGCTTCCCGCTCATCAGGTCTCCATACACCCGCATCAGCCGCGCACGCACGTCGTCGCGGAACGATATGACGGAAAGGAGGGAAGGCCAGTCTTCGTCCGCTTCTGGGACGTCTGAGTGATACTAGGAAGAAATTGTAAGATCGGTTGGCATGACACATGGCAGGTAGGTGGTGACGTACGTGATGACATGTTTGAGGATCATCGACATGCGGATCGATCCCTCGCTCAAATATGTTCCAAAAATGCTTGGGCTCAGTCGGGTCGCCACCTACCCCTTTACTTAATAACATGTCCAAGAACCTGGCATAGATGCCATTAGTACCAGCAGTATGACAACCAAGCTGACTAGGGTGACTGACGTTGGAATGTGCCCGATATAGAATAAACACTTATGTCTCAAGTTGATGGGCTTCTCCAGTAACATAGTGTGGGGGATCATTCCGAGCGTTACCATGTCCCAAGCCACCCACAAGTTTCGCCATTCGTGGGGAGCGGGAACACCAAACGGGTTCTCAGTATCTGCCCGGACTCCTTGTATTCCTGGTGAAGAAAACCAATGCCCTTTCCTCGAGGGGTGAGTTGAAGAATGAGTAAGTACCAGCGAACCGCTGAGAGGAGGAAAAACAACTGTTGGTCGTTCGAGCATGTACAGTGCGTATTGCCCGTGGAGTGAAGGAATGTGTATGACGGAGCGCAAGGCAGCACATGCGAATACATGGAGGGCTGCCATTGTGGTTATCTTATTTGGTTTTCGATATTTATCGATCGAATGTCATAAGATGAACCGACGTACGATGGGCTCGTCTACTTCATCTTCAACTGCACCAATGTCTGTTATCTTCATGCCATGATCGCTGTCTGTCATCACAAACTTCACCTTCTGTTTACCTACACGGTGAGAAAGAAGGCATGGCATTAAGTGAACACAAAACACTTGGACAAATGACGCAGTCTTCGCTCACCTTCCGGATTCTCGTCAACTCGCATCCACTTCTTCTCGCATAATATGCCTCCCGCCTTCAATTCGTTCAAAGCGTATTCAATAAATACTCCTCTATTCTCCACTTTGTTACCCTTGGTGCCTTGGTTATCAGACCTCACAACAAGTAGTGCAGTAACTCCAGCTTTGAGGACATCCTTTAAAGCTCCGGCAGTCGCCCAATGAGAACTTGGGAGGAAGACGAGCTGCGAATCCCACTCAGGATCGACATCAGTATCGGAAGAGGCTGCTGAGTGAGCATCAACGGATGAAGCAGGGGAAATTGAGGGAGAAGTAGAAAGGGAGGAGGAAGTGGGGGGTTCGCTTGTCGCCAACATCGTAATTCACGGTCAGATTTGCTCAATCACACAGGGAGGGATCAGATGGGCAGAGTTCAAACTGCGCTGAATTTATTTGCCCAAAATCAAAAGTAAATTTGTCACGTACGTATCAAGGTCAAGACTAAACGAGACCCCCCGGTTACCAAAATTAAAATGCTGAACCCGCAATAGGCCCTTTGATGCTAGATTGGGGGAATCACGCTGAGGTGCCAGTCCAAAGAAGGTGACGGCGAGTGTCGTAATGGTAAAAGAGTCTCGGAACGTTCGGAACGTATGCTCCACACCGTGGGATATATTGAAAACACACAGCGCCAAACGATGCCGGAGGCGTTCAATGCAGGCCCTTGGATTGGTAGGACCAATGGCAAGGCTGGTGCGCACGAATGGAGTGACCAAGTTCGCCAAAAAAAATTGGCATTTTTTTGCGAGAGCTCTACCGCGTTACCGATTCATCAGACAAGATCCGAAGGTTTGCATCAGGTGGATCAGACCTCGAGTAGCCCGCACGGACCAAGTACGACGGTGGAAATGACACACTGACGGTATTTCGGAGGGTTCACGAATTCGCAAATCATTCAAGTGCCCCGTATTTCTACCCATCCTTCAAACTCAGACATCTCTGAGGTGCTTATGGCGTGCTCGTATATTATCACGTGATTATCAAGTCCATATATAGTAAAATATCCACGTGACTAGATCAAATCACTAAGAAAATAAGCAATGAAGATAAATAGAATGAGGAGACCGAATAACGTGTCCACGAAGAAGAGGCACTGGAGCCTGGAGTGTGAGGACCTGGAGGACTATCCGACAATATAAATGCACCAGTCCCGACCGACTGGAAATTGATTTGTGAATTATCTAGAACTGCTCCACTGTTGTTCAACACCGAATCAACAACCCACCCGCCACCACCTGGGCTTAGCGGAGGCACCCCTGGCACGACTGCCAGGTCTAATGTGGCGTTGTTATAATTCAAGTTCGCTGCAAGTATCAATGTCTTTCCGAGACCGTCGAACCACACGCCGACGTCGATGCGGTCTGAAGGGGAATAATACGACCAGAAGGTGGCGTTTGGGTTAAAGAGGAATGGGGAAATCGAGGGCAGAGCGAGAGCGAGAAGGGAGGCAGATGCTTTGATATCGTCTGTTGTTGGGTCCATCCAAGACAGTATGCCTGCAGAGGATGTATTAGCCAGACAGGAGGTAGGATCATCGCATCATTACCGAGAGCGCCGTGGTTGATGGAAATAATGCTTTGCAGAATGAACTCAGGTCCGGTGGGGTAGCGCAACCAATACCTACATATCACATTAACAGGTCACACGCACACAAGAACAACGAACCGACTCACTGCTCCTGCCCGAATCCTTGCGGCACGGCCCAAAGCACCTTTTCCAGCTCCCACCCGAGGATTTGGATCCGCTGCGCATATTCGTCCATCCGGTCTGTGATATCCTCAAACACCCCTTTGCAATTATCGCACCCACAG
>Ga0209006_10004563_pt1 | contig 12547 bp, 10 predicted proteins | sample JacPin_JW_Ref_O2_FD_188567 | JGI IMG/M metagenome (GOLD analysis project Ga0209006, IMG submission 188567) | Forest soil microbial communities from Algoma, Ontario, Canada - Jack Pine, Ontario site 1_JW_Ref_O2 (SPAdes) (version 2) | ecosystem: Environmental > Terrestrial > Soil > Boreal...
GGCCCCGGGGCGCCGTGGCAACGGCGTTCATGAGCTCGTGCGCGACCTGTGCGCGTTGCGATGCCTCCGTGCGCGGCTCGTTCAGGAGCCAGCGTATGAAAGGCACGAGCACCAGCCCCAGAATCCCCGCAGCCCAGAATGCGCTTCGCCAACCATAGCGCGCCGCGAGGAATCCCCCCGCAGACAATCCGATGGCGTATCCGACGGACTGTGAGGCCGTGAAGACGCCAATGGCACGAGCGCGCTCGGCAGGCGAGTAGTAGTCGGCGATCAGACTGTGCGTGGCCGGTATCGAGCCCGCCTCTCCTGCTCCTACTCCGAATCTTGCAAACACCAGTTCCCAAAACGTACGTGCTATACCGCAAAAACAGGTCATCACGCTCCACGCCGCCATCGAGACACTGATCACCGTGACGCGATCGCCGCGATCGGCCCACCGCGCAATCGGAATGCCGAGCACGGCATAAAAGATCGCGAACGCGATTCCAGTCAGAAAACCGAGCCGCGTGTCCGAAGCGCGGAACTCCGCCTTGATGGGCTCGAGCAGAACACCGATTACGTTGCGATCAACGGCGTTCAGGATTCCAACGATGCACAGCACGGCGAGAAAGCGCCGCCGCTTCGCATCCGTGAACTGAAGCCAGCGGCTCGATCGCGCCTCCTCGGCATCTTCGTCGGTGCCCGCGGTCACTGACACACCGGCTCAATACGAAGGAAGGTGCAGCCGACCTTCCTCCAGGATCTCAATGACCGAATGACTGAAGCGCGCTTTGTGTACGGAGGTACCCTCGCACTCGAGCTGGAGCCGGGAGGTTCGAATCCCATACGGATCGGGGGTGGTGCGCTGGCTTCCCCATTCCAGAATCAGAGGCTCAGCACCGCTTCGCGTAGGCAGCCGTTTCTTCGCCGCAAGCGCAACCGCCACGGCGATGCCTCCCGTGCCGCATTGAAATTCCCAAGGAATGCGTGCGGCGGAAAGGTCTGCGCTATGGAAACGTGGGAAGACTCTGAAGTGTCCGCCTCCCTCGACCCGATCGTCGAAGAGCATGCCGGTCGCGCTGTCTAATCGGCGCATCGCTGCGAAATTCCGCAGCAGCTCGTTCACGACAATGAGCGACTCACCCAAGTCTCGGCGCGTGAAGTCCAGCCCTGGGTAGGCCGCTTCAAGCTCGGTGATCTCAATGACGGCGTAATTGCCAACTTTCAAGATCGGTATTCCCTGACTCTTGAGCGACTCTATTCCCTCCCGGTTAATGTAGGTGAGATAGGCGTTCATAGATGTCGTGACGCTCCGACAGCGACCGCCCCCCACCTCGACGCTGACGGGAATGCGACCCACCGGAGTCAGCAGCTCGAAACGGAGCTCCGGCTCCGCGGACCTGATCCTGAGTCGCTCGCCGAGAAATGTTTCAACGAGTGCCTTGCCAATAACCTGACTCATGCCGCCACACATGCGGATCCAGTTTCGGGCGGTCGAGCTCACCATGCTGATCGGCATCTCATTGTGGTCCGAAACGCGGCCCAACCACCCGACCTCGAGACCCCCGCAAACCGGCGGATCCAGGATCTTGAGCGATGCAGCGAGTCGTTCCGTTTCCGGCACTTCGTCGGCCGGTATGAGCGTGACGACGTCCCACCCGCAGTGCCCCTTCACGAAGGGAATGGACCGGATCACAGATAGCGCTCGAACCAGTTCAGCAAGGCCTCGTTCTGGGCCCGACGCGCCGACAGCGGGCCAACAGAGTCGCCCAAGTGGTTCATGCCGGGAACCTGGACAAGCTCAGTCGCACATCCGACATCGTGCAGTGCGCGGTAAAACTGCTCTGCCTCCGCCATGGGACAGCGGATATCCGCGTCTCCGTGCAGCATCAGGGTGGGCGTCTTGCAACGCGATGCGTAAGTTAACGGGGACCGAGATCGGTAGACATCGGGAATCTCATGCGGTCGCCCGCCTAGATCGTACGAGAACAAATGCGGCGCGTCCGACAGGTAATACAGAGTGGCGAAGTTGGTGACCGACGCCTCGGCCACCGCCGCGCGAAACCGATCGCTATGAGTTACGATCCAGCAGGTCGCAAAGCCACCGTGAGAGGCGCCCCAGACGCCGATTCGTTCTCGATCGGCGAGCCCTCGCTCGATCGCGCAATCTACTGCAGCGATGTGATCTGGAAAGCCGCGCGCCCCCCAGTCGTTCATGATGGATCGTGCGAAAGGTTCACCGTAGCCCGCGGAGCCGCGGAAGTTGGCGAACAGCACGCCATAGCCGTTCGCCGCGAGCAGATGAAAGTCATATCGAAACGCATGACCGGTCGCGAGGAACGGGCCGCCGTGGATGAACATGACCGTGGGCTTCCGGCCCGAACGATCGGCTCTGGAGAGATACCAAGCCTCGATCGGCAGAGAATCGGCGCTCCTGAATTGGAGATGTTCCACATTGAGCTTCGGCCAGCGGCTCAGTACCGAATCGTTCAAATGCGTGAGCTTTCGAGTTTCGCGCTCCTCGAGATTAGCGAGGTACAGCTCCCACGGCGAATGTAAATCTGTCGTACCAAAGAGGAGCTGCGACGTCCTTGTGCGAACATCCATGAGGAGGTGCGAGCGCTCGCCCGACAGTACGGAACGGCACTCCACATCACCATCGAGGGCGATCCGCCAGATTTCCGCGCATCCATGCGTCGCCACCGTGCTGTACGCATGACTCGCCTCCGGCACCACGAAAATATTGTTCTGCACCGCCTCCCATGTCGGCATGTCGTGATGGACGCGCAATCCCACGTTGCCGATCGCGCCGGCGGTCCGACACTGCGGATTTGCTCCGTCGCGGTCGACCACCCAAAGTCCTAACGTCGGGACGGTGAGATCGCTGTCGTGCGCACCCGCGAACACGATGCGCTCGCCGCACGGTGACCAGGCAGCCGCAGACATCGCCCAACGAGCATCGAGCAACTCTTCAATGTGACCGCTCTCGAGATCGAGCGTGCACAGGCGCATGCCCTTGTTCAAAGCGAGCGAGAACGCCGAGAGCATGCTCGAGCACATGAACAAGATGCGCTTGCCGCAAGGACTAAAGGCAGGTTGCAAGCAATGCGCCTTGCCGACTTCGAGACGGCGTACCTCAGTAGTGCGCGTATCCAAGAGGTGCAGCTCAATCGCCAAGCCCTCGACGATGCCTTGTCCCTCGGATTGAAAGAGCCGTGATGTGATGCGTCGAAAATCCCCGCGTTCGGGCATTCGCGCCACGGTGAAGGCGATCGTCACGCCGTCCGGCGACCAGCTGAGAGGCCCGCGCACGGAAAGGTTCTCCGGCGTAAGTGCGCGAGCGTCCCCGGCTTCCGCATCCACATCTAGGACGTATATGCGGCTCATACCCCCCGCGCTGCCGACGAAGGCCAGATGCCGGCCGTCGGGCCCCCATCGAGGCGAGTCGATGCGGTCCAGCTTCGCCAGGGTACGCCCTGCGCCATGAGCACTACGAGCGTCAGCCACGCTACCGACCCCGCCCCAGCCGATCGCGAGTTCTTCAAGGATAAGCTCGAAGGACTCGCGATCCGCGGTCTCATCCGTGCGCGATACAACGTAGGCAACCAGTCGGCCATCCGGCGCAAGCTTCGCTTCGTGCACATAGGCGAGAGCGAAGAGATCGTTCGGCCGTAGTACTCGCTGATTCACCTCAGGCTTTGCAAGCGCACCGGGCCTCTCCCCTCCTCCTTGAAAATACGTCCTTGATTTTGAATCGGTTTTTTCATGCATTCTACGGCCCCACCGGCGTGAGTGAGAATCCCGTAGCGAGCACGAGCAGCACGCCGCACAAAACGGCCCATGCTAAAAGGTTCGACTTAATCATATTGGATGCTCATTTTTCGTAGGACTACCTGCTGCCTGGCACATCCGGCTGAGATCCGAACATGCATGACTACACACACGGCTCCCAACTAAAGTGCGCGTGCGCCACACTTGCGTGCACGGAGCATCGCTTCCGATATTCGAGGCCTCGGGAGTGAAGTTCTAGCCAATCCCAGACGGCGGTCGTTCGATTTCTTTGATTCGATCGGCATGCGACGAATCTCTCCACACAGGGCGGAAACTCTTAGCTCCGGGGCCGTGAAGGCCGCGCTCACGGCCTACGACCTGGGATCCTCGGGAGAAAATAGCGCGTGTCGGTACTCCCGCACCTTTGCTGCGATCACACTCGATGCTCAGAACCGATAGAGCAGTTGCAGTGCCACATTGCGACGCATTTCCTTGGCTTGGATCTGGTGGGCTATCTGGTCTGAACTGATGATGATGTGATCCGTCAGGTTTTTCCCTATCAGGCCGACAGACCAATGGCCATCCTCAGCTTCCAGCGCCAACCGCGCGTCTAATCGCGTGTAACCCCCCTGCTCACCGCCCCGGGGATCATCGAGGGCACCGAAAAGGAAATAGCTCGAGGAAAAATATGGCGATAACTCGGTAATAAATCTGAGTTGCCGTGGCAAGGGCAAGCTGTAAGTCGCCGTGAGGCTCCCGCTCCACTTCGGAGAGAAGTCCGTTGGGTGGCCGGATAGATCCTGAATTGGTGGTCGGTAGGGACTAGCCAGACATGCGGGGATCGCCTGATAGGCCGCAAGGGTCAGCAAGCTGCTGCAATAGCTTTGCAGTAGCGTCTGAGACGCATTCTTATAATCGACATAGTAGGCGTCGAGGTATGTGGCATTGGCCGAAAGGCGGAAACCCTGCGTGACCGCCCACTGGCCCTCGATCTCCACGCCTTGCGAGCGCGAGGCCGCAGCGTTCGTAATCAACGAGGAGTAACCATTGAATGAAGCTTCATATACCAGCGACAACAATTGACGATCCCGGTAGTCACCGCGGAAGACATCGACATTGAGCAATACGGTATCGTCAAGCCACGTGCTTTTGAGACCCAATTCATAAGCGTTTACATGCTCGGGACCGTAAATCTGATTGCCTCCGCCTAGCCCGTTGGCCGAGAAACCGCCCGGCTTGAAGCCCCTGTCGTACCGGAAATATCCCATTAAATCCGGCTTGATCTTATATTGGACTCGCACTGACGGCATCAGAGCCCGATCGTCCCGATGATCGTTCGGCGTCGGTCCGGGAGGGAGGCCAAATATGGCGCCCACATTTGTTTGCAAGTTTGCAGGCATAGGAACAAACCCACCATACACTTGTGTGCTGGTGCCATATTCGGTATGCGAGAAAAAGTCCTTGCTGTACGAGCTGCCGCGCAAGCTGCCGCTCACTTTGAGCCGGTCCGTGGCGTTCCAAGTCAGCGAACCAAACACCGAATAAACTCGCTCGCTCTGCGAGAAACCCTGCTCAAATGCAAATGGCAGGTAAGGATCGATCGCCGTGATGCCTAAGTCACCAAATCCCGTGTCATTGGAAGTCGTAAGGGACTGCAGATCATCGGTTTGGAAATAGGCGCCGGCCATGTACTCAATTGCGCCACCCAAGGGCGAAGCGACGCGCAGTTCTTGGCTGAACTGATGGTAGTGCTCGGGAAACTTGGTTGTGGTAAACACTATCGGCAGCCAAGCGCCATCCGCATCGGAATCGAAATGGTAGCTGTAGTAACCGGACACGGACGTCAGAGTTGCGCCCCGAATTTTAGAATTGACGGTTAGCACATCCTCAAAAGTCGTCAGCTGCTGAAATTGACCCGGAAGTTCGGAAACGTTGTTCTGCTCCAGTCCAATGGGCACGCCGAGCCTTATCGCCTGCGAACACAATCCGATGTCGCCGAAATCGATCGTCACTGGAGGTGCGGGTGGGCAATTGTGGGTGTATTGATAGGGCGTATCAGTGAAGGTGCCACTGGTACGGTGTTTGCTTCCCTCAGCCTTCATGGAAGCGTCGAAGGTCTCATTTGGATGGAAATCGAGAATCAGCCGACCCGCCTCATTGTCAATGTGAGGCACATGCTCGCCTAGGTTGACGTTATCGATCCAGCCCTGTGACACCCCGTTTCGCGTCAGCGCGATCCGTGCGCCAAGAGTATCGCTGAGGGGACCACCAACAGCTCCCTCAAGGGCGTATTGCCCGAACTGGCCATAAAGCGCTCGCGCCCATCCCTCGAACGTCTCGCCGGGCTTCTTGCTCACGAGGTTCAAAGCGCCAGCGATGGCATTGTTGCCGAAAAACGTAGTCTGCGGTCCCTTCAGCACCTCGATTCTGTCGAGATCAAGAAAGGTTGCAGTGCTCATACGCGAGCGGCCGTGATAGATGTCGTCACTGAACATGGAGACCGATTGATCCAATGAAGCGATGTCCTGAGAACCGACGCCGCGGATGAATAGTGAATTGCTCGCGTCCTCGGTCGCTATGTGCACGCCCGGAAGCGTTTGCGAGAGGTCCACCAGAGAGACGAAGTTCTGTTCCGCCAGCTTCTGACCGCCGACGACTTGGGCCGAAACCGGTACATCCTGTAGGTTTTCCGTGCGCCGCTGGGCGGTAACGATAATTTCTTCTAATTTGCCGGCAGGCGATTCCTTGGATCGTTCCCCATTAGTTGCATTTGAATCGGGATCAAGCGACACGGCTTGTGCCAAGCCTGAAAACAATGCAATTGAGCCAGCAGCAACTAGCAAACCTGAAAGTCGAACAGTCATTTGCGTCCCCCTATCGGATAATGTTTATTTTCTCTGGATTGGATCAGATCGCGTATTCCCGCACGCCGAAATATCGGGAGAAAGGCTCCCTCTTCACGATGTCTGCAGACGTTTTAAAGTCGGTCTCCAAGCGAAATTACTTTTTATCGGAATTCAAGAGGGAGCCGCGACGAGATGACCTTCGGTGCCCGACTATCATTAAGCAGGCTTTTGTTTTATTGATCTGCAACTAACTCAATGCGGTACTTAGGAAGATTCATTCAACAAAGCGACAGCAACTTTAAAATCCGCTGCATCTCGATCAAGTGGACGGCCGCGCACGCTACCGCCCGGCGCACCCTATTCATGTCCCGGGGCGCGCCAGCGCTAACGCGTCGACATTGCAATCGAATGTCATTCGAGTCAATAGATAAATTAAATGTCAATAGGTATACAGGTTTCCCTAATGCCAAGGTAGTGACCCTAGCGAAGCGTTCGGTTGCTGATGGCGGCGTCTCACCTCAGGAGCCCAAAACTGCCGCAGTTCGGGACCCTACCCGTGGAAATTCGGCCGTAAAACGCGACAGGCACCCAAAATACCTTTGCCGATATTCTTTGTGTATTGACATTATGGAGTCGAACGTTCATCGTTACCTCAACAAAAGCCGGGTGTCTTCAGATCGATGGACCCGTCGGGATAAGCATCGACCCCAGAAGATCGGTCAGGTGTATTTTTCGGGGATTTCAGATTTGATGAAATGGTCGGTCTCTGAAATGTCGTCGGCAAGTCAAGAATGAAAAAATCTGGCCTGAGCCGCCTCTATCACATACCTGTACTTTCCAAGGCGCTCGATGTCTTGGAGCTTCTTCAGTCGCAAAAGCAAAGTGCTTCACTGGAGGACCTGCATCGAGAAACTCACTTCTCCAAAACCACGGTGTATAGAATTCTCCGTACGCTTGAGCACCGAGGCTATCTAGCTCACCTGGAAGACGGCCGATATCGATCCGTATCACGCCCAACGAAGTTGCGCTTCGGATTTGCCGGACAATCTGAGGAATTACCGTTCTCTCAAGCCGTGACTTCCAGTTTGAAGGACGCTGCTATCGCATCTGGTGTGGAGCTCATTGTGCTGGACAATCGCTATGACGGGCGTATAGCGTTACACAACGCCGAGCAACTCATTGGTGAGCAGGTCGATCTGGTCATAGAGTTTCAGATTGACCAAAGCATTGCACCCATCATCGCAGACAAGGTCGCCGCCTCCGGCATACCGCTGATTGCTGTGGAGATACCCCATCCGCACGCCATTTTTTTCGGTGTGGACAATTATCGAGTTGGCTTCGTCGCAGGAGAGTGTCTGGCGCACTTTGCTAAAAAGGCATGGAAAGGCAAAATCAATCGGGTACTTGGCCTCGATATTCAGGAAGCGGGATCCCTGGTGCAAAGCCGCATTACGGGCGGATTCGAGGGGATTCGCCACGTCTTGCCCAATCTCCCAGTCGAGGCGTTTGTGACTGTGGATGCTAGAGGCTTGAGCGAGCGAAGTTACCAGCTCACCTTGGAGTTTCTAAGAAGGCACCCTAAGGACCGCGGCATTCTTATTGTGGCAGCAGACGACACTAGCGCACTGGGCTCCTTGCGAGCCGTTAAGCAGCTCAAGCGTGAAAAGCACGTGGCAATCGCTGGGCAAGATTGCCTGCCAGAAGCCATGCAGGAAATGAAAACCCTGGGAACGCCTTTGATCGCATCGGTTTCGCATGAAGTTCACACCTATGGGCCGCGCTTGATGCAATTGGGTTTGGCGTTGGTGCGAGGACAGCACGTATCGCCCTATCACTATGTGAACCACAAATTGGTCACGGCGGACATCTTGGGCGCCGCGTCAGGTTGGTAGAATGCCCGAGACAATAGGAGGGATACATGATGTCTGGTGATGCACCTGTACCGGAGAAGCGCTTTTACGAAAGGATAGATTCACGTCGATTTGAGTCCAACTGGTACCTAGTTCACTGCAAGCCACGGGAGGACGATCGCGCGCTAGAGAATCTCGAGCGACAAGGCTTTCAGTGCTATCGGCCGATACTCGCAATCGAACAGTGTCGCTTGAGTCGGAAGCGCGTTGCGGATCGATCGCTATTTCCGGGATACATCTTCATCCAGCTCGACCACGTGCGCGACAATTGGGCGCTCATTCGCTCGACACGCGGGGTCATTCAGTTGGTTCGGTTTGGCAACTACCCCGTGCGTGTCGCCGACGCGGTCATCGAACGTATTCGCATTCGTCTGAGTTCAGCGGAGGCCGAACCTTACCTCAGGACTGGTGAACACGTACGCATCACTGGGGGCGCGTTTTCGCAGCTTGAAGCGATTTTTATTGCCAATGATGGGGACCGGCGGGTGATTCTGCTACTCAATATATTACAGACGGATCAAGCGCTGAGCTTTCCACTGGAGAGTGTCAGAAGGATTGGTTAATCTGTGGAATTTTAGGTATTCTGGAAAATACATTCTTGAAACGCCTTCTTTCAATTAGACCAAGAGGCCGAGAGACGTGGCGCCTTGGCCTATGGCGATCTGGAGTGGCGACGGAGCCGTGTTGAATCCGGAGGCAGAAGGGCTTCATTTCGAGCGTAGGGCAAAATGGTTCGATATGCACCAATCGTCGCCGTCGCACGTCGTATGTTGCACGCGGGAGACACGACCGAAATTTCGTACATTACGCGGGATGTTTGCTTGCGCACGTGCTGAAAGTCGATCGACACGTTCCCAGGAAACACGACATCACATCCAAGTAGCTGAAGACACTGCAGGTGGACATTCCCGAGCGCCCGGTCTTCCGTTCGGGTGACCACCCGCATGCAGGGGACCCTTCCAGACACTGTCGCTTTCGTGCTATCACGTCCTCAGGTGCCGCGCCTGCTCCACGGCGATGCGATCGATAGGTCGATAGGTCGGCCGGCAACTCCGATATGCTTCGTGCAAAAACGCCTCAGCAGAGCTTGTCCCAAAAGCTGTAGAGCAAATCGAGGCGCTGCTGCCCTGGAACCGCGATATCCAATCCCTCGGTTGTGGAGATCGATGAACATCGAGTGCTTACCTCATTCGCGTGCGCGCGATCGCTCCTCGCGGGGGGAAAATCGAAAAACCCGTCGGAATGCGCGCGCAAAGTGGCTGGCCGATCCAAAACCGGTCGCGAGCGCAATCTCGACGATGGCGAGCGATGTCTCGCGTAGCAGTTGCCGAGAGCGCTCCAAGCGCAAGGCGAGATAGTGCTGATGAACGCCACGCTGAAGCGATCCGCGGAAGGCGCGCTCAAGCTGCCGCAAAGACAGGCCGGCGAGTTTGGAGAGTTCCTCGCGGGACAGCGGCTCCTCGAGATTCTCTTCCATTATTTTCAACGCTGTGAGCAGTTTTTCGTCGGACACATCGAAGCGAAAACGCAGATCCATGCGCTGCGGTCCGGCCCCATCGAGCACCGAGGTGTGGACGAACCAGTCGTTCACCGCCACGGCGAGTTCTTGCCCGTGGTCGCGCGCAATGAGGGCGGTCATCATATCGAGGCCGGCAACGCCGCCGGAACAGGTTATACGATCGCCGTCGAGTTCGAAAAGAGAACGAGTCAGCTTGACGTCGGGGAACGCTTCCTGAAACGCGGGCATGTGATCCCAGTGCACGGTGCAGCGGCGCCCGACAAGCAGTCCCGCCTTGGCGACGATGAAGGGACCGCCCGAAACGCCTCCAATCACGACCCCCTGCCGCGCCAATTTGCGCAGCCAGGCGAAGGTTTGCTTGTCGTTATAAACTGCTGGATTGCCGCCCGCACACACGAGCAGAAAATCGAGTTGGCCGACGTCGGCACCGAAGGTGAAATCCGGCAGCACGGCGACCCCGCTCGAGGCGATCGACGGTTGATTGTCCGGGGCTGAATGCCACCAGCGGTACAGGTCCTTCCCGCTCAATCGATTCGCCGCGCGCAAGGCTTCGACCGTGGCGGCGTAAGACAACAGCGCAAAGCCCGGTATGAGCAAGAATCCGACGGATCGGATTGGCGAAATGCCTGCCTGGTGTTGCTTCGACAGGGAAATTGGTGAGCTTCGCACGTTCGTCGCAAAATGTAGAGTTCATGTCGTGAACTGTCAATCGAATTCAGACGACTCGTCTAAGGTAGCGCACCGTCAGCGCCGCGATAGGAGCTAAGGAGCGAGAGCCATCCGCTATTCATTTTTCAATTTGTTGCGACAGGCGCTTGGCGGCCATCGCGGTTGGGGGCCGGCATGGCGCGACGCGGCGCCGAAGAGCGAATACGACATCATTGTGATCGGTGGCGGCGGCCACGGCCTCGCGACCGCCCATTACCTGGCGAAGGTCCACGGCATCTGCAATGTGGCCGTGGTCGAGAAGGGTTGGATCGGTTCCGGGAACGCCGGACGCAACACGACCATCATCCGCTCGAACTATCTGCTGCCGGGCAACAATCCGTTCTACGAATGGTCGATGAAGCTCTGGGAGGGGCTCGAGCAGGACCTCAACTACAACGCCATGGTGAGCCAGCGCGGCGTGCTCAATCTGTATCACTCGGACGCTCAGCGGGATGCCTACGTAAGGCGCGGCAACGCCATGCGCATGCATGGCGTGGGCGCGGAGCTACTCGACGCGGCGGGTGTGCGCCGTATGCTGCCCCTCCTGGATTTCGAAAATGCGCGTTTTCCGATTCAAGGCGGGCTGCTGCAACGCCGCGGCGGCACCGCGCGGCACGATGCCGTGGTATGGGGTTACGCGCGCGCGGCGAGCGATCGCGGTGTGGACATCATTCAGAACTGCGAGGTGACCGGTTTCATCCGCGAGGGCGAGCGGGTCGCGGGCTTGCAAACCACGCGCGGCCCGATTCGCGCGGCCAAGATCGGGCTCGCGGTTGCCGGCAGCACATCGCGTCTCGCCACCATGGCGGGTCTCAGGCTCCCCATCGAAAGCCACGTGCTTCAAGCCTTCGTCTCCGAAGCCATCAAGCCCTTCATCCCGGGCGTGATCACCTTCGGCGCCGGGCATTTCTATCTGAGCCAGTCGGACAAGGGCGGCCTGGTCTTCGGCGGCGATTTGGACGGCTACAACTCCTATGCGCAGCGCGGCAATCTGCCGACGGTGGAAGACGTGTGCGAAGGCGGCATGGCATTGATCCCGGCGATCGGTCGCGTGCGTCTGCTGAGATCCTGGGGCGGCGTCATGGACATGTCGATGGACGGCTCACCCATCATCGATCGCACGCCGCTTCAAGGCCTGTATCTCAACGCCGGATGGTGCTATGGCGGCTTCAAGGCGACGCCAGCCTCGGGCTGGTGTTTCGCACACCTGCTCGCCCGCGATGAGCCTCATGAAGTGGCGCGCGCCTATCGTCTCGACCGCTTTGCGCGAGGATACCTGATCGATGAAAAGGGCGTGGGCGCACAGCCCAACCTGCATTGACCCTACTTAACGCCAGGGCGCGGTAAATGCGTATTCAATGCCCCTTCTGCGGAGCGCGCGATCTCAGGGAATTCGTCTACCTCGGCGATGCAAATGCCGAGCGGCCGGATCCTGACGGGGCGGACGCCCCGGAGCGCTTTTTCGATGCGGTCTATCTGCGCCACAATCCGGCGGGTCCGCATCTCGAGCTGTGGTATCACGGCTCCGGATGCCGGAGCTGGCTGCGCGTTCATCGTAACACGCTGACGCACGAGATTCTCGGCGTCGCTTTGGCTAAAGCCGACCCCGCCGCAGCGACGTCCGAATCGTGAACGACTCGCGCAACGCAGTCTCGCCGAACAGGCGCTGCAAGCCGAGCGTGCCGGCGACAGCGACACCGCCGACCGGCTGTTCGCCGAGGCCGATCGGGTCGATCCGTACGCGGTAGAGCATGTCCTCCAGGCAAGCATCGTAGCGGACCTCTCGCATGCCGGTCATGTGCTGGCAGACGTGG
>Ga0209006_10004564_pt1 | contig 12547 bp, 12 predicted proteins | sample JacPin_JW_Ref_O2_FD_188567 | JGI IMG/M metagenome (GOLD analysis project Ga0209006, IMG submission 188567) | Forest soil microbial communities from Algoma, Ontario, Canada - Jack Pine, Ontario site 1_JW_Ref_O2 (SPAdes) (version 2) | ecosystem: Environmental > Terrestrial > Soil > Boreal...
GGCATGCAACAGGAGACTTTCTTTAACTTCACGGGTGGGCAGAATCAACAGTTCAGACCTTACCTGCGCATCAGTTTGTTCTGAGATCGGGATCCGATGAAAATCTGCTTAGTTGCGACCTTTCCTCCCAGCGCGCGCCAGTTGAACGAGTACGCGTTTTACATCGCGCGGGAACTTCAGCGCAATCCAGAAATTAGTCTGACTATTCTCGCCGACGAATTGACCGACTATGAGTTCGCAACAGACGAGAACGGAAAGTCACTGCACGCCGAGCAACAGACCGAACTTTCCGGCTTCGACGTGATCCGCTGCTGGAAGTTCAACAGCCTGAAAACTCCAGTGCGCTTGCTGAACACCATCCGCGCACTGAGGCCAGACGTGGTGTGGTTCAACCTCGTATTCTCGAGCTTTGGAACTCCGGAATACCCAATAGCCGCCTTTGCGGGATTGTCTGTGCCGGCTATGACTCGAGCTCTGGGCTTTTACACTCATATCACCCTGCACCACATCCTGGAACACGTCGATCTTGCCACTGCTGGGGTGCGGCAGAAACGATTGTTCCGCCTGGGCGGCAATGTCGCCACCAGAGCACTACTAAAGGCAAATTCGGTATCCGTGTTGCTCTCCGGGTACCGGCGCACTTTGGTTGAGAAATACTCCGCTGAAAATGTCTTGTTAGGCACACACGGAACGTTCGCACCCTCCCCGAGTCTTCCGGACTTCACGATACGCGGCAATCCGGAACATCGCATTCTGGCGATCGGACACTGGGGAACCTACAAACGGCTGGAAACTCTGATAGAGGCTTTTCCTGCTGTCCTGAAAAAAGTGCCGGACGCCAAGCTGATCGTGGCCGGGGCCAATCATCATACGAAACCGAAATATTGGGAGTCGATTCGCGAGTCGCTCAATCCCGGCTCCGGCATCGAGTTCCGCGGATATATTCCCGAAGAAGACATCCCTGATCTTTTCCGGACGTCCACGGTAGTGGTTATGCCCTATGATTCCGCGACTGGATCCAGCGGCCCGGCGCATCAGGCTTGTGAGTTCGGAGTCCCGATCGTGTGCGCCGATCTCCCCGATTTTCGTGATATGGCGGCGGACGAAGATTTGGCAATCAGCTTCTACGAAGTCGGCAATGCGGTGGATCTAGCCGACAAACTGACCGCGATATTGCAGTCGCCGGAGCAGCAACGGCGAATGGCGGAGCACAATTTTTCAGCCGCGATGCAGATGACCATGAGCAGCGTCGTGCGCAACTATCTTCGCTGGTTTGAACTCAAGAGGTGCAAGGAAGCCATCGGTTCCGTGCCGTTGTTTCCGGCTTTGCGCACCTTTTGGCAGCGCTATGTATCTCCGCAGGCGGGCGCATCTCCAGGAGGCTGGTCTTTGCGCTCGGAGCTCTTTGCTGAGAGGGGACGCAAGAATAGCGGCGAAGGCCTCGAGTCAACGGAGGAGAGCTCTCACTCCATCTTGCTGGGGGATGCGCACGACTGGCAAAGATCGGAAACCGCGGAGGGTCAGCCGGAGCTTGCGGACGATCGCGAGTGATGATTGCGAGTGACGATCACGAGTGCAGCAACATCGCTGAAAAGCATCGACTGTCTGCCTCATACTCAAACTGCAAATGCGGGGGCTAAAGTCGCGGGGAAGGGCTGTTTTAAAATTAGCGGGCTTTCGGCAACCACATAGCCTGCTATCCCTAGGCCACGAGCGGGGCTAGTGGCATCACCACGTCGCCGCTCTGTGGCAGATTCCAGTTCTCACGTGTCTTCTTGGCGCCGTTCTTTGCGGATGGCCGCCGGTTTCGCACCGCCAACCGCCCTGCTGGTGAAGGAGCCAGGAGTTCGCGAAATCGTAGTTTCGCTTTGTACAGCTGGGATTTCGAATTGCCCACGGAACAGCTGAGCATCTCCGCGATTTCCTGATGCTCATAACCTTCAACTTCGTGCAGCAGAAAGATCGTCCTATACCCGGGAGGCAGATCCTTCATGGCGCGGGCCAGCGCGACGCGGTCCACGCAGCCTGCCAGGCCTTTATCTCTCGTGCCATATTCGCGACGTATCTTCGAACCCTCGCTGTCGCTGAAGGGCTCGTCCAGCGAAACCTGGGAGAGCGAATTCTTGCGAAAATGCATGAGTACGGTGTTGACGGCAATGCGGTGAAGCCAGGTCGAAAAAGCTGAGTCTCCACGAAATTTTCCGATCTTGCGAAACGCCTGCAAGAACGCATCCTGGGTGAGGTCCTCCGCTTCCGCGGCATTGCTGGTCATGCGCAGACATACTGAGTAGATGCGTGACCGGTGCGCCTCAAACAAAGCGCCAAACGCATTGGAATCGCCTTCCTGCGCGCGCTTGACCAACTCAGAGCCCGGAAGAACTGCGCCCGTGATCGCCGAGTCGATGTTCACCTGGCCCCCTTTTTCAAGTCTTGCGTCCGATTTGTAAGGATGAAACGAAATTGAGTTACAGCTTCACTTACCTTTTCAGAGTAGAGTCGAAAGCCAGAATGGTCTATCCTGTGCAGTCGGTAAGGGTTTCTAGTTGTTGCTGTACCCAATTCGAGCCGACAGAGGTCGAACACGGGTATTGATCTTTTGAACTTTGTCGATTTCGCTCGCGTCAACACAGCATTGCGCCGCTGAAAATTGAGACGACGCTTGCAGTGGTGGAAACGTAAAGGAACTCTTCCTGATGAATACCCACTCCGCACGATAGACCCCGGTGGCCCGGCTCATTTATTCCTTAACCAGCCCCAACGCGAGGGGCGGAAGGCAGGCGTTGGCTCGAACCTCCCCGTTTGTCACCAGCGCTTTGCCTCCTTTCGCAACTTAGTCGTCGAGGTCGCCAGTTTTGCTCCTAATCTCAAGATTTGACGACTAAGATTCCCTCGCGAGTGGCTCCTCCCGAGTCCACAGCAAATTCAACATGCTTTTCAGCGATTCCTGCTTAGCCGCGACAGGCGCGGAACATGAGCTATTGTGCTCAGACGGCCTGGCACGGACCTTGGTAACGTAGGCAGAGTACGGGGAGGTTCTTATGGGTTCATTTCGTATTTTGGTAGTTGACGATCATCCAATATTCCGGTTCGGGTTGTCCTCGCTGCTTCGATCTCACGAAGGTTGGGAAGTATGTGGAGAAGCTTCTGACGGACGCGAGGCGGTTGAAAAGTGCAAACAATCGAAGCCTGATCTGGTCATTTTGGATATTTGCCTGCCAAAACTGAATGGTATGGACGCAGCACGGCAGATTCTGAAACTCAACCCAGCCCAATCGATACTTATCCTTACCGCTGTGGACTCCGAGCAAGTAATACGGGAATGCCTGGAAGCGGGCGTGCGCGGGTGGGTCTTCAAATCCGATGAAACTACGGACCTTATGACGGCGGTAGAGGCCCTGCAGCGGCGCAAGAGTATCTTCAGTTCGCGAGTATCCGATCTGATTATGGACGGTTACAAGCAGCATCGGGTTGGCCCGGCCGTGGCCAAAGTTGCCAAGTTATCACCGCGGGAGCGCGAAGTTGTGCAACTGGTGAGTGAAGGTAAGGCTTCCAAAGAAGTCGCCACGATCTTGTCTATGACAGTGGCAACGGCAGAAACGCATCGCAGCAATATCTTACGTAAACTCAAGCTACATTCCATCGCCGAGCTGGTACTGTATGCGGTGAGAAACGAAATTGTGCATGTGCAATCTCCCACCGTGCTGCGTTTCGCCAAGCCAGCAGCGGCAAGTCGTCCGCTGGCAGCTTCTGTCTACGCTGAGCTTCCCGACACCAGGAATGTCCCGGAGGATGTTGTACGCCGGGAAGCTAACTGAGAGTTGCTGTCTTGCCTCGCCCTCAGAGACTGCGTGTGGGAGCGCGCCTCCGGCGTGCCCCCTAGAGCAACAGAAGCCAGTTCGACTTATTCGACCTGGGTTATCCACACAGTCAATTTAGAACGATCTTTTCAGGACGAGCTTTGTCCCGGGCAGTGGACTTCGAAGCACCCTCCGTTTCGTGATTCCGCAGCGGGTGGACGTGTGCTATGTCCCAATGTCTACGGCGATATGTGCAATATTGCACAGTCAGATTTTCCGGAGCCGGGTAGCTTGGTACTTCGGTAAAAGGACTTCGCGGCACGGAGATCTCAAACCCCGGAGAGATAGCCAGGAAATCCAAAGATGAGAATTCTCTTACCACTGATAGTGTCCGTCAGCTCGCTTTATCTGCTATACCGGGCGCTGTGTGCGTGGGCGCAAAACAACATGCGGAACGCGATGTATGGCGAAGGACAAGTGCCTGGCAAAACGGGTACGAATCATACGGTTGAGACCGAGGTTCGGCACACCACCCTGCAAAACAGGGACAATTCACCTTCAAGTTATTAATCGAGCTTTAAACCAGCCGCGACTGGGCCAAATTCTGGTCTCAGCTGTCTGAGCAATCTTGCTCAGACCTGCCGCCCCATATCTGTCATGCTAGTCGTTGCTGAGCGTTTCGAGCCGGCTTCGGGCCGTCTTCATGGCTTTCGGCACCAGCTGCGGCGGACTCGCCCCAAGAACTTCTGCTCGAGTCGGCCGCGTTCGGTATGACAGTTTTGACTTGGATCGCAACGGACATCCGATGCACCGAGTCGAAGATTTGAGGACATCTGCCTGTTTCAGTTGAGAGGTCACGGTTGCGAACAAATACGCAATTCACGGGAGAAGTCTGGGGAAAATTTAATAACTACCGGACCGACGGCCTGGTGGGCTCAGTCGTTGTTCATGTTGTGCTAATAGGTCTGCTTCTTGCGGGCGCGGCTTTTGGACATCACGTCGTGGAGCAGGCCAAGCAGCGCCAGGTCATAACTCTAATCGCGCCCTCCCCTGACACCTACATCCTGCGAGTTGCGAGAACGGTGGTCGGCGGAGGAGGTGGCGGAGGAGATCATGATCCACTGCCTGCGCCCAAGGGAAGACTGCCCAAGATCGCCATGGTGCAGATCACTCCACCGCAGATTGTGGTGCGCAACCAGAATCCGAAGCTGACCGCGGAACCCACGGTGGTCGCACCGCCTGTGCAGGTTGCGGAAAATCATATGCCGAACCTGGGGATTCCATCGGCTGCGCCTATGCCGGCAGCGCCGGCTTCCAACGGCATCGGCTCGGGCGGCGGAATTGGGGCTGGTTCTGACGGAGGCGCAGGTGTTGGACACGGTGCTGGTACTGGTCTCGGGACCGGCGGTGGCATCGGCGGCGGAGTGTATAAAGTTGGAGGCGGAATATCATCGCCGCAAGAACTTTCAACGCCCGATCCTGAGTACACCGAAGAAGCACGCAGGGCGAAAACACAGGGCACTTGCACTCTATGGCTGATTGTCGACGCCGCCGGACACCCGCGCGACATCCGAGTGGTTCATGGACTGGGATTTGGGCTCGATGCAAAGGCCGTCGAAGCCGTGAAACAGTGGCGCTTCGATCCAGCACTGAAAGACGGCAGACCAGTAAGTGTGCAAATCAGCGTTGAAGTGGAGTTTCGACTTTTCTGACCGGAAAGCAAGAGCAGGATGCCCTATGCTGCGGCACCGCTTCGTTCGTACCCTTCGCTCGAATGGGGTGCGAGCCGGGGCGGCCGCGTTACTCGTTCGATGCTAGGCAATAGCCGTTCCGAAAGCTCGCTTTTCATTACATATTCATCGACGAGCCACAGGATCCGCTCGGGCATTTCGGAGTACGCGGAAAGCAGAATGATCGGCAGATTAGGAAAACGTTGCTTGATATGGCAGGCAACCGCTTCCGCGTCTATGCCTTCCTGTCTGTACTCCAACAGAACCGCCGCTACGGGTGTTTCCTCCAATATCCTCAATGCGGGGCAGCTGCCCGATGCGATCTGGACGCGATAGCCGTGAGATTCCAGAGTTGCTTTGCGGTGGTCCAAGGCTTGCGGAAGGTCGTCGATGTACAACACGGTGGGGAAGTCCATGGCCAAATCTCCTGTGAAGGTTAAAGCTGGCTTTGGCTCGACGGGGAGCGACCCTGGTAACACTTAAGGCATTAGACCCAGTCATGATCAGAGGAGCTACTTGAGATGAAATAACCTCTGCCGGACTGTGGGCATAATGATTAGACTTAGGCTACCAAGAGACACCTGTCTGTTCAAAATTGACCACTTTCCAGAAAATGGGTTGAGTTGGTGGGCGGGACTTCCTCGCTCGGTCATCAAACGCAGGATTCCATGGTGACCCGAAGCCCATGCTCGCGAATCTTCGTGAGGATGCGGGCGACTTCCGGTGCGATTGCTGGCAGATCAATCGGTTCCCGGCTCCGCTCGACCTGTTTCGCCAGAATTCGCTGGACAAATGCCAAAGTGGAGTCCGGTGATTGATCATCGACTGATTGATCATCGACTGATTGATCATCGACGCATGCCCACGCCTCGCGAATAAACGCCAGATGCGCATCCTCCACGTCGGAGTCTCGCAGGAGAAGCATGACGACGGCTACTCCGAACAAAAGCCTTCGGGGCATGACCCCGTGCTGCTCCATGAAGCTGCGAATGGCGGGGAAGAGCCGAGTGCCAACCTTGGTGCTGCAATTCGAGCAAATCGAAACCAGTGAGTGCTCGATGAAAGGATTCCGGAAGCGTGCCAGGATTTCGCGGGCATAGTGTCGGCTTTCGACTTCTTCACAAGCTCGGTCGCCGGAATCACTTCTTGAAAAATCGCGTTTTCTACCAACTTGCCGAGTTGATGGTCGTCGATAGCCTCGCGAACTGTTCGCAATCCAAGTAGTCTGCCGATCGCTGCCAGAATCGTATGCGAGCCGTTAAGAATTCGAACCTTCCTGACGCGGTAGGGCGTGAGATCGTCGACAAACCGGATGCCGGGTGACGCCTCGCCATTGGGAAAGTGCTGGCGGACGAACTCACCCGCTTCCAGGGCAAATAGAGCAAAGGGCTCGGCACAGACGATGAGATCGTCGCGGTATCCGAGCGCCTGCCACTCCGCTTCCAACTTTTCCGGCGGCGGCGGCCCAACCACGATTCGATCCACCAATGTATTTGCGAAATGTACGGACGATCGCAGCCAATCTGAAAATGGGGCCGGCAAATTCCAGGCCAGTGCCTGCTCGTCAATCAGCTTACGCAGCACGGAGCCGTTATTTTCAACCAGTTCACACGGAACGATTGCGACGTCCGCATCGTGCCCTCCAGAAGACTGCCAGCGCTCGCGCAAAAGCTGCGCAAGCTTTCCCGGGACGCTGAGCGGTGGGTGATCGGCCGGTGTATCCGAGGCGCCGAGTGCGAGGCCTGACTCAGTGACGTTGCTAACGATTACGCGGGTAGAAGGCCGGACAGCCACCGCGATCACTTTGTTCCACTCGGTATCCGCGCTGAGAGAACGGCTTATCGACGCGATGATCCGCTTCCTTTCCACCGGTTGACCATTCTCGAGTCCACGCAGAATGAGCGTGTAGAGGCCGTCCTGTCGGAGAAAAGCGGCGGAGCGATGGTCTGACCTTCGCTGAACCGAGACGACCCGGCCCACCGAATTGCCGGCGATATTCGCCAGTTGCACGAAGTCTTCCACGAAGCCCTTAAGGAACGCTCCCGAGCCAATCTGGAGGATTGTCTCTGGCGTGCCAAATATGTTGGCTGGGGGCAATTCAATGTTCACAGATTTGTTAGCAAGAAGGTCCACAGAAATGTTCGCGGGACTTCGTTCTCGCAACTCGTCGAGTAAAGATTGCGAAAGCGCAGGTAAGGATTGGCCTCTCATGTCAGATCGTCTTCCGTGGGCTCGCGTGATCGGTACCGCGCGACCCACGATTATCGAGTGGTAACCCGAGCGGGAGTCTCCGCATTGACGGAAGCTGAGGGGAAGGCGAAGTATTTGACGGCGTTGTCATGGCAGATATTTTTAACCATGGCGCCGATCAACTCTTCATCGTTGGGCAGTAAGCCAGTTTCGACTTCATTGCCTACGAGATTACAGAGCACGCGACGGAAGTATTCATGACGTGGAAATGACATGAAGGAGCGAGAGTCAGTTGTCATGCCCACGAAGCGCGATAGCAATCCGCAGTTCGATAGTGTGTTCAATTGCCACTCGATACTCTCCTTCTGATCGAGAAACCACCAAGCGCTGCCGAACTGAAGTTTGCCAGCCACGCTGCCATCCTGGAAGTTGCCGATCATCGTCGCAAAAGTGTAGTTGTCGGCAGGGTTGAGATTGTAGAGGATCATCTTTGGCAAGCTGTTTTCTGTGTCCAATCGATCGAGATAATTCGACAGCGCAGCGGCCTGACGCCAATCGCCGATCGAATCGAAACCTGGGTCGCGTCCCAAGGTTTTCAACATGCGGCTGTTTGCGTTGCGATAGGCGCCAAGATGTAACTGTTTCGTCCAGCCTTTCTCGGCGTCAAGGCGCCCGAAGAACAACATGAGAAAGCTGGCAAACTTCGCGGATTCGAGCGGTGTCGGCTGGCCGCCACAGCGCACTTTGTCAAAGATCTGCTCTGCTTCGCGATCGGTACAGGGTTCAGCAAAGCAGAAATCTAAACCATGATCGGAGAGGCGGCATCCACGGTCGTGGAAATCGCCGTGGCGTTTGCCGAGAGCTTCAAGCAGATGAGCAAGCCGCGTCACATCCAGGTTGCAGATTGCGGCAAGTTTGTCGACCCATGCATTGAACGCAACGGGATCTTCAGTCCGTAACGCTCCATCGGGACGGAACCCCGGCAAAACCCGAACACCGGGACAGCGCGACGCAATTCGTTCATGGTGCTCGAGTGAGTGTACGGGATCGTCGGTCGTGCAAAGCGTTTCAACATGAAACTTCTTCAGAATTCCGTGCGCATTCAAGTCTTTACCCGCGAGTCGTTCGTTTGCCGCGTCCCAGATCTTGCGCGCGGTTTTCTCGCTTAGCAGTGAATCGATGTCAAAGTATCTCTGCAATTCCAGATGCGTCCAGTGATACAACGGATTGCGCAGAGTGTACGGGACGGTTTGCGCCCATGCGAGAAACCTGTCAAAGGGATCGGCATCGCCGGTGCAGTAGCGCTCTGCCACTCCATTGGCTCGCATGGCTCGCCACTTGTAGTGATCGCCTTCGAGCCAGATCTCGTAGAGATTGCGGAACTGCCGGTTATCCGCAATGTCCTTCGCGGAAAGATGGCAGTGGTAATCAAGGATCGGTTGCACGGCCGCATACTCGTGATAGAGGAGGCGGGCGAACTTGCTCTGCAATATAAAATCTTCAGTGATGAATCCCATGTTACGTATCTCTCAAAACCTCAAAAGAGCAGTCAACTCCCGGCACGTAGCCGTTTCGCGGTCTGGGCGCCCTCTGTCTGGGCGCCATGAATGAGCTTTCCGTTTTCCGTCACGTTGTGGAGCGCGAGACCGGCGACGTTCTCGATTACATCCGGCTTCGACACTCCGTTGAATTCGCAGTCCACCACACGCACGCTGTCAATCGGGGCACCCTTGAAACCGCGAAGATACAAAGCATACTGCGCTTTTCGCGTCTTCAGATTGCGGACTTCCAGATTGCGGGCAACTGGAACGAATTTTCCCGCTTCGCCTTCTTCGTAGAAGAAGTCTACGGAGAATGCAGCCGTGGCAACCTCGCCGACGTCAATGTTCCGCGCAAACACGTTTTCGATGAGGCCGCCACGCATTGCGTTGTTTTTAATGCGCACAGCGATGTCGAGGTGAGGGCTATCCATTTGGCAATTTTCCGCGAAAACGTTGCGTACGCCACCAGAGATTTCGCTGCCTACGGTTACACCGCCGTGGCCACCTTTCATCCTGCAATCACGGATCACGATATTTTGCAAGGGCGTGCCCAGCCTGCGACCATCGGCGTTTCTTCCTGATTTTATGGCAATACAATCGTCTCCGGTGTTGAAAAAACAATTCTCGATGAGCACATCCGTGCAGGATTCTGGATCGCACCCATCTGTGTTCGGCCCGAAACTGCTGATGGTGAGGCTGCGGACCGTCACGTTCGTACAGAGCACGGGATGCAATTGCCACATCGGCGAATTAAACAACGTTACATCTTCAACCAGCACGTTTTTACATCGGTAGGGCTGAATAAACTGCGGCCGCAGATAGTGACCCTCGCCAAAGATGCGCTGGCTCACGGGCACGCCGCGTTCCGCCATATCAAACAGTTGGTTGCGATCCTTCTCCTGGCTCACGTCTCCCGGTTTCCACCCGCAGTTGGTGCGACCTTTCCATGGCCACCAATGTTCGCAATCACAATTGCCGTCAATGGTGCCCTTTGCCGGTGATGCCGATGTTTTCCTGCTCGAAGGCATAGATGAATGGAGAGTAGTTCATTAACTCTGTGCCTTCCCAACGGGTAAACACCAAAGGATATTTCTTGCTGTCGCGACTGAATCGGATGGTCGCGCCCTGAGCGATGCGAAGATTCACATTGCTCTTGAGAGTGATTGCGCCGGTCATGTACTGTCCAGGTGGTACCACAACGCGGCCTCCACCACCGGCATGGCAGGCGGCGATGGCCTTGCTGAACGCCTCCGTGCAGTCCTTCTGGTTGTCGCCCTCCGCGCCGTAATCCGAGATTTCGAAATCGCGGCCGGGAAATGCCGGCGGCTTTATGCGCGACGGTATTCCTGCAGTCTTAGCCCATGGATCCGCTGAATCAGCCGAGGCTGAATTGGCTGGGACCTGATCGGCGGAGCCGCCGTAGAGGCGATCGGAAGCAACGTCGCTGGCGTGCAGGGAGACATTGCCAAAGTGGCGGACCTTGACCGTCTTTACGAGACCATTGCTAAGGCGAAGGGACAAATCGATATTGTTTTCGCCAACACCAAACGGTCTGGGGTAGTTAGATTGCGGCATCAACTATTAGTAGCGCGGTTCGAGCATACTTTGTTGAGCTGGCATCGATGCCTCATGAGCATGGGAGCCGGAATGGAATTACGATATCCAAGCGATTTCATCGCAGTTGCCCTGTTAGGAAGCTTGAGGTGCTGCAGAGCGAAACAGCACACGTCGCAATCTTAGGCTGAGCGGCGGATTCGGGTTCTTGAAGCCGAGGTCGGTCCCCAGCTTCCTACGCGGCGCTTGCGGCATCGAACTGAGACCGACGAGGCGCTATGTAAAGCTTGGCTTCGGCGGCGCGCATACTGATTCGAACCAGCGACTGATGTACACCTCGGCATGAGCTTCACCGCAGTAATGACGGGCTCCGGCTGCGTTTGCGGTTTCAGGGTTCCAACGGAACACGGTAAGATCGGAGTTTCCACATCGAATCACGAACCAGTGGGTGGGATTCGTCGTCACGAGTCCACAGACCTCACACCTGAATTCCTGCAGCGTAGTCATGGATCACTTCCTCGTATATCAGTCGTTAATCACGTCCACTCGAATCGTACAGCGTTTGATGGCCCGGAGTCCTGCAGGTTGGTCGCCAAAGTTTCAAACGCAACGGGGCGCTCTGACGCCCGCGCTGCGATCGCTTTCGGGCGAGCACGGCCGTCGCACAATCCTCCGAACTGGAGATGGCGGGAAGGTTTGTCGGGCGCTTCGGCATCCGGTTCGCCAGGTGACGAGGCCTACGACATTTTATCGAAACTTTCTGCATCATCGTTACATCACATCAGCCAAAATCCGCGAACTGGGTGCTCGTCGTTACGTCCATGCGGTGGTTGAAACAGTTCGTGGTCAACCGTCATAACGGAAGTCTATGAGTCGCTTGTCAGCGATGATCTCACGAGTGAATGGGCAACACTATGAAGCGCTTCCACGTGCGGCCAATGCGACTGGCATGTGGAGCGAGCGTAATATTGCCTCGCGGAGTTAACAAATGAGCACCTTTTCGACGCTACCGGACCGGTCCCTCGGTTCTCAGGAGTCGCCGAGTGCGAGACCGGAACTGGAACGCGAGAGCGACCGGCTGAAGCTGCTCCTGGACATGACGACTACTTTGGTCTCGACTTTAGAGTGTCGGGAACTCCTCCGCAGGGTGTCGGCGAGCATTCGGCAAGTCATGCACTACGACATCGTTGGAGTGTGGCTGCCAGATGTAGAGGACGCCAATTTGCACCAACTCGCTATGGACTTCCCAGACAGCAGGGGATTCGCTAAGGAGGGTGCGGTGCAACCGATCGAGGGGTCCTTTGTAGGCGCGGTCTTCAAGGCGGGCAAGCCTGTCGTATTGAATCTCAGTAATGAACAGCTGGCTTCCCAGGTGTCTACTCAAGCTCGCGCCGAGGCCATCGAGTCGGGTTGTGCACTGCCCCTGATCAGCCGAGGTCGGACGCTCGGTGTGCTTACACTGGGCAGCCGTGTCGAAAACTCAATCCGCCCGGAAGACATTGATTTCCTTCTGCGCGCCGCCGGGCAATTGGCGATCGCGATCGAGAATCGCCTGGCCTATCGCGAGGTAGCCGAATTGAAAGACAAACTCGCCCAGGAAAAACTGTATTTGGAAGATGAAATTCGCGGCGAGATAGACTTTGAAGGAATCGTGGGGCAGAGTTCGGCACTCCGCCATGTTTTGAATCTGGTGGAAACCGTGGCTCCCAGCGATTCGACGGTGTTGCTTCTCGGG
>Ga0209006_10004565_pt1 | contig 12546 bp, 10 predicted proteins | sample JacPin_JW_Ref_O2_FD_188567 | JGI IMG/M metagenome (GOLD analysis project Ga0209006, IMG submission 188567) | Forest soil microbial communities from Algoma, Ontario, Canada - Jack Pine, Ontario site 1_JW_Ref_O2 (SPAdes) (version 2) | ecosystem: Environmental > Terrestrial > Soil > Boreal...
ATTTCGCGTCTCCATCAAAGGCCCACTGACCACGCCGGTTGGCGGCGGCATTCGTTCTCTCAACGTTGCCCTGCGCCAAATCATGGATCTCTACGCCTGCGTGCGACCTGTTCGATATTACAAAGGCGTGCCGTCGCCCGTGAAGCATCCGGAGCGCATGAACGTCGTCATCTTCCGCGAGAACACCGAAGACGTTTACGCCGGAGTCGAGTGGGAGCAGGGAACTGCCGACTGTGCCCGCTTAATTGAGTTCCTCAACAAAGACATGCTTAAAGGCGGCAAGAAACAAATTCGCCTCGACTCCGGCGTCGGAATCAAACCGATCTCGATCACCGGCACCAAGCGCCTGGTCCGCATGGCCATCAAGCACGCGCTGGAAAATAATCTGAAAACGGTGACGCTGGTCCACAAAGGCAATATTCAGAAATTCACCGAGGGCGCATTCCGCAAGTGGGGATACGAACTCGCCACCCAGGAATTCCGCGACAAAGTCGTCACCGAGCACGAAAGCTGGATACTCGGCAACAAAGACGCGAACCCGAACCTGACCGTCGCCGAAAACGCCGACCTGGTCGAGCCCGGAATGGAGTTTGCCCCGCCTGCCTTCCGCCAGTCCGTAGAAAAAGAAGTGAAAGAAATTCTCGATGCCATCTACTCCACGCACGGCAACGGCGCGTGGAAAAAGAAAGTCATGATCAACGATCGCATTGCCGATTCGATCTTCCAGCAAATCGTGACGCGCCCGGAGGAATACTCGGTGCTGGCTTGCCCCAACCTGAATGGCGACTACATCTCCGACGCCTGCGCCGCGCAGGTCGGCGGCCTGGGCATCGCCCCCGGAGCCAACATCGGCGACGGCTACGCCGTCTTCGAGGCCACGCACGGCACCGCTCCCAAATACGCCGACAAAGATGTCATCAACCCCGGCTCGGTGATTCTCTCCGGAGTCATGCTTTTCCGCTTTCTTGGATGGAACGAGGCCGCCGACCTGATTGAGCACGGAATGGAACGCACCATCGACCAGAAAAAAGTCACCTACGACTTCGAGCGCCTGATGGAAGGCGCAACCAAAGTCAAAACCAGCGAATTCGCCGGGCACATGATCGAAAATATGGGCGCGCCGGTGCCGGCGTGACAGCACTCAGCATTTAGCACTCAGCATTTAGCAATCAGCATTCAGCACTTTAGCGTTCAGCCAAAATGTTGTCATTCCGAGCAAAGCGAGGAATCTAGGTTTTGCTGGCGGCGTGCGAAATGCAAGCTCGCTGAATGCTAAGTGCTAATTGCTGAATGCTTAATTCAGAAAGGACTCATACCATGCGTAAGAAAGTAACCATCGTCGGCTCCGGCAACGTCGGAGCCACCGCCGCTCACTGGATCGCCTCCAAAGAGCTTGCCGATGTCGTCCTCATCGACATCATCGAAGGCGTTCCGCAAGGCAAGGGCCTCGACCTGCTCGAAGCCATGCCCATCGAGAAGCGCGACTCCTACATCACCGGGACCAACGACTACAAAGACACCGCCAATTCTGACATTGTAGTCATTACCGCCGGAATCCCGCGCAAGCCCGGCATGAGCCGCGACGATCTTCTTAACACAAACTACGGAATCATGAAAGCCGTAGTCGGTGAAGTCATCAAGCATTCGCCAAACTGCATTCTGATTGTCGTGTCGAACCCGCTGGACGCCATGGCCCAGGCCGCCTACAAGCTCAGCGGATTTCCGCGTGAGCGCGTCATCGGCATGGCCGGAGTGCTCGATTCCGCCCGCTTCCGCGCCTTTATCGCCGACGAACTCAAAGTCAGCGTGGAGAACGTCACGGCATTCGTCCTTGGGGGCCACGGCGACACCATGGTCCCGCTCCCACGCTACTCGACGGTCGCCGGAATTCCCATCACCGAGCTGATCGAAAAAACCAGGCTGGAAGCGCTGGTGCAGCGCACCCGCGACGGCGGCGCAGAAATCGTGAAGTATCTTAAGACGGGGTCCGCCTACTACGCTCCGTCAGCAGCGGCGACAGAAATGGTCGAGGCGATATTAAAAGACAAGAAAAAGATTCTCCCCTGCGCGGCATACCTCGAAGGAGAATACGGTATAAGCGGCCTATATGTTGGCGTTCCAGTAAAGTTAGGCGCCAAGGGCATTGAGCAGATCATCGAGATCAAACTTACAGGCGAAGAGCAAGCTGGACTGGATAAGAGCGCGGCGGCAGTGAAGGAGTTGTGCGGGGTAATCGGAGTCTAGAGTTCAGCGTTGGCCACGTCCATTCAACTTTGACTGGGGAAGGGCACCACGTTCAGTCGTGCCACCCAGAACCAGAAAAACAGGGACTCTAGCCTCTGAGGTTCGCTCAGACGTTCCAAACAGCAAGCCGAGAGAACGTATTAGCGACCACGTGCGCGGCTATATATTTCCTCGCGCGTCGGATATTTCCCGTCAGTTTTTAGGAATGGCTTGCGCGCAAGCATGCTCTTCATCGACCTGTTATAAGAACCTTCATCAGTGTTTTTGCCGCGCACATGATCGCTGATGATTTGCGCTGCCACGCTCGATAAGCTTTTGTTCTGGCGGGTTGCCCCTCGCCGCAGCCACTTCACAACCGCCTCATCCAGTGCGACGGTTATTCTTTGGGATCGAGCTTTCATCACACTCATGCTATCGACCCACGGATCACAAACCTCTACTGCACCTTGGCGATCTCCGCCTGAAAATCATCCTGGCATTGCTTTGCCTCGCGGACGATCTCTTCAAACTCTGGTCTTCCCCGAACGCTCGCCCACACCGAATCGTTTTGCAGGCCGGTATAGGCACAATAGTGCCCGTCAATGGAAGTCTTAAGCAGCTTCAGCATTAAATCCTTCTGCCCGCAGACCAGAAAGTCGGGCGCGACCGCATAGTGAACCTCGGGGTCGGGGTCAGCCAAAACTTCGGCAGCCCCGTCCCGCGCTATCTTGATCGCATTCTCCGACGACGGATTATCCACACACGCTACGATCATCCGGTTCCATCGCATATCGCCGAATTTCTGGGCAACTTCGCGAGCGTCCGCCAATTTTCCCGCCCGAATGTATTGCCGCGCAAGGTTGGCCGAAGCCCATGCCGACCCTGTATCGAGCTGAAGAAATTCCATGCCCCGGGCGTAGTTTCCCAATTGCTCAAAGGTGAACGCACAGGAGCGCAACGTGAAATTCCCAGGATCGAGCGACAACGCCGTGTCACACTCGTGTGCCGACTCCTCGATCACTCCACCATATCGATCCACATACGCTAGGGCGAAATGGGCCGCGGCGTTCTCCGGATGCCGCGCCACCAGCGCCTTTGCCGCCTGATAGGCTTTTGCCAGGTCGCTTCTTTCCACCCAATTTGTGATCAGCCATGCGTTCGCAGAAATAAGATCGGGATCAAGCGAGAGCGCCCGCTCCAGCGCCGCATCCGAGCGCTTGCGCATCTCGTCTCCGCCATTCGAATAAGCGGCGTCGTAGTGGTAGCGAATTCCGAGATAGCCCCAAGCCGGCGCATACGTGGAATCAAGGCCCACCGCGCGCTCCAGCATGGTAATCGCTTCCTTGTTGGGCTGCGGATCATGAGGCAGAGCAACGCTGCGCAAGTACAGATCGTAGGCTTCTTCATTCTTCGGACGCGTCGCCCCTTCGGCGGAATTCGATCCTGCGCCCAGGGCAGGCACCAGCCCTTGCCGAACCTTCGCCGTCAGCTCCCCACGCATCGCGATCATGTCTGGCGCGGCCACCGTCATAGTGTCACGCCAGATGGTGCGGTTATTTTCCACGTCAATCGCTTCCAGAGTGATTCGGAGTTGTGAACCTTCCTTCAGATAGTGGCCGGTGACCACGTCGGTCACACGCATCGCACGGCCGGCTTCTTGCAAATCAACAGTCGGCGAATCGTACTTGCTGGTCGTCGCGAACGGGCGGATCGACAGCGTGCGAACGTAACTCAGAGAAGTCGCGATTTCGTCGGCAACGGCGAGACGCAGGAAATCCAAATCCTTGTCGGCACCCAGGTTCTGCAAGGGCAACACCGCAACCGCTTTTTGGCCGATTGTTTCGCTGACAGGAGCCGAGCGCTGTTTGAAAAACCAGGCAACCGCGGCTAAAGCGACGACTGCGACCGCCGCAACCACCAACCCTATCATCTTGTAGGAACGCCCCGGCGCGGCGGCTGCTACGGCGCTTTCATTTTCAACTCTCCGCTGCATTGAACTCGCCGAGGAAGCTGCGCTTTCCGCGCTTGCCGATGCGGTCAACAAATGTCCCCGCCCCGATTCAGTGTCCCTTTTCAATCGCTGTAAATCGCCGCGCATTTCCGAAGCGTGCTGGTAACGCAGGCTGATGTCTTTCTCCAGAGCCTTGCTGATAATCTCTTCCAGACGCGCCGGAACCTCGTGATTCAGCCGCACAGCGGGCACCGGCGCGCGATTCATGATGGCTTCGCAAATCACCGCCGAGCTTTCGCCATGGAAAGGAACATCGCCGGTCGCCATCTCATACAACACCGCTCCGAAAGAGAACAGATCGCTGCGGGCATCCAGTTCACGGCCCCGCACCTGTTCCGGTGACATGTAAGCCACCGTGCCCAGCATCGTCCCCGGGCTGGTCATGTGCGCCTCGTCCATGGTCTGCGCGTTGTTGACCAGCGATCTGCTGGAGCTTCGATCCGCCATGACTTTAGCCAGGCCGAAGTCGAGAATCTTGGCGTGGCCACGTTTGGTCACGAAAATATTCGGGGGCTTGATGTCGCGGTGAACGATGCCCTCCGAATGGGCCGCGTCGAGCGCATCCGCGATCTCGATCGCAAGATTCACCAGCGTGTCGATGTCCATCGGATGCGAACCGATGGTGTGCTTGAGCGTCAAGCCATCCAGAAACTCCATGGCGATGAAGGCCTGGCCCTCGTGCTCGTCAATTTCGTAAATGGTGCAAATGTTGGGATGATTCAGCGCCGATGCCGCCTGAGCCTCGCGCTGGAAGCGGGCCAGGGCCTGCGGATCTTTGGCGACATCGTCGGGAAGGAATTTCAGGGCGACAAACCGGCGCAGCTTCAGGTCTTCCGCCTTGTACACCACGCCCATACCACCTCCGCCCAGCCTCTCTATGGTGCGGTAGTGGGAAATGGTTTGTCCGATCACTGGGAAAATCTTACGTGCGCGGACCGGGCGCGTCAATCAAGGCTGAAGCACACCGCGAGTTCTGACGATACTTCACATAGGCGAAGCGTTTCGCTCGAACCGCATGAAGGAAATATCATTTACAGAATTCAGGACTAATCTTCATCGCATCCTCGCACAAGTGCAATTGACCGGCAGGCCGGTTCGCATAGTTCGCCATGGGAAACCCTTGGCTGATATCAAGCCGTCCGCCGCGACCCCACGCTCTTCAAGGCAACCTGCCAAAGACAAGCTGAAAAGACCGTGAGCGATAGGCGAGTATTCGGCGACTCCACCTTCGGAACTTCAATGAGCGACCTACGTCTTCTCGATCATCACTTTCTTCACCACTACATCTTTATTCGGACGATCGTTGCGGCCTCGCGGAACCGCCACAATCTTTCCCGCCACATCCTGCCCTTCAACGACTTCCCCAAAGATCGTGTGCTTTCCGGTCAGCCATGTCGTCGGCGCCAGGGTAATAAAAAACTGTGAACCGTTGGTATTCGGGCCCGCGTTGGCCATGGCCAGTTTGCCTGGCTTGTCGAATTTGTGCGGCGAGCCTTTGGTCTCGTCTTCAAACTGATATCCGGGGCCGCCCATGCCCGTGCCTTGAGGATCCCCGCCTTGAATCATGAAGTCGGGAATGACACGATGAAAAATCGTGCCGTCATAAAGCCGGTCGTTGGATTTCTTGTGCGTCGAAGGATGCGTCCATTCGCGCTTGCCCTCGGCCAGATCGACAAAATTAGCGACTGTCTTGGGTGCGTCCTTCTCAAACAGGCGGCAAACAATGTTTCCTTCACTGGTTTCAAATGTGGCGTACAGTCCGGGTTGGCGTGTCATAGAAGTCCTTTCAAGATAATGGCGTTAGTTCGTAAGCAGTTGCCGAGTCGGAAATTAATTCGGAGTTGCAGGCGCCTTCGGCGTGGTGGTTGCGGGCTTCTTCGCCGCTGCTCCTGCCGGTTTCGCCGCCGTCGTAGCGCTCCCATAGACAATCTTAATGTGATTGATCTTGACCGGCCGAAACGGCTTGTCGTTGCTGGGATCTCTGCCCATCTGCGCGATTTGCTTTACCAGTGTCACGGTAGCGTCGTCGCACTGGCCGAAGATGGTGTAGTTGCCGTTAAGATGCGGCGTCGCGACCTCGGTAATGAAAAACTGCGAACCGTTCGTATCCGGTCCAGCGTTCGCATAGGCCAAGCGCCCGGGCTTGTCGAACATCAGATCGGAGGAGACTTCGTTCTTAAATTTGTAGCCCGGATCGCCGGTGCCATTGCCCGCCGGATCGCCGCCCTGAATCATGAAGCCAGGAATCACGCGATGAAAAATGGTGCCATCGTAGAGCGGCACGCCGTGCTTGGTCGATCCGCTCACCGGGTTCTTCCAATCGCGCGTGCCGGTTGCCAGCCCGATGAAGTTCTTGACCCCAATCGGAGCCTTATCGGGAAACAGAGTGCAAGTCATGTTTCCGGCGGTGGTTTCGATTATGGCGGTAGGCTGGCCCGTCGCGGCGTGGTGTACCGGAGCTTTGGCTCCCGCGCTCGGCTTCGTGGCAGGCGCGGCTTGTGTGCTCGAACCGGATTGAGCCAGAACCGCGGCAACGGGCAAAAAGAGAAATACCAAAATAGCAACAATTCTGTGCATGAACGCTCCCTGCGCCAGCAGATCGTGAAGAACCGGTTGCGGCAACCCAGCATTGTACGACAACGGAGCGCATAACGGGCAGGACGGAAAAAGTTAAGCCTCGCTCGTAATCCTTTTGCGAGAATTACGTGCGAGGCCTTGTGGTGCTTGCGATTGGAACTACACTAGGACTTAGCTTGCTTGGCTGCCTTCCGCACTTTTGCCCAGCGTAGCTTTTGCGCTGCGGCTATGCGAGCACGGGCTTCGGGGCTCAGGGTACGGCGTGTTCCCCTGATCCTATTCCCATTCGCATGGCCCAACGCGTCCAGTGCACTCCTTACCTGTCCCATCTCTTTTTCGAGGCGGGAGTACTCCTCATGTAAGGAGGCTACAACTTTGTTTAACGTGGTCATTGATGACCCCCTATAAGTGAAGGCTAACATGAGGAGTATCAACTGGCAAAACACTAATGGCAAAAGGTCTCATAAAAGGCACTTCCCGGAAGCCAGCTTGAAGCAATTTCCATTGATCGAGTAGCCCGGCCTATCTAGCAGAATGGCAGCTTACTGTGGCCGGTGAGCATAGCCTTAGGTAGCTATTCAACCGAAAACCACGATCCGTGCTGGATTGGCGCCTCTTTTAGTCGTCTCGCCCGGAGTATTGATTTTTGCATTAAACGGCGGACTAGAGGGGTTATCTTCACTACTATTGGCCCTAAAGCCATTTTCCTATGCTGGCCCAACCGCTGCTAGAAAGCGTGGGGCTTGCCGGACGTTAGTCGACTGTTCGAAGGCATAGGCAAGGCGAATTAGCGTTGGCTCATTCCATGCCCTCCCAAAAAAGGAGATTCCCACGGGTAGGCCGTAAATAAATCCGGCCGTAACGTTAATATTTGGATACCCCGCCACCGCCGCCGCATTCGAACTGCCTCCGGCTACATGATCGCCGTTGACCAGATCGGTGATCCAGGCCGGTCCGCCGGTGGGCGCAACGATTGCATCGAGCCGATGCTTATCTATCAGGGCATCTATGCCTTCAGTACGCGCCAGACGATAATTTTTCTCCAGCGCCTCGATATATTCCGGCGTAGTCAGCGGTCCTTTGGATTCTGCCTTTAAGAACAAATCCTGCCCGAAAAATGGCATCTCCTTTTCGGCGTTGTGCTCGTTGAAGTCGATGATGTCTTTCAGAAAATGTACCGCAGCGCCAGGACCCTGGCGTGCCAGATAAGCATTCAGGTCGGCCTTCAATTCATACAGAAAGACCACCAATTCGCTGTCATCGAACTTGCCGAATGTCTCAATATCCGCTGGGTCAATCAGCACCGCGCCCTGCTTTTTCATGACATCGAGAGACTGTTCCATGATCGCATCGACAGCATCGCTGAAGCCGAAATATTTTCGTGCCACGCCAATGCGTGCGCCCTTCAGCCCGTTGGCGTCCAGAAACTGCGTGTAGTCGTCACGTGATTTGGAGGCGCTCTCAGCGGTCGCGGCATCTTCAGGGTCGGCGCCGGTAAGCGCTCCCAGCAAAATCGCTGCGTCTTTCATCGTGCGGCACAACGGTCCCGCGGTGTCCTGGCTGTGCGAAATAGGAATGATACCGCTTCGGCTGATGAGACCCACGGTCGGCTTAATGCCGACAACTCCGTTGGCGGAGGCCGGACAAACGATGGAACCATCAGTCTCCGTGCCCATCGCAAGGGCGCACAGGTTTGCCGAAACCGCAGCTCCAGACCCTGAACTCGAGCCACACGGATTGCGATCCAGGGCGTAGGGATTTTTGGTCAAGCCGCCGCGCCCGCTCCATCCGCTGGTCGAGTGGCTCGATCGGATGTTTGCCCACTCGCTGAGATTTGTTTTGCCCAGGATCACCGCTCCGGCGACGCGCAGTTTTTTGGCAACGAAAGAGTCCTTAGTTGGCTTCGACCCCACCAGCGCCAACGACCCGGCGGTGGTCATCATATTGTCGGCGGTATCGATGTTGTCTTTGATCAGCACCGGTACCCCATGCAGTGGCCCACGGGCACCCTTGATCTTGCGCTCCTGGTCGAGCGCGTCGGCAATCGCCAGCGCGTCGGGATTGAGTTCAATAATGCTGTTGATTGCCGGCCCTTGCTTATCGATTTCGGCAATCCGGGCCTGGTACTTTTCCACCAGCGAACGCGCCGTGAATTTGCCGGACTTCATTCCCTCCTGCAAGTCTGCCACCGTGATTTCATCCAGTTCGAAGGGCTTGATGGTTGGAAATGGTTTTGGAGTCTGCGCCCCAGCGTCGGACAATTCGCGGGCCGCGCCCAGAGCGGGATACAAAGCAATCGAAGCGCCAGAAATGATAGTTGACTGCAGCGTGGATCGGAGAAAAGCGCGGCGCGAACCCGAGGTCGTCGCCGTGCGTTCTTTTCGAGGCATGTGTTGAATGTCCCAGGCGGTCGCGAGGGTCGATAAGCCGCCGCGAACATAATAATTCACCTGCTGAATTAGCTACTAGTGGCCTATCGCGGAGATTTCATTCGTAAGAAGGCGGCCACCCTACACTAGGGGTGGCTCGATTTAGTCATTTCCAACATCGTATGGCCGAACTTCTCATGTGGAAATTCACGCTGAACTCCCCAGCCGTGGCTTTGATAGAACTCCACGGCCCGAGTATTCGACTTGACCACTCGAAGGCGAAGTGTGTCATGTCCACGGAAGCGTATTTCACCTTCGGCATGTGCCAGTAGCTCCAGACCGATGCCAATCCTGCGGCTGTCGCAGCGAACCCACAAATCGCTAACCCATTCATCCCGCGTCATCGTCACACCCACAATTTCTTCCCCCGAGAGTGCCAACCAAGCCGAGAGCCAATCGGCCTCTCCTATCGGTACTTGAGAAGGCGCGAACAGGTACGCAAACGTTTCGTCTGCGACGGCCTGCACCAGCGCGTGCACCGAGTCGTTCTCACCAGGCTTGGCGCGGCGTATGACTATCCCTGCCGGCAAGCTGGTCACTCTACAGCACCTCGGGCGATCATCCGTAGTAGCAAGTCTCTGAGACAGGACACGAGTTCACATACTCACCGACCCGCTATCTTACCCCGCGGTCGCTGTGCGCCGGGCCTGTGCCGCCGCGAACAGGATGTGCTGCCCGTCAGTATAAGGATTGTAGGCGGCGTCGGGATAAAAAGTGCCCGCGAAAAGGGCGCCCTGTTGCGCCACGGTGCAGCGCTGCACGTGGACGCTATCGACAAAGTCGCTGGGGATGCCAGGATGGCCCCAGTCTCCGCCCCAGATCAAGCCGGCGCTCTGCGCCAGTTGCCCCAGAAAGGAAAAGTCGCCCTTCCACGAGGGTTCCCCGCCCACGACGCGGACGATGTCGCAAGCCAGGCCATAGCGGTGAACACCGACGGTCCGCAGCTTTGTCGCTCCGTTGTTGAATAGCTCCTGCTGGCGCGCCTGGCTGCGATAGGTTTCAAACACCATAACTTGAATTCCCATCTGCTGCGCGGCATCCACAATTTGCTGCACTAATTGTCGTGTGACCGGCTCCAGCAGCGCCACATCGGAGATGCGATTGGGCGAGTTCGAGCGCGGATCGTTCAGAATCACATCAGAAAAGAAATTTCCCATGGGAGACCTCCGAATGCTATATGCGCAGGAAAGTCACGCACCAAGTCTGTTTGCGGGCCTTACAAGCTAATCACGAATTCGCAGCCTGTCAAACAAAAGTTGTCTTCGTTTCAAAAGTGGACCGGAGCCCAGCCGCCGGTTGTGAGGCTCCGGCAGCGGTGGTAAGCTAACAACGTTCCACCGCATTATTGGCCAGCCTGAGCGGGAGTAGTTCAGCGGTAGAACGCCAGCTTCCCAAGCTGGATGTCGCGGGTTCGATCCCCGTCTCCCGCTCCATGTATTGCAACCGCTGCCGAGTAACCCTCAAGATATCGATTTTCACTGCGGTTCTTACTTCTCCGGCTGATTCTTCGGGTTGATCCATGGCCCGTCCCCGGCGATGAGTTGGTTCGCTTCCTCCGGGCCCCACGTTCCCGAATCGTAGTGGTAGAACGGTGTTACGTCGCCCAGGATGGGCTCAACCGCCCGCCACTGGGCTTCCACTTGATCCTGGCGCGCGAAGAGTTCGCTCTGTCCGCAGAGCGCGTCGCCCAGCAATCGCTCATACGGAGGCATATCGTCAGCGGGGTGTTGCGCAACCGTAAGCTCCACGTCGTTGCCGGTCATTCGCTCGCCCGGCGTTTTGACCCGTACCCCCAAGCCGATGGCGATATCCGGTTCGATTCGCATGCGCAAATGTGCCGAGGTGCCGGGAACGATTTCGCCAAAAGCCTCCATTGGCGGGCGTTTGAACTCGACGAAGATTTCCGTCGCAGTCACGGGCAACAATTTGCCCGCACGAATATAAATCGGTACCTCCGCCCATCGCCACGTTTCAATGAACAACTTCAGCGCGATAAAAGTCTCGACCTTCGACGCGGCGTCGACACCGGGCACGGAACGATATCCGGTGTACTGCCCGCGCACCACATTCTTCGGATCGATCGGCCGAACCGCCTTGAGCACCGCCGCTTTCTGGTCGCGCCAGGCGTCGTGCGCTTCGCCCGTCGGCGGGTCCATTGTGAGATTGGACAAGACCTGGAGAAGATGATTCTCCACCACGTCGCGCAGGGCGCCCGTCTCGTCATAAAACTTGCCGCGATCCTCGACTCCGAACTTCTCCGCCATGGTGATCTGAATACTGCGCACGTAGGTGCGATTCCAGATGGGCTCGAACATCGGGTTGGCGAACCGCGTGTAAAGAATATTCTGTACCGGCTCCTTCCCAAGAAAATGATCGATCCGGAAAATCCGGTCCTCGGGGAAATAGGTTTGCAGAATTCGGTTCAGTTCCTTCGCCGACGCCAAGTCATGCCCAAACGGTTTCTCCACCACCACCCGCGCATTCTGCGCGCAGCCTGACTGAGCCAGGTTCTCGGCAACCGTGGCAAACAAGCTTGGTGGAATTGCCAGGTAATGCAGCGGTTGCTTCGCCGATCCCATCTCTTTGCGCAGTTGAGCAAATGTGTTCGGATCGTTATAGTCGCCATCGACGTAGCGCAACAGGCCCATCAGCTTTTCGAATGCATCAGGGTTAACCCCGCCGTGTGTCTCCAGGCTGTTTTTGGCACGAGCTTTGAACTGGTCGAGATTCCAGCCTGCTTTGGCCACGCCGATGATCGGCAGGTTGAGGCCTTCGTCGCGAATCAGCCCCCGAAGCGAAGGAAATATCTGCTTGTATGCGAGGTCGCCGGTGGCGCCGAAAAAAACAAACGCGTCAGATTGAAAGTTCGCCATCAGTTGCCTTTCCGTTCGGTGTCAGAAAATCGGTTGACGGAGCTAATTTTGTTGCGCTGAGGTTGGCAGAATTCGGCGAGGCGAGGCATAACTAGTCAGTATAAATGTCCGCGCGATCTTCGAATGCATAGCCAGTAGGCAAGTAGTGGTGCGGTTTGCGGAAGATGACTCCTCCCCGGAAAGGAGTCGTCCGGTAACCCCGCGTTTTCGGCAGCGGGGCCAGGGATCGGGCGAGCGTCGCAACCCCAGTCCTGATCAAACTGCACACTACCGATACGCATCATGAATTCATTGAGAAGCAACATGGCGTAACCTGCGCGGTGACCTTCGGGCGGGCGATGGCACGAACGAGCCATTTACCGGTCCTGGGCTTGATTGTAATCTCCTACTTGAGCAGCACTTGGGGGAGGGCTGATCAGCAAACGTCCCACGA
>Ga0209006_10004567_pt1 | contig 12542 bp, 11 predicted proteins | sample JacPin_JW_Ref_O2_FD_188567 | JGI IMG/M metagenome (GOLD analysis project Ga0209006, IMG submission 188567) | Forest soil microbial communities from Algoma, Ontario, Canada - Jack Pine, Ontario site 1_JW_Ref_O2 (SPAdes) (version 2) | ecosystem: Environmental > Terrestrial > Soil > Boreal...
TCACGCCCGAGCCGAGCTGTGTCAGCCCGCTGCGGCCGGCAGAATTTCGTACGGCCGCATCATCTCGTTATCCTCATGCTCGAGGATATGGCAGTGCCAGACGAAGCGCCCCGGATACCCGACGAAGGGCACGATGATGCGGGTCACGGTTTTTGGATTGGCGCGCGCCGTATCCTTCCAACCCATTTCATTCGCTTCCGCGGCGACGGTCGGACCCACGAAGCGTAAGGTTTGCGCGGTCATGTATTGAAAGGCATCGAAGCGGCGGCGATCCAGGATTTGGAATTTGACCATGTGCAAATGAATCGGGTGCACATCGTCGGTGAGATTCACCAACTCCCAAATTTCCGTCGTTCCCAACACCGGCCGCTCGGTGATGGGCATGTGCCAGGGCGTATTGTTGAGCAGCATTCCCGTGGACTCGCCCACGTTGTTGAGCATCTCATCCAAGGTGAGCCGGCGCGTTTGCACGGCAGAAGACTCCAGGATTCGCGGCACCGCGCGCAAGCTCGCCGGCAAGGCGCTGGGATCGGATACTTTCGACGCCCCGACCTTGAACTGCATCAGCACGAAGGAATCACTCTGCAGCAAGACCTTGGCGCCGCGATGATTGGCGAAATCGACCACGATGTCCGCGCGCTCGCCGGGGGCGAGCTGCAGATTCGTCACACTGAGCGGCGCCGGCAATAAACCCTGGTCGGTGCCGATCTGATGAATTTCCGCGCCTTCGCTCAAGGACAATCGATAGAAGCGCCCGTTGGCGGCGTTCAGCACCCTGAAGCGATATTTGCGCGGCTCAACCTCGAGAAAGGGAAATATTTTGCCGTTGACCAGCTGCAACTCGCCGAAAAACTCCGGCACCCAGGGATGCTCAGGATCCGGCGACACCGGATAGCCGAGTTGCCCGTCGCGGCGCACATCGCGATCGAACAGCACCAGCGGCACTTCGTATTTGCCGCTGGGCAGATGCAGCTCGTCTTCCACTTTGTCGCGAATGACGTGCAGGCCGAATAATCCGGCGTAGATATTCAGCCGATTGATGCCCATGGCGTGGTCGTGATACCAGAGCAGCGCGGGATCCTGGCCGTTGGGATAGTGATAGGTGCGCGACTGGCCGGGCACATACCAATCCTCTGGATAACCATCGCTTTCCGGCGGCGTCTTGCCGCCATGCAAGTGCACGACGGCGCGAACCTCCGCGATGTCCTTTTCCGCCCCATGCAGCGTGTGGTCGATCGGCAGAAAATGTTTGCCGGGCAGCTCGTTGGCCCATTCGACCGAGAGGCCTTCGCCGCTGCGCGTATCGAACATCACGCCGGGAACCGTTCCGCCGTAGGACCACATTGCCGCCGGCGGCAGATCACGATGCAGCTTGCTATTGATCGCACGCATCGCCACACGGTAGTGCTGCATGCGTTCGCCGTGGCGCGTGGGGTCAGCCTGCGTGCCGACCGGCCGCGCCAACACGGGAAGCGGCAAAGGATCGACGAAACGCGCCAGGGTATTGGGATCGAGATTAGGAACCAGCGGCGCGGCGGCGGGCGGCATGGAGTGCGGGAACGCGCGGCGCGCCAGCGCGCCTGCGGCCGCCAGCGCGGAGCTTTGAATGAATCGACGGCGGCTTGTCACGCGATCAATTTACCCGTGGCGGCGGCATAAAGCAGCAAGGGCACGGGATTTCTCCCGTGCCCTTGGCAATCGATAGGTCTAACGACCGTAACGCTGGCGATCACCAGCCGTAAGCGGATTGAACCTCGCCGGTGTTCGGATCGAGGATCAGACGCCGATCGCCGTTCTCACGCCCAAAGTCGAACATATTGTTGATTGGGTTTGCGATGGAGTCGAACGATCCGCCCCCGAGGCGCTTGCCGTTCAGCCAATTGTCTTCGACAAAACGCAGGATCGAGGACTGATCGGTCATGGTGTGATCCACGAAATTGCTGCGCGCCATGGGCGAGATCACCATCAAGGGCAGACGCGGGCCGTAACCGCAGCGGCCTTGCGCATGCAGGGTCGCCGGGTTGACGCCGGGCAGCGCACCCGTGCCGGTGCCGCAGAGGCCGGGGCCGCTCAGCGCGTCCGCATCGCTCGCGGACTGATTGACGATTTGACCGAGCACATGGTCATACCAGCCGTCCGAATCGTCGTAAGCAATCACCACCGCGGTCGATGCCCAGTCAGGCTGCTTCTGCAGGAAGTTGATCACCGTCACCACGAAGTTCTGCTCGTCCAAAGGATCGGAATAGCCCGCGTGTCCATCCTGAAAACCGGGCGCCTTCAAGTAGGAAACCGCGGGGAAATTGCCAGCGCTGACCGCGTCGAAGAAATCGTGCGTGTCGTACTGGTGATTCGCGCCGTCGCCGGTCTGCCCGATCATGCGCACCGATTTCGGCCGCGCATGGGAGAGGTTCTGGGTAGAGGTGTAATACTGGAAAGGCTGGTGATGCTGAATGTAGTCGGTTTTATTCACATTGGTGACTTTCGAGGTGGTGCTGCGCTTGCAGCCCGTGGTGCCGTTTGCATTGACCACCGTGAGATCGAAGCCGCCTTCGAAGAATCCCCAACTCACCCCGGCGGCGTTCAGCAAGTCGCCGACATTCTTGCCGCTAAAGTGAACCAGCTCACCCGAGGTGGTGGAGCAAACATCGCCCAGCGGATCGGCATCGCTGATCAGCGTGAGGCCGCCGCTGCCGTCCGGAATCGTGGCGCCGCCCGGGGCCATGTTGCTCGTCACGCCATTGGTCTGACCGGAGACCAGATTGATGGCGCCCGGCGAGGAGGGACCGAAGTTCGTGTCATACGAGTTATCGCTCATCGCGAAGTGCTGCGCATAATTCCAAAACGCGGTGACGGTGTTGCCGTCGTAATAACCCATGGTGAGACCCGTGGTCGCGGTGATGGGCGAGCCGGTCGGCGGCGGACCCGCCGTGCCCACCGAGGCAGGGAAGGCATCCATCAAGCCATGATCGAAGGCCAGCTGCTCGGGGGTGTAGTCGTGGTCTTGATCATTCGTAAACGCTTGGCTGCGGTCGAGACGGAAAGGATTGCTTGCCCCAGTGCCGTTGACCTTATTCGTGGCATTCGGGTTGTTGGTGAGCAAGGAGCCGGTCAAACCGTTCACGGTCGGTGTTCCCGGCAGGGCCTCGAAACGCGGCTCGCCCGAGGGGTTCGTCGCATGCGGATAGGTGCCGAAGTAGTGATCGAACGAGACGTTTTCCTGGAAGATGACGACCAGGTGCTTGATCGGCGTTGCCGTCGCGCTTCCCCCGCCGCGATTGTCCTCGTTCTGTGCGTATGCGGTGCTCAGAACGGTTACCGCCGTAACCAGCCCCGCTGTGAATGCCGTGATGGATCTGCGCATCGTCAATTCCCCTCTGAATAGGCTAAGAATAAAGAATCCGTCTTTTTAGCGAGACAACATGAACGGGGTATGACAGCGGGGAAAGAATTGGGCGACACGCACCGAACCGCGGTCGTCCAGGATGAATGATTGACCCCTTGGGGAGCGACAGATAGCCTACGGGGTCCTCTGGCTAGGAATTGATGGTGCCACGCAACATTCTAGGATTCTGGAAAAATTCCTCGCGAATCAAAGTTTTAGCGACGTGCCTGGTGGTGGGCGCCGCGCTGGCCGCCGCGGCCTTCGTGGCCTGGCGCCAAGGCCACTCCCCCGACCCGGTCGCCGCAGCCACCCAGCCCGCCGATGTGCCCGCGGCAACCGCCGCCGCCGAGCCCGCGCCGCCCCCGATCGTTGCCCAACAGGCCAGCGTCGCCTCCATGATCGAAGTGGTGGTCGGCCGGAACGATACCCTCGATGCCATTTTTCGCCGGATGGCGCTCAACAAATCCGACCTGGCGGCGATCCGCAACCTGCCGGGCATCCGCCAGAGCTTGGACTTCTTGAAACCGGGCGATTCGATCAAGCTCACGCACACCGATGGCGACATCAAGGAACTCACCCGCAAGGTCAGCGAGACGCAAACCCTCGACGTCGTGCTCAAGGACAGCGGCTTCGAGGCCAAGATGATCGATAACCCGGTGGAGACCCGGGTGCGCACGGCCCGGGCCACCATCGATTCGTCGCTGTTTCAGGCGGCGGGTGCGGCCAACATCTCCGACACGGTGGCATTGAAGCTCGCCAATGTCTTTGCCTGGGACATCGACTTCGTGCTCGACATCCGCGAGGGCGACCGCTTCACGGCCGTGTACGAACAAATCTTCCAGGACGGAAAGTATCTTCGCGATGGCGAGGTGCTGGCGGCCGAGTTCGTGAACAACGGCAAAGTCTATCGCGCGGTGCGTTTCGTTACGGACGGGCATGCCGGTTACTACACACCGGCCGGCCTGGCGATGCGCAAGGCGTTCCTGCGGGCGCCGCTCGAATTCACCCGCGTGAGTTCCGCATTCAACCCGCATCGCCAGCATCCGATCTTGAATCTGATTCGAGGACACATGGGCACCGACTACGCGGCGCCCATCGGCACGCCGGTGCACGCGGCCGGCGACGGGCACGTCAGTTTCGCGGGCCAGCGCGGCGGCTACGGCAATGCCATCGTCCTCACCCACGGCGCCAATGTCTCGACGCTCTACGGCCACATGTCGCGCTTCGCGCGCAACATCCATGTGGGCACGCGCGTGCAGCAAGGCGAGGTCATCGGCTATGTGGGGATGACCGGACTGGCCACAGGTCCTCACTTGCACTACGAATATCTGACGAATGGCGTACATCGAAATCCGCAAACGGTGCAGTTGCCGGGGGCGGAGCCGCTGCGCGCGCAGGATTTGCAGACATTTCGCGACATGGCCGCGCCGCTGCTGGCGGATCTGGCGGCGCCGCAGGCGCCGGCCGCGGTCGCAGCCGCGCCCCCTGCGACTCCGGCAACCCGAGTCGCCACCGCTCCCGCACGTCCGACGGGCGCGGCCGACCCGCGCGCCAACGCCAGCAGCCACTAGCCCGCCATGGCGATGTACCTCGGTTTGATTTCCGGAACCAGCATGGACGCGATCGATGCGGCCCTGGTCGATTTCGAGGTCGCACCGCTCTCCATCATTGCCACCAGCGCCACGCCGTTTGATCCGGATCTGAAGCGCCGAATCTCGGCGCTCATCGATCAAGCTGATCACGTGGCGCTGGATGAGGTTGGGCAAATCGATGTGGAACTGGGCAGGGCCTTTGCTCAGGCGGCGCTCGCGCTGATGCAAACTGCCGGGATCAGCGCGGACCGGGTCACCGCCATCGGCAGTCACGGACAAACGCTGCGCCACCGGCCGGACTTGAGGGTGCCCTTTACCTGGCAGATCGGCGATCCCAATACGCTGGCCGAGATGACCGGTGTCTCGGTTGTGGCGGATTTCCGCCGGCGCGATGTGGCGGCGGGCGGCCAAGGCGCGCCGCTGCTGCCCGTGTTCCATGATCAGGTTTTTCGCAGCGACGAGGAAGACCGGGTCATTGCCAATTTGGGCGGCATTGCCAACATCACCATTCTGACCAACCAGAGCAGTGTCACCGGCTTTGATACCGGCCCGGCAAACCGCCTGCTCGATGCCTGGATTGCGCGGCACCTGGGCAAGGAGTTCGATGCCGGGGGCGCTTGGGCTGCGACCGGCCGGGTCGATGAGACGCTGCTCAAGGAGTTGCTGGACGAGCCGTATCTGCGCCTCGCGCCGCCCAAGAGCACGGGCCGCGAGCTGTTCAATCTGCCGTGGCTGGAGAGCAAGCTCGGCTTGTTTTCGCGTACGCCGACCGATGTTCAGGCGACCTTGCAGCAGTTCACCGCCTGCACGCTCGCCGCCGCGGTGCGCCAATATGCCCCGGGCGCGGCGCTCTATGTTTGCGGCGGTGGCGCGCACAATTTAGGATTGCTCAATGCCATCGCCGCATTGATTGCGCCGAACCGCGTCGCCAGCACCGCCGCGTTGGGCCTGGATCCGGACTATGTCGAGGCGGTCGCCTTCGCGTGGTTTGCCAAGCGCACGCTCGAAGGCCTCACCTCGAGCGCCGGCAGCGTCACCGGCGCCCAGGGCGCGCGCATCTTGGGCGGCGTGTACCGCTACGCGTGAAATCATGAACGACACCGACCTCCAAATTCCGCAGCTGTATTTCAATCGCGAGCTGTCGTTTCTGGCATTCAATCAGCGCGTGCTGGAGCAGGCCAAGGATCCCAGCATTCCGATTCTCGAGCGGGTCCGATTCTTATGTATCTCCTGCGCCATTCTCGATGAGTTCTTCGAGATTCGGGTCGCCAGCCTCAAGGAGCTGTTGGAAGCCGGCGCGGTGCAGGGCGGTCCCGACGGATTGTCGGTGCCGGAACAATTGAAGGCCATTCGCCTGCACGCCGTGCGTCTGGTCGACGAGCAATACGAAGTCTTGAACGATGTGCTCATCCCGGAGCTCGCGAAGAACAGCATCATCTTCGTCGAACCGGAAACCTGGACGCCGGCGCAGGCGGCCTGGATCAAGGATTATTTCACGCGCGAAGTGGAACCGGTGTTGAGCCCGCTGGCGCTCGATCCCGCGCGGCCCTTTCCGAAAATCCTCAACAAGAGTTTGAATTTCGCCATTGTGGTGGAAGGCGAAGATGGTTTCGGGCGCAACAGCGGCTTGGCCGTGGTGCAGGCGCCGCGCTCGCTGCCGCGCCTGATCCGCCTCCCCGATGAGCTCGGCAGCCGCAATTTCGTTTTCTTGGGAACGATCGTCGAGGCCTTTGTATCGACGCTGTTTGCCGGCATGCAAATGCGCGGCTGCTACCAATTTCGCGTCACGCGCAACAGCGACCTGTTTGTCGAGCAGGAAGAAGTCGATGACTTGCTGCGCGCGGTCGAGGGCGAACTGGCCTCGCGGCGCTACGGCGATGCCGTGCGCTTGGAAACCGCGCACGACTGTCCCGATGAAATTCTCGCCTACCTGTTGGAGCAATTCGCGCTCACCACGGAGGATCTCTACAAAGTGTCCGGGCCGGTAAACATGAATCGGCTCATGGCGCTGTACGATCTGGTGGATCGCGCGGAACTGAAATATTCAGCCTTCACGCCCAGCATTCCGGACCGGCTGAAGGCGGGCAGCGATCCGTTCGCCACCCTGCGCGCCGGCGATGTGCTGCTGCATCACCCGTTCCAGGGATTCGGGCCGGTCACCGATTTCATCAAGCAGGCGGCGAGCGATCCGCAGGTGCTGGCGATCAAGCAAACTCTGTATCGCGTGGGCAACGACTCCGCCATTGTCGCTGCGCTGGTCGAGGCCGCCGCGGCGGGCAAGGACGTCACGGTCATCATCGAACTGCGGGCGCGTTTCGACGAAGAGGCTAATATCGAACTGGCCACCAAACTGCAGGAAGCCGGCGCGCACGTCATGTATGGCGTATTCGGCTACAAGACGCATGCAAAACTGGTCATGGTGGTGCGGCGCGAGGAAAAAGGCCTGCGCCGCTATTGCCACCTGGGTACCGGCAACTATCACACCAAGACGGCGCGCCTCTACACCGACTACGGACTTCTGACGGCGGACGAATCCATCGGCGAGGACATTCACGAGATCTTCCTGCAGCTCACGGGCCTCACGCAGGTGCCGAAGCTGCGTAAGTTGTTGCACGCCCCCTTCAGCCTGCACCAGGCCCTATTGGCGAAAATCGACCGCGAGGCTGAGCACGCGCGGGCCGGCAAGCCGGCACGCATCATCGCGAAGCTCAACGCGTTGACCGAGCCGACCATCATTCAAGCGCTGTACCGCGCCTCGCGCGCCGGCGTCGCCATCGACCTCATCATCCGCGGCGTGTGCTGTCTCAAGCCCGGCGTTCGCGGCGTCTCCGATCACATCAAGGTGCGTTCCATCGTCGGGCGCTTTCTCGAGCATTCGCGGGTGTATTTCTTCGAGAATGCGGGAACGCAGGAAGTCTATTGCGGCAGCGCCGATTGGATGGACCGCAATTTATTCCGCCGTATCGAGATCGCCTTTCCGATCGACGATGCGGAATTGCGCGCGCGGGTCGCTGAGGAGTTGCAGCTGTACTTGCAAGACGACATGCAGGCCTGGACGCTGGATACGGACGGGCAGTATTCGCGCGCCTCGGGCGAGAAGAAATTCTCCGCGCAGTCCCGATTGATGACCCTGTACGACGATCGGTTGGCCTTGACCGAGGGTTAGGGGACGATCGTCAAGCGAAAGCCGGCCTCTTTCAAATAGGCGCGCTCCTGCTCCAGATCCTCCAGGGTAAGCGGATGCTCCTTGATCCAACGCTGCGGCAACTCCAGCGTGATATTGCGGCTCTTGACCGTCAATTTCACTTCCGGCAGCGGTTGCGGGCTTCGCCCCCGGTGCAATAGAACCGCGAGGCGCAGGATCACGATCAAAAACTCCGCCAGCCGATCCCAAGGCGGCAGCAAGTCCTCGAGCGACGCGACCGACAATTGACGGCGGTGGCAGCCCACCAGCGCGGACAGCAGCAACTGCTCTTCACGCGGAAATCCCGGCATGTCGGCGTGCTCGAGCAGGTAGGCGCTGTGGCGGTGATACTTCGAGTGGGCGATATCGAGACCGGTCTCGTGCAGCCGCGCGGCCCAGCGCAGCACCGACTCCGCCAGTGGATCTTCCAGTCCCCAGTCATTTTCAACTTGCTCGAGCAGGCCCACGGCCGTGGCCTCGACCCGGTCCGCCTGCAGCTCGTCGATGTGGTAGCGCTTTTCCATCGCGCGCACGCTGCGAACGCGCGCATCTTCGTTGGTAAAGCGGCCCATGAGATCGTAGAGCAATCCCTCGCGCATCGCGCCTTCGGCCACGCGGACCCGATCGATGCCGAAGTTCTCGACCACTTCCAACAGGATCGCCAGTCCCGCGGGAAACACCGGCGCGCGCTCCGCGTCCACATCGGGCAGATCGAGCTCATCCACATGCCCCGCGGCGACGACCCGCTCCGCGAGGGCGTTCAAATTGTCGAGCGTGATGTGCGGCGAGTCGGGGTTCAGGCGGTGCAGCACGTCGCTGATGACGCGCACGGTGCCGGAACTGCCGAATACCTGCAGCCAGCCCATTTTCCGATAGGCCTCTTGCACAGGCTCGAGTTCCAGCCTGACCGCCGTGCGTGCGCGTTCCAGCCGCTTGGCGGAGATTCTGCCATCGTCGAAAAAGCTGGCGCTCAAACCCACGCAGCCCACCGACAGGCTCTCGAGCAAGAACGGGTCAAAGCCCTGGCCGATGACCACTTCGGTCGATCCGCCGCCGATGTCGATGACCAAGCGCTTGTCGGGGCTCATGGGACTGGTGTGTGCGACGCCGGAGTAAATCAGGCGCGCCTCTTCCAGTCCCGAGATGATTTCAATGGGGTGGCCCAGGGCCGCGCGGGCGTGTTCCAAGAACCATCGCTTGCGCTTGGCGCGGCGCAATGCATTCGTGCCCACCACGCGCACGCTGTCCGCACGCATGGCGCGCAAGCGCTGGCCGAATCTTTCGAGGCATCGCAAGGCCCGGTCCGTCGCGGTGTCGTCGAGCCGGCCGCTGTCGCCCATGCCGGCGGCCAGGCGAACCATTTCGCGCAATCGATCGAGGATGACGAGCTGGCCGTGCGAGTAGCGCGCGACGACCATGTGGAAGCTGTTGGAGCCCAAATCGACGGCGGCGAGCACGTCGGGCACGAGCCTACCGCCGCTCATCTACACGCTCAACATTTAGGAGACAGTCTCCCTAGGCAGCGAATGAAGAGCCGCAACCGCACGTGGTTTTCGCATTTGGGTTGCGAATCACGAACTGGGCGCCCTGCAGATCCTCTTTGTAGTCGATCTCCGCGCCCATCAAATATTGCGCGCTCATCGGATCAACCAACAGCTGCACGCCGCGCTTCTCGACGCAAAAGTCGCCGTCTTCGATTTTCTCATCGAAGGTGAAACCGTACTGAAAACCCGAGCAGCCGCCGCCCGAGACGAACACGCGCAATTTCAGGTTGGGATTCGCCTCTTCACGGATCAGTTCGCCGACTTTGCCGGCCGCGGCATCGGTAAAGATCAGCACATCCGGCATGGGCGGCGCCAGATCAGCGGAAAGAGTCGATTCGGAAGTTGTGCTCATGGTGCCATTCTACAGGCCGGTCCCCGGCCAATCAAAGTTATGAACCTTCTTTGCGACTTGCGTCCGCGCCCGCGGTGACCGAATCGACCGGCCCGGGCCCCGCCTTGCCTCGATGGATCAACTTCCCATTAATTTGGGCGCCGACGGCGGTTTCAATGGTGGTGTAGTGAACACTGCCGAGAACGCGGGCTTTGGGACCCATTTCGACGCGATCGCCGGCCTCGATATCGCCTTTCACCAGGCCGTTCAACACGATGTTGGTGACGACGACCGAGCCCTCGATGCATCCGTGTTCGCTCACCGACAGCGTGGCGCCGCTGCCCACTTCGCTCCTGACATTGCCGTTGATATGGCCATCGAGATGAAAACCGCCGACGAACTCGACATCGCCATTGATGCGGGTCTTGGCACCGATCAGCGTGTCGATTTCTTTCTTATTCGGTTTCGGTTTGAACATCTGCTTCACCTTTGCCCGGAATATCGCCGTTCGCTTCCGTTTCCACCGACATCCCTTGCGCCTTCCAGACGAAGGCCTGGCGGAAACTATGATTGACATCCCTGCCGCTGTGAATCTCGACACCCACGCGCGTCGGCTCAAAACCCTTGGGGAGTTCGATGGGCTCGTTGTACTCCTGAAAATACTTGAAGGAGTATGCCAGGCTGACGCGACGGTTAGGCGAGACTTGCGCGTAGCTCAAGGAAAGCGGCTTGCCGCCCAGCAGTCCGTCGAGCGTGACGGCTGCGTTGCCCACGACCTCTTTGTCCGGCTTGCCGGTCTGAATCAGCACGAACTTCAAGTGGTACTGGCCGGCGGGTCCGTCCGGTACGATCTGCATCTGCTGCACTTTGACGTGGATGAGCGACTCAGGCTGCACCAGCCCGCGGTAGAACGATAGATCTTGGTTCAGCCGCGCGATCTGACTCTGCATGTCGCCGAGACTGCGTTCGACTTGCGCATAGCCTTCGCGATCCACGCGCCGGGCGGTTTCCGCCGCTTCGAGCTGGCGTCGTTGATTTTCGTTTTCCGACTCGAGCGAACGAATGCGCCGGCTTGCCGACAATGCGCCGCGGACCGAGTCGACCACGCGAAAACCCGCTTCGTAGCGGCCGAATTCGAAGGCCGTGTACAGGATGGTCGCGGCGAGCAGCAGGCCGACCGTCCACAGTGCCGCGACGCGCTTGGGCGCGTGCGGCCGGACCACCAACTTGCTTAAGGAATCAGCCATTTCTCGCTACATCGCTCCTCGGCAAGCCTAAACCTCATCGGCAGCTCGCCCCTCATTATACGAAGCCTCGACCCCTAAGACAGCGCTCCAGTTATCATCTATTCTGAGCGGCCATGCTCTGGCTCAAAGCACTGCACGTCATCTTCGTGATCACCTGGTTCGCCGGCCTGTTCTATTTGCCGCGGCTCTATGTCTATCACGCGCAAGCGTCGGATTCGATCAGTACGCAGCGCTTCGAAATCATGGAGCGGCGCTTGTTCGCCATCATGACCATCGGCGGCGCGGCCAGCATTTTCTTTGGCGCCCTGATGCTGATCGAGTCTCCAGCATACCTGCAGATGACGTGGCTCAAGGTCAAACTGCTGTTCGTGGCATTGGTCGTTGCCTACCACGTGTACTGCTACAAGCTGATGCGGGATTTTGCCGCGCAGCGCAACACGCGCAGCGCCAAGTGGTTTCGGGCCTTCAACGAATTGCCCTCGCTGCTCTTGATCGTCATCGTCATTCTCGCGGTGGTCAAGCCGGGTTAAGCGCTTCGCGCCGGCTGGATTTCCGGCCACCAATCCGGATACGGCGGCGGGCCGTCGGGAGACATGTACTTTCCGAGAGTCTGCAGCGCCCGTACGTAGACTCGGCGCTTGAAATACACCACCTCGCGCACCGGCGTCCAGTAGTCGGTCCAGCGCCAGCGGTCGAATTCCGGCTGGTTGGTGAGGTCGAAGCGCAGTTTTGATTCGTCGCTGACCAGCTTCAGCAAGTACCAGCGCTGCTTCTGGCCGATGCAACGGTCGCGCACATACTGGCGGGGCAAACGGTACCGCAGCCAGCCCTGGGTCGATCCCAGGATTTCGACGTCCTGGCGCTCCAGACCGATTTCCTCCCTGAGTTCGCGATACAACGCGTCCTCCACCTGCTCGCCGCGATTCACGCCGCCTTGCGGGAACTGCCAACCGCGGCCGCCCACGCGCCCGCCCAAAAACACCTCGGCCGGGCCGCGCGCCAGCACAATGCCCACATTGGCGCGAAAACCGTCCTTATCGATGTAATCGGTGGGCGGTTGGGTGGACATGCACTCGATTGTTCCATATCCCCGGGCATTTGTGGCTGCCCCAGGGCCCTGGCCTGGCTACCCGGCGCCAACCTGTACCCGATTTCTACCCAGTGCCTTGGCGCGATAAAGCGCCGCATCGGCGTCGGCGATCAAACGGTCGGCCACCGCCTTGAGATCCGCTTCGTCGCGCCCGGGCGAGACGGCCGCCACG